>ERZ1031113.1-NODE-1-length-357560-cov-19.007950_pt1 | contig 357560 bp, 307 predicted proteins | sample MGYA00518225_ERZ1031113 | MGnify/ENA primary metagenome ERZ1031113 (study PRJEB33718, sample SAMN03159751) | human skin metagenome | collected 2014-05-20 | study: EMG produced TPA metagenomics assembly of the PRJNA266117 data set (Human skin bacterial metagenome...
ATCTACACTATCCTCTTCGTCGGCAGCGTCAGATGTGTATAAGAGACAGACCTTGTTGTAGGCCGCCAGCACTTCTTGGACGGTCGGCTGCTTTTGCACTTTCTCGACCTGGTTGGCTTCGCGGCGGGCGCGACGCAAGTGACGTTTGACGGTCGACAGCGAGCAACCCAGGCGCTGCGACAGGGCTTCCAGCGACTCGTCCGGGTAGGCGGCACGCAAGCGCAGCACCTCGTCGTGGGAGACCATGTGGCTGTTCGCGCCGGCCAAGTTAGTGAAATCTTCGGTCTCAACCTGGATGCCCAACTCTTCGCGGATCGCCATCCGCTGGCCGGCGGTAGTGCCGGCGCAGATGCCGTCAACGTCGCATTCGACGACCGCGCGATATAGGCACTGCACCATCATCGGGCAGTCCAAGCACAGGTTCTCGGTCTTACGGATGAGCATCTGCTGCAGGTTCCGCTCTTCGACGCCGTTGGGCTTGGCGCCGTCCTCGAGCAGCGGGTGTTGGAAGACGTCAGCCTCGCCGAAGCACGCCGGTAGCGCCTCGTCACGGTGGTTCTGGGAACGGGGGATGTAGTCGGGACGAGCGGTGGGCAGCAATGTGGTCGTCATTTCGGCGTCCTGTCTGGCGAGTTCTTGGGGTTTGGAACTTCGTTGACATCAGCTTTTCAAGATTTGAGGATGCTGTGAGCCGATTTGGTACTTGGATTTGATGTGACAAGTACCCAGGCAGGCTGAGTAGTAGTACTCATTTCTTTGATTTGGTGCTGCGATTCACGAGATCTGCTAGCCAGGCTGGTCGTCGCGTGAAATACTTCGCGATTTCGCTGACGCGACCTTGCGTCAACATTTTCTGTAGCCTAGCCCGCCAGGGGTTCACCTCGACTTTCGTCGCTGGCAACTAGTTTCCTGACGGCCGGCAATGCAATCCCCACGCACTCCCGCCACACAACACAGAGCAGGTAGCTACCCGCCCGTGATGGGGAATAGCTACCTGCTCCAGATTTGCCACGACGTTAACAGCGCGCGTCTAGCAGCGCGCATCCAGCCGTTGAGCGTGCTGCTTTCAGCTTTCTAGTTCGGCGATCCAATCCACGCCGCTGCCGCCGGTCAGCTGACCTTGGTCGGCGTAGGTTTCTAGCTTGCTGCGGGTATCGGAGATGTCCAGATTGCGCATCGTCAACTGGCCGATCCGATCGGTAGGACCAAAGGCGGCGTCCTCGACGAGTTCCATCGACAGCTTCTCCGGGGCATAGCTGAGCTCGGGGCCGGTCGTGTCGAGGATCGTGTAGTCGTCACCGCGACGCAGCCGCAGCGTCACCTCGCCGGTGATGACCGAGGCGATCCAACGCTGAATTGAGTCGCGGATCATCAGCGACTGCGGGTCGAGCCAGCGTCCCTCGTAGAGCCGACGGCCCAGCTTGAAGCCTTCGGCGCGATAGTTGGCGATGGTGTCTTCGTTGTGAATTGCGTTGACCAGCCGCTCGTAGGCGATATGCAGCAGCGCCATGCCGGGGGCCTCGTAGATGCCGCGAGACTTGGCTTCGATGATGCGGTTTTCAATCTGATCGCTCATGCCCAGGCCATGTCGGCCACCGATCTCATTGGCCTTCATGACCAGCGCCACCTTGTCTTCGTAGCGCTCGCCGTTGATGCTGACGGGATAGCCGTGCTCAAAACCGATCTTGACGTCTTCGGTCTCGATCGTGACGCTCGGATCCCAGAATTTCACGCCCATGATCGGATCGACGGTCTCCAGCGAGACGTCCAGATTCTCCAGCGTCTTGGCTTCGTGGGTCGCGCCCCAGATATTGGCGTCAGTCGAATAGGCCTTCTCCGCTGAGTCACGATAGGGCAGATTGCGCTCGGTGAGCCAATGGCTCATCTGCTCACGGCCGCCCAGCTCAGCGACGAACTGCTCGTCCAACCAGGGCTTATAAATCCGCAAGTTCGGGTTGGCCAGCAGGCCGTAGCGATAGAAACGCTCAATGTCATTGCCCTTGTAGGTCGACCCGTCACCCCAGACGTTGACGTCGTCGGCGGCCATCGCGCGCACCAGCATCGTGCCGGTGACGGCCCGGCCAATCGGGGTGGTGTTGAAGTAGGTCTTGCCAGCCGAAGTGATGTGGAAGGCGCCGCATTGGATCGCGACCAGGCCCTGCTCGACCAGCGCTTCCTTGCAATCGACCAGACGGCTCAACTCGGCGCCATATTGCAACGCCCGGCCGGGCACCGATTCGATGTCAGGTTCGTCATATTGGCCGATGTCGGCGGTGTACGTACATGGGATCGCGCCCTTTTCACGCATCCAGGCGACGGCGACACTGGTATCCAGGCCACCGGAAAACGCGATGCCGACCTTCTCGCCGACGGGCAACGACATTAGAACCTTATTCACGACCAAGCATCCTAGCTAAAAAATATTCCGGCTGGCTAATTTTTATGCAATGGTTTCGCTGGGGTGTCACTGCCATTCAGTCGACGACCAACACTGCTTTGCCTTGCGAATCGCCCGATTCGAGCCAGGCATGTGCGTCGGCGGCGGCTGCCATCGCGAAGCGCTTGATTGGTGGCAGTTGCAGGCTGCCGTCAGCATAAAGCGGCCACACCTGCGAGGCGACCTGCCACACGATCGACGACTTTTGCTCCACCGGACGCAGTCGCAAGCTGGTCGCGCGTACCGTGCCGCGTTTGTTGAGCAGCTCAGAAATATTCAAGGTGCCCTTGGTGCCCTTCTGCATGCCGATGATGACCAGCCGTCCGTCCGGGGCCAGCGCTTCGACATTTGCTTCCAGATATTTAGCGCCAATGATGTCCAAGATGACGTCCACGCCACGTCCATCGGTGCGCTGTTTTACCTGCTCAGCCCAATCTTGGGTGTAGTCGATGACCTCGTCAGCGCCCCGCGATTTGACGTAGCTGAGTTTCGCCGGCGAGCTGGTCGCGAACACTCGCGCGCCCAGCTGCTTGGCGTAGGGCACTGCGAAAGAGCCGATGCCGCCAGCTCCGCCGTGCACCAAGAAGGTCTCGCCAGATTTCAAAGCGACCTCATTTAGATTGCTGACGACGGTCGCCGCGACCTCGATCAGCCCCGCCGCATCGACCAGATCGACACCGGCCGGGGGTGCCGCCAGCTGACCGGCCGGCACCACAAAATATTCCGCGTATCCACCGCCTGCTAGCAGCGCGACGACCTCGTCACCAGGCTGCCATCGGGTCACGCCGTCGCCAACAGCTTCGACGACGCCCGCAGCCTCCAAGCCCATGATCTGCGAAATACCGGGCGGGGGTGGATAGTGGCCCTGACGTTGCAACAGATCTGCGCGGTTGACGCCAGCGGCGATGGTACGTACTAACACCTCACCTGCGCCGGGAGTTGGCGTGGGCACCTCGCGCCAATCCATGGTCTCGATGCCACCGGGCTCGTCTTGAGTGATCGCGAACATGATTCCTAGCTTGCCAGGCGTCACGGACAGTCGCGTCGACCTGCCACCAAATCGACGGCTAAGATGGTGGCGCTCAATAGGGCGCCCACAGTCATGTCAGTTACGGACAGCTGGGGCAGACAGGCGAGATCGCATAGCGGACGAGTGCAGCCGCCTTGAAAGCGGCCGAGCGAAAGCTCCGTGGGTTCGAATCCCACTCTCGCCGCCCGACAGTGTTGCCGGGAAGTGTTGAAGGGGAGGACTGGTGGACGACAAGTCAGTTGCAAAGTACCAGTTCGTCCCCAGCACGCCCGTCACCGCCTGGATCGTGCTTGCTGGGTTGGTCATCGTGGGCATCGCGCTGCTGAACCTTGAAGGCCGTGGCTGGGTATGGACCGGGATCGGCATCCTGATCGGTTGTCTAATCGGCGTGCTCTTCTTGGCGTTGAGCATCTATGCCACCAAATTGGTCGTCGAGTTTGACGAATACGGTTACCGGATCAATAACGGTGCTGAGACGAAGACCGGCGCCTGGGCTGACGTGACCAGCGTCTCGGCCACCCCCGATGGCAGTCGGCTGATCATTCGCCGCGGACCCGTGGCGCGCGACTACATCATCGCGCCCAAGGGTGCGTCGGTCGAAAGGATGGCGGCGTTGACCGCAGATCTGCAGCGTCGACTCAAGGGCACAGCTGACTAAATGACTTGCTGATTGGCTTGGGAATCTCGTCAGCTGGATCAACGACGTCGCGTGTCACTCGCTGCCGGGGTGGCAGCCATCGACGGGCTGGGCGTGCGGCGCGGCACCGTTGGGTGAACCCACGCGGGTTCTTCGGGATGGTAGGCGCAGGCGTCGGCGACATTCTCGGTGGGCGGCTGACTTGTTGACGCGGATGCGGTCGCAGCGTCGCTGGGCTGTGGATCGAGCTCTTCGGGTTGGTCCGGCTCAGCTGCCTGCGTCGGCTGCGGCTCAATGCTGTCAACGGGCTGCTGGGAGGTCGGCTGTGACGTCGTTTGGTCTGCAGCGGACGGGGTAGACGGCGCGTCGGGGACCGACCGTTGCAGAGCTTCGGCGACTTGGGTGCGTACCAGTGACCAGTTGGTTTGGTCGGAATAGAAGCCGTTTTCGCCGTGTACGAACGTCAGCCGACTGATTTGACCCTTTTGGACGCGCAGCGAGAGGTCAATGAGTGCTTCGAGATGTTCCTTGGGCACATCCGTCATGACCATATTTCCCGCTGCCCGCGCGATCTGCTCGTAACGGGTCGCCATGACTGCTGGATCGGCTTGATCGATGATCGCCTTGACCAGGCAGGACTGCCGTTTCATCCGACCGAAATCGCCGCCGGGGGTATTGCAGCGGCTGCGGGCAAACCACATCGCGTCATCGCCGTTGAGCTTTTGATTTGGCCCTTCGAGGATCCAACCGCCGAATCCGCAGTCGCCCATTTCGTCTGAGCCGTGCTTGGCAATCGGATAGTTGACGTTGACCGTCACCCCGCCCATGGCGTCGACGAGCCGGATCAGCCCGTCAATGTCGACCAGGGCGAAATAGTCCATTTTCAACCCGGTCACGCCTTGAATCGCCCACTTCAATGCGTCCGCGCCCGGGTAGGCGGTGTCCTCGAAGAGCTCGGGATTTGCGGTCGGTACGTCCAGCCAGATCGAATTGATGTACGACGGTCCGCCGTCATTGAAACCGTTCGGGTACTGCTTCGCGAGCGCGGAACCAGGTGGGAACGGCGCATATTGCAGATTGCGCGGGATCTGAATGATGACGGTGTTGCCGGTCTTGGTGTCGATCGACGCGATCATGATGGTGTCGGTGCGGATGCCCAGCGAATTGTCGCGGCCTTCGCCCGAATCGCCACCGAGCAATAAGACGTTGACCCTCGCGATGTCGCGCCAGGGGTCAGTCCGTTTGATCGACGGACGGGTCTGGGACGGCTTTTTGCGTTCGCTACCGAATAGATCGCCGGACAAGCGAGCAGTTTCGAACGCGTATCCGGACACCACCGACAGCGGGACGCTGACGAATGCCGTCATCGCTGCGACCACGAGCGCGCCGATGAGTCGACGGCGGGAATCTAACTTCCGTGGCCGGCTGGTGCGATAGGTGCCCAAAATCAGACAACCCCATAGCACGGCGAGCACGCCCAGGCCGGTGCCGAGCGCGACCAGCAATTCGACGTTCAATAGGCGGCGGATCAATGCGTCTTTGGAATTCCAAGCCAGCCAGCCAAGGCCCGCGCCGCCGATCAGGGTCAAGCAGGTCAACGCGATGCCTAGCCCATTGCGTCGGGTCCCAATTAGCCCAAGACCAGGGATGATCGTGCCCGCGATGGTGCGCGTGATCGCGCCGCGGAATCTGCGGGCGGTGGCAATCTTTAGATTGGCTGGACGGGCGCCGCTGGCGGTCTTGATTTCGGCCTCTTCTGGAGGCAAGGCGCGACGGGGTTTCGCGTCCTGCTTGGCAGGTGACCTGTCAGTCGTGATCGGATCAGGACGCGTCGAGTCGGCATCCTCGGCCCGTTCGGGACTGGACTTCGTCACCGGTCACCCTCCTGGATTGCTCACGATCAGCTTGGATCTATCGGCGCGACGAGACTGCTTCGATCTACTGATAATGACTCAGCATGCCGCAAAGTTCAGCGTACGTCGGATATCCGAACTGCGGAATCGTACCGCGGTCAGATATGTGACGAATGCCAGTTCGACGAGCTGCGTGAGCGCTCATGGCCAGCCGTTGCGGCTCGATGGCTCTATGGCTCTATGGCCGATTGGGTTGGTGCTAGATGATTGACTTTGCCACCTGCGGCCAGCTGCCGTAGTCTTGCAAGGACGTCCAGCGCCCAATACGTTGGTGCTCGCTTGGACATGGAGGCGTCGCCTAGTCAGGTCTATGGCGCCCGCCTGCTAAGCGGGTTTGGGGCTTCAACCCCATCGCGGGTTCAAATCCCGCCGCCTCCGCCAAATGGGAGTTTTTTGCTCCCTATAGTTGATCAGCGTATAGTTGCTATTCGCCTCAAGCGCTCGTGGCTCAATGGATAGAGCATCTGACTACGGATCAGAAGGTTGGGGGTTCGAGTCCCTCCGAGCGCGCCAGTGATTTGAAGGTGGCCCGGTCTGGGCCGCCTCGGTTGCCTGTTCCCGACGGGTGGCGTGCGCCGATTGATGATTGGTTGACGTTTTTGGCGGCGTTTTGTTCGTCTAACACGGTGGTGTCTCGTCGGCAGATTATTGAGAATTTCGCGCGGTTTGTTGGTGGTTGCCCTGGTGATGTGGTGCCGTCGGTGGTTGATGCGTGGTTGGCGGTGCCGGGGATTTCACGGGAAACACGGCGTAATCGGCGTTATGCGGTGCTGAATTTCTTTCGGTGGGCTGCGTCTGTGGGGTTGGTGGCTGGGTCACCTGCTGAGGGCACTCATCCGATTCGGTCGGCGATTCCGTTTGTTCGTCCTATTCCTGAGCAGGTGTTGGCTGATGCGTATGCGGCGGCGGATGAGCGAACTCGGTTGATTTTGCGGTTGGCTGCTGAGGCTGGGTTGAGGCGTGCAGAGATCGCGGGGTTGTTGTGTGATCGGTTGACCCGTGGTGAGGGTGGTTGGTCGCTGGAGGTGTTGGGCAAGGGTGACCGGTGGCGGGTGGTTCCGATCACGGATTCGTTGGCGTGGGATGTTAAGCGGGCGGCAGATGCCAGCGCGACCCGTCACGTCTTCCCGTCGGTATACGGGGGCGCGTTAACGGCTGCGCATGTGGCGAAGTTGGCGGCGGCCGTGATTCCTAAGCCGTGGACGTTGCACACGTTGCGGCATCGGTACGCGACGCGGGTTTATCTGGCCTCGAGTGACTTGTTGAGCTGTCAGAAGTTGTTGGGGCACTCGTCGGTTGGGACGACGCAAAGGTATGTGGCTATGCCTGATGACCGGTTGCGGGCGGCGGTCGCGGGCGCTGAGTTGGCCATTGGATTCGAGAACAAGCCAGCCCGCAGGGGTGGCGCGTTAGCTGCTTGATTCGGCGGCGCATATGTTGACGGAACTGAACAGATTGGAAGCACACAATGACGTTCTTCTTTGATTGGTACACCTGCACGATTCGCGACGGGCAAGTGACTTACGACTTGGAGGGGTTCGCCCGTGAAGTGGCCGACGGGTTGGGCGGTTCGCTTCGTGAGGTGCGGGCGCTGCGCGGCTATGAAAAGACCGTAGAAGTTCGCCGTGATGATAGGCGGGTTGGTTGTGTCATGTACGGCGGGGCGAATAGGTGGCCGTGCGTTGAGTTCTCCAGTGATGACACTGAACCGGGTGTTGCGTTAGTGCGTTCGCGATGGCCGCATACGGTTAGCCGGGTTGATTCGTCGGTTGATTATGTGCGGCCCGGGCATTTCCAAACATTGCGGGATGTGGCTTTAGAAGTTGCGCGTGATCGTGGGGTTGGCTCGGTTAGTGAGTGGGTGAATCCTTTGCAGCCAGGCGCGGGCGGCACGTTGTATCTAGGGGCGAAGTCTTCCGATGTGCGGTTGCGTATCTATGACAAGACCGCAGAACGCCGGGCGGCGTTGGCTGCTGGGGATCCAGCGTTAGCCAGCGTGCCGGATGGTTGGGTGCGGATGGAATTGCAGGTGCGTCCTAAACGTCAGCAGAAGACCGCGGCGGCGTTCTGGGACGCTGAGCAATGTTGGGGTGCTGCTCGATGGTCCCAAGACCTGTTAGAGCGGGTGACGGGCTTGTGTGTGGATTCGGTGCGGTTGGGGTCTAGGACACTGGGCGATGACGAGCAGACGTTGGCGCATATGTTGCGCCAATATCACCGGGTGCTAATGCGTAAGGGTGCGGCCTTGGGTGGATATGAACAATTAGGCGCTTGGATTGGTCGGGAATTGAGTGGGGAGAAAGAAAATGTCGGCGTTGGCTTGTAACGTTGTTACCGGCTGCCGGTGGTGCTTCACTGGCAGCCCCTCTAAGGCTTATGTCCCGGCGCCGCATCGGTGCGCGGATGGACGGCACGCGGGGCCCCGATCAGGGGTGCGTGCCGCCCGCCGCGCTCGATCGGTACCGCGCATTAATGCTTGGATGGGATCGGGGAAGCACAACCGAGACATGAAGGCGTTAGCAATGCGGCTAGTTATTGACATCAACGAAGACATTTATGAACTGATTCGCTCGTTTGTTAACTTGAGCGATTTTGACAGCGTGGAAGATTTCCTAGCCGATTACGTCAACCAATCCCGGCCAATGCTTGAACGGATGAATCAATTCGCCGCAGCGGTTTACGGCGTACCAAAAGAACGGCAAAGCGAGCTATTGGGCGAACTGTTAAAGCAAGCCGAAATAGACGATGAATTAGACGCAGGCGTTGAGGCGCTCGATAAAGCATTCGCAGCTATCGAGGCTAAAGCGGTCGCGATGAGTGAGGACAAGACCCCCGACCTGTAACACGGGGGTCAGATTTAGAACCAAAGTGATCTACGCAAGAGGAATTGAAGCCATGTTGGCTCAGGATCAGAAGGTTGGGGGTTCGAGTCCCTCCGAGCGCGCCAGTGAAAAAGGCCCCCGGTTCGAGGGGGCCTTTTCATTTCCCCCGAAGAAGCGAATCTGGCGCTTCGCCGCGTCAAGATTCAGCCCCTTGGCGCAAGCGAAGTTCACGGTGTCCCACAGCTAGCAGTGGGACAGCGAGTGGGTCGTTATCCGTCATCAAGCGCAACTGTTCGATTGCCTGGAACACCAGCAGGTGCATTCCGTCTAAGTGGGTCTTGCCGATTGCCTGGGCAGCCAGGTCGAGATTGGATGGATAGAAGTTGTAGACCGCCTCAAAGACGGTATCAGCTGCGGCGGCCAGCTGGGTCGCAGTAGCCGGCACCAAATTGGTAGGCACAGTGCTGACTAGGACGTCGACGTTCGGCAGCACGGCCACGTCGGCGATAGACTGCCAGCGCAGCTTGACGCCGGCTCGATCGCAGATTGGCTGCAGCGAGGTCAAGGCGCGCTGTTCGTCGCGTGCCAAGACGACCACCTCAGCGACCCCCAGTTGGCGCAGCGCCGCCAAGCAGCTGCGAGCTGTGGCACCCGCGCCGACGATGATCGCTGAGTTGATAGCCGTGACATCTACGCTGACCAGTGCATTGACGAATCCGGTCACGTCGGTGTTGAACAGCTGATTTGTCGCCCCGTCGCGGCCAAAAATCAGTGTGTTGGCAGCCCGCAGTTCGGCAGCGCTCTCGGTTGGCTGCCCGAATTTCAAGATCGCTTCTTTGTGTGGAGCGGTGACGGACAGCCCCACCCATTCAGGCCCCAGAGTCGCGATGAAATCATCGAGTTCACTAGGGGTAACATCGATCGCGGCATAGCGAAATTGGTCAGCGATGCCGAGCTCACGGTAGGCCGTCGAGTGCAGCAAAGGCGACAACGAATGCGCGATCGGGTGGCCGATCACCGCGCAACGTCTGGGCGTCGAGATCCCTGTGGGGCGCTGCGACCAGCCCGTGCCGGAATCAGTCGACGACGCCATAGAGCCGGTCGCCTGCATCGCCAAGACCGGGGACGATGAAGCCCTTTTCGTTCAGCCTTTCGTCGACGGCTGCGACCACCAGGCGGGTCTTGATGTTGCGCTCGTCGACCAGCTTGTTGAACCGTTCGATGCCTTCGGGGGCGGCGATCAGACAGCAGCAAGTGACGTCGCTGGCGCCCCGATCGGCGAGGAATTGCACGCAGCCGCCCAATGATCCGCCAGTGGCCAACATCGGGTCCAGCACGAAGCATTGCCGTCCGGAAAGGTCATGCGGCAGTCGTTCGGCGTAGGTGAATGGTTCGAGAGTCTCTTCGTCACGCACCATGCCGACGAAACCAACTTCAGCGGTCGGCATCAGTCGCGTCATGCCCTCGAGCATGCCCAGCCCGGCACGCAAGATTGGCACGATCAGCGGCTTCGGTTCGGCCAATTGCACACCTGCGGTGGTCGTCACAGGGGTATTGATTTCGATCGGTTCGACTGCGACGTCGCGGGTCGCTTCGTAGGCCAGCAGCGTCACTAATTCTTCGACGAGCTGACGAAACACTGGCGCTGGCGTTCGTTCGTCCCGCAGATGGGTGAGCTTGTGGGAGACCAAAGGGTGATTCAGCACGATGAGTTCCACGAGACAACTTTCGCACAGCGCGCCGCTGACGGCATCTCGGTGCGACTGGCTCGCGTCGACAAGAGATTTTGGGACCGCAATGGCGCTTTTACCTGGCATTTCTGTCACGATTGGATTTGACGGCCCGAAATCGTGCGAAGGGAGGGGCCGAAATGGAACTTCAAGAAGGTGAGCCCCTCGAGGCCGACGAATTTGATGCGCTGGATTTGGATGATGACGCCGATTTGGACGGTGGCATCATTCCCGATGACTACGACGATCTCGACGACTACGACGACTATGAGGACGCCAGTCCTGACGAGATCGACTTCGCGGTAGCGATGTATCGCGAGGATGGCGCGCCGATCGTCATGGAACTGGCTCCGGCATTCGCCAATGATCTAGACGAGTTGATCGCGCAGCTGCGCAGGTTGCCTGGGGACGCCGGAGCGCTCGGTGCGGTGTCGATCGCCGGTGAGTTCTTCGTGCTGTGCCGCGTTCGCGGTCGTACCGTGCAGGTCTTGTTGAATGACGGCGGAGCTGCCAATGATTGGCCGATCGCACGTGATGTCGTCGATTATCTCGGTATTGACGTGCCCGACCCCGACGATGACATTGAACCGGTCGGTGATTTGGGGATCTTGGTCGACCAGGGTGTCTCTGAATTCGACATGGACAATATCGTCGATGACATCGATGAGGACTCTGACGAACTGGTACGTCAGATCGTCAAGCAGCTCAAATTCGACACTCAGTTCAATAAGGTCATCGGCCGCTGAACTCCGCGTGCTGCGGGCCGTTAGATCATGATTTTGACTTCGTCCCTGCGTCCGCTGTTGCGGCGAAGGTAGGGCTTGAGGAGTCACGATGACGATCTGGGATGACGCGATGGGCCGAGCCTTAGTCCAGGCGGCCCTAGCTGTCGAGCACGCTGACGTTCCGGTGGGAGCCGTCGTGCTAGATCCGTCCGGCCAGGTCATCGGGACAGGTCGTAACCAGCGCGAGCGCTTGGGTGATCCGTCCGCCCATGCCGAGATCATGGCCATCCGCGCGGCCTGCGCGGTGTTCGGTGATGGCTGGCGATTGCCTGGCTGCACGTTGGTAGTGACCTTGGAACCATGCGCGATGTGCGCTGGGGCCATCGTGCAATCGCGCCTCGCGCGACTTGTCTTCGGAGCCTTTGACGCGAAAGCTGGCGCCGTCAGTTCGCTTTGGGATCTGGTGCGCGATCCGCGGCTCAATCATCGAGTGGAAGTGACCACCGGTGTCCGCGCTGCCGAATGTGAACAGATGCTGCGTGATTTTTTCGTCAAACAGCGCTGAGTTGGTCAGCTGTTGGGTCGCGCGATAAGCTGGCAGACGGTGACGTGTCAGAGCGGCCGAATGAGCTCGCCTCGAAAGCGAGTGTGGTGAAAGCCACCGAGGGTTCAAATCCCTCCGTCACCGCGCTAGCCCGAGATCTCCGCGATCTCGGGCTTTTCCATTGCCGCTCCTTGCCTCGCAGCAAAGAAGGCTTCGGACAATCAAGACGCATCGTCAGCACGGAGCAGGGAGCCCCGCGCCTGCAATGACGCGGGCTGATCATCTAGGCGAGATCTCTAAGAGCATTGAGAGAGCCCCGCGCCTGTAGTGACGCGGGGCCCAGTTTTGCTGCTAGCCAAGAATCGTCAGGAGACTAGGCCCATTCGTCGTTGCCACTGTTCGATGCTCTCACGACGCTTTTCTTGGACGATCCGTTCCGCCTGCATTTCCATGATCGCCTTACCCAATTCGGGCTCCAGATGGATCGCGCGCAGGTTCAAAATCGGACCGGGCACCGAGTGACTGGCGAAATCAACTAGTCGCAGCCGACGTTCCAGCGGTCCCTGGGACAATCTGACTGACTGCACCCTAGCGTGCGGGATGAACGTCACCGTCCGTCTGAAGCGATTGCGTCGGATGATGGTGGCGGTCTGCGTCAACAGCACGCCATTATGACGCCAAGCGATCGGATCCAGCCAGCGTGCCCGCTGCGGGCTGGTCATGAAGCCGGCGTCATTGCCCGAGCCCTCGAGGGCTGCGTCCAGGGTCGCCAGCACGTCCCGTGAACCGAGATCGGGCAACACAGTCCACAATGCCGTCAGCGCCTGATCGCGATCGCCGACCGGCAGCAAGACGGTCTGCACAGTCGATGCGTTCTCAGTGTTGACGCCATAGCCAGCGACGTTGACCTGCACCTTCCACCAGCCCAACATTCGCCAAATGATGCCCTGATGCAGCTGGACGGCTTGGATGCGACCCGGGGCGATCGTCTGCGAACGGGTCTCGAGCAACCCTCGCCGCACTCGTACGCCGTCCAGCCCAACAGACAGTCGGAAGTTATAGCCGCTATTGAGCTGCGACCAGACGACGGCCACCAGCGCAAATAACAGCGGCAGGATGACCGCGACGAAAATGCCGCCGCCGATAATGACGCCTTCCATGCCTCGGGCAATGAACAGCGGCAACATGCCGAGCAAGAGCACGATGATCATCGCCACCGTTGACGAACTGAGCAGGCTGGACGCGATCAGCCTGCCAGGAGGCACCTGCAACATCTGATATTCGAGTTCTGCCGGCGCGTCAGTCTCGGCTAGTACGTCAGCCAGCGGTCCGGCTGCCGCCCCAGTGGTCGCTTCCCCGACAGCATCTTGCGGAGCTTTGGCGCGCTTGACCTGGCCGAGGATTTCGTCTCTAAGAGCACGTGCCTCAGACAGCTTCAAATAGGAAATCTGAATCTTAGAATCAGCGCCACCAGCGACCTCGATATCGAGTCTGGCTAGCCCAAATATCCGCGCCACGAGCGGTTGGACGATGTCGACGGCCTGCACCCGATTGAGCCGTGCCACGCGTTGCTGCTTGGCGAGGACGCCTTGCTGGAAGTAGATCGCCCGCTCGTCGACGGCGAAGCGGGTGCGCGTCCAGGCCAGCCATAGCCACCCACCGACCAGCAGTAGAAAGATCAGTAGACCACCGACGATGATCAGCAAGATCCGCAACGACCAGCCGTCAGCGATTTCGTCAGCGACGTCAATGACATCGACGAGGTTGTAGATCGCGATCAAGGCCACTGCGACGATGAAACCGATCGTCTGCAGCAGTGGCGACAGCGGATGGACCCGGCGCCAAGCGTTAGCGGGCAGTTGACCCAGCTGTGCGCCGTCGGCGCTGCTGGATAGCCAATTGTCACGGCTGCGATGCGAGGCGGCGCTGCGATGTGATTCTTCGCTGGGCTGCGAGGCGTCGCTGGGCTGTGGATCTGCTTGCGGGTTCAGTTGTTCGCTCATAGCCCCGCCAACTGCGACTCGCCGGCTTCGCTCAACCGATCACGCAGCCGGGCTGCTTCGGCTGGCGGTAGCCCGGGCAGATTGGCGTCGGTGGACGCCGAGGCGGTGTGCAATTGCACCGTCGTCAAACCCAGCATGCGCTGCAGCGGGCCGGCGTTGACGTCAACATATTGCAGTCGGCCATAGGGCACGGCTACCAGCGAGCGCCACATGATGCCCTTGCGGACGATGAACTCGCTGTCGGTCTCGGCATAGCCCATCGCCCGGACTTGCCGTGGGATAAGCCACATCAGCCAACCGAAGATCGCCAGCGGAATCAGACACAGCGCCCACCACCATGGACTGAATGGCTCTTTCAGCTGAATCAAGAACATCGGCAAGCCCATCGCGATCAGCATGATGACTAGCCAAATCAGCGCGTTCCAATAGCGCAGTTTGATCAAGTCTTCGCTGACCGGAGTGAATTGAATGCCTGCCGGTTCGAAAGGATCGCTGCCCTCGTACTGACGAGACAACTGCGCCAACTCAGCTTCTTGCTGGCTCTCTTCAACCTCGGCCACCGGCTTAGCCCACTGCTGCCATTGCTGTTCGGTCGGCTCGGCTTGTTGCCGCACCGGTTCGGGCGGTTGAACGCCATCAGGTCCGGCAAAGTTGGAACGGCCGAGCTGGTCGGCTTGGTCAGCCTGGGTGGTCGGCGGGAAGGCCGTGGTCTGGGCGAAGGACTGCGTATCGCTCGGCGGTGCCGGCCAATTCGGGTCGGTCGACGGCGCCTCAGGCGGCTGATTTGGTCTAAAGTGCGGCCCGGCGTGGCCGTCGAATTGGGGAATCTGTCCTTCAGGAGGCTGGCTCATGCCTCAAATCTAGCGAGTCGCGGTGACCAACGACGTGCCGCCGACGGTCAATCACTTGCCAGAGGGCAAGCAGACAACTCCGCCGGGCACCTCGATCTGCTTGGGAGCTTCGGGGTTGAAACCGGAGAAATTATCGCCGACCACCACGGTGATGACGCCGTCGGTGCGGCCGTCCCCGCGCTTGATCGCGTCCGGGAAGAAGCCGGCGACCAAGTTCACTGCCGGGTCATCTTCTTTCAAACCGATGACGGTCGTAGCCGGCACCGCGTCATTGGTATTGCCCGGTGAGCGGGTTTGGAAACCTTGATTGGTCAATTGGTCGGTGACTTGTCCGGCGCGGCCGGCTGCCGTGCCGCCATTCAAGACCTGGACGATGACCTGCGAGGTCTCCAAGACCGAAGCTTCTTGAGTCACGCAAGGCTCAGGCTGGATCTCGACCGGTGGCTTAGTCAGTTGACGATAGCCCCAGGTCGCGCCGACCCCGAGCAGCACGATCAGTAAGACCAAGATGATGGGAGCGGTGTAATTGCGGATCTCGCTGTTCACCATGTCTCCTTCCGGCTTGCCGACATGCGCTCGCTGACGAGGTGGTTGATTGCCCCCGATTTGCTCAAGCCTAATCGCAGCCGCCGGCTCGGTCGCCTGGATTAGCTGAGCGGCAGCTAAGCAGTCGCCAAGAATGCCGCTCAGGGTGCTCGAATCGTCTTTCACTAGACAACTCGCGGCTGCTCAGCCGAGCCCGACGTCGACGGGCCGTGGCATTGTTTATGCCATGACGACCCAAGATGCCCACGAAAAGATCCGCGTGGGCTACACCTTCGACGAGCCGGCGATCGACCTCGGCGTGCTCAGTGACGCAGACGGCAATCCCCTCACCGACGCTCGCGTACGGATCCCGTTGGGCATGCTCAACCGGCATGGGCTGATTAGTGGCGCGACGGGCACGGGTAAGACGATCACCTTGCAGGTGCTGGCCGAACAGATCAGCGCTGCTGGGGTGCCGGTCTTCGCCGCCGACATCAAAGGTGACCTGTCCGGCGTCGCCAGCCCCGGCGAAGCGAACGAGAAGCTGCTGGCTCGCACGGCTAAGAACGGTCAAGATTGGCAGCCGAAGGCAGCCCCAACCGAGTTTTTCACCCTCGGCGACCAGGGCACCGGCATTCCGCTGCGGGCTACCGTCAGCGCCTTCGGACCGATCCTGATGAGCAAAGTCTTGGGGCTGAATGCGACGCAGGAATCCTCGCTTGGCTTGGTCTTTCACTACGCCGACAGTCAGGGCCTGCCGCTGCTGGACCTGATCGATTTGTCGACCTTGTTGAAGTACCTGACTAGCGACGAGGGCAAGGCCGAGCTCAAAGAAATCGGTGGGCTGTCGTCACAGACTGCCGGGGTCATTTTGCGCGAGATCGTCAACCTTGAAGCCCAAGGCGGCGGCGTCTTCTTCGGCGAACCAGAATTCGACACCAACGATTTCTTGCGCGTCACTGCGGACGGCAAGGGTGTCGTCAACGTCTTGGAGTTGCCGAATCTACAGGATCGCCCGGCGCTATTTTCGACCTTCTTAATGTGGTTGCTGGCCGATATGTATTCCGGTCTGCCCGAGGTCGGTGACACCGACAAACCCAAACTCGTCTTCTTCTTCGATGAAGCTCACCTGCTGTTCAATGACGCGTCGAAAGATTTCTTGCAACAGGTGACCCAGACCGTGCGGCTCATTCGCTCCAAGGGAGTCGGCGTCTTCTTCGTCACCCAGACCCCCAAAGATGTACCCGCAGACGTGCTTGCGCAGCTCGGCTCGCGCGTCCAACATCAGCTGCGCGCGCATACCCCGAACGACGAGAAGGCGCTGCGAGCGACCGTCAATACCTTCCCGAAATCGGACTATGACCTAGCTGAGCTATTGACGCAGTTGGGCGTCGGTCAGGCGGTCGTCACCGTCATGGATCCGGACGGATCACCCACCCCGGTCGCATGGACGCGGATCTTCGCGCCGCAGTCGAAGATGGGCCCCACCGACCCAGCGCGGATGAGCGAGATGGTCGGCACCAGTTACTTGGCGCCGAAATATTCGACGCCCATTGACCGCGATTCGGCCTACGAAATGCTGACCCGTAAGCTCGAGGCTGGCGCTGCAGCTGCTGCTGAAGAGGCTGCAGCGAAGGCGGCCGAAGAAGCCCGCGCTGCAGAGGCGAAAGCCCAAGCCGCCGCTGACGAGAAGGCCGCCAAAGAAGCCGAACGCGCGCGCATCGCCGCAGAGAAAGAGGCTGAACGAGCACGACTGGCTGCTGAAAAGCAGCGCGCTAAGCGAGACGCAAAGATCGACCACATGATCGACTCCGGGATGCGTCAATTGGGTCGTTCGGTAGCTCGTGAAGTCAGCCGTTCGATCTTCGGCACCGGCCGGCGGCGGTGACTTCGATGGCTGCCGATTCAGTTGACGACTATCGCAAAATCGCCGACGGGTACGACTTTGCTGACCCAGCGATCGACCTGGGCGTCTTGCTAGATGACGCCGGCGACCCGCTGCCGGACGTGCACATCAAATTGCCGCTGGCGATGTTGAATCGGCACGGCCTGGTCAGTGGTGCGACGGGCACCGGCAAGACCGTCACCTTGCAATTGATGGCTGAACAGCTCAGCGATTTTGGTGTGCCCGTATTCGCCGCTGACGTGAAAGGCGATCTGTCTGGCGTCGCGGTGCCCGCGGAGCGTTCCGAAAAGGTGACTCAACGAGCCAACCAGACCGGCCAAGATTGGCTACCTGGCGCGAGTCCAGCAGAATTCTTCTCCCTCGGTGGCCAAGGTGACGGCATTCCGCTTCGGGCCACCGTCGAGGCTTTCGGGCCGATCCTGATGAGCAAAGTGCTGCGACTAAATGACGTCCAAGAGTCCGCGCTGGGATTGGTCTTCCGCTACGCCGAAGAACGCAAATTGCCGCTGCTGAATCTGAGCGATCTGACGGCGGTACTGCGTCATGTCACCACCGAGAAGGGCAAGGCCCAATTCAAACAGCTCGGCTCGGTCAGTTCGACGACGATCGGCGTCATACAACGTGAGATCACCAATCTTGAAGACCAAGGTGGCGAGGTGTTTTTCGGAGAGCCGCAGTTCGACTCAGCCGATCTGCTCGCTACTGCCACCGACGGTCGCGGCATCGTCAACGCGCTCGAGCTGCCGAATCTGCAGGACCGGCCAACCCTGTTTACGACCTTCTTGATGTGGTTGCTGGCCGATCTCTACCAGCGGCTGCCCGAGGTAGGTGACCTAGCCAAGCCGAAATTGGTCTTCTTCTTCGACGAAGCGCACCTGTTGTTCAAGGGCGCATCTAAAGCATTCATCAATCAGATCATTCGCACCGTCGGGCTAGTGCGCTCGAAGGGTGTCGGGGTCTTTTTCTTCACCCAATCCGCCCGCGATGTGCCCTCGGAGGTCTTGGCGCAGCTCGGCTCGCGGGTGCAACATCAGTTGCGCGTGCACAGCGCCGCTGACGAGAAAGCGCTGCAGGCTACCGTCAACACTTTCGGTAAATCGCGTTACGACCTGACGCAGCTGCTGCCCTCCTTACAGATCGGTGACGCGGTCGTCAGCGTGCTCGACCCGGACGGCAAACCAACGCCGGTAGCTTGGACGCGCATCTTCACGCCAAAGTCGAGCCTCGGCGCCTTGCCGCCCCGCCAGCTGCAGTCCATCGTCGCCGGCAGTCAGCTCGCAGCCCGCTACGGCGAAGCGTTCGACCGCTATTCCGCCCACGAAATGCTGACTGGAAAGGGTGGGCGCACGCTGCAACAATGGCGAACCAATGTGCCGGTCGACCGGTGGCGCGGATCGGAGGAAATCACTTTGAACGTCAAAGAACGAGCGCCGCTGTGGCTCATGGGCGGCGGCTCCCTGGTCGGTGGCATCGCGATGGTCGTCGCGCAGCTGCAATCACCCACCAACACCATGGGACAGTCGATTTTCACCACGATCTTCACAGTCTTGTTGGTCGCCGGCATCTGGGGCATGGTGCTGAACGTGCGCAATCGGCTGGCGCAAGAAGGCATCGCTCGGGTGCCGTCGACGCAGCCCTGGCGCGTCGCTGAAATCGGTGCCTGGTTCGTCGCGATTTTGATGTTCTTGCTGGCGATCTTCTTGGTCCAGGTCGTCATCAACAATCCGACCGGATATTTCGTCGGTAATTTGATCGCGACCTTGGGCTGGGGCGCGTGTTCACTGGGCGGCGGCATGTTGCTGCGTCAGATGCGTACCGCGTTCGATAGTCAATGGACCCCGCCGGCGATAAATCCGCCTGACGAAGACTGAGTACTACGTCCGCCGCTAACGGGACAGCGGGCCCACATTATTGACGCAAAAAGATCCGGGCAGGAGTTGCCAGCGCAGCTCCCGCCCGGATCTTCTTTCTGGGTCTAGGCCCCAAGGTCAGATCAGGCCCTGCGCCAACACGGCGTCGGCGACTTTAGTGAATCCGGCGATATTGGCGCCCAGCAGGTAGTTGTCTGGCGCGCCATATTCTTCAGCGGTGCGAGCGCAGGTGTCGTGGATATTTTCCATGATCTGCTCGAGCTTTTCTTCGGTGTATTCGAAGCTCCACGCGTCACGGCTGGCGTTTTGCTGCATCTCCAAGCCGGAGGTCGCCACGCCGCCGGCGTTCGACGCCTTACCCGGCGCATACAACACGTCCGCGTTCTGGAAGACCTCGACTGCTTCTTGCTCGCAAGGCATATTGGCGCCCTCAGCGATGGCCTTGACGCCATTGGTGACCAGCGTCTTGGCTTGCTCGCCGCTGATCTCATTTTGCGTCGCGCAGGGCAGCGCGACGTCGACGGGCACATCCCAGACCGAGCCAGACTCGTGGAATTGGGCGCCGGTCCGTTCGGCGTAGTCACGCAGCCGACCGCGCTCAACTTCCTTGACCTGCTTGAGGGCCGTCACATCGATGCCTTCTGGGTGGACGATGAAGCCCGAAGTGTCCGAACAGGTGATCACATTTGCACCGAGCTGCTGGGCCTTTTCAATCGCGTAGATCGCCACATTGCCAGAGCCAGAGACGCTGACCTTCATGCCCTCCAAGCCCATGCCATGCTTCTCGAGCATCCGCTGGGTGAACATCGTCAAGCCATAGCCAGTGGCCTCGGTGCGCACCAAGGCGCCGCCATAGGCCATGCCCTTGCCGGTCAGCACGCCAGCCTCATAGCGGTTGACGAGTCGACGGTATTGGCCAAACATGTAGCCAATTTCGCGACCACCCACGCCGATATCGCCAGCCGGAACGTCAGTCTGCGAACCAATGTGATTCGCCAATTCGGTCATAAATGACTGACAAAAGCGCATCACTTCACTGTCGGATTTGCCGTGCGCGTCGAAATCCGAACCGCCCTTGGCGCCGCCCATCGGCAGGCCCGTCAGCGCATTTTTGAATATTTGTTCAAAACCAAGGAATTTGATGATGCCCAAATAGACCGACTTGTGGAAGCGCAGGCCGCCCTTGTAGGGGCCAAGTGCGGAATTGTATTGCACGCGAAAAGCGCGGTTGATCTGCACCTTGCCCTCGTCATCGACCCACGGCACGCGGAAAATGATCTGTCGCTCGGGCTCGACGATCCGCTCGAGGACAGCCTCTTTCTCGTAGTGCGGGTTGCGTTCCAGGACCGGGCCCATTGAGCTGAAGACCTCGCGGACGGCCTGATGGAATTCGGCTTCCCCAGGATTACGCTCGACGACCCGATCGTAAAGATCGCTCAAATAATCGGACATACTCGCTCCCTATTTCGCTCGGAATTTTACTGACGTTGATAGCCAGTCGCACCGGGGGTGGTGCTAATTCGTTGCTCGTCGGCCAAGAATCAAAAAGCAATCACGCGCACCAAAGTGGCATTTCCTATTTCTCTTTGAATCAGTGGCTGGACGTTACATTTCGCGTCCAATCGAAGATTTGACGTTACTGCGGCGCAGTAGCGCTGGCCGCAGCTGGCCAATTGATTATTGGCCGCCTCCGACGTTAGCGGTGCTCGTCGGCTGTGCGGGCGGGCCGTCAGATGCTGGGACGGTGGTGGTCGTGGTCGCCGTCGCGGTGGCTGTCCTGGTAGCGGTGGCCGTCGCAGTCGCAGTGACGGTCTGCTGAGCGGTCACCGTCGCCTGCTCTAGGCTCGGTTCGGAGGTCACTGTGACGGTGTGCACCGGCGTGCTGGGGGAAACGCTCGGAGTCGGCACGACGGTGGTGTGCGTCATCGTCACCGTCGGCGACGGGGCCGGCGGCTGCGGGTCACGCGGACGCAGCCACGCGAAGGCCGTCAGCGCGAGCAGTGCCAAGATCACTAGCCACACTGCGATCCGTCCGCCGCGCTGCATCGGTTCGGTGTTCTTCTGCTCCGTCTTCGATAGCTGCACTGGCGCGGCAGGCAGCACCCCGCTTTGACCAGGTTTGATCGTGGGATCATCGGCGATCGCCAGCAATTCGTCCGATACCTCGCGGGCGGTCGGCCGCATGGCTGGGTCTTTAGCCAGCATCCGAGTCAGCAATGCGTCCAAGGCTGGGGGAGCGTCCGGACTCAGTTCAATCAGCGGCACTGGCTGGTCGTAAACCTGCGCGTGCGCCACACCAACAGACGAATCACCGACGAACGGTGGACGACCCAAGAAAAGGAAATAGCTGACGCACGCCAAAGAATAGATATCGGACGCGGTGCCGATTTCGCCGCCGGTGGCTTGTTCTGGCGACATATAAGCGGCCGTGCCGATCGCGGTAGCGCTGCCGGTCAATTCTTGACCCGTCTGATTGATCAGCCGGGCGATTCCGAAATCGACCAGCACGGGACGGCCGCGCTCAGGACGCGCACTCAGATCGGGTCTGGTGCCGTCTGGCGCAGGCGGTGCGTCCAAGACGATGTTGGCTGGTTTGACGTCGCGGTGAGCGATGCCGATGTCGTGTGCGGCCTGTAGACCAGCGGCGACCTTGGCTAGTAATGGAATGCCCACCGCGTAGCTGACGGGACCTTCGCCCCGCACCAACTCGGCGAGATTCGGGCCAGACAGCAGATCCATGACGAGATAGGCGTGCTGCTCGTTTGAACCGGTGTCATAGACCTTGACGACATGCTGGTCATCCAAGCCAGCGATCGCAATGCCTTCGCGACGGAAACGTTCGCTGATGGTGGGATCAGAACCGGTAGTGAGATCGACTACCTTGATTGCGACGCGGCGCTGCAGCAGCAGGTCGAAAGCTTCCCACACTGAGCCGACTGCGCCCTTGCCGATCTGCCGGTCCAGCCGGTAGCGCTCATCGATGAGCTGGGCCTCGTCACTCATAGCTTCTATTCTGGCCGTCTAATGCGCGTCGATGCGAACCCAGAACGCCGAGGCGCGTCATTTGTTGCTCAGCTGTCAATTTGGCGTAACCCTGGCTGGGTGAATTCATGACATTGGCTGCCGCAGATTTCACCGATCTTCAGTCCTCAGCTCTGTTTGGATGAGGCGCATGCAGCCCGCTGAAGGCTGGTCGTCAGGCGGCTCAGGATTCATTTTCTGGTGTCTCATTGGCGTCGAAACTATCTTTGACGCGCCGCGATGGCAGGCCACCGAAGATGTGCGCGTCCGGTGGGGATTCCAGGAGCGCTTTCACTATCCGCCACATGCCCTGAATGTCAGTGCTGAATGCTGAGAATTGCACGCAGTAGACAGTGATCAATGTCATGCCTGGCCGGTCGATTGACGGACGCACATCGACGCTAAACAGTGGTGGCTGGGAGGCATATGGGGACGGGCGTGGCCCTTGCCAGGTCGTCGGACCAATGCCTTTCAGGTGAATGCCTTGGTCTTTAGCTGCAGCCAATACCAAGGCTGCTGCCTGGTCTGGGCTCAATTGGGTGTACGACCTGCCGAATGTGGCTGACGATTTCGAACCGTTCAGTGATTGAACTGGTAGCTTTCCGCTTCGCAACAGCAGCCAAGTCGGTGCCACGATGATGAACCAGAAAATCGTCGCCGCCAGCGCCTCTCGCCATTCGCCGGTAAAGATGCCGAGGCAGATAGGTACGAGCAGGAAAACGCTAGTGACCGTCATCAACAATTTGAGCTTGCGCTGGTTGTCGAGCAGCAGTCCGCTGAGCACGTCGACGTCTGACCAAGCAGCGCGCTGTGAGCTGGGCGGTTGCGCGTAGACAGTGTGTGGAGCACGTTCGAGAGCCCTCCGCTCGTGACGATTCTGTGGCACGTAATCAGCCGGCGCAGCTGGAAAGATGCTCGGCGCTTCGACCTCGAAATTGGTCGGCTGCGACCAGGCGAAATCATCGTCAGCGTCGTGCGGCGTGGTCATCAGCAGCTCCTTCGAGGTCATCTTAAGACTTCAAGAGCCATTGTGGGCTTGGCATCCGACTCAGCATGACATGCGCTTCGGCCGTGTGGGTTAGCCGGCTGTTGTCAAGATCTCATCCCGCGGGATGAGCGTGTTTTCCACTCTCGCGGCTGATGGAAAGCCCTGCTCAGCTATCTAGGCTCGAAACATGGGGGAAAAATCCAGCATCGTTCGTAGCTTCGACCTCAAAAAGCTCGGCGAGGATGTGTCGAACGGACGACTACCGGCGTTAGACGTCATTTTGGCCGCAGTCCTCGCCGTCTTGTCTGCGGGCATCATAGGCAGCCAGGCGATCGGCCATGGGCTGCCGACGCAGATCGAGGTGCTGTATTGGCTTTGGGGCGCGGCATATTTCCTCCCGCTGGCGATCCGTCGGACGCATCCCGATCTGGCCTTCGCGCTGACGCTGATTCCTCATCTTTTTCAATTGCTGCTGCTGCGCGAGCCGACCTTCGGCAATCTGATGGTGCCGATCATGGTCTACACCGTGGCGGTGCACTCGCCCCGCAAGTTGTGGTTTTGGGTCGCGCAAGCCTCAGCAGTGTTGGGTGGCATTCGGTGGATGTACACCTTGCACGCCAACCACTACGACGAAGAGGGTGGCCGCACTCGAATTCCGCCTTCGGAATTCGACTTTTTCGAGCACCTGGGTGCGTTCTTGAATAACTACATCTTCTGCCTGCTGGTCGTGACGGTCGCCTGGCTGTTTGGCCGTTTCGTCGTCAAACGCAAGGAAGCCGCCGAATCCGAACGAGAACGGATCTTGGCTTTGACGCGTGAACAAGATCAGTTCCAGCGGCTCGCTGCTGAGCAGGAACGCTCCGCCATCGCCCGCGACATGCATGACATCGTCGCCCACTCGCTGGCAGTCATTGTCGTGCAATCCGACGGCGCGCGATACTTGATCGACCAGCATCCCGAACTCGATCCGCAAATCGGGCAGGCCATCACGACCGTCGGCGACACGGCTCGCGACGCCCTCAAGGAGACCCGTCGACTCGTCGGCGTGCTGCGCTCGGACGGAGCAGACGCCGAACGGGCGCCGGCTATGACTTTGGCGCAGATCCCCGACTTGGTAGATACGATGTCGAATGCGGGCTTGCAGGCGTCCTATCAGCAGGCAGGTGACGAGACCCAGCACGCTGCGCTGCCGATCAGCGCGCAGACTGCGCTCTATCGCGTCGCCCAAGAAGGCTTGACCAATGTCGTCAAGCACGCTGGCCCAGAGGCACGCTGTTTGGTTCGGCTGACGCATAGCCCCGACGGCGTCCACCTGGCGATCGTCGACGATGGCGTCGGCAGTATCGGCTCCCATCGCGCTGGCTTGGGAAGAATCCCAGGGCTGGGCGGGGCAGACGGCAAGGGCCATGGCATCATTGGCATGCGCGAACGGATGAGCGCTTTCGGCGGCGATCTAATCGCCCGCGAACGGATGGATGGCGGTTTCGAAGTGCTCGCCTTCCTGCCAGCGCCGGGCCTCCGTGAATCGGGTGGCAGCAAGCGCACTGCACAAGTCAAGGGGCTATTTAGATGATTCGGATCCTGCTCGTCGACGATCAGGCGATGGTGCGCACCGGTTTTCGGATGGTGCTGGACGCCCAAGCCGACATGACGGTCGTCGCCGAAGCAGGTGACGGCGCCCAAGCCGTCAACCTCGCAGCGCAGCATGAACCAGACGTGGTCCTAATGGACATTCGGATGCCGGTCATGGACGGGCTGGTCGCGACCGAAAAGATCATTGCCGCCAGCGAGGCAAAAGTGCTCGTGCTGACGACATTCGACCTTGACGAATATGTCTACGGCGCGCTGCAGGCGGGCGCGTCCGGATTCCTATTGAAAGACGCTGGCCCCGCCGAACTGCTGGCCGCGATCCGTGCGGTGCACGGCGGTGACGCTGTCGTAGCGCCGTCAGCGACCCGGAGGCTGTTGGAGCGTTTCTTGCCCGAGCTGCCCGACTCTGCCGACGCTCACCTGCCCGTCAGCGAGAAGCTCGAGGAGCTCACCGCCCGCGAGAAAGAAGTCCTGACGCTGGTCGGTCAGGGCCTGAGCAATGCCGAAATCGCGTCGACGCTGTTTGTCTCGGAGGCGACCGTCAAGACGCACGTCAGCCACGTATTGGCAAAGCTCGGCCTGCGCGACCGGGTGCACATGGTCGTCTTCGCCTACGACGCCCGCCTGGTCACCCCCAAATCTTGATCTCATCCTCCGGGATGACTAGGGATTTCACCCTCGTGCCCGATGTGGGGTGAAACTACCGTCAGGTAGTTTCGTCACTATGACGACTATTGCCGCACCGAATCCAGCTGCCGCCCCGGCCGCAGCGCCCGCCGTCAGCGCCCGCGGGCTGTCCAAGTTCTATGGCGAGGGCGACGCCCAAGTCCGCGCTCTCGATGACGTCTCCGTAGCCTTCGAGCAGGGCGAGTTCACCGCAATCATGGGCGCCTCCGGCTCGGGCAAGTCGACGCTGCTGCACTGCATCGCTGGCTTGGACGATCCGACCAGCGGCCAGGTGTGGATCGGCGAGACCGATATAACCGCGCTAACCGATAAGGATCTGACGATCCTGCGCCGGGAGAATGTCGGCTTCGTCTTTCAGTCGTTCAACCTCATTCCCACCGCGACGGCGCAAGAAAACATTCTGCTGCCGCTTAAACTCGCCAAGCGCAAGCCCGATCAGGCTTGGTTTGAGCAGGTCACCCGCATCCTCGGGCTGAGCGATCGGCTGAGCCACAAGCCCAGCGAACTGTCTGGTGGCCAGCAGCAACGTGTCGCCGTCGCCCGTGCGCTGATCACTCGCCCGCAGGTCATTTTTGCTGACGAACCGACCGGTGCGCTGGACTCCCATTCCAGCACCGAGCTGTTGGACTTCATGCGTCGCTCGGTCGACGAGCTGGGCCAGACCATCGTCATGGTCACTCACAGCGCTGAAGCTGCCGGCTACGCCGACCGCGTCTTGACGCTGGCCGACGGCAAGATCATCTCCGACGAGCGGCCCAGCGTCGCCCGCCGCGGCATGACTGCGCCCACCCTGGACGACGCTGCTGCCCCGCGGGGTGAGATCTGATGAAGACCCCGCTACGCCGGCTATTTTCGTCCGGCATCGCCGTCTTGCTCGGCGTGCTGTTCATTTCGACGACGCTATTCCTCGGCGATTCCTTCCAAGCGACGCTAGAAGAGGCCGTCGCGGGCACCGCGCGCGACGCCGCAGTCGTGGTTCGTCAGACGAGCTATTCGAGCGGTAAAGAACCAGATCCGGTGACCACGCAGATGCGCGACCAGATCAAGGCGCTACCGGAGACCGAGTCGGTGCGTACGGTGCGTTCTTTCGGCGTCTTGCTCGACCGTGAGGACGGCAAATATGTCGACGCCATGAACTTGCAGCCATTAACTAACCGCACCACATTGGCTGAAGGCAGATTGCCCGAGCGTAGCGGTGAGGTCGCCATTACCCCTGAGATGGTCAAGGATTACGACGTCAAGCTGGGCAGCCAGCACAAGCTGCTCAAATTCAATGGTGAAGGCATGGATGTCACCGTCGTCGGCATCATCAACGCCGGCAATGACACATTGCCGTTCCCGATGAGCTATATCTTCGTCACCGAAGCCGACACCGAAAAACTGACGATGCGTGAGCCCAACGAGCTGGACACGATTTTCGTCAATGGCAGTGGCGACGCGGACAAGCTGCGCGACAAGATCGCGCAACTCGACAAGGTCAAGGGCACCAATGTCGAGGTCGAGACGCGGGCGCAGTTCCGCGAATCGATGAAGAAGGAACTCGCCGGCGACTCTGGCATGCGGATCTTGACGACCTTCTTCCTTGCCTTTGGTGTCGTCGCGCTGGCGGTCGCCGCGCTGGTCATCACCAATACGTTCACCATCCTGGTCGCCCAGCGGACTAGGCAATTCGCGCTGCTGCGCTGCGTCGGCGCGACCAAGCGTCAGGTCTTCGGCATGGTGGTCAAAGAGGCTGCGTTGACGGCGCTGATCGCCGGTGCGCTGGGTGTGGTCGGCGGTATGGCATTGACGGCTGCGGCCGTTCCGGTGCTGGCTCGGCTGCTCAAGATCGGTGTCGGCCGGCTGGCGTTCAATTGGCAGGGATTCGTCTTCCCGATCCTGGCGGCCTTGTTGGTGACGATCCTGGCCGCGCTCCCGGCCGCCCGACAGGCGACCCGCGTCGCCCCGATGGCGGCTTTGCGTCCGCAGACCGCGGGCGTGTTGAAGCGCAAGGCTGGTGTCGTCCAGCTGGTCTTCGGGTTCATCTTCCTAGCAGCCGGTGTCGCGGCGTTGATCTTCGCGGCGACGACCAAGGGCATGGTCTTGGCGGGCATCGCCGGTGGCATCGTCAGCTTCGTCGGCCTGCTGATGTTGGGCGGACTGTTCGTGCCCGGATTGATCGGCGCGATCGGGCTTCCGCTGCGTAAGACGGGTGTGCCGGCCGAGTTGGCCGTCGATAACGCGCTGCGAAATCCTTCGCGGACGGCCGCGACCGCTAGTGCGCTGCTGATCGGCGTCACGCTGGTCTCGATGATGACCGTCGGTGCTGCGTCAGCGCAAAAGACGATGGCCACCGAGATCGATCAATATTTCCCCGCCGATCTCGTCGCCCATTCGAGAACCGGTAGCTCGGTCACCGATGCCCAGATCGAAAGGATTCGTCAGCAAGACGGCGTCGCCAGCGTCACACCAATGTACGCGACCTCAGTGACCAGCGCTGAGGGCGGACGGCCTTTCCCCTTCCAGATCTGGGCACTCGAGGACGCCAAGGCCGGCCTGCGTGATCAGCGGGTCGCGGCGGCGCTCAACGATTCGACGATCGTCTACGGCTCGGACTGGAAGTATCAGGGCAAGGACGTCGTCGACGGCATGCAGGTCAAGCTGATGCGGATGGAATTCGAAGGCGATGACGGCGTTGCCAAACAGTTGCCTTCGGTTACGTTGACTGCCAAGGTCTTGGACAAATACCAGGCGGGGCCCGTGGTGAGCGTCAAGACCATCAAAGCCATTGATGCCAACGCCGAACGCCAAGCTGTGGTGAATTTCGATAAGAATCGCGACGCTATCGACGTCTATCGAGACCTCAACAAGAACCTCGCCGATCTGGGCCTGGCCTTCAGTGGCCCGGCCGTCGAGCGACAGATGATTCAGCAGATCGTCGACGGTGCGCTGTTCATGGTCTTGGCGCTGCTCGCGGTGGCCGTCATTATTTCGATCGTTGGCGTCGGCAATACCTTGAGTCTGGCCGTCCTCGAACGTACCCAGGAGCTTGGCTTGCTGCGGGCGCTCGGCCTGACGCGCAGCCAGACCAGGCGAATGATCGCGGTCGAGGCGCTGCTGATGGGCGGTGTAGCGACGGTGCTCGGCATGCTGGTCGGTTGTGGTTATGGCATTGCCGGGATCAGCTCGCTGCTTGCTGGGGAAGATTTCACGGCCGTCTTCGCGATCCCGTGGGCACGAATGGCGGTCATCTTCGCCGTCGCGATGCTGGCTGCCTGGCTGGCTAGCGTCGTCCCAGCCAACCGAGCGGCTCGGATCAGCCCCCAAGAGGCGCTGTCCACCGAGTAATCGATCAATCAAGACAATGGCCCAGCCGGATTCTCCGGCTGGGCCGCTTATTTTGCGCTTGTATTTCTGATCAATAAAGAAAGAGTTCTATTGCCAAATGAGTTTAGGTTTACCTTGGTTAATTTTCTAAATTGGCGTTAGGAATAATTGACTGGGAAATCGTTAACGTTGCGAATCGCCTGACCAAGGGGGCTGACATGGTCGACAGCCACGTGCCAGTAATTGAAGCTGCAAAATCGAGCCAGCATGCCGCTGACGGCCTGAGCCGTCGATCCTTCATGAAGTGGTCGGCAGCTGTGGCGGGCACCGCGGCCGTCAGCTCGCAACTGCTGCCGGCGTCCAAGACGGCCTTCTCTAATGCTGATAGCCCGGCGGCTAAGACGAAGATCTTCCGCTCAGCGAATACCCCGGAGTGCCTGCACTGCGCGCTGTTGGTGCACGTCGAGGACGGCAAGGTTCGTAAGATCACTGCCGATCCAGATTTCCATATCAAGGCTTGTGCACGCGGCATTTCGCGGACCAATCAGCTCTATAGCCCACATCGGCTCAAGCATCCGATGAAGCGGAAAGGCGAGCGCGGCTCGGGGGAGTGGGAAGAAATTTCCTGGGACGAGGCCCTCGACACGATCGCCGAAAAGATGCGGACGATCCGTGCTGAGAGTGGAAATGAAGCTTTCTTGCCCATCGGTGGAACCGGAAACTGGTCTTCGCTTTCGACCGGCGTCAACGGACTGTGGGGTTCGTTCTGGAATCGATTTGGCGGCTCTACGACGACCGTTGGTTCGCTATGTTGCATCTCTGTAACCGAGGGCTTTAATGCGATATTCGGTGGAAACCGCTCCGAATTCCGCGATGAATGGGTGCATTCTCGTTTCTTTATTGCCTGGGGAAATAATCCGGCAGTCACTAACGGTGGATATTTCAAAAATATTCTCGACGCTCGGGAAAAGAATGGCGCCAAGCTGGTCGTCATCGATCCGAGGCTGAGCGAGACCGCGGCGCTAGCCGACGAGTGGATTCAAGTTCGTCCTGGCACTGACGCGGCACTGTCGCTCGGCATGATCAATGTCATCTTGCAGGAGAAGCTCTACGACGAGGCTTACCTGAAGGCGTATACCAATGCGCCATTCCTGATCAAGCTCGGTGAACAAGGCTATGACCTCGACGAGCAGGCGAGCAGCTGGAAACCAGGCGAGAAGCTCCCGGTCGATCTCAAGGATCTGCAGCTGCTGACCCAAGAGCCGACCGAGCCAGGCGGAAAGCCCGCGTACTTCGTCTGGGACGAACAGAGCAACCAGCCCGTCTCGACGGCTACTCCGGGACTAAATCCGCGACTCGAGGGCACTTTCATCGTCAATGGCGCCAAATATCAGACGGTGCACTCGTGGATGAAAGCGATTGCTAAGCGGTACACGCCAGAAGTGGTTGAAAAGATCACTGCCGCTCCTGGGCCAAAAGTTCAGCAGCTGGCGCGAGAGTACGCTGTCGCAAAGCCGGCGGCGATCATTCAGAACATGGCGGCGGCGCAGCGAACGGACCAAGGCACCTTGACCGTCATCGGGCAGCTCTACCTAGCTGCGTTGACCGGCAACGTCGGAGTGCTAGGTGGTGGCGTCAATGACACCGGCGGCGTCATGCAGACTCACAAGATCAACTATCCGGTGCCGTTGCAAAAGAATCCCCCGATCAAGCAGATCCCAGTGACTCAGGTGGCTCGTGCGATTCTTGAGGAGAATCCTTACAAGATCCGATTCCTGCACGCAGCTGGCACTAACTTGATCAGCCAGCATCCTGAAACCAACAAGATGATCGAAGCCTTCAAAAAGGTCGATTTCTTTGTGGTGCAGGACATCTTCATGACTTCCACAGCGAAGTATGCCGATATTGTGCTGCCGGTTACCACTATCTTTGAGGCGCGCAATCTCATAGCTGGAAAGCGTGAGCGTCATATCCAGCTCATGGAACAAGCTATTGAGCCGCTTTTTGAATCAAAGAGCGATCAATGGATCCTGACTGAGTTGGCGGAACGTCTTGGCTTCGGTGAAGCTTTCGACAAGCCAACCGACGACCTCATCCGCCACGTCCTCAAGGACAGTGGCGTGACCTTGGAGCAGCTTGAAAAGGGCCCAGTAAATCCAATGCCGAGCCCTTGGATTCCATTCGGCGATAAGAAATTTGATACCAAGTCCGGACGGATCGAATTCTTCTCTACTTATCTGCAGGATAAGGGCTTCGAACCAATGCTGGATTACGAGGATCCTGTCGAGGTGCCATGGGTCCAGCCGGAGCTGGCAAAGAAATACCCGCTGCAACTGGTCAACAGACGTAACCACAATCAGGTTAATTCGAGCTTCTACCACCACAAGGATTTGCTCGAAATTTTCCCCGGTCAGGTGCTGCAGATTAGTCCTGCAGATGCCAAGAAGCGTGGCATCAAGGACGGTCAGAAGGTTCAGGTCGTCAACGACCGCGGTCGGGTCGACGCGACTGCGCAAATCTATCCAGGATTGATGGCTGGCGTCGTCACCTTGAACACCGGTTTTGGCGGGCTGGACGAACGTGAGGCAGCAAGCCAATTGAGCCCTGACAAATACGACAAGCGCTCATGCGGGCACACGCTGAATTCATCCATGGTCGACGTGGTAATCGCATAGGAGAAATGACATGCCAAAGCCAAAGAATGCGTTCTATGTCGACGTCACCCGCTGCATCGGTTGCCGGGCTTGCGAAATCGCCTGTAAAGAAGAAAATCAGGTTCCCGAAGGAATTCGCTGGCGTCAGGTGCGAACCGTCGAGAGTGAATCTCAGGGCCGGCCGTCCTTCTATTTCCTGTCGGTAGCTTGCAATCACTGTGAAGATCCGATTTGCACCAAGGTCTGCCCGACGACCGCGATGCACCAGCGTGAAGACGGTGTGGTGCTCGTCGACGAAACCAAGTGCGTCGGCTGCCGCTATTGCGAATGGGCTTGCCCATACGGCGCGCTGCATTTCAACGCCAACACCGGCCACATGAGCAAGTGCACCTTCTGTGAACATCGCCAAGCTGACGGCCAAGCCCCGGCCTGCGTCGAGGCATGTCCGACCGAAGCCCTGCAATGGGGTCCGTTCGACGACATCATTGGACGGCCGGGCAGCACGGCTGAATTCGGTCCGCTACCTGATGCCGAAATCACCAAGCCGGCGATCCGCTTCAAGCCGCCGCGTCAGTGAGTTGCGTCAAGCTGAACTGACGGCTAGCGGCTAGTCTGAGCCTTCGTGACTTGGTCCAGCTATTTCGCGCTGATCGGCGTCTGGTTGGCAGCGATCCTCAGCCCAGGGCCGGATCTGTTGCAGATCATCCGCGTCGGCACCAAATCGTGGCGGGCGGGAGTCGCGTGCGCTTGCGGCATCATGCTGGGCAACATGATCTGGATTTTCGGCTCGCTGCTCGGTCTAAGCGCCCTGCTGCAAGCTGCGCCGCAAATCCTCACGGTGCTGCAGCTAGTCGGCGGCGGCTACCTGTGGTACATGGGCCTCGGCGCGCTGCGTTCTGGCCTGCTAGCGCGACGGCAGCAGACTGCGGAGGCGGCGCCGTCCGAAATTTCGGAGCCGCCAGCGGCCAAAGTGCTTAGTCCGCGCCGAGCGCTGAGCGTGGGACTTGCTACCAATCTTTCGAATCCTAAAGCTGTGCTGTTCTTTGCAGCGGTTTTCGCTCAGTTCGTCAAACCCGCGATGGGATGGCAGTGGACGGTGGTCATCGTCGCCACATTGGTAGTGCTCGGCATCACGTGGTTCGTCGGTTTCGCGTTGCTCGTCGACAAGATCGGCGCTTGGCTGGCCAAGCATCGGCATTGGGTCGACGTCATCACCGGGTTGATTTTCGTTGCCCTAGCGAGCCGGATAATCGTGGAGAGTTTGAGGCACATCTCCTCGACCTAGTTACGACATTGCTGGCCAGCGTCAGGTCAGCGAAGCAGGTGGCTCAGACCAGTCCCCAATAACGTGCAGATTGGTGCCGTATTCGGGTGGGCCGCGTCAATTACGAGTTCGTAATGCCGAACTCATCGTCAAAGGTCATTCGCTTTGCTCATCACAAATGGCGGCTACGAACGCCTTTGTGTCACTCCATGGCGGCTTGGAATTGCGACTGGTAGAGGTCGTAGTAGGCACCGCGGGCGGCAATCAGCTCGTCGTGATTGCCTTGCTCGACGATGTCACCATCTGCCATCACCAAGATCAGATCTGCATTGCGGATCGTGCTCAGCCGGTGCGCGATGACGAAGCTAGTCCGGCCACCGCGGAGTTGATTCATCGCCTCTTGCACCAAGACTTCAGTTCGCGTGTCGACGCTGGAAGTCGCTTCGTCGAGGATCAAGACGTCCGGATCGCCGATGAAGGCGCGTGCGATAGTGATCAGCTGCTTTTCGCCCGCTGAGACATTATTGCCTTCTTCGTCAATGACGGTGTCGTAGCCGTCGGGCAGCTGGTGGACGAAACGGTCGACGAAGGCCGCTTTCGCGGCAGCCTGGATTTCGTCCTCGGTCGCGCCGTGCTTGCCGTAGGCGATGTTTTCGCGGATCGTGCCGCCAAATAACCAGGTGTCTTGCAAGACCATGCCCAGGTGGCTGCGCAGATTTCGGCGCGGGACACCAGCGATATCGACCCCGTCAACCAGGATTTGGCCATCGTCTAGCTCATAGAAGCGCTCGAGCAGATTGACCAAGGTCGTCTTGCCGGCGCCGGTCGGGCCGACGATAGCGATGGTCTGGCCAGGCTGTGCCTCGAGGGAAAGGCCCTCGATGAGGTCCTGATCGGGGCGATAAGAGAAGTGCACATCTTTGAATTCGACGTGGCCGTCGATTTCGTCAGGCAGCGCACCGCTAGCTTCGGCGCTCATCTCCTCGGCGTCCAGCACCTCGAAGACCCGCTCGGCTGAGGCGACGCCCGATTGCAACAGATTGGCCATCGACGCTAGCTGCGTCAACGGCTGGGTGAACATCCGCGAATACATGATGAAGGCCTGAATATTGCCGATCGGCATTCGGCCATTAGCGACCTGCAAGCCGCCGACGACCGCGATGACGACATAATTCAGGTTTCCGATGAAGAAATTCAACGGCATGATCATTGCCGAAATGAATTGTGCCCGGAAAGCCGCGTCAAATAGTCGGTTATTGGTCTTCTCGAACTCTTCAGCGACTTCCTGCTGACGGCCGAAGACCTTGACCAGGGAATGGCCGGTGTAGGCCTCTTCAACCTGCGCATTCAGCTCACCGGTGCGTTTCCACATGCTCGCGAATTGCACCTGCGCTCGCTTAGCGACTAGGCCAGATAGCACCATCGACGTCGGAATGATCAGCAGCGTGATGAGCGCCAACCGCCATTCGACGTTGAACATCATGATGCCCACGCCGAGCAAGGTCAGCATCGCAGACAGCATTTGCCCCAGCGTCTGCTGCAATGACGTCGCAATATTGTCGATGTCATTGGTCATTCGGCTCAACAATTCACCACGCGGCTGTTTGTCAAAATAGCTCAAGGGCAATTTGTCGAGCTTATTGCGTAATTCTTGGCGGAGCTTATAAATAGTCCGTTGCGCGACGCGGTTCAGCAGCCAGTTTTGCAAGAACGCGAATAGCGCTGAAATCAGATAGAGGCTGACGACCAAGATCACGATTTGGCCGAGCCGATCGAAATCGATCCCAACCCCGGGGGTGAAATCCATTCCACTGAGCATGTCAGCGACCTGATCTTGGCCCTGTTGACGCAGCATCTCGATGACCTGCTCGCGGCTCGCGCCCGCGGGCATCCGACGACCAATGACGCCGGCGAAGATGACGTCAGTCGCGCGGCCGAGAATCTTGGGGCCGACGACGTTGAGTGCGACCGCCAGCGCGCCCAGCACGACCACGACGACCAGCGCTACCCGGAACTCGCGCATCCTGCCCAACAGGCGGCGCAGCGAAGGGCCGAAGTTAATCGCCTTGTCGCCGCCGAAACGACCATGCGGGCCGGCTGGGCCATGGCCGCGCGGCGCGCTCTTTTGCTCTCCGGCGTCGTTAGCCGGCGTCTGCTCGATCTCTTCGCTGCTCATGCGGCTTCCTCGATGCTCTGCTGAGATTCGACGATCTCGCGATAGGTCGCGCTGTTGGCCAACAATTCGGCGTGGGTGCCGATCGCTTCGATCTGGCCGTTATCGAGCACGATGATCTGGTCGGCGTGCCGGATCGTCGAAATGCGTTGCGCGACGATCAAGACGGTCGCGTCTTGGGTGGTCTTGCTCAACGCGGCACGCAATTTCGCGTCAGTGGTGACGTCGAGGGCGCTGAATGCGTCATCAAAGACGTAGATTTCAGGCTGCTTGACCAGGGCCCGCGCGATCGACAGCCGTTGTCGCTGGCCACCGGAGAAATTAGTGCCGCCCTGGGCGACCTCAGCTTCCAGTTGGCCATCCTTTTCAGCGATGAAATCATCCGACTGCGCGACTCGCAGCGCCTGCCACAGCTGCTCGTCAGTGGCTGACGGATCGCCATAGCGCAGATTGGACGCGATGGTGCCGGAGAACAGATAGGCCTTCTGCGGCACCAGGCTGACCTTCGACCACAGCACATCCGGGTCGATTTCGCGCACGTCGACGCCGTCCACCAGCACGCGGCCGCCGGTCGGGTCGTAGAGCCGGGGGATCAGATTGATCAAGGTCGTCTTGCCGGCGCCCGTCGAGCCGACGATCGCCGTGGTCTGACCAGGACGCAGCTCAAAGTTCAGATTGCACAGCACGGGCTCGTCGGCGCCCGGATAGGCGAATTCGACGTCTTCGAAACGCACCACGCCACGGCCAGGCAGCTCGGTGATCGGATTGACCGGGAAGCCGACCGAAGACGAAGTGTTTAGCACTTCCATGATGCGCTGCGCGCAGGCGGCAGCCCGCGGCACCAGCATCATCATCATCGTCGCCATCATCACCGAGACCAAGATCTGCATCAGATAGGTCAAGAAGGCCGTCAGCTGACCGATCTGCATCGCGCCGGAGTCGATTCGATGGCCGCCAAACCAGATGACGGCGACATTGGAGCAGCCCAGCACCAATTGGATGATCGGGAAGAGAATCGAAAACAGTGTGCCGACATAGAACTGCAGGCGCATCAGCTCTTCGTTTGGCTTATCGAAGCGATCTTGTTCGTCATCCTCGCGGGTGAATGCGCGGATGACGCGCACGCCAGTGATCTGTTCACGCAAGATCTGGTTGATGGTGTCGGTTAGCTTTTGTTGCTTACGGAAGGCTGGCGACATCAGCGACAAGATGACGCCGATGAAGCCGCCCATGGCGATCACCGCGACAAGAATGATCCACGACAGCGGAATGTCTTCGCGCAGCGCCATGAAGACACCGCCCACCATCGTCAACGGGGCGGAGACCATCATCAAGCAGGTCATCAAGACCAGCATCTGCACCTGTTGGACGTCATTGGAATTACGGGTGATCAGCGACGGCGCCCCGAACTGGTTTACCTCGCGAGTCGAGAAGCTCAGCACCTTTTTGAATAGGTCACCGCGTAGATCGCGCGAGAACGACAGTGCAGTGCGAGCGCCGAAATAGGCTGACGTGATCTGTGCGACCATCTGCACCGCAGACACGCCGAGCATCAGCGCACCGCGTCGCCAGATATAGCCGATGTCGCCTTTAGTGACGCCGTTATCGATGATCTGCGCATTCAAACTCGGCAGCCACAAGGTGGCGCTGACGGCGATCAGCTGTGCGCACAGCACGCCCAGTAACAATCCCCAATAGGGCCGCACATAGCGGTTGATCAATTTGACGAGCACGGATTCCCCATCAGATCCAGATACTGCTATTTCTGAGTGCCGTTGACGATCACTGGCGGCGAATCCCGCGCTGGGCACCAAATGAGGATACTCCGAGCCGCCCAACAGCACCTTCGTCGCGGACGCAACTCGTGCAACCCGAGCTGCGCCGTGCCCAAGTCGTCGCGCTAGCTGCCCCAGCGTCTCCCTGCCAAAGTTTTACGACGAACGGTCAGCGATTTCACGTCCTCACCTAGCATGGGTGGCGTCTAAGCCCAGATCCAGGAGAACGACAGATGGCCAACCCGATCTTTGGTAACGGCGAGAAATTCTTCCGTCAGCCGCATCCGGCATACGCTGGCGCTCCCGGCATGAGCCAAGCTCGACCTGACTTCCAGCCGGCTCCCGGGCCGAGCTATCAGGACGGCTACTCCTATCGGCAGGCACAGCCGGGCTTCAATCGGCCGCCGGCCGTGCACCAGCAATATGACGCAGCGCCGCACTATGACGCTGGCCAGCCGATGCAGGATTGGCAGCAGGCGCCGTATCAACAGCTGCCGTCCGGGCAAGCGGACCAAGCTACGCAGCAGTCGGTCATGACCTATGAAAGCGTGCTGACCAAGACCACGATCTCGTTGCTCGCGGTCTTCTTGACCGCAGCCTTCGGTTTCTTCTTGGTGCCCTATCAGTGGGTGACGCCGGTCTGGATCGGCGCGGGTGTCGCGTCGTTCATCACTGTCTTGATCGTGGCTGGTCGCCGCGTCGTCAGTCCCGTCGGGCTGGGCGTTTATGCGGCTCTTCGAAGGTCTCTTCTTGGGCGTCATTTCGAAATTCTTTGACGCGCTATTCCCCGGCATCATCGCGCCCGCGGTGCTGGCGACCTTCATCACCGCTTTGGCGACGCTGGCCGTCGTCCGTTTCACGAACTTCCGCACCACGCCGCGGATGCGCAAGATCGTCATGATCGCCACCTGGTCATTCCTGGGTGTGATGTTGGTCAACCTGGTACTGGTCTTCGCCGGCGTCAACACAGGGCTGCGGATGGTCGGCGCGGACGCTGGCGTCATCGCCTGGGTCGTCTCGCTGCTGGCGATCGGCTTGGCGGTATTCAACTTGGTGATGGATTTTGAAGCCGTCGAATTCGGCGTCCAGCGGGGCGCCCCGGACTCCGAATCGTGGCGTGCGGCGCTCGGCATCACCGTCACCATGGTGTGGCTGTACGTCGAAATTCTGCGCGTCTTGAGCTACTTCCGGGATTAATCACCGGCTTTCTTGTGCAGACCAGATGACGGCTAGCCCAGCGGCTAGCCGTCCCGCTGGCTACACAAGAAAGACAGTCTTTGAGCTTGTCAGGGAGGTTTTTGCAGTGCGCAAACTACGCGTCGCAATGCGCGACTGGGACTGGCTCACGCCGTTACTAATAGGTGAAGTCGAAGTCGCGGACGGATACGAAATCGAGTTGGTGCGCTGCGCCGCGCTGGCAGATCCTTGGCAAGGTGAGGCCAAAGATTTCGACGCCTTCGAATGCTCGCTGGCTCGACATAATCGGGCGATCTTGGCCGACGACCAGCGCGTGCTGGCAGCAGCCTTCCCCGTGATGCAGAGTTTTCGGCAGCGCTGCCTGATCGTCAGCAAGAACTCAGCAGCCCGTTCGCTAGCGGACCTACGTGGCGGACGGATCGGCGTCACTGGCTGGATCGATTCGGGCAATACTTGGACCCGCGCGCTGTTCTTGGACGCTGGCGTTCAGCTTGACGAAATCACCTGGATCGCCGGCCGGCTGACGGCCGCGCATCCTGAACAAGACCGTCTGCAAGGCCATGCACGCCCCTGCTGGATTGAGGCGGCACCAGCAGGGGCGGTCATGACCGAGATGCTCGACCGCGGCGAACTGGACGCGATCATGACCCCCTTCATGCCGCCTGGTTTCTATAGCGTTGACGCCCCCTGGCGGCCGCTATTTGACGATGTCCGCGCCGTAGAGATCGATTACGCCAATCGCGTCGGATTCGTGCCGGCGCATCACGTGCTCGGTTTTCACGCTGACGGTTTCGACCAGGACGCAGCACTCGCCGTCCAGCGGGCATTGCTAGATAGCCGAGCGATCTGGCAGCAGCGCCGCGAAAAGCTCGCCGAAACCAGCCAATGGCTCAGCTGCGATCTGCTCAATCAGACCCGGCTGCCCGCCGGCTGGGACGAACCTGGGCTCGAGCGGCAAGGTCAGATGTTCGAAGAATTCAGCCGTCAAGCGCAACTGCAAGGCATCAATTCCCACGCCGCGAGCGCAGCGCAGTTGTTCGCGGTGGCGACCCCGTCAAGCTAAAGAAAGGCAGCGCAGATGAAGATCGCAATCGCTCAGATGACTGTCGACGCTGATTGGCAGCGCAATATCGAGCAGATCGAACAGGCCGCCGCCCAGAGCGCGGCGGCAGGGGCCCGGCTGCTCGTCTTGCCCGAAGGCGTCATCGCCCGCGACCCAGATGACAACGACTACACCGCAGCCCAAGCGCAAGCCTGGGATGGTCCATTCATGACGCAATTGCAGGCGATCAGCGCCCGTCATCGGGTCGCGCTCGCCGGGACCGTGCACCTGAAGACTCCCGAAGGTGGGGTGGGGAATTTCTTCGTCGCATTTGACGGTGGAGAGCTCATCAACAGCTATCAAAAGCTGCACCCCTACGACGCCTTCGGCGCGAAGGAATCTGAGCACGTCACTCCCGGCGGTCGGTTGCCGGAGATTTTCGAGTTGGACGGCGTCAAGTTCGCGCCGATCATTTGCTACGACCTGCGCTTCCCAGATCTATCGATCAGCCTCGCGCTGGCTGGGGCGGACGTCATCGTCTGCCCGGCGGCTTGGGTCAAGGGCCCGCTGAAGGAGCATCACTGGGCCACCCTGCTGACCGCGCGGGCCCTAGATACGACCAGCTGGGTGATCGGCTGTGGCGAGATCAGCAAGCGCAATGTCGGTTGTTCGCGGGTCGTCGATCCGCTGGGCGTGACGGTGGCAGGGGTCGGTTCGAATCCGGCGCTGTTCTTCGTCGACGTCGACCTCGAGACGGTCAACCAGGCGCGCGCCAAGCTGCCGGTCTTGGCCAATCGACGGCTGCAGATCGGGCCAGATCCGGCCCCGGTCGGATAGCCGACTAGCCGCTAGCTGCTTCCGCAGGCTGAGACGGCCGTCCACATACTGATATGAAGGGGCTAGCTTTGGACGAAACCCCAAGTCAGACGACATTGACCAGATAGTCGAATTCTCCCTACGAGGCGTCGTCTGGTCGTGCTGCAAAGCAACTGGCGCGAACCAACCAAAAGAATTGCCGACTGCGCAACGGACGGTTCGGCGCCAGACCGTGACGAAAATCGTCGTCCCGGAACAGATAAGTAACGGAAAGAGGTGTGCTGTGAGCATCATCCAAAAGACCAAGAGAAACCCCCGTCATAGCTTCGGACGCATCGCAGCAGCCGCACTCGCGCTGACCTTGACCGTCAGCGGTTGCGCAGCCGAAGATCCCGACAAGGTCGGGCAGTCGACCCCCACGAGCTCGGCAGCCGTGCCCAAGCAGAAGCAGGACGACAAATTGCGCGCCAAGCTGCCGCAAGATGTCCAGACCTCGGGCAAGCTGGTCGCCGTCAACTCCGGTTCCTTCCCGCCCTATCAGATCATCCAGACCGGCGCTGATCCGCAGGGCGCGGCGGCCGATCTGTTGACGGCCCTGGGCGAGCTGTGGGGCATCCAGATCGAGCACCAGACCGTCGACGGCTTCTCGTCGATCTTGACGGGTCTGTCGGCAGATCGCTATCAGCTCGGCTTCGGTCCGGTCGGTGACTTCAAGTCGCGTCAGGCGCAAAATGACTTCATCGATTACGTCCAAGAGTTCGTCGTGTTCGCCGTCGAAAAGGGCAACCCGAAGGGCATCAACGACCTAGACAGCGCTTGTGGCGCGCGTATTTCGGTGCAGGCCGGTGGCTCTGCTGAGAAGGTCGTCAAGGAACAGTCCGGCAAGTGTGAGGCAGCTGACAAGCCCGCGATCGAGGTGCAGTCCTATAAGGACCAGCCGCAATCGATCTTGGCCGTGCAGTCTGGTCGCGCGGACGCCTTCTTCTCTAGCCAAGCGCCGCTGACCTATTTCGTCCAAGAATCTGGCGGCAAGCTCGAGCTAGCTGGCGTCGGCAAGGGCAATGGCTTCTCAGATCTCTACCAGGGCGCCGTGGTCAAGAAGGATTCGCCGCTGGGTGACGTGCTGATCGAATCGCTAGATGTGCTGTTCAAGAACGGCACCTATGACGCGATCATGAAGAAGTGGGGCTTGGAGGCGAACAAGATCGACAAGCCCGGCAAGAACCTAGCGAACAACTGATCCATGGCAGCGACTGATACGACGGTGGGCATCGACGTTCGGCAAGCCCACCGTCCGATTCCTTGGCAAGACTGGCTGGGTTGGGCGATCGCGCTGCTGCTGGCAGCAATGTTCGCCTACTTCCTAGCCACCAATCCAAACCTGGAATGGGACGTCGTCTTCGCCTGGTTCAACGCGCCGTCGATCATCAAAGCGCTCTGGGTGACGATCGGGCTGGCAGCCGTCTCGATGGTGCTGGGCACCTTGCTCGGCGTCGTCTTGGCGGTCATGAAGATGTCGCCGAACCGGCTGCTCAGCGGGCTAGCGAGCCTGTACATCTGGTTTTTCCGGGGTACGCCGCTGCTGGTGCAGTTGATCTTTTGGTACAACCTGGCCGCGCTGACACCGACGCTAGGCATCGGTGTGCCTTTCGGTGGTCCGATGCTGGTCGAGTGGCGTACTAATGACATCATCACCCCGCTGACCGCTGCGATCCTGGGCCTGGCCTTGAACGAGGCTGCCTATATGGCGGAGATCATTCGTGGCGGTCTGCTGTCGGTCGACCAGGGGCAGCGTGAAGCAGCCGCCGCCTATGGCATGACGCCTGGCCGAGCACTGCGCCGCGTCGTGCTGCCGCAGGCGATGCGCGCCATCGTGCCGGCGACGGGCAACCAGCTGATCACGATCGTCAAGGCCACCTCGCAAGTCTCGGTGATCGCGATGAGCGACCTGCTGTACACCGTGCAGTCTGTCTACAACCGCACCTTCCAGACCATTCCCTTGCTGCTGGTCGCGGTGCTTTGGTATTTGATCGTGACCTCGGTGCTGAATGTCGTGCAATCGTTCATCGAATATCACTACGCCCGTGGTTCGAACCGCGATCAACATGGCTTAGCGCACGTCGTCATGTCACGAGTGGGCAAACGCAAGGCAGATCAAGGCAAGCCGGAACTTGCGGCGGCAGTCGAGGAGGCGACCAGTGAACAACGTTGAAGTGACGACCGCCCAGGTCGCTGAGCCGATCTCGACGCCGGTCGTCGTCGCCAAAGATGTGCACAAATCATTCGGTGATCACGAAGTGCTCAAAGGCATTGACCTGACCGTCGAAAAGGGTGAGGTCATCGTCATCCTCGGGCCTTCCGGCTCGGGCAAGTCGACCTTCTTGCGCTGCATCAATCGGCTCGAGCACATGGACGCCGGATCAATCACCGTCAATGGCACGCAGATCGGCTACGTCCGCAAGGGCGACAAACTGGTTCAAGCGCCGGCGAAGGTCGAGGCCAAGCAACGCACCAAAGTCGGCACGGTCTTCCAGCAGTTCAATCTATTTCCGCACATGACGGTCATGGAGAACCTGATTGAGGCGCCCGTCGGCATTCATGGTGTGCCAAAAGCTGAAGCCGTCGAGCGAGCCAAGAAGCTGCTTGATCAGGTGGGACTAGCTGGCCGGGAAAATTCCTATCCCAAGCAGATGTCTGGTGGTCAACAGCAACGCGTCGCGATCGCGCGGGCGCTGGCGATCGAACCAGATCTGCTGCTCTTTGACGAGCCGACTAGCGCGCTCGATCCAGAGCTAGTAGGTGAAGTGTTAGCGACGATGCGTGGTCTCGCTGAGCGGGGCTACACCATGATCGTGGTCACCCACGAGATCAGCTTCGCAGCTCAAGCTGCCGATCGGGTGATCTTCATGGACGACGGACGCATCATCGAGCAGGGGCCGCCTGACGAGGTCCTGAAGAATCCGCAGCATGAGCGCACCAAGGGCTTCCTGGCGCGCTTCTTGTGACGCATCAGGTCTAAGTGCTCAAAGCTCAGTGAGGCGGACGGCGATTAGCCGTTCGCCTCACGAATTTCTTCAACCGGTTCGCCGGCCTTGGGGTCGCGCAAAATGGCGCGTGCCACATTGTGGTAGCCGTAGCCGTCCAACAGCGTAGCGGCTTCCTCATTGGTGAGGTTGTATGCGTGCGCCAGCATGCGCACCTGTTCGGTATAGAACTCGTGCAGCTTGACCACGCCGTTCAAGAATCCCAGCCGATCGCTCATTTCAACTCCTGACTGATCAATCTCCTGAATGATCAAAGCCCGCCAACCATAGCGCGAGTGATCACAATTACGTGACTCCTGCAGCGCAGAACGCTGTCCGGTGGCGGCTATCTCATTAGGCTGTGCCCATGTCGGCTAAACGAATCGGCTGCGGGCTGCTCGCGTTATTGACCGTCTTTTTCAGCGGCTGCTCGATGATGAGCCCTGAGCTACGCGACCTGGAGCGCTGGATGGATCGGCAACCTGGCATCAAGAAGGTGCGGGTCAGTTGGTCGACTGTAGTGGAGTCCGTCGGGGGGCTGCCAGACGGCTACTACCTAGAAGCGCAGGCTAAAGGCATCGACCAAGCACGCAAAGCGATCACGGATTTCCGAAAATTCGCAGCCGATAAAGGCTATTCGCGATGGCGCTTCCAGCTTTATTGGAATGTGCAAGGCGGAGAATCTGGGGTGCAATTCGATTTTCGAGATAGCACCGATTTCGAAAGACCCTTTGAATTAGCTCAATTGCCTTTGCCGTCGCTGGTTGAAAGACGAATCGTCGACGGGCAAGCACCGAATATGATGATCGAGTTTCGGTCAAAACCCGAAAATTATGCCGGCATGGTGGCGGAATTGACGTCATCAAATGTTGGTTCACCAGATGCGGCATTGATGTTGACGAATACCGAATTCAGCCAACGCATCGAAGCTGAAAATTTCGCTGAGCTAGCTACTTGGCAGCAACGCATCACCGCGCTCAGTGCAGCAGGCATCGAGTTCAAAGTCGACCAGAAGGTCGTCAAGATCGCCCACCAAGATTTCATCGCCGCGATCAATGCTATGCGTGCGATCTCTGGTGCGACGATCACCCTCCAGACTGATCAAAATTTCCGCGTCGAAACCGAACCGCAGCTGCTAGCTGCCGTACTGGAATTAGCTCCGGCCCTAGCCGCAGTCGGTGAATTACGAGCAACGAACGGCGCCCCAATTATAATTTCGGTTAAAGATTCTGCCGAGGGCTGCTGGCAGGTTTATCAAGCAATTCCAGCAACTGACTTGAAGTTCCAAGTCACCTGTCAGCGGGGCAGTTCAGTCAACGCTTTGACTGGCCGACAGCTCAACCAGATCGGCCCGATCCTGCAAGAACTGGCAGCTGCGGGGACGACAGTCCGCGTCGCAGAGGAATATTTCAAGGTACGCATCGAGGCTGACGCGGCTGCCCTAGAGCAAATCTTTCAGCTTGTGCGTCGACTCTGGACCGATGATGTAGCCCGCAACCTGTCAATTGAGTATCGAGATCCCAGCGGCGCGCAGACGTCAGTGAATTTCCGTTCTGCACCCGACGGCCCGCACGGCGAATATCGCAGCGATGCTGGGAGTGATCCGCAGCTAGTCGAACGACTGCTCGCTGCATGGAACGCGACGACCACGAGCCGCTAGCCCCGGTTAACGAATTCTCTGGCCGCCCACTAGTCTCAAGCCATGAGAATTGGTGTGCCACGTGAAAATCTCGACGACGAGAATCGCGTCGCAGCAACTCCCAAGACTGTCGAACAACTGATCGGCCTGGGCTATCAGGTCGCCGTCGAGGCCGGTGCCGGCCAGCGGGCGGCTTTGCCGGACGCCAGCTACACGGCTGCCGGCGCAGAGATCGTCGACGCGAATCAGGCTTGGGGCGCTGACCTAGTGATCGCCGTCAATGAACCCACCGACGCCGAATTGGACACGATGCGTCCCGGCGCGACCTTGATCACCTTCCTACGACCAGCCCAGCAGCCCGAGCTGCTCGAGCGGCTGCGCGAACGCCACATCACCGCCTTGAGCATGGACATGGTGCCGCGCATCTCGCGCGCTCAATCGATGGATGCGCTCAGTTCGATGGCCAATATTTCGGGCTATCGGGCAATCGTCGAAGCCTCCTACGCTTTCGGCCGCACCTTCGGCGGTCAAGTGACGGCAGCTGGCAAGGTGCCGCCGGCGAAGGTCTTCGTCATCGGCACTGGTGTCGCTGGCCTAGCGGCGCTCGGCGCAGCGAACTCATTGGGTGCGGACGTCTACGCCACCGACGTGCGCCCCGAGACCGCCGAGCAGGTGCAATCCATGGGCGCGACCTTCTTGCACGTCAAGGCCGGTGAGGCAGATCAAGGCGTCAGCTCTGACGGCTACGCCAAGCAGACCAGCGAGGACTACAACCAGCGTGCCGCCGAGCTCTACCGCGAGCAGGCGGCAAAGGTCGACGTAATCGTCACCACCGCCGCAATTCCGGGCAAACCCGCACCGAAGCTGATCACCGCCGAAATGGTGCAGCTGATGAAGCCCGGCTCGGTCATCGTCGATCTGGCTGCGGCCGGCGGCGGTAACTGCGAGTTGACCCGGCCAGGGGAGAAATACGTCACCGAAAATGGCGTGACGATCATCGGCTACACCGACCTGCCCAGCCGACTGCCCGGGCAGTCCTCGCAGCTCTATGGCACGAACTTGGTCAACCTGCTGAAACTGGCCACCCCAGACAAGGACGGCCAATTCGTCCTCGATTTCGAGGACGAAATCCTGCGCAATATGACGGTGACTCGGGCCGGTGAAATCACTTTCCCGCCGCCACCGATCCAAGTCTCTGCCGCTCCCGCCGCGGCTAAAGCAGAAGTCGCGCCGGTCGCTGAAGCTAAGTCAGCTGAGCCTCGGCCCTGGTACGTCAGCTTTGGCGTAGTCGCTTTGTTGGCGCTAGCGACGATCGCCTTGCTGACCTTGGCGCCCAGCTCGTTCGTGAACTTGGTCGGCGTCTTCGCGCTCGCGCTGGTCGTCGGCTATTACGTCGTTTGGAATGTCACCGCAGCGCTGCACACCCCGCTGATGTCGGTGACCAATGCCGTCAGCGGCATCATCATCGTCGGTGCGATCACTCAGCTGGCCAATGACAACTGGGCAGTCAAGATCATCGCCGCTTTCGCCGTCTTGATCGCGTCGATCAACGTCTTCGGCGGCTTCACCGTCACCCAGCGCATGCTCAAGATGTTCCGGAAGGCCTGAGATGTTAGCCAATTTCGTCAACGCGACCTTCATCGTCGCCGGCCTGCTGTTCGTCTTCGCGCTAGCTGGGCTGAGCAAATTCGAAACCTCCAAGCGTGGCAATGCCTTCGGCATGCTCGGCATGTTCTTGGCCATCGTCGCGACCATCACTGGCGTGCTCGCTCCCGAATCGGCCCGGGGTGGGCATTGGGAAGAGCAACTGCCGTCCTTCCTTGACCGCTTGGGCGTCGAGGGCATCGCGCTGCTATTCGCGATGATGCTGCTCGGCGCGATCATCGGCACCTGGAAGGCGCGCAAGGTTGAAATGACCGGCATGCCCGAGCTGATCGCGCAATTGCACAGCTTTGTGGGTCTGGCTGCGGTGTTGATCGGCTTTAACGTGTTCATCGAGACCCGCATGCAGCTAGCCGCCGGCGTCGAACCGCCGAACCTGGGCTTCCACCTAGCCGAAGTGTGGATCGGAGTCTTCATTGGCGCTGTGACCTTCACCGGCTCGATCGTCGCCTGGGGCAAGCTCAGCGAAAAGATCGCCTCCAAGCCGCTGCTGCTGCCTGGCCGTAACTGGATCAACCTGGCTGTCTTGCTGGCCATCGTCGGCTGCGGCATTTGGTTCCAGCTGTCGCAATCCTGGCTGCCGCTGATCTTGCTGACGGTGCTCAGCCTCTTCCTCGGCTTCCACCTAGTCGCCGCGATCGGTGGTGCCGACATGCCGGTCGTCATCTCGATGCTGAACAGCTACTCCGGCTTCGCCGCTGCCTTCTCTGGCTTCAGCTTGGGCATGAACATCCTGATCGTCACCGGCGCCCTGGTCGGCGCGTCCGGCGCGATCTTGAGCTACATCATGTGCAAGGCAATGAACCGCTCGTTCATCTCGGTAATCTTGGGCGGCTTTGGCCAGACGGCTGCTGCTTCCGCTGGCGCTGAGCAGGGCGAGATTCAAGAGCTCAAGGCTGACGGTGTCGCGCAGCTGCTGGCCGACGCCAAGTCGGTGGTTATCACACCAGGCTATGGCATGGCGGTGGCTCAAGCGCAGTACCCCGTCGCCGAGCTGACTAGGCAATTGACGGCTCAAGGCAAGGATGTGCGGTTCGCTATCCACCCGGTCGCGGGACGCCTGCCTGGCCACATGAATGTCTTGCTCGCTGAAGCGCACGTGCCCTATGACATCGTGCTCGAAATGGACGAGATCAATGACGACCTCGGTGAGGTGGACGTCGTGCTGGTCATCGGCGCGAATGACACCGTCAACCCCTCTGCGATGGATCCCGGCTCGCAAATCTCGGGCATGCCGGTGCTGCGCGTCTGGGAGGCCCGTGACGTGGTCGTCTTCAAGCGTTCGATGAAGCCTGGCTACGCGGGCGTGGAGAATCCGCTGTTTTTCAACCAGAACACTTACATGCTCTTTGGTGACGCGAAAGCCTCGGTAGACGCCATCAACGCGGCCTTGCCAGCCGGTAGCCAGACGCCGGCCCTGAATGCCTGAGCATCTGTAATTTGGTTGAGCCCGCTGACTTGCTTGGTCGGCGGGCTCAGCTCTATTTGGTGAGAGCTGCTCATCGCGTCAAGAAGCAATAATTCGCGTCTGACGGCCAAATTTCGGCGCCCAGTCCCTCCCAGAGGAAATTCACTTAGGTTAGGCTAAATTACCTATTGAAGACGTTTTGCCTAGTCAAATGGCATTGGAATCCTTAACTGGGGACCGCTTGTCAATGGCCTATGGATAGGGTTTAAATTAGCCCCAGGAATTTAATCGTTTGACCTAGCGACAAAGAAGTCGTTGTTGCCTCTCGGTCTGACGATTCCCAATGAGTCGATAGGTGCTGAACGATGTTTCAACCCGATATTTGGCCCTTCGCCAGCCACTTCTTGTCGGCGATGGTGGCGTTATTGCCGCTGTTGACCGTATTCTTATTGCTTGGCGTCTTGCGGATCAAAGCCCATTGGTCTGGATTAGCCGGCCTGGGTGTCGCAATTCTGGTGGCCATTTTCGCTTACAAGATGCCGGTCGCCATGGCGCTCTCGTCTGGCCTCGAAGGCATCATGTTTGCGCTCTTCCCGATCTTGTGGATCGTGTTGACGGCGGTGTGGTTCTATGAACTGACAGTCGTCAGCGGACGTGCGGAGGATCTGCGCGGAGCCCTCTACATGGTTTCTGACGATCCCCGAATTCTCGCGGTGCTCATCGCGTTCGGTTTCGGTTCGCTGCTCGAAGCTCTCGCCGGCTTCGGTGCGCCGGTGGCGATCACCGGTGTGATGCTCATCGCAGTCGGCTTCCCGCCAATCAAAGCCGCCCTGGCCGTCTTGATCGCAAATACGGCGCCAGTCGCCTTCGGTGCGGTAGCAACCCCGATCATCACGGCCGGCAACCTGACCGGCATTCCATACCAGGAAGTTGGCTTGTTCGTCGGCCGTCAGACTTCGATGATCGCCTGGATGGTGCCCATGCTGATGATCTTGGTCGCCGATGGCTGGCGCGGAGTCAAGGAGACGCTGCCTTGCACGCTGCCGGTGGGTATCGCGTTCGCGGCTACCAAGTGGATCTCGTCGACTTGGATCTCGGTGGAACTGACTGACGTGTTCGCGGCGTTGGCGGCGCTCGGTGTCGGCGTAGCGATCTTGCGCTTCTGGAAGCCAAAGGGCACCGCCGAGGCTCAAGAACGTTTGCGGGCTGGTCGAGACGCAGAGGTCGCGAATGGCTGGGGCAAGGATCTGGCACCCGCTGGGGAACTGCGTCACCCCAATGGCAAGCAAATCTGGATGGCCCTGTTCCCGTACGTGCTCGTCATGGTGGTGTTCATCTTGGCCAAGCTCGTCGGTCCGATCAAAGACCTGCTCGCCAAGACAGACATCACAATTCAGTGGCCTGGCCTCTACGGCAAGGTGTTGACCTCGACTGGCCAACCGAACAAGTCCACCATTTACACCCTGACGACGCTTTCGTCCCCTGGCACCTTGTTGCTGCTGTGTGGCTTGATCGTCGCTGTGGTCTTCAAGATTTCGATGGGCGAAGCTTTCAAGACGATGGGCCGCCAGATCTACAAGATGCGGTGGACGGTGTTGACGGTCTGCTCGGTGCTCGCGCTGGCCTACGTCATGAACATGTCTGGCCAGACCTACACCGTCGGTGTCTGGATCGCTTCGGTCGGCTCTGTGTTTGCTTACTTCTCGGCAGTGTTGGGCTGGATCGGTACTGCGGTGACCGGATCAGACACTAGCGCTAACGCACTGTTCGCCACCTTGCAGCAGACGGTCGCCAACGAACTGGGACTTGACCCCCGACTGCTCATCGGAGCTAACACCGCCGGTGGCGTCGTCGGCAAGATGATCTCGCCGCAAAACCTAGCGATCGCGGCGACCGCCACCGGACTAGTGGGACGCGAATCAGAGATCCTGCGCAAGGCGGTCTGGTGGAGCCTGGGCCTGTTGATCTTCCTTTGCCTAATAGTCGGCCTGCAATCAACTCCGGTGCTCGGCTGGATGGTGCCAGCCATTGGAGTACCTCGCTAATCGTCATCGAAACCAAAAACTAAGAAAGGGGTACGGCATGGAACGCAATCTCACCGTCGCGTTGTTCCCGACCTGCGTCAATGACGTCATGTTCCCCAAGACTCCACAGCACGTCACGATGCTGCTGGAGCGCCTGGGGTGCAAGGTCGTCTTCCCTAAGCAGCAGACCTGCTGCGGCCAGCCGTTCACTAATACCGGCTATTTCGACCAGGCGATGCCGAGCGTGCGGACCTTCGTCGAAGCTTTTGAAGATTACGACTACATCGTCGGACCGTCTGGTTCGTGCATTGGCGCGGTGCGTCACCAGCACGAAATGTTGGCTAGAGACGCTGGTGACGAGAAGCTCGCCGATCGGGTCGCAGACATCGTCCCGCGGGTCTACGACATCAGCGAGTTCATCGTCGACGTGCTCGGCACGACCGATGTAGGCGCCTACTTCCCGCACAAGGTGACCTATCACCCGACCTGCCACTCGATGCGGGTGGCCAAGGTCGGCGACAAGCCGCTGCAGCTGCTGCAGGCCGTCGAGGGCATCGAGTTCGTGCCGCTGCCCGAAGCCGAGCAATGCTGCGGCTTCGGCGGCACTTTCGCTGTCAAGAATCCTGATGTATCGATCGCGATGGTCAAAGACAAGGCACAACATGTCCTGGAGACTGGCGCGGAGTACGTCGTCGCCGGCGACAACATGTGCTTGATGAATATCGGCGGCGCGCTCAAACGAGACGGCAAGAAAGTCCGTCCGATCCACCTGGCCGAAGTCTTGGCCAGCACGAAAGCCACCAGCTATGACGGCGGCCTGTTCGGCCGCAAGAAGGCAAGGATCTTCGCATGACTACCCAGCTAGATATCAAACCTGTGCAGCGGCTGACCCCAGCCCCGCCCGAAGGTGATCTGATCGACTCGCCAGTCTTCCCGGAAGCCGCCAAGCGCGAGTTGCAGAATGAGACGCAACGCAAGAATCTGCTGCACGCCACGCACACCATCCGTGACAAGCGCAAGCGGGTCGTCTCGGAACTCGACAACTGGCAAGACATCCGCAGCGCGGGCGAAGCGATCAAGAATCGCATGGGCCGACACATGGACGTCTACCTGCAGCAGCTCGAAGACAATCTGACCGCCGCCGGTTCCATCGTGCACTGGGCACGGGACGCCGAAGAGGCAAACCAGATCATCATCGACATCGTCAAGCAGACCGGAGTCAATGAGGTCGTCAAGGTCAAGTCGATGGCCACCCAGGAAATCGACATGAACGAGGCGCTCGAGGAGGCTGGCATCGCGGCCTGGGAGACCGACTTGGCAGAGTTGATCGTCCAGCTCGGCCACGATCGCCCCAGCCACATTCTGGTGCCCGCGATTCACCGTAACCGCACCGAGGTGCGCGACATCTTCCTCGAAGAGATGGGCCGCTATGGCACGCCAGCACCCGACGATCTCAATGACGAACCCTGGCGCCTGGCGGACGCGGCCCGCGGCCACCTGCGCGACAAGTTCATGCGTGCCAAGGTCGCTATCTCGGGCGCTAACTTCGCTATCGCCGAGACCGGTTCGCTGGTCGTCGTCGAATCCGAAGGCAATGGCCGCATGTGCCTGACGCTGCCCGAGACGCTGATCAGCGTGGTCGGCATTGAAAAGGTGCTGCCGACCTTCGACGATCTCGAGGTCTTCTTGCAGCTGCTGCCGCGTAGCTCTACTGGTGAGCGGATGAACCCGTACACCTCGATCTGGACCGGCCCGAGCAAGCAGGACGGCCCGCAGAATGTGCACGTCGTGCTGATCGATAACGGCCGTACCAATGTCCTGGCTGATCCGGTCGGACGGGCTGCGCTGCGCTGCATCCGCTGCTCGGCATGCTTGAACATCTGCCCGGTCTACGAGAAGGTCGGCGGCCACGCCTACGGCTCGGTCTATCCCGGCCCGATCGGCGCGATCTTGAACCCGCAGCTGCGTGGCTTGGATTCTAAGGTCGACCGTTCGCTGCCGTTCGCGTCGACATTGTGTGGCGCCTGCAATGAGGTCTGTCCGGTCAAGATTCCGATCATGGACATCCTCGTGCACGAGCGCCATAAGGTCGTCAAGCTCAAGGAAGCTGAAGGCGGCGTGCACGTCGAACCAATCTTGATGAACGGTGGCGGTTGGCTGATGGCCGACGCCAAGCGGCTATCCGCAGCCGGCAAGTTGGCTGCGATCGGCGGGCGTCTGCTTGGCGTGTTCAGCAACAAGATCGGCTATCTGCCGATCCCGATCGCTGATCGCTGGCTGCGGGCTCGCGACGTCCCGATGCTGCCGAATCGGTCCTTCCGTCAGCTTTGGCAGCGCAAACCCGGCAACAATGACCAGCAGTCAGGAGGCGCACGATGAGCACGACTCAGCGCAAGGGCAACGCGAAGGACGAAATCTTCGCCCGTATCCGCAAGGCGCTTGTTGACGTCGAGGAGAGCGATCCGGCGGACTATCCCGTCGAGTGGAATTACGCTGAGGCTTCCGAAGTCGAGGGTGATCTCATTGACGTCTTCTTGGAGCGCGTCGAGGATTACAAGGCCGTCGTCGCTCGCGTGCCGGCTGACGAAATCCCAGCCCTGCTCGTCGAGCATCTAGTCGGCATGGAAATCACCTCGGTGGTCTTGCCAGCCGGCATCGACAAGGCTTGGCGTAAGGCGATCGAACAGACCGACATTGAGATCCGCAGCGACGATCCGCAGTTGAGCAACGAGGAGTTGAATGCCACCGACGCGGTCGTCACCGCCGCTGCCGTCGGCATCGCGGAGACGGGCACCTTCGTCATGGATCATCGCGCCGACCAGGGACGTCGGGCGTTGACGCTGGTGCCAGACCGGCATATCTGTGTCGTACGCGCCGACCAGGTCGTCAGTAATGTGCCGGAGGCGACCGCCCGGCTCAAGCAGTCGATCCTAGACGGTCAGCCGCTGACCTGGGTGTCTGGTCCGTCCGCGACTTCTGACATTGAGTTGTCACGTGTCGAAGGTGTGCACGGCCCGCGCATCCTGCACGTCTTCGTCGCCGAGTAATCAGCTAGCAGTCAAGGCCGCGCTCCCAGCTTGGGGGCGCGGCCTTGTGCTGTGCCGCGATGCCGCATTGCGTGGACATGTCGGCGACTCAGATTCGTATGGATGGCGGGACGCTGGCCAGCCTAGAGGTCACTTCGCGGCCTGCCGCGGCAGCTTTTGAAGGGACTTTGCGCTCTCGGGCGAGAGATACTGACCCCGTCCAGTGGGTGGGTCGGGACTGACGCTCAGGGACGCTTAATCGGATACATTGCCGTGGAAAATGAACCTGATGGTTGGCTGGTGTTCCACGCGATGATGGCGTCGACCAAGGTGCTCAAGGAATTGGGGTTGAGGAGGTAGTGATGGCCGAATACACCGATGTGCGGGGAACTAAGTTCAGCGACGACGATATCGAGCGCTGGGCTGCGCAAGCTGAGTCCGAGCGTGGCTACCAAGGCGGTCATCTGGGCCCGGCAGTGCCCGGGCGTCCGATTAGCGTTGGCACTGAAGCCCGGCCATTCACTCTTCGGCTCGACGCGGCTCGTCGCGCGAAGCTAGACGAGATTGCCCAGCAGCGAAATATCACCGCCTCCCAGCTAATGAGAGATCTGATTGACGCGCTATGAAGTGCTGACGAGTTCGTCGCGCGGGGCGTCGTCAGCTTCGCCGTGGTGGACGAAGAAGCTCAGCGTCAAGGCCAGCACGAAACCGCAGGCTGCAAACCAGAACATGTAGCCATATTCCCCAGTCGCGTCGTGAATGAAGCCAAACAAGATCGGGCTGACGACCGCGCCACCGGCGGTGGCTAGGTAGTACAGCGCCGTCATAGCGCCGGTGTGCCGTACCCCACCCAGCTGGGTGATCCACGGAATCGCGTTGACGATGACCAGCGTCCACAGCGCGCCAAAGATGAACATGCCCACCGCTGCGATCGTCGGGGAAGCGACGAATCTCGCTGGCAACATCAGCAAGATCGCGACGATCAACGCGAACTGAATGGAGCGCTTGCGGCCAAACTTTGAACCGATCAAACCCGAGGGGATCGTGAACAAGATGAAGGCACCCGCGTAGCAGGCCATCAATTGGGAGGCGGTGCCGGCTTGCACGCCCAGGTTGGTCGTCGCCCACAGCGTGAAGAAAGTCTCCACAGCGTTGCTGCCCATGGTGTACGCAAACAGCACGCACATCATGAAGATCAATGAACGGCGCCGAGCACTGCCGAGGTTGAGCCGGGGCGCGATCGTCTCGCGCAGCGTGCCCCAGACATTTTCCGGACGCGGCTGCTTGGCGAGTTTAGGTTCGCGGACCAGCGTCAACAGCAGCGCGACGGCAGCCAGCAGCAAGATCGCGGCGATGAAGAAGGGCGCGCCCATGCCGTACTTGTTAAAGACCATGCCGCCGATGACCAGCGCGATCAGCGAGCCCAGCGCGCCCATGAAGTTGATGACGCCATTGGCTTGGCTGCGCAGCCGCGAATCGGTGACGTCAGGCATCAACGCGACGATCGGAGCGCGCCAGGCGGCCATCACCAGTGAGCAGAGCACCACAAAAAAGATCAGCATCGGCAGATTGCCCGAATAGGCCATCGCTATCAGACAGACGGCCGCGATCGGCGCGCAGACCGCTGCGTACGGCAGCCGTCGACCAAGGCGGGTCTGCGTCTGGTCGCTGATCATGCCAAATAGCGGTTGGACGGTGACGGCGAAGACATTGTCAATCGCCATGACGGCGCCGACCGCGGCGCTAGCTAGCCCAAAGTCTTTTAGCCGGATTGGAATGTAGGCGTTATAGACGGCCCACACGACCGAGATCGCTAGGAAGCCGAAGCCGATCGTGAAGGTCTTGCCGTAATTCAGCTTTGGCTTGGCGCGATCGTCGTCGACGATCGGCACTTCGCCGCGATGCTGCGGGTCGGCGGAGAATTCACCCATCGGGTCGACGGTCTCGGTGCTCACTTCGTTGCCTCCTGCATGCCGGTCCGGATCGCCAAGCCGGCCGCTGGTTCGTCGGTGATGATCGCGTCGGCGCCGCGGTCGATCAGGAAAGCCATGGCGCGTTCGTCATTGACTGTCCACGGCCGCACCTTTTGGCCGCGAGCGTGGAACTCGGCGATCGCGTCCAGGCCGGGCTGCAATTTGTCAGCGAAGACGATCGACAGGAAATTCGGATGCGCGCCATGTGCGTCGATGCGGTCGACGTAATCCCACGGATCGATCAGGCCACTCATATAGAGCGGGAAGATTTGAGCTTGTGAGTTCAGCGTCCGGATTTTGCGCAAGCAATAGTGGTTGAAGCTGGAGTAGTAGCAGCGCTCGCTGATGCCAGAATCAGCGACGACGGCCAGCACTCGTTTTTCATAGTCAGGCTCGATCTTCTCGGCTGGTTTCAGTTCGACGTTGACTTCTGCGTCCGGGAATTCGGCCACCAATTCCAAGACCTCGGCCAGCAGCGGAATCCGAGTGCGCTGCGAATAATCCGGCTTGACCACTGACGCATTCAGCTTCGCCAGCTCGGCGTAATCGTGATCGAAGACCATGCCGTGGCCGTCGGTCATGTCTTCAAGGTGCGTGTCATGAATGACGACGACCTGACCGTCCCGGCTCAGTTGGACGTCTAGCTCAATGCCGTCGGCGCCTAGTTCGAGCGCGGCGCGGAAAGATTCCAGAGTGTTGCCGGGTGCGGCAGAACAGCCGCGATGGCCGATGATCTTGGTCACGAGAACGACTTATTACCGAAACGGGGAGAACGTGCGGTTAACGCCCAGTTACCTCGGTAAGCGCAGGCGTCAGCCAGATGCTCGACGGATTGCTTTCATCGGCAACCAAAGATGCAACGAGTTTGAGTTCAGCTCGAGGAACTCGGCGTGTTTGGTGTAGAAGTCCTTTGCGAGTTCGTCCCTGCAATGAACTAGAAGGGCAGCCGCTCCGATCGAGTGGCTCGCGTTCGCGGCTCGATTCACCGCGTCGTGCAGCATTGCTGAACCCAATCCGCGTCCTTGCAGTGTGGCGTCGATAGCGAAGCGTGCTAGCAGGATGCATGGAGTCGAGGCTGGGCGGCGAGCGCTGAGGCCATGCGGCAGCTCATCTTTTCGGACAGCAGCGGCAGACAGCGAGTAATAGCCTGCCAAGGTCTCCCCGAGGAACATGACGTAAGTAACGGCGTTGCCTGCTTGCATATTTTCCCAGGCAAACTTTTTGAACCACTGGTCTAGTTCGGGGGCGCCGCTGTCGAACTGAAGGCGGGTGTCGGGCAGGGTCAGTCGACGGGGCTGGTGCAAAACGGGCTCAGTCATTTGCCGGCGATCGGGCGATCAAAGCCGGGATCTGAGCGTAGGAAAGCGTCTAGTCGAGGGGTCTCATATGGCTCGTCTAGCGCCCGCACGAATTCGTCGTAATCCTCAGGGGCAAGCACGAACTCGCGCTGATCGGCGAGCTGACGTTCAGCGGCCAACAGCGAGTTATGCAAAATGAAATCGCTCAAGCTGCGGTGATCGTCTGCTGCTGCCATGCGCAGCAGTTCTTGCTCCCTAGCGGTAGCCCGCAAATGAATTCGCTCAGTTTTCGCTGCGGTAGTCATGTGTACATTGTACGCACACACTAACTAGATGAGGTCAGTTGGTCCAGGCGCGCCAGAGTTTGGCGTATTCACCGTCCAGAGCCATCAGCTGTTCGTGCGAGCCGAGTTCGGCAATGTTGCCATCGATGACCACGACCATCCGGTGCGACAAACATAAGCCTCTGATCTGCCTAGAGAGCTCTTACCGTTCATGGATAGCGATCGAATATTGGCAAAGTAGCCATTGACGCGCATCACTCAAAGTGATTGTATGTGGCTAGCAAGATCTCAAGCCCCCAGGAGTTCTAATGCTACGTTTCGCTTCTCAATTTGATGCCCATCATTCGCGTTCATGCGTCCTGCTTAGAAGCGGTGAACGCCTCGTCAGAATCGAATCTGACGGGAGTGATGCATTTAGAAAACTAGCTCTTCTCGAGAGCGGTGTCGAACTTAATGAACTGTTGGACGGGCTAGCTCCATCAGTTCGAGAATCATTTAAAGAAACAATTCTCGATTTCCTGCGGTTAGGCTATCTAGAAGAATACCTAGACGGTGCTAACGCAACACCCGACCCTCCGCCAGTGATTAGCAGTGTTGCACCTCTGCCACAAGAGCTGCAACAGCTGTTAGAGGCATCGAAAGCTGTTGCATGGCGCACCGATGAATCACTGCTTGATGAAATTGACATGTATCTTTGGCCAATAGCAAGATCAACGACTAGGCAAATAGTCCAGGAATTCCGCCAGTTCGATGGCAAGATGGCCAAAATCTGTCCCGTAATCGCGTCATCCGGGGATTTTTGTCAAATTGGACCAATTCTGACTAGTGAAGAAAGCTCATGTGTATTATGCTCCGCCTTCTGGCGTTCGTCAGGGCTTAACCGAAGCGCCGACATGCTAAATGTCAGCTTCATTGGAACATGGGAAAAAACATTACGGGAGAGACAAATTATTCCAGCTTTGGTTGGTGCAATTTGTTCTTTTAGTAGAACGCTAAAATATAGCCCCAACGAGATTCCTCTTCGGGTCTGTACTGTAAGTTCTCCCGACATATTCCCTCAGGTCAACTGGAAAATTGCGATGAAGGCTCCGCAATGCCCAGGGTGTTCCATCTTGGATCCTGTAGTTCCGTGGGCGCTAGTCGATTAGTGGGCCATCATGCGTTTCGCTGGATTACTGCCACTGCCACTGCGGGCAGCATGCGACACCACCTTTGGGCCGGTGTACTCAATCGATCGTCTCCGTGCCCCGCGAGAGGGCTATGCCCTGCCCTCGTTCGTCGCCCGGGGCCCAGACTTGGAAAGTCTTTTTGGGTCCACCACTCAAATATTCGGAACGGGATACCATTCCACTGACTCCGTGGCCGCTACCATGGCGGTGGGAGAGGCCTTCGAGCGACTTGCGCTGCACATAGGACCCAGTAATTCTTCAATTTCTGTTCCCCTTACAGGCTCAAGCGACACGCGCGAAGCGCATATTGCTTGGTCAAAGTTTGGCTGTTGTGATCATCACTCGCAAGAGGACGAAAATGGGTTATCTTCAGTCTATGTATATGCTACGCATCTGGCTTCGAATGAGTCGAATCTAGTTCCGCTGGAAGCCGTGAATTTCGGGCACATCCTGCGGTCGCGGATCCCCACCTCTACAGGAGCTGCGGTACATTCGTCATATCAACTAGCCGTGCGAGCCGGAGTCCTCGAAGCGCTTGAACGAGACGCCTTTATGGGCATGTGGTACTCGAGGAAAGTGTTCCCTACAATCGTCCCAGATGCTGATTCGCTGCTCTACGAGTATCTTATAGCAGCACGGGGCGATGCGCCTGAATTGCACTTAATAGACTTATCGAGTATTCACCGCATCCCTTGCGTTGTGGCTATAACTTTTGGTGAAGCTGGACGTTATGGAATCGGCGCTGCGGCTAAGTCATCTCTTCACGCAGCAGCAGTTTCAGCTGCTAATGAAGCGATGAGCGTTTACAATCATGCATTCTTCGAGCCGACGGTTCGCGTCATTCATGACGCCAATGAAATTGCTAGTTTTGAAGATCACGTAGCATGGTACCAAGACAATTCATCACGAGTGGAATCTTTGCGCTGGATGGCGTCAGGGGAGCAGATTCAATACTCCAATGACACCCTTCTTGAAACCTGGCATGAGCCTAATTTTGACAATGCATTAATTGAGACTCTTCATATTTCGGGCATCGATACTTTTGTCGTTCCATTAGCGTCATCGCAATCGCGATCATTTGGGCTTGAAGCCGTAAAAGTGGTTGCTACTGGCGCACTCGACCTGACTGTGGGAGTCTCGGGTCAATGCGTTAATCATCGGCGTTTTAGTTCGCAATCATTCAGACGAGTCTTCGGTTGCCCAACAATCAACTTAGATCCGCATCCCTTTCCCTAGGACTAACTTATGAGAAGATTGACAGAAGACTCATTGACCTCAGACGAGTATCCACATGACGAGATATATAATGCCGTCTCAAAAATTTCTCCATACGCCCATGCAACTCCAGCAACCAGGATTATTGAATATTCGCGATCGGAAGCATTGCAGGGGGGGTTGTCTCGCTCGGGGACGGCATTCAGGCATCTCGAAGAGAGTGATGCCGTAGATATCCCGGACGCCCCGTCTTCTTCACTCGGGAAGGTCTTGGCGGCACGGAGATCCGTCCGTGAATTCGGTGGCGGGAGCCTGCCGGATTATGTCATTGCAGCGTTGCTTCGACCATACTTTGTCAGGCAAGAATCACGACCCGGCGTGTATGTGTCAGAAGTCCCGTCAGCCGGTGCTTTACATGGTCTTGAAATTGCAGCAGCAACGCTCGACGAAGGATACGTCGTCGAAGCGTGGGCAAGGACTCCCAATCTCAATATGATCACTAAAATCAAGGATTTCAAGAAGACGTCCATGAACGTGATAAGTACAAATCCTTTAGCACTCACAAACGCATCCCATTTGGTGTTCATATTCGGGAATTACGGACGCACTAGGATCAAGTATGGGCTGCGCACATTAAGACTACTACATATTGAGGCTGGGTGTTGCGTTATGGCAATGCAATTGCTAGCTGTTGAAATGGGAATAGGTTGCTACATTTCTACCGAGTTTTATGACAATAGTGTTGAGCAGATGTTTGGCGTGGATGGAAACAATATCTCACTAATCACCACGTTAGTTTTGGGGAAAATGAAAGGAGGTGAGTCGAATGTTCCCGGTGATCGATACCCGACCAACGGGAGGTAAATCACCCTCTCCAATAGAGGGCGGTGGAGGACAATGCAGCTCCGGTATCCGTTTCTGCATTATCTTTTGTTGCTGCGGTGGATCTACGCCGACTCCTGGGCCGTGACCACTCAAAGAATATCTCGCTATCTGTAAGTGTTTTGTTATCGACTGGGGAGGGGAACGTTCAACGTTCCCCTCTCTCCTAGGAGGATGCTCTGAATGGTTGACTTCGCTTGTGAGTTTGACGCGGTTTCATTCAAATACAAGAATAGCGAGGAGGTCCTTAAGGAGGCATCTTTAAAGATTCCGATGGGGGCAGCAGTCTGTGTTGCAGGTCGGAATGGCGCTGGGAAAAGCACCTTGATCAACCTTGGCTTAGGTAGACTACGGCCTAAATCCGGCGAAGTGAAAATCTTTGGTAGCCCGTTAAAACACTGGAAACAGCGCAGTTCCATAGGTTATGCCCCGCAACACAGCGTCCTGCCAGACCTCGCGCCGGTCAAATTTGTACTATCGATGGTCGCGGAGCACTACCGATATGCAGGGTTCGAGCCCGAAGTCGATAAATTGATCGATGCTCTGAATCTCGAGCAGGTGCTCCCTAAACGGTGTGCAGCCCTATCAGGGGGTCTCGCAAAGCGCGTAAGCCTTGCATGTGCTCTTATGCACAATCCCTCTCTTGCCGTCTTGGATGAGCCAACCGCGGGGTTGGACCGAGAAGGTCGGGCTCTCCTCCTAGAGCTGCTTGTCAAGCATATTGCGTCTGGAAGATCGATATTGTGGACCACCCATAATCCTAGCGATCTATTCGCAATGAACTCCAGAGTAGCGCTCTTGCGGGATGGCAAAGTAACGGATTGGGGTTCGATCTGGGGGCTAGTCGAAAGTGAGGACAGCTCATTGCTCGAGGTAATGTCTGCTAACGCCCCCGAATCGGTACTAGGGCTCAAGATTCATCGGGAGGGCGCGGTCGGCAGATATGTCGTCAAGAATAAGGATCTCGCTGAGGTTGAGGCAGCACTCGCGCGCGAAGGCCACCGCGCAACCAGAGGTCCGCTTACCCCCGAGATCTTCATGTCGACATTTCTGGGGGTAGACAGTGAGGACTCTTAGGATAATACGGGATTACGCACTCCTCGCGATGCTGCCTTTGAGATATGTGTGGTTCTCGACTTTGGTAGTAGCGCTCGTTCCGGCCGTTCTCTTCGTGTTCTTTGGGATTGGTGGTAGTGACCGAGCGCCACAGTTCTCGGCCGCCTACGCCATGTTCATCGCCATTAACTCGGCGATGGGACAGGCGGCTTATGCGACCGCCGGTGATCGGTTACCGACATTCGAGAATTGGACCACTAATCTTCCGGTACCCACATCATTGAGATTAACAGGACGAAGCATAGGTGGGTACATTATTCTTTTAGTTAGCCTTCTTCCACTTATTTCAGTCGTCGCGGTGACGGCCTCAAGTTCAATGCCTGCAATCTTATCGGCTCTAGCCGCCACCTTATTAACGGCGGGTATATTCTCCGCAATCGGGATTATCGTAGGAATGCTGTTCAACCGCGAGGTCATTAGCAGCGTTATAACGGTAATCTTCTTCGTGCTGGTCGCTTGCGGAGGTATATTCACTGCTGGCGATCGTCCCGCGTGGGTCCCAGCGCCCCTCTTCGAGGCCATGCCAACAGTAGTGATTCTTGATCTTGTCTATAAACCGGGCATTGAAGCTCTGATCAGATATCTACTGTGGATTGGAGCGCTTGTCCTGATAATCGCCTGGCTAAATCGACGGCAAGCTATTCGAGAATATTAATTGGCTTCTATCGGGCGATGATGTTACGGCTAGTTGGTCCAGGCGTGCCAGAGTTTGGCGTATTCGCCGTCGAGGGCCATTAATTCGTCGTGCGATCCGAGTTCGGCGATCTCACCGTCGATGACCACGGCGATCCGGTCTGCGTCGTGCGCGGTATGTAGCCGGTGGGCGATGGCGACGACCGTGCGATCCAACAGCAGCGACGACATCGATCCTTCGACTTCGCGGGCAGTCGTCGGGTCGATCAAGCTGGTGGCCTCGTCCAAGATCAGCGTGTGCGGGTCGGCGATGACCAACCGAGCCAAAGCGATCTGTTGGGCTTGGCCGGGGGTCAGCGGCATCCGTCCCGAGCCGATCTTGGTGTCTAGTCCGTCGGGCAGTCGACGCACCCAGTCGTCAGCTTCGACGACCTTGAGCGCTTCCCAAACTTCGTCGTCAGTTGCCTCATTTTCCCTAGCCAGCACGATGTTGTCGCGGATCGACCCGACGAAGACGTGATGTTCTTGGGTGACCAATGCGACGGTGGTGCGCAGCTCGTCCAAGGGCAGCCCCATGATGTCGACGCCGCCGACTTCGACCACGCCGGTGCGGGGTGCGTTGATACCAGCCAGTAGCCGGCCGAGGGTCGATTTACCGGATCCTGACGGTCCGACGATCGCCAGTCGTTCACCCGGCTGTAGGTCGATATCGACGCCGTGCAGCACGTCGTGGCCGGGTCGATAGGCGAACCGCAGCTCACGGCCAATGATGTGCTCGTCAGCAGGATGCTCGCCCGAGATTTCCCGGTCGGCGGGCACCGTGGCGATGCCGAGCAGACGAGCGGTCGACGTCACGCCTTGCTGCAGCATGTTCAAGGTCGCGATCGACATATTGATCGGCCGGCTGAGCTGTTGCAGGTAGATCGTCGCAGCGGTGATTTCGCCAAGGCTGAGCCAGCCTTCGGCGTAACCCCAGCCGCCGAGCAGCAGCACGCAGACCAGCGGCAGCCGGTCAGCGAAATAAGTGACGGCGAACAGCCGAACTCGCATGCCGATCAGATGACGTTCGCCTTGACCGGCGATCTCCAAGTCGTCCTCGGCGGCGCGGATGCGCTGTCCTTTGAGGCCGAGAGCTTCCACGCTGCGGATGCCCTCAATGGTCTCGGTCAGCGTCGAATTCAGCTTGGAGTAGGCCGCGCCGGCTGCGATATAGCCACGATTGGCGCGCCGCAGATAGCGCCGAGCCGCCCACACCACCACGGCCAGATAGATCAGGAATGGCAGCGCCAAGATCGCAGAGTTAGTTACCATCGCGACGATCGTCATGACGATGACCACCGAGTTCAAGATGAAGTGCGGCAGCGCCCAGCGCACCGCCATCGCCATTTGGCCGACGTCGCGGGTGACGCGCGTGACCAGATCGCCGGTCGCGGCCGATTCCACGCGGGACAAGGGCAATCGCAAGACCGTCCGCATGATCTGTTCGCGCGCCTCAGCGAGGATGCCTTGGCCGAAGATCGTCGAGACGCGACGTGCGGCGAAGTTGAGCAGAGCTTGGGCGACGACCAAGACGGCGACGATCGCGACCAAGCTGGGCAGCTGATCGGCGAAGCTAGCGCCGATTTCGGTGACGCCGTCGACGATGTCACCCAATCGGCGCGGCACTAAGAGTCCGGCGAGCGCAGCCAAAATGTTGAAGATCAATAGCGCGACCGCCAGCCCGCGGCGTTTAGCGATCAACTCACGTAGAAAGGCGAAGACTTCCTTGTTATCGGCGACCGGCAGACCCTTATCCGGATCTTTACGATCGGCATAGATCTGCTGCGCCCACTGGCTACGTAACTGTTCACGTCGGCCATAGCCGTTGACGCGCTGCCAGAAGCTCTGCTCGCGATATTCGGGACGCAGTTCCGGTGGCAGGCGGGTCGGCTCGCCTTGATGGTCGGTCCAAGTCGTAGCGCTGTCAGGGAAAGCCTGGGTAAAAGACTGTTCGCTCATCACTGGTCACCCCGCTTCACCACGGCGCGATATTGCGGATTCGCGGCTAGCAGCTGCTCGTGGGTGCCAGTCGCGGCGACCTGGCCGCCAGCAATGAATATGACGTGGTCAGCGTGCCGCAGCCAAAGCGGGGAGACCGTCGTCAAGATCGTCGTCTCACCGTTACGGAATTGTGGCAAGCGTTCGGCGATCCGAGCTTCGGTGTGTGCGTCGACCGCTGAGGTAGGTTCGACCATCAACAAGACTTCCGGGTCTGCCAGCAGAGCTCGGGCCAGCACCAGTCGCTGCCGTTGGCCGCCAGAAAAGCCGCGGCCACGTTCCTCGACGCGGCCCTGCCAACCGCCTGGGATCGCTTCCCAGACGTCTTCGGCGGACGCCGCCCAAAGCGCCCGCTCAGCCTGTTCGCGGCTGGCGCGCTGCTTCGGGTCGACGAGGTCCTGCAGGGTGCCCGCAAAGACGGCGCCGCCAGCCTCAGCGACTAGCAGATGGTCGCGGACCTCGGTCAGTTCGACGTCGGCTAGGTCGACACCTGCCACCGACGCACCCCACGTGCCTTCAGCCAGATCCTCGTCTTGACTAGCGATTTTGTTGCGGCGCTCGAGCTTGCCTTGGTTGCTCTTGGAGGCTTCCTTGCGGCTCAGTCCGTCACCAGCGGTCAGCTGCGCGGCTTGCACGTCACTGGGCAGATAGCGGCCCAGCCGGTCGACGATGGCGGCGGTCTCGTCAGGATTTTGGCTGACCAGGATCGTCAACTGGCCAGGAGCGACGACCACGCCGGAGGTTTCGTCGACCAAATCGCCGATGGCCAACGGCTGCGGATCCGCCGGACGAAGCCACGGCGGACGTTGACTCAGCGCTGCGATGGTCTTACGGGCGCTAGGCAGCGTCTGGGTGAACTTCAAGGCGGCCTCGTAGAAGGTCGACATCAAAATCGACAGATACATCGCCCAGCCGAAGAAGGCGACCAGCTGGCCGGCGGTCAAATGGCCCGCCAACAGCTCATTGGCGCCGATCCACGTCAAGCCGATCAACAACAAGCCAGACAGCAAGACCTGCACCGAGTCGATCGCAGCGAACCAGGTCTGTGCTCGCACGCCAGCGCTGCGGACGCGCTGGGATTGCGCTGCGTAGTTGTCGCCGAAGGTCCGCTCGCCGCCGATGCCGCGCAAGATCCGCAAGCCGGCGACGATGTCAGTCGCTTGCCCGGTCAAAATCGATGACCGCTCACGCTCGGTGGCTTGCGCGCGTTGCAATGGCTTCATCAAGGGCACGCCACACAAGACCAAGACCGGCGCCGAAATCAACACCAGTAAGCCGAGCTTGACCGACTGCTGCATGACCATGACCGCCACGAAAGCGAAATTGAGCAGGCAGGCGAATAGCCGCGACATCGTGGAGGTGAAGTTTCCGAATTGATCGGAGTCTGAGGACGCCACCGACAGCAACTCGCCCGCGGGCACGCGACGGGTCATGACGTGGCCCATCTGGTTGACCTTGCGGTTGACCAGATTGATGACCTGAAATTGCGGGCCCAGCCAGGTCGCTTCGGTCAAGGCATAGCCGATTTGCTGGGTGAGGTTGCCTAGGACCAGCACCCCGAGCATCGCCCCACACCAGCCGACGACGACGCCGTAATCGTGCGCCAAAATGCCGTCGTCGACGGCATGCCGGGTGAATAACGGGATCAGCGCGCCCGGCAGCGAACCGAGCAGCACGGTGATCGTCGCCCAGAGCTGCAGTTTCCAGTGTTGGCCGACCAGCCCCCACATGAACGCATGTCCGCCGCTGAGTGAGGGAACGTCTGGTTCGTCAATCGTCTGCCCGGCCGGTGGCCGTTCGTCAGTGTTAAAGGCTTCGATTTTGGGTGGAAACGCAGACATATCTCGGCCAGCCTATGCCCGACGGCAAGTCCGGTCCGATTAGGACGGCCTCAGCTGCGCGGGGCGCAACGATGTCCGCCTCAAGGCGCTGTACCGTCATCGATCTTGACGAAGCATCTTGACCAGGTCTTGGGACAGTTCGCTGGTCATGATGTCTTCGACCGGACGCGGCATCGCGAATTTCCAGTTCGGATAGGCGTCCGTCGTGCCCGGCATGTTCGGCCGTTCGCGGACAGCTGCGGCGTCATCCAAGCTGACCAGCACGATCAAGCTCGGCGCGGTGCGCACGACTCGATAGCGTTCGATGATCGCCCGATGTAGTTCTGCCTCAGAGATCTCCTCGAGCGGCTTATTTGGGTCGATTTGTGCCATCTCGCAAAGTTCGCGGCGAGCACGTTCCAGAGCTCCGAAATCAGCTTGCTTGCCGATCCGTTTCAGGTCAGCTGCGTCATGGCCAGTGATGAGCCCAGCCAGGGTGGCTTGGTCGTGCGTCGAGCTGGTGCCGACGCATAGGTGCGGCCAATTTTGGACTGGGGTACGGTTCGCTGAGCGGTTGCCGAGCATATTGATTGACGCCATGGATTCGCGTACGCCCGGAGCGACTGTGCCCATGTCTTCGCCGACGATCCAAGCACCGGTGCGCATCGATTCCAGTCGCAAGATCGCCAGCAGCGCATGCACGGGATAGTGCACATAGGCGCCCTGCTTGGGGCCACCTTGTTTGGGCACCCAATAGAGACGCCAAACCTGCATGACGTGGTCAATGCGCATCGCGCCCGCGTACTGCAACGTCCACCGGGCCATGTTGATATATGGACGCAGATCCGCGCGGACGAGGCGCTGCGGATTCATCGGGGGCAGACCCCACGACTGGCCTTCGAGATTGTGCGAGTCTGGGGGAGCGCCAATCTCGAAATCCATCGAGAAGAGCTCCTGATTTATCCACGCCTCCTGGCTGTTGGCGTCCGCGCCCACCGCCATATCAGCGATGACGTCGACCCCAGAGCGGCAAGCTTCGGCGTATTGCACGGCTGCCGCCCATTGCGCCCAGGAATGGAAAGCGACATCGTCAGCGTGTTCGTCAGCGAATTGACGCACCAACTGGGAATCCGGACGACGATAGCCCTCTGGCCAATCGCGCCAGTCAGCGCCGAACTCCTCGACCAGAGCCGACCAGATAGCGAACTGGCGCAGTGTATTTCCGCGGCCCGCGATCCAACGGTCACGTTCGACATCGGGTTCGTCCTTGACGACTCGCCAGATTCGACGCAGCGCCTCGCGCTTCAACGCCCAGACTGCGTCGCGATCGATCATTCGCTGCGCGTTGAGACGTTGGCCGGCTTGGGCCAGATCGGAAAGATCGACGCGTTCCGCGCCTGTGATCGCGCCGGGTGCGACATGCAAGAGATTCAGGAACATTCGCGAGGCTGGCGAATAGGGCGAGTCTGCGATGTGGTCGGCGGGTGCAACGGCGTGCACCGGCGAAACTTGGACGCAGCTAGCCCCTTGCGCGGCTGCGATTCGGCAGATCAGCGCTAGGTCTCGGAAGTCACCGATGCCCCACGAGTTGCGACTGCGTGCAGCGTAGAGCTGTATCTGCCAGCCCCAGCCGCGTTCGGGCACGCGTAAATGTTCTGGTGCGGCGATGACGAAACGGCGTCGCCCGTAGTCGTCGTAGAGGATGTGATAACCCGGAAGGTCGACCACGCCGGCGGCACGATAGTGGTGGCCGGACTCCAAGATCAGGGTGCCGAACAGCTCCGGATGCCAACGTCCCGGCGTGACGATCAGTGGCTCAGCCTCGCCGAGCTGACGGTCGTCGTCGAATTGCTCGGCGATCTTTTCTAGCGTCGCGGCAGGTGCGGCGATCCACTCGTCGTGAACATTGTGATAGCCCAGCGGAATGTCGTGGGCGGCGAGCCGCTCTGCGAGCTGCGCAGAGACCTCGGGGCTAGTCGCTGGGACTTGGTTCACTTCGTCTTGGCGGTGATCCATGTTTCTGAGTCTAAAAGAGGGTCATTTCTTCCGAGGCTTCTTATGGGCAGCCTTGTTGCCAGGACGCGAACCGTGCGAATTCGAGCTAGCTGACCGATAGCCGTCCTCGCGGCGGGCTCTTTTGGTCGCGGCGTCCCAACGTTGCTTCTTGTCCTTGCCGGTGCCGGCCGATTTTTGCGACGCATCTGATGGTTGACGGCGCGCTATGTCGGGTTGACGATCCTCGTAACGGCTACCTTGGGCGAACTTGCCTGAGGAGCTGCGGTGATCGTCAGTTCGCCGATGGCTTTGCGCTTGCCGTCGATTTGCCGCTTGCCCATCATCGTGGCGTTCCATTCGTTTGCCTGGCGGGGCATCGAAGTCTTTGCGTCGATTGCGCTGTTCGTGTCGACCGTCAGTGCGGCGCTCGTGACGGCTTTCTGGGCGCCTGCCACGCTTGCCATCCTTAGCGTATTTAGCCTTGTCAGGACGAGAACGACCTTTGGTGCGGCGGTCGTAGAGCTCGGGGGTGTCGATCTCATCGGAATCGCCTAGCAGCAAGGGCTCATCACCTTGACCGATCACGGCCAATGCTGCTGCCACGTCAGCCTCGGGCACGTCATGGTGACGCACATAGTGGTCGATGATGTCGCGGAATTCCGCGATGCGATCGGACTGTTCCAAGGCGGCGCTGATCGCGTCATCGAAATGTCCCAGCCGAGTCTCATTGATGTCGGCGACGCTGGGCAAAGGCACCATAGTGATCGGTTGCCCCGTCGAGTGCTCGATAGCGCCCAGATAACGCCGCTCACGCGGGGTGACCAGACTGATCGCATCGCCGCTACGGCCGGCGCGGCCGGTACGTCCGATGCGGTGCACATAAGCCTCTTTGTCGATCGGCAGGTCATAGTTGATGACGTGGGTCACCCGCGAGACATCCAAGCCGCGTGCAGCGACATCGGTGGCTACCAACACGTCCAGGGCCCCGTCACGCAACTGCGTGATGATCCGCTCGCGCATCTGTTGTGGAATGTCGCCATTGATCGGGGATGCCGAGAACCCGCGCGCCCGCAGCTTTTCGGCGACCTGCTCGGTCTCGGTGCGGGTGCGCACGAAGACGATCACTGCGTCTGATGCTTCGACCTCCAAGATGCGGGTCAGCGCGTCGAGCTTTTGGTGGCCGGCGACCAGAATCGCGCGTTGCCGAATGTTCTCATTGGTCTTGGTCGCCGCCTGGACGCGGATCTCGGCCGGCTCAGTCAGATAGCGCGCCGCTAACTCACGGATTTGGGACGGCATAGTCGCCGAAAATAACGCGACCTGCTTGCTGTCTGGGGTTTGCGCGAGAATCGTCTCGACGTCCTCGGCGAAGCCCATATTGAGCATCTCGTCAGCTTCGTCCAAGACCAGATGTGTAATGCCGGATAGATCCAGCCGGCCACGTTCGAGATGGTCCATGATGCGCCCGGGAGTGCCGACCACGACGTCCACCCCGCGCCGCAGTGCGGCGAGCTGCGGTCCGTAGCCTTGGCCGCCGTAGACCGGCAGCAGTCGGACGTCGCCCAGATGTGTCGCATAGGACTCGAACGCTTCGCTCACCTGCAAGGCGAGCTCTCGGGTGGGGGAGAGCACCAGGGCTTTCGGGCCGCCGATCTCGTCGCCGTCATGGCGGCCGGCCAGATCGAGACTGGCCAAGATCGGTAGCGCAAAAGCAGCCGTCTTACCGGTGCCAGTCTGGGCCAAGCCAATGACGTCGCGGCCGGCCATCAGCAGCGGGATCGTCGCCGCTTGAATCTCGGAGGGACGCTCATATCCCAGGTCGGCCAGCGCACGTAACAGCTTCTCAGGGACGCCGAGGTCGGCGAAGCTCGGCGTCTGCTTGGGCTCTAGCTGATCAGGCTGAGAATGAGTCACCGCATAACCTTAGCCGGCCAACACGCTAGAGGACGTTGCTGGCCGCGAGCTGGTTGGCAACCGGATGTGCAAGCCGCTGGCATTGCTGTGGTCAGCTGCGATTTCGGACAAAAAATCAGCCCTGCACCAATCCGATGCAGGGCTGAAAATTGGGTGGGCTCAATTAGCCAATGACGCGACGCATCGCCGTGATGCCGCTGGGCAGCGGATTGGTCTTGACCGGGATGCCGTAGTTGAGCGCCTCGACGACCATGCCATTGCCGATGTACATCGCAGCGTGGCCACCGCCGTAGCTAATGATGATGTCGCCAGGCTGCAGATCGGCGACCGAGGCAACCGGCCGACCCGCGCCAGCCATCGCATTGGACGTGCGCGGCAAGGTGATGCCGATCGAACGGTAGGCCGCATAGACCAGGCCGGAGCAGTCATAGCCATTGGGGCCAGTGCCACCCCACTGATAGGGCTTGCCTTGCTGAGCCATCGCGTACTGGATCGCGCCAGCGGCGTCGCCGTTGACCTCGACGATCATCTCGATGTCGGCTTGGGGCTGGGCGGGGTTCTGCGCGACCGGTGCAGCTTCAGCGCGCTGGGTGTTAGAACGGGAAGCCGCGGCAGCTTGTTCGCGCTCGCGTTCACGTTGGGCTTCGGCTTCTGCCTCAGCGCGTTGCCGAGCCTCTTCAGCGGCTCGACGTTCGGCTTCTTCAGCCTGTCGCTTAGCTTCTTCTTCAGCTTGACGCTGCGCCTCCGCGGCAGCGGCCCGACGCTGTTCGGCGCGTTCGGCAGCGTCTGCGGCAGCAGCAGATTGCACGCTCATCACCGTGACATCTTGGTATTCGGTGATCTCGGCCGGCTTGGGAGCTTTCGCGTATTCGGCGTGCACCGGGGCGACGACGGGCACCAGCGCGCAGACCGCGGCTAGGCCGGCGCCGATCAGCGCGCGGTTGCGGCGCTTAGCGCGATTAGCGGTCGGCTTAGCAAAAGCACGCTGAGCTTCATATTTGGGCAACACCGCGGTGGTCGCGACGTCTTCAGGCTCGACCAGGCCGCGCCGAGCGGGGACAAATTGTCCTGCATCCAAGTCGAAATCGATGTCTTCGAGCATCGCTCGACGTGCAGACATGGGACCTCCGGGTGTGTCGGGGGAGTTGGAAACCTGAGAAGAGAATAAGAGAAAAATCAGAAACTGCAAACTTTTCTGAGCGATCGGTTGGCAAACGCTTGGCCGGCGACAAGTTCGAGGGTGACGTCCGCCATCCACAATGGCTGTGGATAAATGTTGCTTTAGCACTGTTTGACGCGGTTCGCAAAGCCTTATCCGTGATTTGTTCGCAGCTCGCTTTTGGGCCACGAATTTTTTAGTTGATTAGTCAGCTGAGGGAGTTTTCCCTTGTCAAAGGCTGTTTTGTAGGAAAGATGTGGATTCGGCAGGCGTGTCGCGCACAAAGCTTTCCACTGGCTGTTCGGCGTGTTCCACCGGTCTCAACCAGCTGTCCACAAGGCTTGTGGATAACTTTTGATTTTCGGTTAGCTTTTGCCTCTTCGAGGGTGCAAGATGGCACGACGACTTGAGTGCATCGGCGCAAAAAATGTCAGTGCTCACAACCAAACTGAGAAAGCGTAGACCAAGTCGCAGGGGGTGAAAGTCATGTTCGAAGGTCCCGGCAGCCAGCCGTCGTCCGGCAGCTCAGCCAGCCGCACGAGTGGCGTCATGCTCGATTCTTTGGAGCGCACGCCGCCGCAAGATCGGCTCGCCGAGCAGGCGGTGCTGGGCGCGATGCTGCTCAGCAAGGACGCGATCGCTGACGTCGTCGAGGTCGTCAAAGGCAGCGACTTTTATCGTCCCGATCATGAACTGATTTTCAATGCCATCTTGGATCTGTACTCGCGCGGTGAGCCTGCCGATCCGTTGACGGTGGCAGCTGAACTCGACCGCCGCGGAGATCTGACCCGGGCCGGTGGACATAGCTACCTGGCTGATCTATTAGCGACCACGTCGATCGCGGCGAATGCTGGTTCGTATGCGCAGATCGTCCGCGACAAGGCCGTCTTGCGGCGACTAGTGGATGCCTCTATTAAGATCGCGCAGCTCGGCTACCAGGGCCAAGGCGAGGTCGAAAAGATCGTCGACGAGGCTCAAGAGACGATTTATGCCGTCACTGACGGCAAGTCTGCTGACGACATCTTGCCGTTGAAAGATCTGCTCGAGCCGACCTTCGATGAGATCGAAGCGATCAGCTCGCGCGGTGGAACTTTGGCGGGCGTGCCGACCGGCTTCGCCGAGCTCGACGAACTGACCAATGGGCTACACGGCGGTCAAATGATCATCGTCGCGGCACGTCCTGCGGTCGGTAAATCGACCTTGGCGCTGGACTTCGCGCGCGCAGCAGCTATCAAGAACAAATTGCCGACGGCTTTCTTTAGCTTGGAAATGAGTCGCACCGAGATCGTCATGCGTCTGCTATCAGCCGAGGCGCGGGTCTTCTTGTCGCACATCCGCGGCGGCACTATGAACGAGGACGACTGGCTGCGCATTCAACACAAACTCGGCGTCATTCAAGAGGCTCCGCTGTTCATTGATGATTCGCCAAACCTGACGATGATGGAGATCCGCGCTAAGGCTCGTCGGCTCAAGCAGCGTCATGGCCTATCGATGGTCATCATCGACTACATGCAGTTGATGACGTCTGGACGGCGCGTCGAATCTCGTCAGCTGGAGGTCTCGGAGTTTTCCCGGCAGATCAAGTTGTTGGCCAAAGAACTCGACATTCCGGTCATCGCGCTCAGCCAGCTGAACCGTGGCCCGGAAATGCGTCAAGACAAAAAACCGATGCTCAGCGATCTGCGTGAATCCGGTTCGCTGGAACAAGATGCCGACATGGTCATCTTGCTGCATCGTGAAGATCTCTACGATCAAGATTCACCGCGCGTGGGCGAAGCCGACTTGATCGTCGCAAAACACCGCAACGGTCCCACCAAGACGGTGACGGTCTCCTTCCAGGGCCACTTGAGCCGTTTCGCGGACATGGGGCAAGGCGGCTAATTCGCCTCGGCCAGGGCCAGCGCTGGAGGGTTAGCCGTGTCTGGCAGCGAAATCCGCCATGAAATTGACTAGCGTCTGCACGCCTTCGATTGGCATGGCGTTGTAGATCGAGGCACGCATGCCGCCGACGCTGCGGTGACCCTTCAGATTGGTCAACCCGGCGCGCTTGGCTTCGGCGAGAAATTCCTTATCCAGCTCGGCATCAGCAAGGGTGAATGGGACATTCATCCAGCTACGGGCGCGCGGGGCTACCGGGTTGGCGTAAAAATCATTCCCGTCAATGAACTCATACAACAGCCCTGCTTTGGTGCTATTGCGTTCGGCCATGCCCGCGGTGCCGCCGTTGGCTCGCACCCAGTCGAGGACCAGCCCGAGCAGATAGATCGCGAAAGTCGGTGGGGTATTGATCATCGAATCGTTGGCCGCTTGGATCCGGTAATCCCAGATCGTCGGAATATCTGAGCGACCCGCCTCGAGCAGATCGTGGCGGACGATGACTACCACCATGCCCGCAGGCCCGAGATTCTTTTGCGCGCCGGCATAGATGAGGCCATATTTTGCGACATCGATCGGCCGACTCAAGATCGTGGAACTGGCATCCGCGACCAGCGGCGCAGCGACTTGAGGCAGAGTGTGAAATTCGACACCACCGATCGTCTCGTTTGGCGTGAAGTGCACAAATTTGGCTCGCGGATCTGGGTTGATCGTGTCGGGAATGTCGCGATAGCCGTCGGTCCAAGTGTCCGCTGCTATGTGCACCTCATAGCCGAGCCGCGTCGCCTCGGCAGCCGCTTTCTTGCCCCACTGGCCCGTGATGACGTAGTCGGTGACGTCTCCTGGGCGGGCGAGATTCATCGGAATTGCGGCGAACTGACCCATCGCGCCGCCCTGCAAGAAAAGCACGCGGTAGTCGTCGGGGATCGCCATCAGTTCGCGCAGGCTCGCCTCGGTGCGCGCCGCGTACTCGACAAAATCAGCGCCGCGGTGCGAGACCTCCAAGACCGACATGCCACCTCGCCAATCAAGCAATTCAGCTTGAGCCTGTTGAAGCACTTCGACCGGAAGCATCGCCGGACCTGCAGAGAAGTTGTAGACGCGCACGTGACGATTCTCCCACCTGAGCGCACGCCAGCCAGCAACGACCAAGTGTCGGAAAATCACCACTGGAGGCGCGAAATGTCCGAAACTCGGCCGCGTTTGGTCGCGACGCATGATTTTGCGACATGTCGGGGCGGGAAGGCTTTGGCGCGGCTAGCCGAGGAATGCTCGAGAAGATGTCGGAAAATCCAGATTCGAAGCAGGCATGGACTTGCGTTTTGGGCGCGCGGACTCGCGTCTGATGATTTTGCGACATTGGATCGAGGTCGCGGTCTCGATCGGCCGAATATTTCTGTGATGTCGCAAAATCAGGTTTCAACGCGCCGGCCATCCCCAAATCGGCCGTTTGCGTTCGCGACGCATGATTTTGCGACATTGGCGACGTCTGCGGGGCGGCTGGCTAGCGTTGAAGCATGCAGCTTTCTCAGGTAAACACGAGCTTCGACAATCCGTATCTGCCGCCGATCGACTACCAGCCGATTCCGGGCGCAAAGAGTTGGCATGAGCTCAATTACGCGCAGATTCGAGGCTTTCGTCCGCTGGCGCTGGACGTACACGTGCCCAGCGACGCGCCGGGGCCAGTGCCATGCGTCATCTACCTGCATGGCGGCTCTTTCAATGCAGGCGATCGACGTCACTTGCCCGGCAATTGGCCAGCTAATGGGCTGTTCGAGAAGCTGATCGCGGCGGGACTGGCAGTCGCGACGGTCGACTATCGATTGCTTGACGAAGCCGGGCCGCTGGCTGAAGTTCAAGACTGCGCTGCAGCCGTCCGCTATCTGCGGCATTTCGCTGACGAGCTACGTATCGACGCCGACCGCTTCAACTTGTGGGGTGAATCAGCTGGCGCGACGCTGGCTGCGCTGGTCGGCTTCGCCGCCGGCACCGAACATGAACCACTGCTCGGACAGCTGGGTGTCCCTGATGAGAGCGCTACGGTGCGCAGCATCGTGCTCTATTACCCGCCGACGGACATGGCCAAGATGGCTGCCGAAGTCGGTGACGTGCTGCCCTTGAACGATATCGACACAGCGCAGATCGCAGCCTTCTCGCCGGTGCGATATGTGCATCCAGCGATTTCCCCGACGTTGATCGTGCATGGCTCATCCGACACCGTCGTGCCGGTCAACCAGGGTCAGCTGCTCTACGACGAGCTTCGTTCCGCGGACGTGGACGTCGAATTGCGAGAAATTCCGGGCGCCGATCACTGCTTTGAACCGATCGACCCCAATCCGATTTTGGATGCCACCATCGAATGGGTGGCTAAGTCGCTGAGCTGAACCCGCGACCTCTCGGCGATATCGGCTGTCGGGTCATAAAAGGTGCCTTCGGCCCATAAAAAGTATTGGGCGCGCCAGCTGAAGGGGGGAGGCCGGCGCGCCAGTGGAGGGGGCAAGATCACTGTACGACATGACGAGCCCAACCGATACATCGCGAAGGGTGAATTTTCGGGGCAATTGACGTGACTCGCCACATGCAACGAAAATTTCGCCTCTCAGCTACTGGTCAGACACCCAAATCTCGCAATCGGCCCGCTGGTGACGTCCAAATTCGGCTCCCTGATGGGCGCTGACTTCGGCTGACTGAGGGCTTTAGCTGGTTGTCATCGTTGGTGCTGCTCGTGATGTCTGATGGGGTCGCAGCGCCGATTGCCACCGGACTAGTCGTCAGTGGCCACCTTATGGTTTGATTCTCGATCGTGAGTCATCCCGAGCACGCTGCGCGCCACGATGCAGCCCAGCGCACCCAAGCTGACGGCGACGCTGAGTTCGCCCAAGGTCACGGCGGCTACTACGACATCGTCGTTGGCACCTTCGTCGGCCTCTTGTTGATCTCTAATGTTGCAGCCACCAAGCTATTCCAAGGCTTCTATGTCCCTGGCTTGAGCGACTGGTTCAACAACGGCGAACCGCTAATTTTTGACGGAGGAGCCTTCCTGTTCCCGTTGAGTTATGTCGTCGGTGACGTGCTCAGTGAGGTCTACGGCTGGAAACGCGCTCGTCGTGCAATCTGGCTGGGCTTTGCGATGATGGGCTTGGCGTCGATCATTTTCCGCCTGGTCGCGATGACCACACCGATCGAAGGTTTCGAAGCTTGGGACGCCGTCCTCGGTCCGGTCTTGCGCATTTCGTTGGCTAGCCTGGCGGGCTATCTGGTCGGTCAGTTGCTGAACTCGCTGGTCGTCGTCCGGATGAAGGCCCGCTTCAAGGAACGCCAGATCGCCGGCCGGCTGATCGTCTCGACGATCGTCGGTGAGCTGATCGATACCATCGTCTTTTGCACCGTCGCCTGGGTCGGCGTGTTGAGCGTTGGCGAGCTGGTCAGCTACACGATGAGTGGCTACATCTACAAGGTGTTGATCGAAATCATCGTCATCCCAATCACCTTGCTAGTGATCCGCAAGCTCAAGCAGATCGAGCCCACCTATGTTTTCGCCGATCAGCCCCAGCTAGCTGCTTTCTAAGGCGAAATAGTCCCTAATTTGAACAGGGTCGGACGCAAAGTCCGGCCCTGTTTAGTTGTCTTGAGCCGTGATGCTTCGCGCGGAGTCAGCCCGTCAACCCCAAATAGCGAGCCCGTCAGCGAATGATTAGAGTTGAGCGCGTGCCCGGGCTAGCTGAAGTATTGACGATCTTCACTGCCCTCTTTGCGATCATGAATCCGCTGGGCACGCTGCCGGTGTTCTTGACGCTGACCGACGGGCTTTCAGACAAGGAACGCCGTCAGATTGCGGCTCAGGCGTTGACGATCGCCTTTTGCATTAATGCGCTGTTCGCCGTCGCTGGCGGGGAAATTCTGCGCGCCTTCGGCGTCACCTTGCCGGCCTTCCGCATCGCAGGCGGCATTTTGGTGTTCGTCATCGGTTTTCAGATGGTCAACGGTTCGCCGTCACACATTCAGCACCCGACCCAAGCAGATCGCAACGCGGCGTCGACTCAACAGATGAGCATCGCGATCTCGCCGCTCGGTATGCCAATTCTGGCTGGTCCGGGCACCATCACCACCGCGATGAACTTCACCATGGGTCAAAGCTGGGGCATGTCTATCGCGACCGTCGCGATGCTCGCGGTGCTGTCGCTGCTGGCCTTCTTGTTGTTCAGCTTTGGGACCGTGATCGCTCGTTTTCTCGGCCGCAACATCATGAATGTCATCACCCGATTGATGGGTCTGATTTTGGCGGTCATCGGCATTCAATTGCTGATTACTGGCTTGACCTCGGCATTCCCCATCCTGGCGCGCTGACACCCTTTGGAGAATGCCAAATACCAGGTATTCACATCGGGTCGGCGGCGTGCGAAAAATGTTTCGCTGGCGGGGGGCCAGAGCTCGCAACGATGTAGTAGCGAGGCTTGGAAATTTTAGCTTTAAGGACGTTAATGCATAACCGACTTCGACGTCATTTTGCGGCCACTGTGGCGGCGATCATGGCAGCATCGGCAACGGTCTTGTCGGTGCAGCCCGCGCAAGCTGAGCCTGGCGGCAACACTCTCGATGAAGTTCGCTATGGCTACAACCAACAGGTATTACCGCTTCGCGGTCGCATTCCCGAATGGACCGGAAACGCTGATACTTGCACTCCAGGGCGAAATAGTGAAGAAGATTTGAACCTGGCGCTAAATGCCGTCAACTATTTCCGGAAACTCAACGGATTGGACCCGGTAGTGAGAGATCGGGCGGGAGAAAATGAAGCTCTGCATGGAGCGATCGGACTGCTCGGTCAAGGCAAATTGCAGCACGCTCTTGACCCAGGATCTCGCTGCTATAGCCACGTCGGTGACAAGGCGGTTCAAGAGGCAAATCTCTATATGGGGCCAAGGTTGCTACGTGATTTCATCGTCGGGTGGATGGATGATCCGGGGCCGAGTAATAAGCGGGCGGGGCACCGAGCATGGCTGCTGCGTCCAGAACTGACCAGCATCGGACATGGATTCGCAAGCGGTGCCGCCGTGCAAATCGTCTTGAAAGACCTTGATAGCTCGAAGAAATTAAAGCATCCGGTGGCATGGCCAAGCTCAGGCTGGTTCCCTAGCCGTCTGGAGCCGCGTGGGCGTTGGAGCGTCATGCTGCCCACCGAGGGCATGAGCCGAGACGAAATAAACGGCCTGCGCGTCAAAGTTACAAACCCAGATGGAAATCTAGTCAACATCAGCGAACTGACTTTCGGCCCCCATTGGGGAGGAGCGGTACAGCTGGTTTGGGATATGCCTCAGCCCGCGATCACGATCGGATCGGCTATCCAAAAGTGGACAGTGACCGTTGAAAACATCGTCATCGGTGGCAAGAGCTACGAAGACTGGATCTATGACGTCGTGCTATTCGATCCGCATGGCTATCCGAACGAAGCTAGCGCAGGAAAAGTCTTGCAACCGAATCAGTGGCCCGGTCACCTGAAGGGTGAGCGGGCGAGCCACGCTTTCAACGAGTATGCCGCTAGTCATCCCGAAATTGGCACTGCGCGTGGCGTGCAAGTCGATGAAGGTTCCCGGTCCTATCGGGACCATACGAACGGTCGACTTTGGTGGACTGCTAGGCATGGGGTTGCCTTCACCAAGGAAGGTTTCGACGGCCTAGCGAAAGCAAATTCGTGGCTTGGCTATCCGCTCGAAAATGAGCAACCGCGAGCTGACGGCAGCGCCTATCAAACCTTCGAGAACGGCATTCTTGTCTGGAATCCCAAGTCGGGCTTACGCATCATGACCGGCGCTATTCAAGCTGCATGGTCTCGAGCAGGCGGACCGACTGGAGCTTTCGGATTGCCTACGTCTGACGAGATTCAGCTTGGTGATTACCGCGTAGTTCAACACTTTGAAGGTGGCGATGCGTATTGGGCGCCCGGGGCTGGCGCTTGGTTCGTCTATCGCGGCAACAAAACCGAGTGGGAACGTCTTGGTGGTATTAATGGATCCCTCGGCGCCCCGACCGGCAACGAGGTCTGGCTGGGCAACAATGTCGTCGTGCAGACCTTCCAGGGTGGACGAATCTATTGGTCACCAAGCTATGGAGCTCGCGCAGTACATGGCGCAATCTTGGAGCGTTTCCTGCGGGCTGGCGGTCACGAGGCGCTAGGTGTGCCTATGACGGGCGAATACGCCTATGGCGCTGGTGTTCGTCAGGATTTCGCCGGAGCTGTGCTGCTTTGGCCATGAGTAACTGACCTAAGAAACGGTGGCCACGGGAATTTGTGGCCACCGTTCTTTGTTTATAGGGGTGCTAATCGGGCCGCATGGATGATCGTCAGCTCGGTTGATCGCTGGCGGGCAGCTAATAGCCCAACATCTGTCAGACCCGGCTAGTAGCCTTGCCAGCTGTAGCGATCAGCCATAACTGATCCAATGATTCCTGGAGGAAAAATGATCAACGACTACGTCATCACCGGAATGACCTGCCAGCACTGCGTCAATGCCGTCACTGAAGAGGTCTCCGCGCTCGAGCAGGTGCAAGACGTCAAGGTGCAATTGGACGGCGGCAAGATGCAGGTGACCAGCGAAGGCGAAATCGACTTGGCTGAGCTGCAGGCTGCCGTCAGCGAGGCTGGCGACTATCAAGTCGCTAAAGCCTGACGGTCCGCACGGTTAGCAGCGCCGAAGTGGTTGAGTCACGATTCAGGCTGATACTTCGTTTGGTTGACGCTCGTATACGGGCTTGATTGGCGTAGCGGCAAGCTATCTGCGCTGCTGAGTGTGCTCTCGTCTTGAGCGTTGATTAGGGAATATCCTCCCGTCTTCGACTCTTTGCTCAACGGCGACCAGACGGTGCCCGATGCAAATCGAGCACGGTCTCCGGCCGCTTTGTGAACATAGCCAACTAGGAACCGAGCAGATGAAGCAATCTGGATTGCCTGCAGACCCGCAGCAAAGCAACGCATCGACCATCCTCGCCGACGCCAGTGCAGCGTCCAACTTGATCGATCTGGAAGTGCAAGGGATGACTTGCGCGTCCTGTGCTGCGCGGATTGAGAAGAAGCTCAACAAGGTCGACGGCGTCCAGGCCAGCGTCAACTACGCGACCGAACGAGCGCACGTCTTAGCGCCGCCCGATGTGACGGCAGAGCAGCTGATTCAGGTGGTCCGCGACACCGGCTATGACGCGCAACTGCCCGTCCCCGATGAGCCGCCGACGGATCGTGCCGCCGAGATTAAACGCCGCCTGATCATCGCCGCGGTGCTCGCCGTGCCCGTCATCGCGATGGCGATGGTGCCCGCCCTGCAATTCCCCGGCTGGCAGTGGGCCTCACTGGTGCTCGCTACGCCGGTGGTCTGGTGGTGCGGCTGGCCATTCCATCGTTCGGCGTGGGTCAACTTGAAGCATCGCGCGACGACGATGGACACGCTCATCTCGATGGGCACTTCGACCGCGTACATCTGGTCGCTGGTCGCGCTCTTCTTCGGGGACGCCGGCCATATCGGGATGCGTCACGAATGGGCCTGGCAGTTGGAACGAGACGCCGGTCTCTCGTCGGTTTATTTCGAGGCAGCTTGCGGCATCATCGTCTTCCTCTTGCTTGGCCGCTATATTGAAGCCCGCTCGCGCCAAGACGCCAGCGCCGCGCTGCGCGAACTGGCTAAGGCCGGCGCTAAGACCGCGATCGTGCTGCGCGACGGCCAAGAGGTCGAAGTGCCAGTCGAAGCGGTACGAGTCGGTGATCGTTTCATCGTGCTGCCGGCGACTAAGGTGCCCACCGATGGGGTGATCGTCGAAGGCCGCTCGGCGATGGATAACGCCGTCATCACCGGCGAATCTATGCCCGTCGAGGTCGGGCCAGGTGACGCCGTCGTCGGCGCTGCCGTCAACACCACTGGACGGCTGGTCGTGGAAGCTACCGCGGTCGGGGAAGACACCCAGCTATCCCAGATCGCCCGGCTGGTAGAACAGGCACAAGCTGGTAAATCCGCTAGCCAAGACCTGGCTAACCGGATTTCCAGCATCTTCGTCCCGGTCGTCATCGGCATCTCACTGCTGACGTTGATCGCCTGGTTGATCGCCAGCCGCGACGTCTCGTTTGCGATCACCGCGGCAGTTTCAGTCCTGATCATCTCGTGCCCTTGCGCGCTCGGCCTGGCGACCCCGACAGCGCTGCTTGCTGGGTCACTGCGCGGTTCGCAGCTGGGAGTGCTGATCCGCGGCCCGCATGCCCTGGAGCAAGCTCACAAGGTGCAGACCATCACCATGGACAAGACCGGCACCATCACCGCTGGTCGCATGACCTTGACCGACCAGCTCGCCGCTGATGGGGTCAGCGACGAAGAGCTGCTGCGAGTTGCCGCCAGCCTGGAGCAGTCGTCCAGTCACCCGATCGCCAAGGCCATCCTGGCTGCGACTGGGAAAGCCGAGGACGCGGCTGACGTCGAAACCATCCCCGGCCGCGGTCTGCGTGGATTCATCGATGGTCAGCCGGCGCTGGCCGGAAATCGGGCGTTGCTGGCTGACGAAGGCGTCGACGTCCCCGCTGAGCTAGATCGCTTCGCGGCCGAAGTGGGGGAGCTGGGGGCCTCAGTGGTCTACGTCGCCCACGGCGATCGTGCGCTCGGTGTCTTGGCGGTCAGCGATAAAATCGCGGACGGATCACCCGCGGCGATCAAAGAACTCCACGACCTTGGCCTGCACACCGTCATGCTGACCGGCGACAACCAGACCGCCGCCGAACGCGTCGCCGCCGAAGTCGGCATCGATGAGGTGCGCGCTGAGGTTCTGCCGGCCGACAAATTCGACGTCGTCAAAGAGCTCCAGGAGGCTGGGCAGATCGTCGCGATGGTCGGTGACGGCGTCAATGACGCAGCCGCGCTATCCCAAGCTGACTTGGGCATTTCATTGGCTGACGGCACCGACGCCGCCCAATCAGCCAGCGACCTGACCCTGATGCGCCACGACCTAGGTCTGGTCGTCGACGCCATCCGGCTATCTCGTCGCACCTATCAGACGATCCGCAGCAACCTGTTTTGGGCGTTCTTCTACAACGTGCTCGCCATCCCAGTCGCCGCGCTCGGCTTCCTAAACCCGATGATCGCCGGCGCCGCAATGGCTTTCAGTTCGGTCTTCGTCGTCACGAACAGTTTCCGGCTGCGTTTCTTCAAGCCGTCGACGGCTCGCTGAACCTTGAGGGCGTAGCGGACGCTCGAGCAGCTCTGGCAAATCTCATCTTCAAAGGAGCGGAGGGCTAGTACCTCACGGGTAGGTCGGGCGTCTGGCCCGAATGAGGCCGCCGGCATGTCAATGCCGGATGCAGGCCGAAGGAGGGACAGTGAGCGAGAGGTGCTAGCCCTCCGCGACGGCAGCTGACTCAGCTCGATCAGGGGACGCGCTGCTCAGGTGACCAGCGGAAACAGAAAGATAGCCGTGCCGAAGGCACGGCTATCGAAGCGCTTGTGGCAGCGCAGATTGGGTAGCGGCTAACCTTCGCGTGGTCCGTAGAGGCTCTTGGCGGTCTGGATGCTGGCGACGTAGCCAGATCGCGCGTAGAGGTCGCCGTCCGTGCTCTCGGGCTGGGCGAGCATGCCGCGAGCCTTGTCGAGGCTCAACGAATTGGCTTGCAACCAGCGCACCAAGCCGTCGACAAGATCCTCGGCATAGGCCGGGCCATGACGCAGCAGGGCAGCGGTCGTCATCACGACGTCCGCGCCAGCGAGCAGATATTTGATGACGTCCTCGCTAGTCTCCACACCTGAGGTGGCCGCCAGCGACGCCTTGACACGGCCACGCAGCGCTGCGATCCAAGCGCGTGGCAGGCGTCCCTCGCCTGGCGTGCTGAGCCCAAAACCAGGCTGGAAGCTGAGCGTGCCCAGATCGATATCGGGCTGCAAGAAGCGGTTGAACAAGACCAGCGCGTCGGCGCCAGCCTCGTCGAGGTCGTGCGCGAAATGCCCGAAGCTGGAGAAATATGGCGACAGCTTCATCGCGACCGGAATGCTGACCGCCTGCTTGACCGACGCCAAAATCTCCAGGTGGCGCTGCTCGACCTCGCGCGAATCATGCTGCATATCGCCGGGCACGAAATAAACGTTCAACTCGATCGCCGCGGCGCCCGCGTCTTGCATGCGCTTCGCGGTGCCCGTCCAACCACCATTGGTCGAACCGTTAAGCGATGCGATGATTGGCACGTCGACGGCTCGGCTGGCCTGTTCGACCAAGGTCAAATAGGAATTGACGGGGTCTTGGTCAGAGGCGAGCTCGTCGGGGAAATAGCTCAACGCTTCGGCGAAGGATTCCGCGTGCTGCTCAGCGATCGCAGTGTTGCGCGCGGCTTCCCGACGCAGCTGCTCCTCAAATAGCGAGTAGATCACGACCGCGCCGACGCCGCCGTCAGCGAGTTGCTGAATGCCTGCCACCGACTGGCTCAGCGGACCAGCTGACGCTACCACCGGGTTGCGCAGCGAAAGGCCCATGTAGTTGGTGCGCAGATCAACCTCAGCTGGTGATGAACTGGCCAGCGCCGCGTCGAAGGGCATCAGCTGGTCGGTGACATTGCTGCCCGCCTGCGACTTGCGACGCGCCGACTCAGCAGCGGCCTTCAAGGCTTCCGGATCGAATTGCATCTTGTCCTCCCGCGCCTAGTTCTCGTGGCCCGCGCGCCGAGCATCAGCAGCGAACATCTCCGCCGGACGCTGCGCCATCGCCTCGTATTCCGCAAAACGCCTAGTCACAAGCTCTTGACCGAGGTCATTGAGCCGCTTGGCCTCCGCCGGATCGGACGCAGCCAACATCTTGAACCGCAGCTCATCCTTGCGATAGTCAGCCAAGCTGATCCGCGGCCGCGGCGAATCCAACAAGAAGGGGTTCAAGCCCTCATCCCGCAAGACCGGGTTGAAGCGCATCAACGGCCAGTGGCCCGAGGCGACGGCCTTGTATTGCTGATCCAAGCCCTTACGCATGTCATAGCCGTGCGAAATGCAGTGGCTGTAGGCGATGATCAAGCTCGGCCCGTCATAGGCCTCCGCCTCGCGGAACGCCTTCAAGGTCTGCTGCGGATCGGCGCCCATCGCGACGCGGGCGACGTAGACGTGGCCGTAGGCGACCGCCTGCATAGCCAAATCCTTCTTATTGGTCGTCTTGCCGCCGGTAGCGAACTTCGCCGTCGCACCCAGCGGTGTCGACTTCGACGACTGGCCGCCAGTATTGGAATAGACCTCGGTGTCGAGCACCAGGACGTTGACATTGCGTCCCGACGCCAAAACGTGGTCCAGACCACCCGAGCCGATGTCATAGGCCCAACCGTCACCGCCAACGATCCACACCGAACGGCGCAGCAGGTGGTCGGCGACCGACTCCAGATCGCGCAAGACGCGCTGCTGGTCGACGTCCAAATCGCCAGCGCCCAGCAGCTCGGTGATGCGCTCTTGCAGCGCCTCAAGGCGGCGATGCTGTTGACGCAGCTGGTGCATCGTCAACTGTTCGGAGTGCAGCAGCTCACCGACCAGTTCGTCATCGGCCAATAGACCAGCAGCTTCGTTCAGTCGGGTGCGGGCCAAGTCGCTGTGCAGGTCGGCAGCCAGGCGCATGCCCAAGCCGAACTCGGCATTGTCTTCGAACAGCGAGTTGCTCCACGCCGGGCCGCGGCCGTCCGAATTGACTGCCCACGGGGTGGTCGGCAAATTGCCGCCATAAATTGACGAACAACCCGTCGCATTAGCCACCTGCAGCCGATCGCCAAATAGCTGCGTCAGCAATTTCAGATATGGCGTTTCGCCACAACCCGAGCAGGCACCGGAGAATTCAAATAGCGGCTCCAAGAATTGCGCGCCACGCACCGAACCGAAATTGACCCGCGAACGGCGCGGACGAGGAATCGATTGATAAAACTCAACATTTTCGCGCTGCGCGCTGCGATCCAAGACCGTCTCGAGATTGATCGCCTTACGATCCGGCTGACCGATCGGCGTCACCGGGCAAGCTTCAACGCAAAGCCCGCAGCCAGTGCAGTCTTCGGCGAAGACCTGCAAGGTGTAACGGGTGTCGGGCAGGCCGGCGGCGTCCAACGGAATCGACTCAAAGGATTCCGGCGCGTTCTCCAAATATTCCGGACGATAATATTTCGCGCGCAATACAGCGTGCGGACAGACGAATGAACAATTACCGCACTGAATGCAAGATTCTTTATCCCAGACCGCGATGATGTCGGAAATATTGCGCTTTTCGAATTTCGTAGTACCACTGGGATAAGTGCCATCCACGGGCAATGAGCTGACCGGCAGGTCGTCGCCCTTATCGATGAGCATCTTCGCGGTCACATTGCGGACGAATTCCGGCGCGTGATCGGGCACCGGCTGCAGATAATCCAGGCCGCTATTGGCCTCACCGGGCACCTCGATGTGCACCAGATGCTCCAGTGCGTTATCGACTGCCAGGTGATTCTTGCGGACGATCTCCTCGGATTTACGCGAATAAGTCTTGACGATCGACTGCTTGATCGCGTCGATCGCCTCGTCACGCGGCAGCACGCCCGAGATCGCAAAATAGCAGGTCTGCAAGACCGTATTAGTACGTCCACCCAAGCCGGCTGCGCGCGCCACCTCGTTGGCGTTGATCGCATACAAGTCGATGCCCAAGTCGATAATCTTGCGCTGCATCGGCTCGGGCAGCCGCCCCCACACCTCGTCGGTCGGATAGGGCGTGTTGATCAACAGCACGCTGCCGGGCCGGGCGAATTCCAGGACGTCAATGCGTTCCAGAATCGACCAGTGGTGGCAGCCGATGAAGCCTGCCTTGCTGACCAGATAGGGCGCCTTGATCGGTTCAGGACCAAAGCGCAGGTGGCTCGTGGTGCGTGAGCCAGACTTCTTAGAGTCATAAACGAAGTAGCCCTGCGCGTAGGTGTCCGGTTCCGAACCGATGATCTTGATGGTGTTCTTGTTGGCGCCGACGGTGCCGTCCGAACCCAGACCATAGAAGACCGCACGCTTGGTGTGCTCGGATTCCAGGTCGAGGCTGCGGTCATAGTCCAACGAGAGCAGCGTGACGTCGTCATTGATGCCGACGGTGAACCTCGGACGCGGATTGTCCCGGGCCAGTTCGTCGAAGACGGCGACCGCCATCGCAGGCGTGAAATCCTTGCTCGACAAGCCATAACGTCCACCGATGATGCGCGGCAAGCTCTCTCGCTGGCCGGTGCTGACGGCTTCTGAGAGCGCGGCGACGACATCCAGGTAGAGCGGTTCGCCATTGGCGCCGGGCTCCTTGGTGCGGTCCAAGACGGCGACCTTACGCACTGAGGTCGGCACCGCAGCGACCAGCGCCTCGGTGGGGAACGGGCGATAGAGCCGCACGATCAACATGCCGACCTTGCGGCCCTGCTCATTGAGCCGTTGCACGGCCTGCTCGACGACCTCCGCGCCCGAACCCATCACCACGACCATCTCGGTCGCATCCGGGGCGCCGATGTAGTCGACGAGGTGATATTGCCGTCCGGTCAGGCCGGCGAATTCGTCCATGGCCTGCTGGACGATGTCTGGGGTCTGCAGGTAGAAGGTGTTGGACGACTCGCGACCCTGGAAATAGACGTCCGGGTTTTGCGCGGTGCCGCGGATGAACGGATTCTTCGGGCTCAGCGCACGCTGCCGGTGGGCGAGCACCAGCTCGTCGGGGATCATCGCGCGCAGCGTCGCGTCGGAAATCTGCTCGCAGGTATTGAGCTCGTGGCTGGTGCGGAAGCCGTCAAAGAAATGCACGAAAGGCACCCGCGAACGCAAGGTCGCGGCCTGCGCGATCAGCGCATTGTCGTGACATTCCTGCACCGAATTTGACGCCAGCAGCGCCCAGCCGGTCTGCCGGACGGCCATCACGTCTTGGTGATCGCCGAAGATCGACAGGCCTTGGGCGGCCAGCGAACGCGCGGCGACCTGCATGACGGTGCTGGTCAGCTCGCCAGCGATCTTGTACATATTCGGGATCATCAACAAAAGGCCTTGTGAGGCCGTGAATGTCGTGCACATCGCGCCCGACTGCAGCGCGCCATGATAGGCGCCCGCGGCGCCACCCTCAGACTGCATTTCGATTACGGTCGGCACCTGACCCCAAATATTTGGCCGATCCTTGGCGGCCCATTCGTCAGCCAGCTCAGCCATCGGCGAGCTCGGCGTGATCGGATAGATCGAGCAAAGCTCGTTGATCCGGAAGGCGACGTCAGCGGCGGCGGTATTGCCGTCAATGATGGTGCGGGTGGTCTCCGCGATCTCCGGCTGGCCGGTGTTAGGGTCTTCCATGCCGACGACATTGCGCTGGCGTGAGTTCTCGTCAGTGCCCGTAGTCTGTGCGGTCGGTTCAGTCATGACGCTCATCTCAGTCCTCCGGAACCATCTCGATAGCGTGCACGGGGCATTGGTCATAGCAGGTCGCGCAGCCCGTGCATTTTGCGTAGTCAAAGCGATAACGGTGGCCCTTGCCGAGCTTGATGACGGCGTCCTCGGGGCAGGCGCCCAGGCAGCCGTCACATTCGAAGCAGTTGCCGCAGCTCAGGCAACGGCGGGCCTCGAATTCGGCCTGCTCAGGGTTCAGGCCTTGCACGATTTCGCCGAATCCGGTGCGCTCCTTGGCCGACAGCTCGGAGTGGATCGAGCGCGGGTGATCGCCGAAATACCACAGGTGCAGGTCGTCGAACTCGACCACCGGATGCTTGATCTTCGGCTCGGGCAATTCGCGGTTCAACCAGCCGTCGATCATCTTGGCGGCCTTCTTGCCGTGCCCGACGCCGATCGTCACCGTCCGATCGCTGGGGACGGCGTCACCACCGGCGAAGATACCGGGCACGTCGGTCATCAGCGTCTGCGGGTTGACCTGGACGACGTCGCCGTCAAATTGCATGCCTTCGACGGTCTTCAAGAACTGCGAGTCAGCTTCCTGGCCGACCGCCATGATGACGGTGTCAGCGGGCAGCTTCTCAAACTTGCCCGTCGGTTTGGGCGAACCATTTTCGTCGAGCTCCATGATCTCGACCATGACGTCATCTTCGACGGCATTGATAGTGCGCAGCCAGTGCACCTTGACGCCCTCGCGCTCAGCTTCCTGTAGCTCTTCGAGGTGAGCTGGCATCTGATCTTGGGTGCGTCGATAGATGATGATGGCTTCCTCGGCGCCCATCCGGCGGGCGGTGCGGGCGGCGTCCATCGCGGTGTTGCCGCCGCCGTAGACGGCGACCCGCCGGCCGATCTGCGGCTTCTCGCCAGAGGCGACATCGCGCAGGAAATCGACGGCGTTGACCATCTTGGAAGCATCCTGGCTAGGAATATCGACGCGCTTTGACAGGTGGGCGCCGATCGCGACGAAGACCGCGTCGAAGTTGCCTTCCTCCTTCTCCGCCATCAAATCGGTGACGGTGTGGTTCAGCACGATCTTGACGCCCAACGCCTCGATGCGGGCGATCTCAGCGTCGACGACGTCACGGGGCAGCCGATATTCGGGGATGCCATAACGCATCATGCCGCCGGCCTGCGGGGAGGCGTCATGGATTTCGACGTCGTGGCCGAGCCGCGCCAGGTGATAGGCCGCTGACAGGCCAGAGGGACCAGCGCCGATGACCAGCACTCGCCGTCCGCTGCGGGTGCGGGGCTTTGGGAATTGCCAGCGCTTCTCGATCGCCAGGTCGCCCAGATAGCGCTCGACGGAGTGGATCGAGACCGCCGAGTCGAGGTCCTTACGGTTGCAGACGTTCTCGCAGGGGTGATAGCAGACGCGGCCGTGAATCGCGGGCATCGGGTTGTCGCGCACCAGCTGCGCCCAGGCCTGCTCGGGATGATTTTCCTTGATCAGCCGCAGCCATTCTTGGATATTTTCGCCGGCCGGGCAGGCGTTATTGCACGGCGGCAGCAAGTCGACATAGATCGGCATGCGGTCTCGAACGGGCCCGACGCGGCCGGTACCGGCACGTAGATCTGGCAGGGCGGTGATATCGGTGCGTTGAACTGCCGTCATATTTGCTCCTTAAGGTTCGTCAGCGCAGACGAAAATGACCTCGCAAATCAAGACTGAGTTTAGGAAGCTAAGCGCGCGACAACTAATGAGGGGAGGCTATCTAAGGGTCGCCTAATGCGGCCGTCGGGATTGGCAGCCGGCGCAAACAGGTCATCGCTAGTCGAGATGCGGCGGTCTGCGTCCTACTGGCTAGGATCGAGGATGTGCCCGAAGGACATGTCACACACCGTCTAGCCCGCGAAATCACTAGGCATTTCGCTGGGCAGCAGGTGCACGTCACATCCCCGCAGGGCCGTTTCGCTGACGCCGCAGCATTGCTCGACGGCACCGTCTTGGACGGCTCGCAGGCAGTCGGCAAGCATCTATTCATTGATTTCGCTGCCGAGCAGATTGTCTGGATTCATCTCGGGCTGATCGGCAAGATGCGCTTCGTTCCCGTCACAGATCTGCGCAGCCCCGAGACGCTGCGCTTGCGCATCGAACTGCTCGATCCAGCGGCTGGGCAGGCAACCGGCACCCCGATGGAGGTGCGCGGCGACGCGGTCGTCCCAGTCGACGCGGACGGTGATGGCGTCGCCGATGATGCTCAGCCGTTGGCAGTCGAGCTGCGCGGGCCGCAATGGTGCCGGTTGATCACTGCCGATGAGCAGGCTGCCGTCGTCGCTAAGAGTGGCCCGGATCCGCTGCGTGCCGACGCCGACCCGGAGCTTGCCTGGCGCAAGCTGCATGCGTCCAATAGGGCGATCGGTCAACTGCTGATGGATCAAGCCGCGTTCGCCGGGGTTGGCAATATTTTCCGTGCCGAGGTGCTCTTTCGTCACCATGTCGATCCGCAGCTGCCGGCGAAGAAGTTGCCGCGGACGGTCTTTGATTCGATGTGGGCCGATCTGGTGCAAATGATGCACGCTGCAGTTGACAGCGGCCAGATCGATTCGGTGGATGCGGATTACACGCCAGAGGCGATGCATCGTCCACCGCGCGTCGACGCGCACGGCGGTGAGGTCTATGTCTATCGCCGTGCCGGCCAGCCGTGCCTGGTATGCGGCACCGAGGTCGCGATGGCCAATATGGCCGGACGCAATCTCTACTGGTGTCCGAACTGTCAGCCAAACGGTTCAATGGGGGAGACGATCGACCCCTATCAGCCGGTCGAGTAGCTGCGCCTTCGACCATCAGCGCGAAACACGAGAATCAATTAACGGCGTTGAGATGATTGGAGCGTGAGCCTCGAGATGAGTTCCGCGTCCGCGATGACCTATCTTTACCCCGGCCAGGGCACCCAAAAGCAGGGCATGACGTTGGCTGAGGCTGAGACCGACGATGTGCTGGCTGAGATTTGGCGGCTAGCTGACGAACACACTCGTGCCGCGCATGGCTTCTCGATCCGTCAGATCGTCGCGGAGAATCCTGTCGAACTGGAAGTGCACGGCCGGCTTCTGCGTCATCCAACAGGGCTGCTGCACCGCACCGAATTCAGCCAAGTCGCGCTGGCTGTGGTCGCGTACTCGCAGACTGAGCAGCTGCGTCAGGCTGGTCGACTCATTGAAGGTGCCTGGTTCGCCGGGCATTCACTGGGCGAATACACCGCGCTGGCTTGCTATGCGCAGGTGCTTGGGCTGACCGAATTGATTGATGTGGTCTATCAGCGGGGCCGCGTCATGAACCAGCTGGTGCCGCGCGACGCGGACGGTGCCAGCGACTACGGCATCGTCGTGTTGCGGCCCGATCGGCTTGGCTTAGACGATGCCGCGGCACTCGAATATGTGGCGTCAATCGCTGCCGCTTCGGGAGAATTCTTGCAAGTGGTCAATCACAATCTGGCGGGAGCGCAATACGCCGTCGCTGGTAGCAATGCCGGTCTGAAAGCGTTAGCCGATGACGCCAAGCAGCGGACGCAGGCAGCCGGGCGGGGTCGCGCAGTCTTGCGGCTGCCCGGCATCGACGTACCCTTCCACTCCAGCATCTTGCAGGCAGGCGTCGACGAATTCCGCGCCGACCTGCAGCGCATCGTTCCGGCAGCTGTTGATTGCAGCGGGTTGTTTGGTCGCTACGTTCCTAATCTCGTCGGCATTCCTTTCTCGCTTGATGACGCTTTCCTGGCTGCCGTTCGGCAAGCCGCCCCCGCGGCTAAACTGTCTTCGTCCTCAGCTCTTGATGCCCGAGAACTGTTGATCGAACTGTTGGCCTGGCAATTCGCGTCCCCCGTCCAATGGATCAACACTCAAGAAACATTGCTCGCCGCCGGAGTGGAACAGTTCTTGGAAATCGGGCTCGCCGAATCGCCAGTCCTGGCGAATCTATTGACGGCGACCCTCAACCAGCCCGCCCATGTCGGCAGATCGGTTGGGGTATTCAATCTGGAACGCGACCACGCCCGAATCTTCAGCTAGCCTCACGCATCTTCTGTGCTGGGCCGGTTAGTGCGCCGTCAGATGTCGCAAAATCATTGCTCACGAACCAATCCGTGCCGGAAAGTCTCGCTTAGCTGCGTCGAGAGTGGGTTTTGCGACATTTGCTATCAGCTCACCTATGGCTCGTGCCGGGGCTCTCTAAAGGACCGCAGTTGCTTGAGTTCAATGTCGCAAAATCATTGCTCGCCAACGCATCTTCACCTTCAAGTGGCGCAAGGCTGTATCGAGAATGAGTTTTGCGACATTCGGGCCAGCGGCCGCTCGTGCGATGAGCGCCGGGAAGGTTTCAGCGCACGCGTTGGGTGGTCGCGTGTTCGACGAGGTTGATCTGCCGGTCGCAGCGGGCAATCAAGTCGGCGTCGTGACTGATGACGACCATGCTGTGCTCGCCGAGCTCACGGAAAAGATCGTCCAGCAGCGAGCTAGCGGTTTCCTGATCCAGATGCTCGGTCGGTTCGTCCAAAATCACCAAATCTGCCGGCTTTTCAGCGACCAGCACCCGAGCCAGTGCGATGCGCTGGGCCTCGCCGCCAGACAGCGTCGCGCCCTGCTCGCCGACCACGCGATCCGGGCTCATCGCCAGGCCCGCGCGACGCAGTGCGTCCGTCACTTGCTCTTCGGTGGCGTGGTTATTGCCGATGCGCACATTTTCTCTGACGGTGGTGGCAAAGATGTGCGCGTCCTGCGCCAGATAGGCGACTCGCGTCGGGGTGTCGATTTCGCCAGCGAGTGGCTCGATCAAGCCCATGATCGTCGCTGCCAGCGTCGTCTTGCCGAGCCCGGACGGACCAGTCAGCGCGACCGCTTCGCCATGATCCACGCTAAAACTCAGCCCTTGCAGCAATGGTTCAGCGTCTGGCCAACCGACAGTGACGTCCTTGACTTGCAGAATCCCAGGCTGGCCCTGCTGGTCATCGACGAGGTGATCACCGCGGCCGATCTTGGGTGCGTCCAGCAAAGCCAAGACGCGGTCCAGCGAGGTGCGGGCGCGGGTGAAAGTCTGGGCGGCTTTACTGAGATCGGCGAAGGACTCATTGAGCGCCAGCGGCACCAAGACCAGCACAGCCAGCCCGCGGGCCAGCAGATCACCCGACGCCACAGCCGGCGCGCCGATCAGCAGCGCAGCGACTACAGCGATGCCGGTGGCAGCCATCTGCAAGGCCGAGCCAAGACCTTGGGTCCAAGCTCCGCGGCGTTCCGCGGCACGCAACCGTGCGTCTGTCTCGTGGAGTCGATCTAGGGCCATGTCGGCGACTCCATATGCGACCAGGTCTGGGGCGCTACGTGAAATCTCCCGGACGCGGTCACCCAACTCGCCGCGTGCTGGCACCGCGTCTTGGTCAGCAGCCAGCGACCAGCGTTGTGCTAGCCAAGGCACGATGATGCCTGCGAAGACCGAAGTAATCAGCAGCACCGCCGCGAACAGGGGCGAAAAGAGAGTCAAGATCAAGCTGGTGCCGATCAGCACGATGCTCGCCGAACACAGCGGCAGCAAGACGCGAACGACCAGGTCCATGATCGCGTCAATGTCTTGGGTGACGCGCACCAGCAGATCGCCACGACGGCGACCCAGCAGCGTGGTGCCAGAGAGTTTGTCGTAGGTGCGCAGCCGCAGCACGCCCTGCATGCGCAGCGCCAGGTCGTGCCCGACGACCCGTTCGAAATAGCGTGCGACGGGGCGGGAGATGCCGAAGAAACGGACGCCGACCGCGGCAGCCTGCAGATAGAGGACCGGCGGATGTTCGGCGGCCCGGCTGAGTAGCCAAGCCGAGACGCCCATCAAAGCCACTGACGCAGCCGTCGCAGCGGTTGCCAACAGTAACGATCCGATCAGCAGCCAGCGGCCGTGCGGAATGCTGGCGACGATGTCGTTGAACAGGCGACGCACACCACGGCGACTACGGCCCGGCGAATCAATTGATGCCTCAGTCTTGCGTCGCTCAATCATGCTCGCACCTCCTGGACCTGCGGTCGGGTACGCCGTTGAGCGGCATCACCACTGCCGCGGGCTATGCCCGGATAAGTGCGGAAAGCGGGCGTCATATTTCGACCACCTGATCTGCCAGTTCGATCAATGCTGGACGGTGCGTCACGATGACTGCGCCCGCGCCTGAATCACGCACTGCCTGGATCGCTACTGCCTCGGTTTCAGCGTCCAAGCCTGCAGTGGGTTCGTCCAGGACCAGCAATTTCGCACCGCCCAATTCGATACGTAGCAGCGCCCGCGCGAGAGCGACGCGACGTCGCTCGCCAGCTGACAGCCCCTCGGCTTCGTCACCGACGTGCCGGTCTAGGGCGAGCCATTGACCGCCGGCACGATCGAGCGCGTCACGAAGTTGGGCGTCACTCGCATTCGGGAAACCGACGCGCAAATTGTCGGCGATGGTGCCGGCTAGCATGCCCGGTTCTTGAGCTACATAGGCCAGCTGGGAACGCCAACTGTCCAGGTCCAATTCTTCGAAAGCGCACCGGCCGCCACCCCGATTCTCCAGCCAGATCTGACCGCTAGTCGGTGCTTGAAAACCTAGTAGGACCGCCAACGCGGTGGTCTTGCCGCCACCAGACTTGCCGACCAATGCGGTGACCTCGCCTGGCTCTAGGCGCGCCGAAAAATCCTGCAAGGATGCTGACTCAGCGCCCGGATATTGCACGCTCACGTCGTCAAATATGAAGGCAGATCTTGCGACGTCGGGAGCCGTCGCATCGCCGCCGAAAGCGCCGGCGCCAGCAGCGTCAATGAAATTGAAGGCAGCATCCGCGGCGGCCTGACCGTCCGCCGAATCGTGGAAGTGCACGCCGACCATGCGCAAGGGCAGATAGATCTCGGGCGCCAAGACCAGCAAGAACAACGAGGTGGTCAGGTCTAGATGACCCGCGACCACCCGAAAACCGACCGTGACCGCGATCAGCGCGACCGACAGGGTCGCTAAGAATTCCAGGACGCCACCGGAAATGAAGGCGATCATCAAGGTGCGCATCGTGACGCGGCGGTTGGCGTCCTCGGTTTCCTTGACGCCGGCCAATTGCGCTCGCGCCCGGCCGAACACCTGCAAAGTCGGCAACCCCAAGACCAGGTCGGAGAAGTGATTGGCTAGCCGGGTCTGCACCGCCAGCCGCTTATCGACGGCCTCCTGAGTCTTCCAACCGATCAGTGCCATGAAGATCGGGATCAACGGGATCGTGAACGCAGCGATGATCGCTGAACGCCAGTCCGTGATGAGCACGACTGCGCCGATCAGCAGCGGCACGACCATCGACAAGATCAGCTGCGGCAGGTATTTGCTGAAATAGCCGTCTAGTGCGTCCAAGCCGGGCCCGACGATGTGCATCAGCGTCGCGCTAGAAGTAGATGAATCACCTGGCCTCGCCAGCCGGGCAGCCATGACGTCACGACGCAGCTGAGATTTGACGTCAGCTGAGGCCCGGTGGGCCAGCCAAGAATTCAACCAGTTGAGCAGCGCCCGGCCAGCGAAGACGACCAGCAGCCCAGCGATATAGATCGGTAATTCAGGCAGCAAGCCGGTCAAGCCAGCGTGGTGGCGGTCGAAGCTGCCGCCCACGGCCTGGGCGATCAGCCACGCCTGCAAGATGACTAGGACTGCGGTGCAAAGGCCAGTCAGCACAACGGCGACCAGGAATTTCCTGGTCGCCGTTGCGCGATTCAGCAGCCTCGGATCGAGCGGCTTAGCCATGGCGTCCTATGACGTGCTCGTCTCTGAGGAGTCAGACCGAGCCGCGTGCGAACCAGCGACAGATCCCGACACGGCGCTGGTGGCTTTGGCGTGGCTCGCCGTGCCTTCCGAGCCAGTCGAGAAGTGCGCCTCGTCCTTAGCATCTTCCGAAGGCTCAGGCGGCATGTTGGCGACGCTGAGACGCTTACGGAAGACGTAGTAGGACCAGATGGTGTAGCCCAACACGATCGGCACGAAGATCGCCGCGAAGATCGACATCAGACCGAGGGTCTTCGGTGAGCTGGATGCCGTCACGATATTCAGCGGGTTGGCCGGATCTTCGCTGATGAATCCGAGGCTGCCGTACATCTTGACGAAGATCGATGCGAACAGAGTCGCGATCGTCACGCCAGTGAAGATGAACGACGGGGTATCGGCGCGCTTGTTGTGGGCCAGCAACGAGCCGACCAAGCAGAGCACCGACACCAGGCCCAGACCCCAGGTCAGGATCGGGGCGATATCGCCCAGCCACGGGTTGTCGCTGGTCGGGTAGAAGACGTTCGCGCAGACCACGAACGCCAGCAGCAAGACGACCACGACCGGGCCCATCTTCTTGATGTAGCCCTCAGCCTTCTCGTAGACGCTGCCCTCAGTCTTGAGGGTCAAGAAGACTGCACCGTGGACGGTGAACAGCAGCACCGTCAGCACGCCGCCGAGCAGCGCCAACGGGCTGAACAGCGACCAGAAGCTTTGCGTCATGTGCGGCGGGTTGCCGGCGACCGGCATACCGATGAAGAAGTTCGCGAAGCCCACACCGAAGACCAGCGAGACGATGAACGAGCCGATCGACGAGCACCAGTCGAAGGTGTCACGCCAGCGGTCGTCAGGCATCATCGCGCGGTATTCGAAGGAGACACCACGAATGATCAGGCCGAGCAAGACGAGGAACAGTGGCAGATAAAGACCACTGAACAGGGTCGAATACCAGCCGGGGAAGGCAGCGAACATAGCGCCACCGGCGGTCAGCAGCCAGACCTCGTTACCGTCCCAGGTCGGGCCGATCGAGTTGACCATGACGCGACGCTCGCGCGGGTCCTTGCCGAGGATGAAGTAGAGCATCGCGACGCCGAAGTCGAAGCCTTCGAAGAAGAAGAATCCAATCCAAAGGACGGCGATGAGTACGAACCAGAGAATCTGGAGGAATGTTGGATCAGCCACGTCAATCTCCGATCAGTACGCGAAGTACAGTTCTTTTTCGTTCTCGGGGTTCAGCTCAGGCTGCTTGACTTCCTCAGGCAGGCCCTTGCCGATCTGGACGAAGAACAGCTTGACCACGACGACGGCGACCGCGAGGTAGACCAAGGTGTACAGGATCGTCGAGAACAGCACCGAACCGGTGGAGACCGTCGGGGAGACGGCCGTCCAAGTCGGCAGCACACCGTTGACGATCCAGGGCTGGCGGCCCATTTCAGTCAAGATCCAGCCGAAGGTGTTGGCCAACAGCGGCAGGAATGGCAAGACCGAGAAGGTGAATTTCCAGAAGCCGCCACCGAAGCCTTCCAGCGGCGGGATGCCGTCAACGCCGTCCTTCTTCTTATGACGCAGCGCGATCAGCGCCCAGATCGAGGCCAAGGTGCCCAGGAAGCCCAGGCCCATCATGAGGCGGAAGCTGTAGAAGGCGACCATGACGTTCGGCACGGGGTCGACGTTCAACTCGGCCAGTGAGCCAGCGAATTCCTCTTGCAGCTGGTTGCGGGTGCCGTCGTGGGCGTACCAGCCGTCTTCGATGTACTCGCGGGTAAGGTCCTCGATGCCTTTGACTTCAGCGTTCGGGTCGTTGAAGGCCAAGATGCTCAGCACATAGGGCACTTCAGGACCCCAAACCTTGGTGACCTTGGTGATGCCGTCTTCGCCGCGCTCCTGAGTGTAAATGCCGACGATGGTGAAGCCCGCCTTGGCGGTGGTCTCCATGTGGCCCTCAGAGGCGGCCAGCTTCATCGGCTGCAGCTTCGTCTCGACCTTGGCGGTCCAGTCACCCGACAGATAGGTCAGCAGCGACGCGACCAGCAGCATCCAAGCACCGAACTTAGCTGCCATGCGCCAAGCGGAGGTATCGGGACGCACCTCGATGCCCTCGACGCGAGCGTCACGATGACGCTTCTGCAGCTTCCAGCCGGCGATGCCCAAGACCAGTGCGCCGGCGACCATGAAGGACGCGCCGAACTGGTGGGGGATGGTGACCAGGAAGAAGGGGTTGGTGAACAGCGCGCTGAAGTCAGTCAGCTCCGCGCGACCATTGCGGTAGGTGGCGCCGACCGGGTTTTGCATCCACATGTTGGCGGCGAGAATGAACACCGCAGACAGTGAGGAACCAATCGCGGTCAGATACATGCACATGTTGTGCACGGCTGGTTTGAGCTTGTCCCAACCGAAGATCCACAGACCAATGAAAGTGGATTCCAAGAAGAACGTGATCAGCGCCTCGAGCGCCAGCGGTGCACCGAAGATGTCACCGACGAAGCGCGAGTATTCCGACCAGTTCATGCCGAATTGGAATTCCTGCACGATGCCAGTCACGACACCAGCGACGAAGTTGATCAAGAACAACTTCGCGAAGAATTTAGTCAGTTTCAACCAATCTTCATTCTTCGTGCGCAACCACATTGTCTGCATCACAGCGACGGTCCAGGTTAAACCGATGGTGATGGGCACAAAGAAGAAGTGGTAAACGGTGGTAATACCAAACTGCCACCGTGCTAATACCTGTGCGTCCATAGATGGGATAGTAAACCCATACGCAAGCAAAAAGCCACCCCGCCGTGAGTAGTAGTCGAGGCAGGGTGTATGATGCAGAATTTCGAAACAACTTGATGTCGTAAAAAGCGGTGTTTTGGCTCGTCGTGGGAGAATTTCTGGATCCCTCGCCCGGTCGTCTTGCGGCATCGATCATCGGCGGCTCTATGGGCACCCACCGTGCTAATTGAAAAGCATCAGTTGAAGCTCCGGTTTTCTGGTAAATTCTCCCGGAGATTTCTGTCAGCAAACTCCGCCAATAACGAAGAAAGCGAAGCGTCATGAAAAGGACTACCGCTAGCGATTTGGGTCTCATCGCGGTCATGGCCGGCGTCACCGCAGCGCTGGGTCTGATTCCTCCGATCACCATCGCCGGCCCGGTGCCGATCACTGCGCAATCTATGGGACCGATGTTGACCGGCGCGGTGCTCGGCGCTCGCCGCGGCACGCTAGCCCAAGTCTTGTTCACCGCGCTGGTGGCTGTCGGTCTGCCGCTGCTGGCTGGCGGCAAGGGCGGTATCGCCCCGCTGGTCGGCCCGACGGCTGGCTTCATCTTCGGCTGGATTCTGGTCGCTTTCCTGGTTGGTCTGATCACAGACCGGATGCGCGGCAAATACAACATGTGGTTCGGCATGCTGGCCAACATCGTCTTCGGCATCGTCGTGCTCTACCTGGTTGGCACCATTGGCGTCACCCTCGTCGCGGGCGTCGACTACGGCAAGGCGCTGGTCGCAAACGTCGCTTTCATCCCTGGTGACCTGCTGAAATCCGTACTAGCAGCCTTGATCGCCAAGGGCGTGCACGCCGCGATCCCGGATCTACTGCAGCCGGCCAAGAGGGCCGAAACGCAGACTGTCGCGGCTGGCACAGCGCCGGTCATCGATTCGAAGGTTGATCGCGGTCAGCTCTATCCGCCCGAAACCAATGTCGATCCTGCGGTGAGCGCGGGAACTCCCGAGCCGACCCAGCAGCCGACGACGAATCCGATCGTCGATCAGCAGCCGGGGGCTCACAGCGTTGACTCTGATCGTCGCTAGGCAAGCGCATTGTTGATCAGCCTGACTAACGTCAGCCACGAATATCAGACTGGCGGCACAGTTCGAAAGGTCTTGCGGGACGTCAACCTGAGCTTCGACCAGGCTCGGGTGGGCGTCATCGGACATAACGGCTCAGGCAAGTCGACCTTCGCCCGGCTGCTCAACGGACTGATCATCCCTACCCACGGGCAGGTCAGCGTTGACGGATTCAGCACCGCAGATCAGGTCAAGCAGGTACGCCAACGGGTCGGCTTCTTGTTCACCGATCCAGACGCGCAGATCATCATGCCGACCGTCGCCGAAGACGTCGCCTTCGGACTGCGCAAATCGGGGCTGCCGAAGGCTGAACGCCAGCAGCTCGTCATGGAGCTACTGACCCGTTTCGGGCTGGCCGAGCACGCCGATCACCCAGCCCACCTGCTTTCAGGTGGCCAAAAACAGCTGCTCGCGCTGGCCTCGGTCTTGATCACCGGGCCGCAATTGGTCGTCATGGACGAGCCGACGACGCTGCTGGATTTGCGTAATGCAGCGATGATTCGACGGGTCATCGCCGAACTAGACCAGCAAGTGGTCTTGGTGACCCACCACCTCGACCAGTTGCGGGATTTTGACCGCGTCATCGTCTTTGATGACGGCCAGATCGTCGCTGACGACGAACCTGGACCGGCGATCGATTGCTATCTGCGTCTGATGGCAGCCGAACTATGACGCGCGACCTGCGCTGGAAGATCCCAGCCCCTACAGTGGGCGGCCGCTGATGGCGCTGCGCGGATCTGACGTCGGGCTCTATCGGCCCGGAAATTCTTGGTTGCATCGCACGCCTGCGGGAGCCAAACTCGCGGCGCTATTCATCTTGGGTGCGGGGAGTTTTTGGCTACGTCGCGATCCGTGGCTGGCGCTGGCCAGCGTGGTCGTCATCGTGTTGATCTATCTGAGCGCCGGCTTTGGACCGCGCGTCATCTGGCGGCAGTGGCGGCCCACCGTGATGGTCTTGGTCATCACCGCATTGTTGAATTGGTGGACCTCGGGGGACTGGCGGACGGCGGTCAGCCTGATCGCGATGCTGACGATGCTCATCCTGGCCGCCGCTCTGGTGACGTTAACGACCCGCATCAGTGACCTGACCGACGTCATCGTCAGCTGCGCGCGTCCCTTTGAACGCTTTGGGGTCGACGCGGAGCGGGTTGGTCTAGCGATGGCCCTCGGCATTCGCAGCGTGCCGCTGGTCGCCGCTCTCGCCGCCGGGGTCCGCGACGCCCAAATCGCGCGCGGCAACAGTCGCAGTTGGCGCGCCTTCGCCGTGCCACTGCTGGTGACGGCGCTGCGTTCTGGACAGGCGATGGGGGAGGCGCTGATCGCCCGCGGCGTCGATGACGATTGAGCCTGCAGGCAGCGGCGGATGCAGATGCCAGGGCCGCTCGTAGCCAGCTGAACAGGCTGTGACAAGATATTTTCGCCCGCGAATTCGTCAAAATCACTTGTGCGAGTGCTCCATTGGTCGTTAGCGTCAGGCCATCGCCTCAGCTAGAGCGTGCCCAACCCGAAGACGTGTGAATGGGAGCTATCAATGGCAGAAATCAAGGGGGCTAATGGCCCCGCCAATTCGGTCGGTCGGCCCGCCACGCAGTCGCAAGCCAAGCCAGCGACCACTGGTGACCGGAGTCAACCAGAAAAGATTAAGGTGAATCCGCAGCGCTCAGTCTTGTTGGGCGCGATGTTCTTGATGGCCACCTCGGCCATCGGCCCGGGTTTCATCACCCAGACGACGACCTTCACCGTCCAACTTGGCGTGGCGATGGCGTTCGCCATTTTGGCGTCGATCCTGGTCGACATCGCCGTCCAAATGAACGTTTGGCGCGTGCTCGGCGTATCAGGCATGCGCGCCAATGAGCTCGGCAACAAGATCCTGCCCGGCCTGGGTTGGGTGCTGGCAATCCTGGTGCTGATCGGCGGTTTTGTCTTTAATATCGGTAACGTCGCCGGCACTGGCCTGGGCTTGAAGTCGATTTTCACCGGTCTGGATCCGCGCATCGGCGCCGCGATCTCGGCTTGCATCGCGATCGGCATCTTCCTGGTCAAGCAGGCTGGCCCGATCGTGGACCGCGTCGTCGTCGTGTTGGGCATGGTGATGATCGTCATGACGCTGGTGATTGCCATCATCACCAAACCCCCGGTCGGCCAAGCGGTGGTCAACATGTTCGTGCCGGAGAAGTTCGACTTCGTCGCCATCACCACGCTGATCGGTGGCACCGTCGGTGGTTACATCACCTATGCCGGTGCGCACCGCCTGATCGATTCCGGCGTGACCGGCCCAGAGAACTCAAAGAGAATCAGCAATGGCTCGGTCACCGGCATCATCGTCACCGGTGTCATGCGTTTCTTGTTGTTCTTGGCGATCCTCGGTGTCGTCGTCGCCGGGGCCACCCTGGACCCGAAGAACCCGGCCGCGTCCGCCTTTGAATACGCCGCTGGCACCTTCGGCCGCGTCGTCTTCGGCATCATCTTCTGGGCTGCGGCAATCACCTCAGTCATCGGCGCCTCATATACCTCGATTTCGTTCGTCACCAAGCCCGACACCCCAGCCCGCACTCGCAACCTATTGACCGTCGGTTTCATCGTCATCACGGCATCGCTTTACCTGATCATCGGTGCCGCACCGGTGCAGGTCTTGGTCTTCGCAGGCCTATTCAACGGTTTGATCTTGCCGATCGGTTTCACCGTCATCTTGATTGCGATGTTCTTCCGCGCCGACTTGTTGCGCGGATACGTCTACCCCATTTGGTTGAAGATCGTCGGTGTATTGGCTTGGCTGTTGACTATTTACCTGGGCGTCAACGCGATCATCGTCTGGTATGGAAAGGTCTTCGGCTGATGACTGCCCAGAAGCAACAGTCGCCGACGATCGACTTGAACGCTGACCTCGGTGAATCGCTTGGCCAATGGCGCATGGGTGACGACGAAGCCATGCTGGACGTCGTCACCAGCGCAAATGTGGCCTGTGGTTTTCACGCTGGCGACCCCGTCACCACCCGCAAGACCTGCGAACAGGCGATCGCCAAAGGGGTGCGCATCGGCGCGCACCCCAGCTATCGCGATCTGGTCGGTTTTGGGCGCAATTTCATGGATATCGCGCCTGACGAGCTGGCCGCTGACGTGCTCTACCAGCTGGGCGCGATCCAAGGCTTCGCGCGCGCTGCTGGCGCGGAGATCGCCTACGTCAAGCCGCACGGCGCGCTGTACAACGCGATCGTCAGCAACGAGGCCCAAGCCCGCGCAGTGGTCGAGGCCATCAAGGCTTTCCAACCGGGGCTGCCGATCATGTGCCTGCCCGGTTCGGTCGTCTTGCGGATCGCGGCTGAGGAAGGTTTGCGGCCAATCGCGGAGGCTTTCTGTGATCGTGGCTACAACCCCGACGGAACCCTGGTGTCGCGTCGGTTGCCCGGCGCGGTCCTGCATGACGCTCAAGAGGTCGCCGAACGGATGCTGCAGTTGGTCACCCAAGGCTCAGTCGTCGCTGCTGACGGCACTGAGATCGAGCTGCAAGCTGATTCCTTGTGCATGCACGGCGATTCTCCTGGCGCAGTCGAAATGGCTAAGGCGGTGCGTCAAACCTTGCTCGCCAATGGCGTACAACTGAAAGCGTTTGCCTGATGCGGACCCGCATGTTGCCGGCGGGCGAACGCGGAATCTTAATTGAAGCGCCTGACCTTGCTGAGGTGCTCGCGGTCAATGAGCTGATCAAAGACATGATTCGCGGCGGTGACGAGCCCTGGACGTACATCGTCGATATCATTCCGGCTGCGGTCACGGTCTACGTCAGTGTCGATGACGCTAAACACACCAACCAGGTCGGGCAAGCACTGTTCGGTTTGACCACAGCGCTGAGCTTTAGAGACACCATGGTTGATCGCAAGCCTGACGAGGAGGGCACCGAAGTGGTCGAGGTGCCAGTCATTTATGACGGCCCCGACCTAGCTGACGTCGCCGAGCTGACCGGGCTTAGCATCGACGAGGTCATCGCGGCGCACACCGCGACGCCGTGGCGGATGGCTTTTGGTGGCTTTGCGCCCGGTTTCGGTTATCTGGTGGACGGCGACCCGCGGTTAGAAGTGGCGCGTCGCTCGTCTCCACGTACCGCGGTGCCCGCCGGTGCGGTCGGTTTGGCGGGCCGTTTCAGTGGCATCTATCCACGAGAATCGCCAGGCGGTTGGCAGCTGATCGGACGGACTAGTACCCCGATGTGGGATCCCAACCGCACCCCGCCCGCGCTGCTACAGCCTGGCTGGTTCGTCAAATTTGTCCAGGAGGGTTGATGGCTGAGCTATTGGTGATGAAAGTCGGGCCGGCGGCAGCTTTCCAGGACGCGGGACGTCCCGGTTACGGCAATGTCGGAGTGGGAGTCTCAGGTGCGGCGGACCGCAAATCCTATGAGCTGGCGAATCTGCTAGTCGGCAATCAGCCCGACCAGGCCGTCATCGAAATCACCCTCGGTGGGCTAGAGCTGCAAGCCGGCGCGGATTGCGTCGTCGCCGTCACGGGAGCGACCTGCACATTGCGCGTCGACGGCGAAACTATGCCCAACGATCAGACTTTCGAGATGCCTGCCGGTTCAACGTTGACGGTGGGCATCGCGACGGCTGGCTTGCGCAGCTATCTGGCGGTGCGCGGTGGCTTCGATGTCCAGCCGGTGCTCGGTTCACGATCTTGGGATTCGATGGCCGCACTCGGTCCGAAGCCTCTCGAAGTCGGTGATCGGCTGCCGATTGGCCAGGCAGTGTTGACCGATCCGCAGCCCCAAGAGATCCGCAAGACGCCGATTTCTGACGAGCCGCTGACGGTGCGTTTCTTGGCTGGCCCTCGCGACGAATGGGTGTACCTGGACGGCTTGGTCGACAATTCCTGGACGGTCTCGCCAGATTCCAACCGTGTCGGGGTGCGCATCGAGGGCGAAGCGCTGGTCCGCACCCCCGAGTATGCGGAGGCAGAGCTGCAAAGCGAAGGTGTAGCCCGAGGCTCGATTCAAGTGCCCAAGAATGGCATGCCAGTGTTGTTCTTGGCAGACCATCCAGTGACTGGCGGCTATCCAGTGGTGGGCGTCATCGTCCAAGAAGATCTCGACCTGATCGCGCAAGCGCGCCCGGGCCAGCAGATCAACTTCCGCTGGACTGTGCCTAACGAATACTGATCTTCGAGATCACAAGCAAAAGCGGCCCACGCCCCGGTATTGGGACGTGGGCCGCTTGCTTGTCGTCAGCGGAAACGCGGTTCGCGGCCAGTCTTGCCGACCAGCGATTCGCGATATTGCGTCGACTTGACCCGATCAAGGGCCACACTCAACTGGTTGACCCGGCCGTCGACACCCAGGCGTTGCGCCACGGAGGCATTGTTCGAGTCAGCGGTGAACGCCCGCAGCCGCTCCAAGCCCCGCTCGAGGTGCGCAGCGTCCGCGGCCTGCTGAGCGTCCAGCCGCTCGCGATACCAATCCGAGGTGAGAATGTTCTCCCGCTCGAACATGGCCCGGAACTCGGGGCTGTGCAGATCCCAACCTTCGCTGGTCTGGCCGTGCGCCATGATCTCCAGCAGGCCTTTGATCGGCGGGCAAGCGAGCTTGATCGTGCCGTCATCGAAATAGCTCTGCGCGACGCGCTGGTGAGTCTCGACGATGACCGCCATCGACTCTGCGAAGGTCGCCTCGTCTTGCAGCTCGGGGCGCAGCATCTCGTCAGTGAAGACCGCATTCGGGTGCAAGAAGACACGTCCGAAGTAGGCGTTGACGAAGCGCGCGTTGATCCGATACCCGAGTCGGCTGGCCTGCACGAGCTGACCGTCGTATTCGAAATCTTCCAGCTTCTCCAGGAAGCCGCCGTCCAGCAGATTGCAAATATCTCGCTCGGCCGGATCCATTCGGCTGAACAGCTCAGGCACCAGCATCGAGAAGTCATGGGCGACCTTGACCTTTGGGCCGATGTAACCCGCTGAGCTCAGCCAGCCGTCGTAACCGGTCAACGCATAGCTCAGCAGGCTGCTGTTGAGGTCGAAGACTGCTGGCATCGCGTTGAACGGCGCCTTGGTCAATGCGCCCTCGCTGCCGGCACCCGTCGTTGACGGCGACTTGCCGGTCATCGACGAGATGAATTCCATGAACAACTCCGGCAGCTCCATGTAGTGCAGCGGGTTGTAAACCGAAAGCGGCGGGACGCCCTCTTCCTTGGGATTATTGCGCCGGCCAGCGGCGACGATGTCCACCGACATCGGCGCATATTCAGTGACCGAGAGCTTACGCACCAGATGATCGGCCAGATCAGCGGCCGCCGTGTGCAGCGGTTTTGCCAGATCAGGACGCAACTGCAGATAGCGCGGATTCTTCGAACGCTTGCCGTCGACCAACCGTGGCTGATCCGAGCAGACCCAGAACTGTGGACGTTCGCCTTCTGGACGTTCAGCGACCGCACGAATCAGCTGCTGCACCGGTTCGGTGTATTCGCTGAACGCCTGCGCATTGTTCATGATCGCTTCGGCATCTTGCTGCTGCAATGGCTCGAAATTCGAGATGAAGGTGCCTGGCTGGCTCAGGTCATATTCGGCCTGCTTGTCGTAGCCGCGGACGATCGCGTCATCAGGACGCTGGAATAACAACTGCTCACAGTTGCGCACGAACTTGCGTGGCAGCATCTCTTGGTTGCCGAAGCCGGGCGCGGGATGCTCGAAGGGCATCGCGACGGTCGACGCAGTGATGTCGTCTTCGGTCTGCACCTTAGCGGCCGGGCTGAAATCGGGCCGCAGGCTGAATAGTCGCCACCAGCCGTCGTCGTCAAAACCGACGCGCAGCATGTTGACGATCATCTTCTGCCCGTCCAAGCGCACCGCATTGCCCGTCCGACCATTGATGATGCCGACGCTGAAATGCTGACGCCAGTTCTTGCCCCAGTCAGGCTTGTGATGACGCTTGACGTGGAAGATCAATTCCTTGACGTGCGCTGGAATCTCAGCCAGGCGCTGGTTGTACTCGTCGGAATATTCGTCGCTTGGAGTCAACAGTTTGATGACCGAACCTAAGGAGCGCTCGATCGACAAGATCGGACGGTGGTCTTTGCCATTGCGTTGCGGGTCCGCGAAACGTTCGGAGTAGTCGGCGTCCAGCAGCTGCTCGACCAGCGCCATGTCCTCTTCGAAGTCAGCGGTGTAGGCATTGCCAAAGACGAACGCGTCCAGCAGCGACTTGGAGATCTCCGACTTGCCGCCGCCAGAGACCGTCGCCGGCTTGTGGCATTCGGTCGACACCGGCGAGATGCCGATCAGGTGCCATTGCGTCGGATCAGTCTCGCGGGCCTTGGCGTAGACGCGATATCCACTCGGCGTGAAATAGCACTTGCCAGACTGCAACGCCAGCGATTGCTGGGCGCCGTTGGCGGTCTGCCAGGTGATCTTCTGATCGAACATCGAGTAATGCGCGCCGCCCGGGACGAGCACGAACTCTGGATGTTCGGCGTCCTTCGCCCAACCTTCGGGGGTCATCGTGAACCGTTGCGGGTCGCGGGCGACGACGTCCGCCAGCTGATAATCGGCCGGCGTGTACTGATCTTGGAAATCCCGGCCCAGGTTGTAGGACGGATAGACCCGCGCGCCGCCAGCGTGCTCCTCCTCAGCGCTGCCGAGCAGATTGGCGCTGTACGAAAGTTGGGTCTTGACTTCCTTCTTGCAGTAGCCGAAGTAGTTGTCGGCGATGACGGTTACCATGACGCCACGCTCATCGCGAGCGCACACCTTGAAAGCTTTGCCGTCGTTGTACAGCTCGTCGCCGTCTTTCCAGCACTGTCCGTCACGACGCTGCCGTTCGGTCGCGTCATCCCAATGCGGCATGCCTAGCGACTGCTTAGTGACCTTCGTCAAGTGCGGCGCCAAGATGACGCAGCCAGTCGTGCCCGACCAAGTAGCCGGATTGAGCGCAGCATCATTGACCGGCAAGAAGGCGTCACCACCGTTACCGAAAATGCCTTCGACGAAATCCAGATTGCACACCAGACCGCCAGGTGCGATGAAGCGGGTCTCCATCGTCCGCTCGACGCTGACGTCAGGTACCGCCGGCACGACCAGCGGACGCAGCATCATGGTGACGAAACAGGCGGCCGGCTCTGGATCGTCAGAGGTGTACGGCAAGACCATGTCTTCGTGCGGTGGCTTGAAAGCCAATTCCAGCAGTCTGGCGAAGACATCCTTGCTGACCGCGATCTTGTCGTCGGGGATCGCCAGCCCGCCTTCGGCGATATGGAAGACGCCAGCGGTCGTCCGCCGATCATTGGCGGGATTGTGCAAGACGCCGTTGACTAGCCGATAGCTGGCCAGCAGCGGGGAGTGGAATTCGTCTCCGTCACGCGGCAAGCTCAACTCGCGAGCCAAGCCGGCCTGATCGAGCTCGAGAGATACTCGCGGAATCTGCGGCTGCACCGACGCGTCGGCCAGGTAGTCGTCCAAGAAATCTTGGATGCGCTGGTCGATCGGGGGCAGGGTATCAAACAGCTGACGGCTCATCTCGCGTTGCTTAGCTAGCAAGGGGCTCAGGATCGCCGCTTGCGCAGCGCGTTCCTCAGTCACTGGCGAGGTGGGCAAATCCAACAGAGCTAGCCGCAGATCAATGGCGGCCTGCATTTCGGATACAGACATGACTACACCTTCAACTGGATCTTCTTGATGAGGTCTTGGCTTTGCTGGGGACCGTCGAATTGAACATTCGCGTGGTCGGTGCGGCCTGCCAGCCACATGGTCAATTCGGCCGGGTCACCGATGATCTTGACCGGGCTGGGCCCCAGCGATACCGCATGTTCCTCGCCGGTCGGCTGTCCGTCGCGGGTGCGGACGAACACGATGCCGACCTTGGGTCTTCGGAATTTGGCCTTAGCCATGGGCAGCAATTGCTCCCACAACTGCTGATCGACATCCGGGGCGATTAGCCTGGGGGCAGGATTTGGCTGCGCACGTCGGACGTCCTCGTGATGCACGAAATATTCGAAACCATTAGCGGCCCGGTCGACAGCCTTCAAGCGAAATGGCGTGACGCCCTTCGGTCCGGCTGCGATCAGGTCGACCAGTGCGTCGAAATCATGCTCCTGTTGGACGCGGCGCATCGCGCGTTCGGTGACGCCAGCCAGGGGTTTGACGAACGCACCGACCACATTCCACGGCTCGTTTTCGCGCACATACAGATGCGCTGCTAGGTCGCGGACATTCCAACTTTCGCACAGCGTGTCAGCCAACGGGCCGACCTGATGCATGAGTTCGGTCAGCTCGGCGCGTTCGATGGCAGCGATGTCGGTCATGTTTCCAAGCTAACCGAGGCGGCTGACAATTTCTGCAGGTGGGTCATTCTTGAACAGATCGATTGCCATGCCGGCAGTGACCGCTGGGGTCGTCAGGCGTATGATCGGCTGCCGTATGCACTCAGCAGCCAGCGACCACAGTGGCCTGGCGGTGAGCAAGAAGGCGACGAATCCAGCGCCACGACTGGAGGTTGAGGAACACTATGAACCTGGAAAAGGTGCTATTCGGATTTTTCATCACGCTAGCTGCGGCGATGAACTTCGGCTTCTTCCTGGGCCCCGTCGACGACCCGACCGTCCACAACGGCGTCGAACTCGGCGCCGCCTTGGTCGTCAGCATCATCGCGACCATCTTGAAATTCGGCGACCGCACCCAACTGGGGGCGGTGCATCTCGCTACCAGCTTGGTCGCTGACCTGCATCTGATTTGTGCAGCTGCGATGTGGGTGTGGGTCTCCCAAGCTGATGTCGGGATGACCGCTGAGTCGATGTCGACCATCGTTTCGCTGTCGGGCGGGGCGCTGCTGGCTAATGTCGTGTCTGTCGTCTTGATGGTTTCTGAGACGATCCAGGTACGTCGCTAGTCAGTGCAGCTGACTATCTCGGCGTTGATGCGGAATCGCTGCGATGAGAACGAAACATAGGCGGCGCGCTATTCGCGACTTGCAAGACGTCCAAGGCGATGTCGTCTTCTTAGTCTTGCGGCGGATGCGTGGACCGCTGCTGACGTTAGTCACGGTCTTTTTGATTTCGGTCGTCGGGCTGGCGTTGATCCCAGGCAGTGACGCCAACGGCGAGCCGACCAAGCCGCTTTCGGTCTTTGAGGCCTTCTTCGTCGTGCTTTATACCGCGACGACGATCGGCTTCGGCGAAATTCCGGCGCCCTTCAATACTGCTCAGCGGATGTGGATGTCGGTGGTCATTTTGATCACCGTAGCCACCTGGACGGGATCGATCCTGGCCTTGCTGGCCTTGGTGCAGGACAAGAACTTCCTCTACGCCCTGCGCGCAGCTCGCTTCGCGACCCGCATGAAGAGCTTGCGCGAACCTTTCTATATCGTCTGCGGCGCCGGCGAGACCGGAGCGCTGCTGATGCGCGGCCTAGATCACCTCGGCATGCGATACGTCGTCGTCGATGCCAACGAGGAGCAGCTGAATCTGCTGCGCATGCACGACCTGGCGACCAGCGCGCCGGCGATGGTCGGTGACGCCGGATTGCCCACTACTTTGCTCGATGCTGGCCTGTTAAATAAACAGTGCCGCGGTGTCGTCGCCTTGGCCTCCGACGACAACGCCAACCGCGCGATCGCCGTCACCGCGCGGCTGCTCGCGCCCAAAGTGCCCGTCCTGGCGCGCATCCGCGATGCCTCGTTCGAGACTCATATTGGCGTCTTCGGCGGCGATATCGTGATCAATCCTTTCAAGCAGTTCGCGACAGCGATGGTGAACTCGATCAGCCGGCCACAGCGGCACCTGCTGCGCCAGATCCTTACCGGCCTGCCAGGTGAACCGATTGACGAACTCGAACGTCCGCCGGCGGGTCACTGGATCGTTTGTGGCTACGGCCGACAGGGCAGTGAGACCGTCAAGCGGCTGCGTGAGGCGGGCATGACCGTCAGCGTCATCGCCGAAGGGGATTACGTCGAAGGTGAGGTGGACGTCAAGGGCTCCGGCGCTAGTTCAGAAGAACTGAAAGCAGCTGGCATCGAAGACGCGGTCGGTATGGTGACCGCTACCGACTCAGACACCAAGAATCTAGCTATCGCGGTCACGGCGCGGCAGATCAACCATGATCTGTTCCTGGTCGTTCGCCAGAATCGGGTAGCAAATACCCCGCTTTTTGATGCTGCAGATTACGACATGCTGTTGGATCCGGCGCAATTGGTGGCCCAAGAATTCCTGGCCCGGATGGCGACCCCGACTCTGGGACGATTCCTACGCCACACAGATCAGCTGTCTGAGGCTGACTGCGAGAAACTCTCCCACACGCTAGCCGCCCTGGATCCGGGCCACAATCCGCATCTTTGGGACTTCGCCATCAACGCGCAGGCCACTCCTGCCGTAGCGGACCGAATTTCGGCTGGCGTGCCGGTGCTGCTCAAAGATTTGGTCGCTGATCCTGACGATCGTGACCAGCAATTGTCTGCCCTGGTCTTGTTGGTGCGACGTGCCGGGCATAGCGAATTACTGCCAGCTGACGATTTTGAACTCGAACTCGATGACCGGATCTTGATTGCCGGCTCGGAGGAAGCCAGCCGGCTCAGCTCGTTTGTGTTGCGCAATATCAACGATCTCAACTACGTCCAGACCGGCGTCAGCAGTTCGGGTGGTTGGCTATGGCGCAAGCTCAGCAACAAGGCATTCGATCGGGGTGATCTATTGGCTGCGCAAGCCGACGCAGATCATCTTGACGGCGACCTGACTACAGAAGACAAAGCACGGCTCGACGCTGATCCGCTAACCGACGACACCAGCGAGGCTGAATCGTCCGATGTGCTGCCCCCTGCAAAAGAAGCTATTGCCGACGACCCGCAGCAGACGGGTCCGATTGATCCAGGAGATAGCGCCGATGTCCGTTGACGACTACCTTCAACTACCCAGCTGGGCCCGCGACCTGGGCTTGCGTCGACACCCTGAAGGTGGCTGGTACGCCGAGACCTGGCATAGCGAAGTCTCGATTCCACAAGGAATTTTGCCGGCCGGCTTTCCCGGGGCGCGGTGGGCTGCTAGTGCGATCTATTTCTTACTGCTGCCAGGTGAACAGTCAGCTTGGCATACCGTGCGCGGCGCCGAACTTTGGCTGCATCACCGCGGGGGAGCGATCCAGTTGGACATCGGCTCGGACGGTCCCGAGCCCGGCAATTTTGATGAGCTGCTGCTCGGTCCGGATCTGCTGGCAGGTCAACGTCCCCAATTGATCGTGCCTGCTGGCTGCTGGCAGCGAGCCCGGCCCGTCGATGACGAGCCGGCGCTGGTCAGCTGCATCGTCGCGCCCGGCTTCGATTTCGCAGATTTCCGATTACAAGATTCCCGATAACCCGGCAGGCTCGAGGCGTCGAGATATATCTCGGCCGCTGTATTTATGTCTTCTGCAAGATATTGCCGTCGAAATCCACAACCAGTTCACGGGCGGATGGTGCATTCGGATCTTCTGAACGCACACATTGAATGCGAAGCTGGCCGTTCTCCTGTAGAACAAAAACATATTGGTAGGTCTTAATCAGTAATTGGGGATCCTGCAGCACCGCAAGTAATTTCGCGCGATCGATCGAATTCAGATCGAAGATTTCCTCGGTAGTATCACTGGTCTCGCAAAATTGTTCCCATTCGTGCAGAAAGTATTTATGCGCTTGATAGCGCACCTGACATGTCTTGCCATCAGTGGAGGGTACCCAGTCGCCATGCACCGTCAGGCCAGAACTGCTGCTGTTGAGATAGGGAAAGCTAAACCAGATGCGACCCACTAGATCGCCATTTAGTTTGTGGATGACGTCGAACAGTTGAGCCAAACCCTGTTCGCTATAAGGATCAGTGATAGGCGATAGCTCTTGGCCATCGAGTTGCTGTTGCATGACGTGCCTGTCACCGGGAATTGGACAAGACATCGTGAACAGGGCCGACCTACTCGGCGTCAACTCCCCCCTCACCTTCGGTGCGTAACGCGGCCCGGGCCCGCACACCGACATGTCAAAGGCTTTAATCTGTTCTTCAAGGGGCCATTCCGAGCTCGGTAAGAAAGGCCGCGGAGAGGGCTCAAACTCCTGGATTTTTTTCAGTTCGCCATCGAACATCTGATATCTGACGAGCCTTCCGTCATTTTCCACCACAGTGATGTTTGAGAAGCCTACGGGGGCGAGATCGAATTCAACTATGCGGTCGCTGACATGTTCGCTGATCGTCTGCAATTCCTGACGCCAGCGCGGCAAGCTAGCAGCTGCGACCGCGTTGAAATCCACCGGATCCTCTGGGCCCAGATCTTTGATGTCCGGGATGCTAGCGCTAGGTGTGCTTTGCGGTTGGCTTCCAGATGAAGAACAGCCGGCTACAGTGCCTACCATTAGCAAGCTGAGTAACGCGGCCACTAATCGTCTTAGCGCACTCATTGCCGCCTCCCGGGGCTCGTCATGACTGATCCGCTTCGAAATGCTACCGGGTCATTGGCTCAGGCGATGCGCTTATATGCGCTGTAGCCAGTCACCTTGTCGATAATCGGGGTCAAGATCATCGTCTGCTTGGGTTGCAGTTCGACGTCCAACAGTGAGCGTTTGATCAATATCTCTTGGTCGCTGTTGTGTTCGTACATCAGGTGATGATCCATCAGCTTGGAATCCGGCACCAGGATCGTTTCTTTCACCACCTCGTCGCGGGCGTTAGCGATGACGACGACCGCCTCGGAGACCTTGTTGGTGTAACGCTCGAAACCGATGAGACGATCAGTCTCCAGCCAACGCAGGTTGCCGATCCGCAGCGCACGATGATTCTTGCGCAGCGCGATGAGCTGACGGTGCCGAGCGAGCACCGGATTTTCGTCATTGACCCAATCCCAACGCATCGGTGCGCGGTTGCGCGGATCTTCTCCGCCAACCATGCCGAGCTCTGAGCCGTAATAGAGGTTGACGGTGCCAGGCAACGTGAACTGCAAGACGGTCGCCAGATCGCGTTGGGCAGGATCGGGCAGCACAGTGGCAATCCGGGCGGTGTCGTGATTGTCGAGATAGACCCAAGACTTCAGCAGGTGCTCGAAGTCGCAATCGGAATAGAAACGCTGCAAGATCGACTGCGCGTGGCGTCCGACGCGGCCATTGGCGATACCAATCAACAACTCACGCAGCGTGAAATTCAGCACCGCGTCGAGTTCAGGGAACCACTCGCGCGGGTAAGTGGTGATCTCGCCGAGCACCAACGAACCGGGTTTCTCTTCGTGCGCAGCTTCGGTCAATTCACCGAGCATCCGCATGCCGATCTCGAAGGCTACGTCCAACCGCCAGCCGTCGACGCCGTCGCGCAGATAGGAGCGGACCACCGAGTCGGGAGATTCCCAGATGTGCTGACGCACCGCCGGGTTTTCCAGCTCAAGTTCGGGCAGATTGGCGTTATTCCACCAAGAACGGTGACCTGCCGGGAATTCGGGGTTGAACTCGAACCAGTCACGATATTGGCTATCCGCTTCGTCACGGGCTGAGCGGTAGATCTGAGAATTTCGTCCGACGTGGTTGAACACGCCATCCAAGACCAGCGTCATATCGCGCTCATGCAAGTCCTGGGCGAGTTTCTTGACGTCTTCCCGGGTGCCATATTCAGGACGCACAGCCTGGTAATCCAAGGCGTCATAGCCGTGATTGGTCCAGGCCTCATGAATCGGGCACAGATATAACGTGTCAGCGCCGAGCTGTTGAACGTAATCCAGCTTGGTCCTGGTGCTAGCCAGGTCCCCGCCCCAAAATTCCAGCTCTTGGCTCCAGACTTCATGTTCGGGCAGATATTCACCGTAGACGGGCAGGTCATTATCCCAATCCAACAACTTCTTGGGCTCGGGATAGAGGTGCCGTTTGGCGTCCAAGTCAGCGCTCGGCACGAAGCGATCGACGATGATCTGGTAGCAGATGCCACCGTTACGCCAGTCCATGTCGCGGCGCTCGAAGAGATCGCCGTAGGAACGGTCGAGAGTGTTGGAGTAGTCGTATTCGCCGGCTTCATTAACTGGAGAGCTCACCCTTCCATTAAACCGGCTGGTCAGTGCAGGCGCGACCGCCTGGCTAAATGCCATAGCTAAATCGGAAACCTTCGGTGGATCGAGTTAGTCGCCGAGTCCGCTAACCGCGCCAGCGGTCGGTGCGCGGCAAAGCTCTTAAGACCGCCTTCGCTGGCTTCTGAGGCTTCCGGGACAAAGTGAAGGGCCGGGGCTCCCGTCGTGGAAGCTCCCGGCCCTTCGCCTAGCAAGGTGTTGATCAAGCTTGATCAGATCGTTAACGATCAGGCGTTGCGGTTGTCGTCAGCGCGCAGCTGGCCGTCCTGCTCGACCTCGATGTGCTCCTTGCGGAGCTCATCGCTGACCTGCTGGTTCTCGGTGACGACCTGCTTGCCGACCGAGACCTGCTCGGTGGCGACGGTCTCCTTGGAGACGACCGGACGCTCAGCGTGGAGGGTGATTTCGGTCTCGGCGGTGTCTTCGCCGATCTTGCCGTCGACGACCTGGGTACCGTCCAGCGGGGTGCGCTCAACGACCAATTCCTCGCGCTGCAGCGGGACGTTGACGGTCGCATTCTCGGTCACGACGTGCTTGCGCAGGTGGACGCGGCCAGCCTCGTACTGCTCCTTGCCGACGTTCAGACGCTCTTCGTGAGCGGTGACGGTGCCCTCAGCGTCGTGGTTGACGGCGGCAGCGCGCTGGTCAGCAGCCGCGCGGTCGACATCGGCAGCGGCATAACCAGCAGCGGCGTCCTGGCCGGCGACACCTTCGTGAGCGTAGCCCGAGGTCAGGTTGTAGTAGCGGTACAGTTCCTGCTCCTGCTCAACCTCGAGGTGGCCGTCCTCAGCGATGTTCGGGGCGTCCTTGATGAAGTCCTTCTCGTAAGGCACGCGGATTTCTTCGCCAGCGATGGTGGCGTCCTGCAGCGGGATGAAGGTCTCGTTGGTGCCGAACCAGCCGGCGTTGACGGTCACCCATTTGGGCTGGCCGGTCACGTCGTCGACGTAAACCTGCTTCACGCCACCGATCTTGTCGCCCGAGGCGTCGAAGACAGAAGCGTTGTAGAGAGTCTCGATCTGGGTTTCGTTGTGCGGCTGAGTCATTAGCCGTTCCTTCCGGTTGGGTGGCATTGCCCTTGTTAGGGCAAGCCGTTTCCATAAGTCATTTGCTTACGTTGCATTCAACGTTAGGAAAATTGCTGCGGATCTGTGCCCTCTTTCGCCATCGGCAAAATGTCGTCCGCCAGATTCGAAAGACGGCACGCGGCGCTGCTGTCTCTGCTATGTGCTGGCCGATCGATGCTGGCAGACCCCTGGGCCCTGCTGGTTAGGTAGCCGTGACGGCGACGAAGTCGAACCACCCGGACAACACCTCAAAGCCTGAAGTCAGGCGAAATAATCTTCCATCACGACATCGTCTGCGCTAATTCCAAAGAAGCCTTGACTTGCTGGGATGCGCGCAGCGGATATGGAGCTGTCATGACCAAGGACGATGTCGGCTTTTTCTAGGGCATGGGGCTAGGCGTGCATGATGTCTAAGCCCTCTTCGGCGCGGAAGCGACGGGTCTCTAGCTGAATTGTCGAATGCTCGAAGGCGATCGGGAAATGCGTACGCAGGCATTGGTTGATGTCGGCCAAGATCTCCAAGGCATGCGCCGAATAGAAGCATTGTTCACTGACGACAACGTGAGCTGAAATGATTGGCAGTCCCGTCCCGATCATGGACGCATGCAGATCATGGACGTCTTCGACGTGATCCAAATCCAGCAGATGACGACGCACCTCATCCAAATCGACCTCGCGCGGGGTGAATTCCATCAAGATCCGCAAGGTCTGCTGCATGATCGCGACCGCCCGCGGCACGATCAAGCCTGCGATCAGGAGGCCAGCGATGGCGTCGGCCCGGGCATATCCGGTGGTCTTGATGACGATGGCTGCGACGATGACGCCGAGCGATCCGAGCGCGTCATTTAGAACTTCCAGAAAGGCCGCCTTCATATTCAGCGACGCCCCCCGACCGCCGGCGAGCACCAAGATCGCGAGCACATTCGACACCAGGCCGACGACGCCGAAGATCAACATTTCCTGGCCGGGGACTTCTGGGGGATGGATGAGCCGTTGGACGCCTTCGATGACCGCATAGCTGCCAACGCCAATCAGCAGCGCTGATTGAGCGAGTGCTGCGATGGCCTCCATTCGGGCGTAACCCCAGGTGCGTCGCGGTCCAGCCGGGCGACGCATCATAGATGCGGCGATTAACGCGACGACTAGGCCAGATGCATCGACGACGGCATGCGCGGTGTCGGTCAGCAGCGCCAAACTGCCGGTGATGATCGAACCAATCAGCTGTGCGATGACGATGATCGATGTCAGCCCGAGCGCGATCGCTAGCCGATTTCGTGACGCCCCGCTGCCGTGCTGGTGAGCGGCGTGCGAATGATCATGCGGAGCGGCAGCAGGCAGATTCTGTAGGTTCTGGTTCGCTGGCGCAGTCCATTGGGAACTCAATTTTTTCTGCCGCCGGTTGCTATAGGAATGCGGTCGATCGGGTGCATTTGGTCGGAGATGATCTTCTGCGTGCGCCATCCGACCTCCCCTCAACAACATTGACAAAGGTCATCCTAAACCGCACCTAAAAGTAGATAGGGATCGCCTTAGCGGAGGATCCGAGGTTGCGGCGCTACCTTTGACCCAAAGCACGTGAAGCAAGGAGCTCGTCATGGCGCAAAAATCCCCGGATCTTCCTATTAGTCCTCGATCTAATGCCGACTATACTGCACAGGTAGGCGATGTCATAAGCGGAAATGCTGGCGAGCTACATCAGCAGCCCAGCGACTCCGATGGCGTCTTGACGACGGCGCAGGGCCGTCCGGTCACTGATGACCAGAACACGCTGCGGGTCGGGGCTCGCGGGCCAGCATTGTTGGAGGACGCTCACTTCCGCGAGAAAATTTTCCACTTTGATCACGAGCGAATTCCAGAACGCGTGGTCCACGCCCGTGGCTATGGCGCGCACGGTGTCTTTGAGTCGTCAGGTGACGCGTCGGACATCACCTGTGCGTCGCTTTTCGCTGAGGCGGGCAAGAAGACCGAGGTATTCGTACGGTTTTCGACGGTGGCTGGAAATTTGGGCTCTGCGGATCTTGCTCGAGATGTTCGTGGCTTTGCGACCAAGTTCTACACCGACCAGGGAAACTGGGACCTAATCGGAAACAATATTCCGGTCTTCTTCATTCAAGACGCGATCAAGTTTCCCGACATTATTCATGCGGTCAAGGAAGAACAGGATCGTGGCTGGCCTCAGGCTGCATCAGCGCATGACACTTTCTGGGATTTCATCTCATTGATGCCGGAATCGACTCATATGGCCATGTGGGCGATGAGTGATCGAGCAATTCCGCGGAGTTTCCGGTTCATGGAGGGCTTCGGAGTGCACACTTTCCGCTTCTTGACCGCTGAAGGCAAGAGCTCCTTTGTGAAGTTTCATTGGAAGCCGAAGCAGGGCTTGCAATCGGTGGTCTGGAACGAAGCGGTCAAAATTAATGGCGCGGACGCTGACTTCCACCGTCGAGATTTATGGCACGCGATTCAATCCGGAGATTTCCCGCAATGGGATTTATGTGTCCAAGTATTTGATGATGCTTTCGCCGACGAATTTGAGTTTGACATTCTCGATCCAACAAAGTTAATTCCAGAAGAGCGGGTGCCGCTGCGAGTGCTAGGCACGATGACTTTGAATCGCGTCGTAGATAATGTCTTCTCCGAGACTGAACAGGTCGCATTCATGACTCAGAATGTGGTGCCTGGAATTGATTTCAGTAATGATCCGCTACTGCAAGGACGGCATTTTTCGTATCTCGATACTCAATTAAAGCGGCTGGGCTCTACGAATTTTACTCAGCTTGAGATCAACGCGCCGCGTTGCCCTGTCGCGCATTTTCAACGTGACGGTCACATGCAGACTGCGCACCAGTCCGGACGGGCTAACTACGAACCGAACTCTTTTGTCGGTAGTGATCGTGGACCGCGTGCAATAGCTGAGCCCTCATATGAGACCGTGGTTCGGACCGAATCAGGTGACACCCGCCGTATCCGCCCAGAAAGTTTCGCAGATCACTATTCTCAAGCGAATCAGTTCTATCGCTCATTGACTGACATCGAGCAGCAGCACTTGCGAGATGCTTTCACCTTCGAATTATCTAAATGTGAGATCGCAGCGATCCGTACTAGGGTTCTAGCGAATTTGCGAAATGTTGATGACGAGATGACTGCAGCTATCGCCGACGCTTTGGGCATGGACTTGCCCGAAAGCGCGGCACCGGCAGTGAAACCCATACTCGATTTGCCGCCATCGGACGCGCTTTCGATAGTCAAGAACGGCCCTAAGTCGTTCGCCGGGCGCAAGCTGGGTGTACTGATCAGCGATGGTGCGGAAGCAAAGCTCATCAAGCAGCTGATTGACACATTCACCAAAAACGGATCGGTTGTGGAATTTATCGCGCCCAAGATCGGCGGAGTGATGTTGAGCGACGGCAAATCGCAAGCAGTCGATCACCAAGTTGATGGCGCGCCATCGGTACTTTTTGATGCAGTCGCCTTGGTCATGGATGAGAAGGGTGCAACGGCGCTGGCTAAGAATCCGTCGGCACGCGATTTTGTGACTGATGCGCACGCCCACTGTAAATTCGTCGGTTATGCTCCAGGTGCTGCCAAATTAATAAAACAGGCTGGCGTGAAGACAGATGAAGGGTACTTCGATTTGGCGCAATGTACCCCGAAAGCTTTCTTCGATAATTTGAAGGAATTGCGTTACTGGAAACGGTGAGCAGAAAGCTCTGCAGTCCTGAACATTCAATAAAGAAATTGCCCCGCTTTTATCGAGCGGGGCAATTTCGTTGGCGGAGGATACGAGATTCGAACTCGTGAGGGCGTGAACCCAACCCGCTTTCCAAGCGAGCGCCATAGGCCTCTAGGCGAATCCTCCGTCTGCCAGCATATCAAGGCAGCATCGTGCTGCCCAACCAGACGTTAGCCGGTCGTCTCTAGGTGCAGCGATTAGCTCGTCTTGAAGTCGACGACGACCCGTCCAGGATTGTCCAGCCAGGTGATCGAATATGGCACTTCGCGAGCCAGCCCGATCGTGAACTCGTGCTGACCCTCGTAGCTCTTTTGATTTGAAACGCCAGTGATGACGCCGCCTTGACCAGCGACATATCCGTCGAACTCGGGTCTGCCTGCGTCCCAGGGATAGCTGACGCCGCGAATCGCGATCCACAGCGCGATGTCGCCCTCGTAGTCGATCGGGAAGCCGGAGCCTGGTTGACGTGGCTCGGTCGTCAAACTGGCGAACCAACCAGCTTGGCCAGCTCCAGCCGTTTCGAAGACGACGCGCTCGAAACCGTCATGCTTCCCGACGCGAACCTCGCTGACGACCAGGTGCTGGGTGTCAGCAGGGGGCTGCTGCTTGTCTGCCAGGCTCGGTTCGCCGAGCAAGCCACCGTCGGATGCGGGCTCGGAGCTCGTCGCCGCTGGGCTTGGGGATGACGACTGCTGAGCTGGAGTCTTCGAGGCTGGTGCTTGGGTGGCTTGACTCGCTGATGAGCTGACGGTGGGCTCGACGCTGGACGTCGGCTCCGGCGCGGGCGCGCCACTGCAGCCAATGCAGACCAAGCTCGCGGCCAAAGTCAGGCCGATGATTGTGCGGGGCTGGCGTTGGAGAATCTGCATTCAGCCATTTTATTGACAACTCAGCTCAGGGTGATTTTCGCCGTACTAATCAACCGGGGCTGGCTCGATTGCCGCGGCTCGATCGGCGCGGTTCGCTTGCCGCAGCCTCCACCAGGGACCTTGCTGCCCGCAAGCGCCTTCAATGGGTGGTCGCAGCTCCTCGGCAAGCCGCGCTAGACTAGTCCGCAGTCCTCCGCGCGGCGGCATCTAGCCGAACCCCCCCAGGGTCGAAAGGCAGCAAGGGTAAGCAAGCTCTGTCGGGTGCGCGGGGGGCCCTTTTTATCTTCTGAAAATTGTCAGTCCGGCTTTGTAGGCTGCAAGGGTGATGAACGAAGACTTCGAAATCGATCCGGATCTGGACCTAATAGACGATCCGGACGAGTCGTCGTTCATCCAAGAGGGCCCGGACCTATTCGGTGACGTGGACGTCCCCGAGCCGACGCCGGTCGACCCAGATTTTGCGCCCAGCAGCCCCGCCGCGCCAGAGCATGTCGACCCGGACGAGATCGCCGGCGGTCTTGAGCCGGCGGTGGCTCCTGAGGAGTTGAAAATCGTCGAAGACTCTGCCGCCGTAGTTGCCGCGTCGCCGCTCGACGATCAACCGCTGGCGCTCTATCGCCGCTATCGACCCGATGATTTCCGCGACTTGATCGGTCAAGAACAGGTGACCGAGCCATTGATGCGCGCGATCGCGAACGGCAAGGTCAATCACGCTTATCTTTTTTCAGGTCCCCGCGGTTGTGGCAAGACCACTAGCGCGCGGATCTTGGCGCGCTGTTTGAACTGCGCTGAGGGCCCGACTCCGCATCCTTGCGGCCATTGCCAGTCGTGTCGTGATCTAGCGACCGGCGGGCCGGGCAGCATCGACGTCATTGAGATTGACGCGGCATCCCATGGCCTGGTCGAAGACGCCCGCGATCTGCGCGAACGAGCCTATTTCGCGCCCGTCGCGAGCCGCTACAAGGTTTACATCATCGACGAAGCGCACATGGTCACCACGCACGGCTTCAATGCGCTGCTCAAAGTCGTCGAAGAGCCGCCGCCGCACGTCAAATTCATTTTCGCGACGACTGAGCCAGAAAAGGTCATCGGAACGATCCGTTCGCGGACGCATCACTATCCCTTCCGGCTCGTGCCGCCGCGGACCATGACCGCCTATTTGGAGCAGATCTGCGCTGAAGAGGGCGTCGAGGTCGAGCATGGCGTGCTGCCTTTGGTGGTGCGAGCTGGTGGTGGCTCGGTGCGAGATTCGTTATCGGTGCTCGATCAGTTATTGGGCGCCGCTGGGCAGCGCGGCGTCAGCTATGCGCAGGCGACTGCGCTGCTTGGTTTCACCCCGGACGCGCTACTCGACGAAATGGTGGACGCGTTCGCTGCTGGTGACGGCAGGGGAGTGTTCGCGACGATCGACAAAGTCATCGAAGTGGGCCAAGATCCGCGTCGATTTGGTGAAGACCTTCTGCAGCGGATGCGAGATCTGGTCATCGTCGCCCAAGTCCCGGATGCGATCAGCTCAGGTTTGATTGACGCCGCCGGCGACCAAGCTGAACGGCTGACCACGCAAGCTGCCGCGCTCGGGGCAGGCGAACTGACTCGAGCCGCAGAAGTCATCGCGACTGGATTGACCCAAATGCGCGGCACGACCGCGCCTCGGCTGCATCTGGAACTGATCTGCGCTCGGGTGCTACTGCCGGGCGCTGATGTAGATGAGCGTGGCACTCATGCAAGGCTCGACCGTCTCGAGCGAAGGCTTGATTTTGCCGGCGCGGGTGATGCGTCATCGGGACCCCGGCAGTGGGCCGACGCAGACGTCTCGCAGCCAGGCTCAGCTGCCGCTGGGGTCCGTGCTGCCGTCCGGGCAGCGGCCGATGACACGGCGCACGCAGCGACCTCCCAACAGCCGTCCGAACCCACCGATGAGCACATTTCTCAGTCGACGAGTGCGCAAGCGGCCAACGCGCAGCGTGCTGACAGCCAGCCCTCGAGCGCTCAGCGTCGGCAACGTCCGGCAGCTGCCCAGCCGCGTCCAGAATTCGCCGACGATCACGCCGCTGCGATCGTGGCAGGCGACGCTGCTGCGGCCCCCAGCGGTGCGATGGGCTTAGACGTCGCTGCAGTGCGAAGGCTCTGGCCGCAGATCTTGGACGAGGTTAAGTCGCGGAAACGTTTCACTCACGCCTTGCTCAATCAGAACGCGCAGGTCGCGGCGGTCAACCAGGGGCGCTTGATCTTGGTCTTTCCTTCTCAAGGCGTGCTAGATCGATTCAATGACGGCGGTTCAGAAGACGTGCTCGCCGATTCCATCATCGAGGTCTTGGGCGTCGAATTGAAGATCGTCGCGCAACTCGCTGGCGCGCCGCTGCCCACCGTCGAGACGGATCCCAGGCCCGCCGAGCGTCAGCCAAGGGCGGCCTCGGACCCCTATGAAGCGCACCCCAATGAACCGCGCCAAAATGATTCCCACTCCGATGAACCGCAGCGGTCCGCCGAGACCCGCAGTGCCTCGTCAGCGCAGGCGCCCATTCAGCAGACGCCAGCCGCCGATTTTCAGGATCTGCCACCTGAACCGCCCGATGATGAGCCAGACGATTGGGCCGAGCGGGCTAATCCGACCCCGGACCATCCCGCGGAGCCGCATTCTGCACAAGTCACCACCGCATCCGATGCCTTGACCGGCGCCCAGCCACGTCAGCGTCCGACCGGGCAGCGTAGACGACGTCCAGCTAGCGCTGAACCGAAGACCGCCAAAGCGATAGCCGCTCGGCACATCACAATGCCTGCCGAGCCGATAGCAGAGGCGCAGTCGGAGCCGGAGGACGAGTTAGGCACTCAAGGCGCATCTTTAGATGATGACCTGATTGACGATCCCAGCGTGGATGCCAGTGAATTGCTCACCAGGGAATTGGACGCCGAACTGATCGAAGAATGACCGATCTGCGCGCCGCGCAGCAGATCCGTCGCTAATGACGGCGGGTGCACGTCATGATTGGACAAGCGACCCGACGGCGCCGGCTGCTAGCTGTTGCGGCAGCGTCCAGCGCTGCGTCAAGTCGAATACGAAGAGAGGAAAGCTGATGTTCCCCGAAGGCATGGATTTTGGTGCGCTACTGTCGCAGGCGCAAGCGATGCAAGCTCAACTCGCGCAGGCTCAAGACGAGCTCGCTGAGGCCACGGAGACCGGCTCGGCAGGCGGCGGACTCGTCTCAGCGACAGTCAGCGGCGCAGGCGATCTCGTCGCGCTCGAAATCAAGCCGGAGGCCGTCGATATGGATGACCTGGAGGGCTTAGCGGATCTGATCATCGCCGCCTTCCGCGACGCGACCGGCAAGCTCACCGTCAGGGCTCAGCAGATGATGCCCGATATGGGCGCGCTCGGTCAGTTCGGAATGTGAGGTAACTGGCTGTGTACGACGGCCCCGTCCAGGACGTCATTGACGAGCTCGGCCGGCTGCCCGGCATCGGCCCTAAGAGCGCCCAACGCATCGCATTTTGGCTCCTTGACCAGCCCGCTGAAGACGTCGAGCGGCTGGCCGACGCGCTACGGGTAGTCAAGCAGCGCGTGCACTTTTGTGATGTCTGTTTCAACGTCACTGACGAGACGACTTGTCGAATCTGCCGCGACCCGCGCCGCGATCACTCCAAGATCTGCGTCGTCGAAGAGAGCAAGGACGTCGTCGCTATTGAGCGGACCCGTGAGTTCCGCGGTCTTTATCACATCCTGGGGGGTTCAATCAGCCCGATCGAAGGCCGGGGACCCGGGGATTTGCATATCGCGGAGTTGGTGCGTCGGCTCGCTGACGATGCCGTCAATGAGGTCATTTTGGCGACTAATCCAAACCTCGAAGGCGAGGCGACGGCAACTTATTTGTCGAGGTTACTAGGCCAAACGCCTGGTATTCAGGTGTCGAGATTGGCTTCGGGATTGCCTGTCGGTGGCGATCTTGAATATGCCGACGAGGTGACATTGGGACGCGCGCTCAGTGGACGACTGCGCGTCGGGGATTAATTGGTCACGTGCTCGAGCGGCACACCATAGTCCAAGCGATAGATGTCCACCGCGCCCATTAGCGCCAGTCCGCTGACGGTCAGCGTCGGCAGATCTGGGTCGGGGGTGGCCTTGGGATTGACGTAGTGCTTCCTTTCCCAGCCGAAGGATCCCATCACCCCGATGCCAGTGATCCGCACTTGCATTTCCGGCGGCACGATGATGTCTACGCCACCCCAAAAAGCCACACAGGTGATGTCGACATTTTTGCCTTGGAAAGCGGCCTCGCGAAGATCGATGGTCGTACCGCCCATGACCGCGATTGACACGTGATTGTCGCCGACAGCCCACCGTCCGATGCGTTCGGTCGCGCCCCAGAAACCGAAAGACATCGCGATCGGCTGCTCGCCGGGTCTTAACGCGCGTTCTAGCTGCGTCGAGCTTGAGTCGAAAGAGTCTTGCACTGGCGCCCGATTTTCCAGCGGCACCATCTGATAAGCAGAACGACCAGCGCCTGCGCCGAAGAGATCGTTGAGTTCTTGACGGCTGTCGACGCGCCAGATCTCAGCGTTTAGGGTACGGAACTGGTCTTCAGTGAGTTGTCCGGCGGCGTGCAAGTCAGCGACGTGCTGTTGAGCTTTTAGACGGTCGTCGTTGGTCAGTCCAGATTCGGCGGGCATGACTTCAGACTAGAGCATCGCGCTGTTAGACCGGGCAGCTCAGCGTGCCGCGGGATTCGCTGCGGGCCCATTCTTCACCGCTAAGCGGCACTCGGATATCGACCCGCCCAGTGCACTGGAGTTTGTTGTTGAAGACGAACTGCAACTTGATCGTCTCCTGCGGACTGATATGGGTGCGGGTCACTGAAAGTTTCGCGGTGTCGACGACCGCGTTATTGATCTTCAGCTCAGCGGTCACTTCGCCAGAAATTGCGCAGACGGTAGAGCCATAGTTGGTCAGCGATAACGTCAACACCGGCTGGCCGTGTTCGTTCAGCGTGATATCGCCGACCCGGCCCAATGCGGATCGAGCGCAGCCAGCCGCACTCGGGTCGATCGTGCCGGGATCGGGATTGGTTGTCGGACTGGGGGACGGCGTAGCTGACGTGGCGGTCGTCGAAGGACCAACAGTCACGCTCGTAGCGGACGTCACGGTCGGTGTGATCGTCGCGGTTGGCGTCGGAGCCGAAGTCAGCGTTGGCGTCGGCGCTGAAGTCGGCGTCACAGTCAGGCTTACGCTCGGCGAAGGGCTGCCGGCTGACGGGCTTGGCGTAGCCGTGGCGCTGTCTTGCAGGGTCGGCGTCACCGTCGGTGTAGCGGTGATCGTCGGGGTGGGTGCTGTGGTGACGGTTGGTGTTGGTGCGCTCGTCACTGTTGGGGTTGCCGTCGGGGTGGCCTCGATCGTCGGCGTCGGCGTGGTTGGTGTCAGCGTTGGAGTCGATGACGGAGTTGCGCTGGCGGTATCGCTGCCTGTAGGCGTAGGTGCCACCGTGATCGTTGGCGTGGGCGACAGCGTGTTCGTCGGCGTCGGCGTGGTTGGTGTCAGCGTTGGAGTTGGTGACGGCGTTGCGGTGGCGGTATCGCTAATTGTTGGCGTCGGTGCAACCGTCACGGAGCGGCTTGGGCTGATGATCGAGGCCGGCGGCTTAGCAGTCGTCGACGCAACGCTGAGCGTCGGTGTGGGCTTCCTGGTGACGGTGGGCGTCGCGCTAGGAGTGCTGGGGTCGACTCGGGGGGTCAACGTAGGGGGGACGGATGCTGAGCGAGTCAGCGTCACCTCCGCTGTCGGTGGCCGTGTGGGCGTCGAGCTAGGTGTAGTAGGCCGCCAAGTCACCGTGGGTGTTGGGTCTGCTGGGACCGTGATGGTGACGGTAACTCCAGCCGACGGGTTGCTCGATGCGGTCGTCGCAGGCGCGGTTACCGTTGGCGTCGGGGCGACAGTCGGCGACGCCGGAACGGTAACCGTCACGGTCGCGCCAGCGCTTGGCGAGGTCGAAGCAGTGATGGCAGGCGTCGGCGAAATGCTGGGTGTAGCCGAGCCAGTCACCGTCGCAGAGGGTACGGCAGACGCTGATGCGCTGGGTGACGGCAGCGGCGTCACGACATCCTTCGAAGGCGCGGGAATGGCCGTGCTGCTCGAAGCTGCTGGGGTGGGAGTCGTCGGATTTTCGCTTTGCGATGGCGTCGTGAGCGGGGCCGAAGTCGACGGGCTGCTTGGTGCCGGTGGGAGCGATGTCTGAGCAACTGAGGGTTGCGGCGCAGGCTGCGTCGGAGTGGAACGATTGACAGCCGGGTCAGGGCCGGGCTGCGGCGCCGGAATGACGGGCGCTGTCGTCGGTGATTGGGCAGGACGACCATGCTCGATTGCAGGACGTTCCTCGACGTCCGGCAACTGATTTTGCCTCGGCTCGTCGACAGGTTGCTGCTCAGCAATTGGTTGCTCAGCGGGCTGCTGCTCAGCGACAGTGGGCGCGGCCGAGGCTGCTGGCGCGCTCGCCCGTGCGGTTGGCGTCGCATTCGAAGTCGCCGATGCGCTGGCGCTAGGCGAAGGGCTATTTGCCGAAGCTGTGCTCGAGCGGGCAGCCGAAGCGGTCGGCTGGGCGCTGGAATTTGCAGAGCTGCCGGTCTGCACGATGACGGTGGGCTGCGGAGGTTCTTGGTCGCCGCCCTCGTTGAGCAGCATCGAACCGACGACGACACCAGCGGTCGCAACACCCGCGACGCCCGCAATGCTCAAGCCGACGGTCCAAGCTGTCGCAGTCGATGCGGCCGCGGCGGCGCTGGCGACCGAGTTCGCAGCGAGTTGCTGGCTGAAGGCGCTGGGCTGTGGTTCGACAGCCTTCAGTTGATCAAAAATGTTGGCCATCAGTTCACACCCCCTGCCCTACGCGCTGGCACATGCGAGCCAGATTTTGCATCTCTAGTCACGGCCCGACGGCCGCGTTTTACGCTGCGCACTTCGGAATCTGCGTCGTTGGCCGGAACGGTCCGCGTCCCGCGGCCCGGGGCAGCGTCGACGTCATCGTTGGTGACGACGTCGCCAGGCTCGAGCTCGCGCTCAGCCTCTAGATCCATGCGCATCTTCTTTAGGGCACGGTGTGCAGTCACCCGCACCCAGCTGTCGTCACGACCGAAATCAGCCGCGACATCTGAAACACTGCGATCGTCAAGATAGCGAGCGATGACGATCGAACGTTCAGTCGGGTTTAACACGCTCATCGCGTTGGCTAGCGAGATTTCCAGATCCAAGCCTTCCCACGGATCGACCGTTTCGGGTTTGAGAACCTCAGCTGGACGCTCGTGGAAGCTGCGACGACGCGTCATTCCCAGGAAGTGATTGGTCAGGATTGAGTGCAAGTAAGCCGGCTTGTTACTGGCCGCGTCCACCTGACGCCAGCGTTTCAAAGCGATTTCGGCGGTGTCTTGCACGAGATCCTCAGCAAGCTGCCAGTCGTGGCATAGCAGTAGGGCGCGCCGGAACAATGCTGGGGTCTGCTCCACCAGCAAGTCCTGATACGTGCCGGGTACGGCCATCGGCTTCCTTTGGGGATAGCGACGGCAGCGCCAAGTTCGTCCAGACGCTGCCCGCTCGAGGGTTCAGCATAGACGACTCCAAACCATGTTGCACCGTGGAAGTCTGCCGGCCGATGGTTGGTGGGCCGGCAGACACCACGTTCTCCCTAGTGATCATCGAAATGATCACTTCTCTTCTGTTCCAAGCTTTCGCTTGGAAGTCTTTTGGCGAGGCTAGGCCGATTCCCCCGATATCGACCTAGCTTTCGCCTGTTGGCTGTTTCCAGCCGGTGACCCGGATCCCCCGAACCAGGTCGTGGTTGGCGCTCATTGTCTCCCATTCGAAGACTCTGGAGAACTTCCCCAAGTTGGGCTTTTCAACCCCGCCGACTAGTAGACGCATCGGGGGCTACAAAGCGTTACAAGAAACTTGAAGAATTCTTTCGACGCCGACGAACACGCGGCTCGACGGCCGCCTTCATTATCGAATCGACAAGGGAAAATGCTGCAACTTGCGCATCGATCGGCGGCGAAAATTTTGTTCAAGTACGGTGCCGTTAAATCTGATGCGGAGATACTGAATTGCTCTGACTCGGCTGTCAGCCAGCGTCTTTCGAGTCCAGAGCATGAGTCAATGGCCATTGCGAGTTTTGCGCTAAATGAATCGTCGGTGCGCTCCGCAGCCGGTCCAGGCGTCGGAATCTCATCGGGCACTGCCGACGAAGTTCACCGGCAAGATCGAGCGCCGAAGCTGTCAGCGGCGATTGATATGCTGGGCAGGCCATGACCGACGTGCAAAATTCACTTCCGGAATCTGACGGAATGTACCGCAAGGTACCCGCGCAACTCGACCTAGCCGAACTCGACCACGGGGTGCTCGATTTCTGGGCCGCGAATGACACCTTCCAGCGCAGCTGGCAGGCGAGCGCTGACGGCGATCCGTGGACCTTCTTCGAGGGCCCGCCGACCGCTAACGGCTACCCCGGCACGCATCACATTGAGGCGCGCGTCTTCAAAGACATCTTCCCGCGCTTCAAGACGATGCAAGGCCGTCGCGTCGACCGCAAAGCGGGCTGGGACTGCCATGGTCTGCCCGTGGAGTTGGCAGTCGAAAAGGAACTCGGCATCGATCACAAGTCGCAGATCGAGGAATACGGCATTGCTGAGTTCAACGAGCGTTGCCGCGAATCGGTGCAACGACACGTCGACGAATTCAAGACGCTCACCGAGCGAATGGGCTACTGGGTCAACCTTGACGAGGCCTATTGGACGCTGGATCCGGCCTATGTCGAATCCGAATGGTGGGCGCTCAAGCAGATCTTTGACGCGGGGCTCTTGGTCGAGGACTATCGCGTCGCGCCCTATTGCCCCAAGGATCAGACCGCGTTGAGCGATCACGAGGTCGCTCAAGGCTATGAGGACATCGTCGACCCGTCGGTCTACGTGCGCTTCCCGCTGACCAGTGGACCCTGGCAGGACACCGACTTGCTGGTGTGGACGACCACGCCGTGGACGCTGGTGTCCAACTCGGCGGTCGCTGTCCATCCCGAGGTTGAGTACGTCCGCGCCGTCAATGGCGAGCAGTCTTTCGTCATCGCTCGGCCGCTGCTGGAGCAGGTTTTGGGTGAAGGCTGGGAGATCGTCGACTCGATCACTGGCGCCCAGATGGAACGCTGGACCTATCAGCGTCCACTGGAATGGGTCAGCTTTGAAGGTGACGCGCACTTTGTGGTGCTGGCTGATTACGTCACCACCGAGGACGGCACCGGTCTGGTGCACCAAGCGCCCGCGTTTGGCGCCGATGACATGGCGGTCTGCCGTCGCTATGGCATCGAATTCGTCAATCCGATCTTGGCCGACGGCACCTTCGCGCCCGGTACGCCGCAGGTCGAGGGCATATTCTTCCGCTCGGCGAACAAGGTCGTCGTGCCGTGGCTCGAAGAGCACGGGCTGCTGTTTCGCGAGCTCGCCTACGAGCACGCCTACCCGCACTGCTGGCGCTGCCACACCTCGCTGATCTATTACGCGATGCCCAGCTGGTATATCCGCACCACCCAGATCGCTGACGCGCTCAACCGCGAAAACGAAGCCACTAATTGGTACCCCGAGCACATCAAACACGGCCGCTACGGCGACTGGCTGAATAACAATGTCGATTGGGCGCTGTCGCGCAGTCGCTATTGGGGCACACCGTTGCCGATTTGGCGCAATGACGAGGACCCTTCGCAACTGGTCTGCGTCGGCTCGCGCGCCGAGCTGGGCGAATTGGCCGGCTTGGATCTGCACGATCTCGACCCGCATCGGCCCTTCGTCGACGACATCACATTCACCCTGCCTGGCGTGCCGGGCACCTTCCGGCGCGTGCCAGAAGTCATCGACGCCTGGTTCGACTCGGGATCAATGCCATTCGCGCAATGGGGCTATCCCTATGTCGAAGGCTCGAAGGAGAAATTCGAGCAGCACTATCCGGCCGATTTCATCTGCGAGGCGATCGACCAGACCCGTGGCTGGTTCTACACGCTGATGGCGGTCGGGACGCTCGTGTTTGACCAATCGAGCTATCGAAATGTGCTTTGTCTAGGCCATATCCTCGCCGAGGATGGCCGCAAGATGAGCAAGCACCTGGGCAATATTCTCGAGCCCATCCCGCTGATGGAACAGCACGGCGCTGACGCGGTGCGCTGGTTCATGGCCTGCTCGGGTTCGCCCTGGTCGGCTCGTCGCGTCGGGCACGCGGCGCTGCAGGAGACCGTCCGCAAGGTGCTGTTGACCTATTGGAATACCGTCGCCTTCCACTCGCTGTATACCCGAGCCAACGGCTGGCGTCCGGCCGGCGATGCGCCGGCCGTCGCTGAGCGGCATGTCTTGGACCGCTGGTTGATGTCCGCGACGCAGCAGTTGATTCTCGACGTCACCAACGATCTGGAGAATTTCGACACCCAGCATGCCGGCGCGCTGCTGCAGGGCTTCATCGACGATCTATCCAATTGGTACGTGCGGCGATCGCGTCGCCGCTTCTGGGATGGCGATCCGTCAGCGCTTTGGACGTTGCACGAGACGCTCAACTCGTTGACGCGTCTGCTGGCGCCAATTACGCCGTTTATCGCCGAGCGGGTCTGGCAAGACCTCTTCGTGCCCACTGATCCGGCTGGCCTCGATTCGGTGCACCTGGCCAGCTGGCCTGCCGCCGAACCGGCTTTGATCGATCCGCACCTAAATGTCGCGATGGCCTTGACCCGCGACCTGGTTGAGTTGGGTCGTTCGGCGCGTGCCGAGGCGCAGGTCAAGACTCGTCAGCCACTTTCGCGGGCGTTGATCGGCTCGGCTGCGCTAGCGCAACTCAATGACGAGCTGATAGCGGAGATCAAGGCGGAGTTGAACGTCGGCGCCGTCGACAGTTTTTCCTCGGCAGGCGACTTGGTCGACTATTCAGCGAAGGCCAATTTCCGCTCGCTCGGCAAGCGCTACGGCAAGCAGACGCCGATCGTCGCCCAAGCCGTCGCGGATGCTGACGCAGCCCGGCTAGCCGCCGAGCTGAGCGCTAGCGGCAAGACGTCCGTCGACGTCGCGGAGATCGGCAATGTCGAGCTGACTAGCGAGGACGTCTTCATCACCGAGCGGCCACGCGAAGGCTGGAGCGTCATGGAACAAGACGGCCAGACCATCGCGCTGGACCTCGAACTCAGCCCTGAGCTGGTCCGTGCTGGTTTGGCGCGCGAAGCGATTCGTTTCATCCAAGAGACCCGCAAGGGCTCCGGCTTAGACGTCAGCGACCGCATCTCGCTGCTCTGGTCGGCCGCGGACGACGAATTGGCCGACGCCATCAGCCAGCACGCCGAACTGATTGCGTCCGAAGTCTTGGCGACATCCATGACGCGAACCGAGCAGCTCGAAGACGCCAATCATGACGAAGACCTCGGCCTGAGCATTCGGATCGCAAAAGCCTGACCCAGCTCTCGTCAGGGATCCGGCAGGGGACAGGCCGAGTGCCGAGAGCTTTCCTGACCAGGTCGGCCACCGTCACTTGCGCAACCGTCCTGCCGCCCTGCCCTAGTTTCGATAGTTGGCAAAGATCGGCAACCCGAATGCAAGGGCTCACGCCGCGGCACGCTAATGTCGAAGCAGTGCTTGAGCTCGAAGGATTTCGGGTAACGAATTCGCCCACAGCTAGCTGAGTAGTGGGATAAGGAGAACCAATGATTTCCTACTTGACCGACATGGACGGCGTCCTCCACAAAGAAGGCGCAGTTATTCCGGGAGCCGACGAATTCATCTCGACGTTGCGCTCCAACGACATCCCCTTCATGGTGTTGACGAACAATTCGATTCAAACGCCTCGGGATCTCTCAGCGAAGTTGGTCCGCATGGGCCTGCATATCGAGCCCGAGCGGATCTGGACGTCTGCGACTGCAGCGGCCCGTTTCCTCTCCCAGCAGGCTGGCCAAGCCACCGCCTATGTGATCGGTGAAGCCGGTTTGACCACCGCCTTGCATGAAATCGGGTGGGTGTTGACCGATGCGGATCCGGATTTCGTCGTCCTAGGCGAGACCCGTACCTATTCTTTTGAAGCGATCGCGACTGCGGCGAACCTGATCATGGGTGGCGCTCGCTTCATCGCGACTAATCCTGACGTCACTGGCCCTGGCCCCCACGGGGTGCTGCCCGCGACGGGAGCCGTCGCTGCAATGATCTCCGAAGTCACCGGCAAGCGCCCGTACTACGTCGGCAAGCCCAACCCGGTCATGATGCGCACCGCGCTCAACCACATCGGGGCCCACTCGGAGCGGACGGTCATGATCGGTGACCGGATGGATACTGACGTCAAAGCTGGACTAGAAGCAGGCATGCGCACGATCCTGGTACGTACCGGTATATCCGATGACGCTGAAGTTTGGCGCTACCCATTCCGTCCCAGCATCATCATGGATTCCATCGCTGAGCTGGTCAGCAAGGTGCACGATCCTTTCGGCGACGGTGCCTACGCTGACTAAATTTCGCAGACCTAAGCAACACCGGATCTTTGAAAAAGGGATCATTGCCGTTTGGAATCGGCAGCCCGACGTCGAGTACATAGCTGAATTCGTCAGCGGCGAAACCCAGCGAGAGGCTGACTGGCTTCTTGCGTGGCCCGCCTTGGACTGGCGTCTCACCGCGCAACATTGCGCCGCTGATCTTTTCCGGGCCCGCCCATAGCAATGAATCGAGGCCGCCGTCACGAGCCATCGCGGCGACCATGTCGCCGTGCGCGGCACGACTCAGGAGTTGCATCGCGCGATAAATATTGGATTTGCCAGAGCCGTTCGGCCCAGTGATGACGGTGATCCGGCCCAGCGGCATGACCAGATCCGCCAGCGAGCGAAAGCCGTGCGCAGCGAAGGTCCTGATCATGATTGCAGGCTATCGGCTAGGGCTGACATTCTTCGTGCTCAGCCGTTAGCAGAGCGCTAGGCGAACGGCTGGACGGTTCAGGTAACAGACGGCGTCCACAAAATGGACGCCATCATCCGGGGCGCGCGAGTTGGCGTAAATTAATGGGTATGCACACTAAGGCTTTCTACCCGTCGGTTCTCGACGAACGCCTCGTCATGTGCTGCATGTGTCGCTGACCAATCGACGGCCAGCGAATTCTCGGTCGCATGTCGCGGCTTGAAGTGTTTCCAGTTCGTCGGGCATCGCCCGAGGTTCGACTGCGTCGCCAGAAGTAAATCGAAAAACTCCACCGACGAAATCCCGTCAAGCTATCCAAAGGAACCGAAATGCCTATCTATAACGACGCAACTGAATTGATTGGCCGCACCCCGCTGGTCAAGATCAATCGTCTCTACGGTGACACGCAGGCCACCGTGCTGGCCAAACTCGAATATTTCAACCCGGCGAATTCCGTCAAAGACCGCATCGGCGTCTCGATCGTCGACGCCGCTGAAGCTAGCGGCGCCCTGCAGCCGGGCGGCACGATCGTCGAAGGCACCTCGGGCAATACCGGCATCGCGCTGGCCTGGGTCGGCGCTGCACGCGGCTACAAGGTCGTCATCTGCTTGCCCGAGACCTTCTCTAAGGAACGCCGCGCTGTGCTGCGCGCGCTCGGCGCCGAGCTGGTCTTGACCCCGGCTGCCGACGGCGTACCCGGCGCGAATGCCCGTGCCCAAGAAATCGTCGACAACACGCCAGGGGCCATTTTGGCTAGCCAATTCGAGAACGAAGCCAACCCGGCGATTCATCGCGCCACGACTGCCGAAGAAATCTGGACCGACACCGACGGTGGCGTCGACATCTTCGTCTCCGCGGTCGGCACTGGCGGCACCGTCACCGGTGTCGGCCAGGTGTTGAAGCAGCGCAAGGCCGAAGTCAAGATTTACGCGGTCGAAGCCGCAGAGTCTGCGGTACTGTCTGGCGAACCCAAGGGCAAGCACGGCATCCAGGGCATTTCGCCTGGTTTCGTGCCGGCGATCTATGACGCGGCGGTCGTTGATGGCATCTTGAAGGTCACCACTGACGAAGCCCTCGATTGGGCGCGGCGGGCGGCTAAGGAGGAAGGTCTGTTGACCGGCATCTCCGCGGGTGCTGCGTTGAAGGCGGCTGGCGAGCTGGCTGCCGACCCTGCTAACGCTGGCAAGACGATCGTCGTCATCCTTCCGGACTGGGGCGAGCGCTACTTGTCGACGCCGTTGTATTCGGAGCTGATGGGGGACTAAAGATATTTTCCGCGCGACGCCGATGCGATGCTGAGCTAGCTTGATTGAAAGCAGCTCAGCATCGGCTCCTCATCGGTGACGTCGACGAGTTGGGCGCGGCCGGATGGGACCTGCGGTCAGCTAGTCGATTCCGCGCAGTAGCTTGGGGCCAGACTTGGAACGGCCCTGGCCGATGGGGGACTCGAGCGCCAACCAGCTCGACCGGCCAGGGTCAGATGGCGGCGACGCCGGCTCGTGGCAGCTAGCTGACCTGGGGTCTACGCTTGAGCACGTGGCCACCTATTTCACGTCGATTGCGCTGCTGGTGCTCGACTTGATCGGGGTCTTCGCGTTCGCGCTTTCGGGCAATATGCTCGCCGCCCGCCGCGGCTACGACATCACTGGCGGACTGGTCTTGGGCTATTTGGCTGGGCTCGGCGGTGGCATCGTGCGCGATCTCATCTTGGACCTGCCGCCGTTGGCGTTCGCCAAACCGATCTATCTGATCCCTCCGCTGCTTTCTGCGCTGCTGGTCTACCTCTTCGGCTCCCACGTCGAACGCCGACGCCAAGCCGTGCTCACTTTGGACGCTGTCGGCTTAGCGATTTTTTGTATGACGGGCGCCACCGTCGCATTAAACAACGACGCGAACGTGCCGACTGCCGTCGTAATGGGCATTTTGACGGCGGCCGGCGGCGGCATGCTGCGCGATGTAGTCGCGAATGAAAATCCTGCGGTCTTCAACCGCAATGAGTTGTATATCGTGCCAGCTTTCGTCGGTGCGACAATGACGGTCACCTGCAAGACCGTCGGCCCCTGGAATGAGTGGATAGCCGTGCTCATCGCAGTCGGGGTATTCGCCTTTCGGATGCTGGCCCTACAACGCGGCTGGCAGGTGCCAGGCCAGGTGCGCGAATCCAGAGGTCAAAATCAAAGCCGCGACTAGACCTCTGATGGTGGCAATTCCGCTACGCAGCGGATTGTCAGTCGTTGGTGTCAAAATTGGGCCATGAACGCCGAGGCTGACTTGTCCGCAGCAGAACTTTGGATTTCGCACGATCCTGATCCGTCCGACCGAGCCGAGTTGCAGTCCTTGGTTGACGCAGCTGTAGGCGGCGACCAATCGGCTAGCCAGCAGATTGCAGACCGGATGGCAGCGCCATTGACCTTCGGGACGGCTGGGCTGCGCGGCGCGATGGCAGCGGGCCCAAATCGGATGAATACTGCCGTCGTCACGACCGCGTCGGCTGGCCTGGCCGCAGTGCTGCACGAAAAAGTCGGCCCGGGTTTCAAGGTCGTCGTGGGCTTTGATGGGCGGCATCGGTCCGCTGATTTTGCCCAGACAGCGGCAGGCATCTTTGTGGCGGCCGGCGGCGAGGTACAGCTGATGCCGACCCCCCTGCCGACCCCGTTGACGGCCTTCGCGATTCGTCACCTGGATGCTGATGCGGCCGTCATGGTCACTGCCTCGCACAATCCGGCGGCAGACAACGGCTACAAGGTCTACGTCGGGGGCCGGATGACCGACGACGCCGTCCGCGGCACCCAAATCGTGCCGCCACTGGATGCTGAGATTGAAGCCGCGATCCGCGCCGCCGGCTGGGCAGACGAAATTGCGGTCGCGGCAGAAGGATGGACGGTGCTCGGCGACGACATCGTCGATGCCTATTTGGCCGCGACGATGCCGATCCGGGACGAACGTCTAGATCTTGACGAATTGCGCGTCGTGCTGACTGCGATGCATGGCGTGGGCTATGCCGTGTGTGAGCGGCTGCTGCGGCAGGCGGGTGTGGGAGCTATCTTCCCCGTCGAAGCCCAACGACAGCCCGACCCAGACTTCCCGACCGTCACTTTCCCGAACCCAGAAGAAGCCGGCGCATTAGATCTGGCTTTCGAGACGGCAAGGCAAAATGCAGCAGACCTGGTCGTCGCGCTCGACCCGGACGCGGATCGCTGTGCCGTAGCGATTTCAGCTCCTGAAGCAGCTGCTGGTTGGCGTCAACTATCCGGTGACGAACTCGGCGGGCTTTTGGGTGAGCTGATGGCTCAGCGCCTGGAGAGCGAAGCTGGTCCGAAGCGCAGCCTCGCCCGTTCGATTGTCTCGTCGTCGCTGCTAGACAGCATCGCGCAGCGCCACGGTTTGCTTGCCGAGCAGACCCTGACCGGTTTCAAGTGGATCGCGCGCGCGGCAAATATCGGCTACGGCTATGAAGAAGCGATCGGCTATTGCGTCAACCCCGACGCGGTCAAAGACAAGGACGGCATTAGCACAGCGCTGTTGGCCGTCCAACTCGCCGCGCAGGCCAAAACAGCTGGCGTAAGCATTCAAGATCGCCTGGATGCGCTGGCGATGACTCACGGCCTGCACGCGACTGCGCCGCTGACGTTCCGCGTTGACGATCTGGCATTAATCAGTGCTGGCTTAGAACGACTGAGCGCCAATCCGCCGTCGACCCTCGCGGGCTCGCAGGTCATCGAATTCGCGGATCTGTCCGCTGGCTGGCGCGGCCTGCCACCCACGCCAGGATTCCGTATCGAGACCGCGGCCGCCGATCGAGTGGTGGTCCGTCCGTCTGGGACCGAGCCGAAGCTCAAGTGCTATCTGGAAGTCGTCGAGCAGGTCACCACGACTATCGAGCTGGAAGCTGCCCGCATCCGGACCGCCGAGCGGCTAGCCGAGATCAGCACAGAATTACGAGAAATCTTGGGCTTTTGAGCTTGCCGGAGTGGTCAGCGGAATGTTGTCGCGGCTTAGCCGAGTAACATCGTGCGGGAACGAGCTTTGCTCGACTCGACCGCGCGGAACTGCGTGTGGCTGATGGCGGAAGGACCATGATGGAGATTGCGACCGGCTCCAGCGCGCTGCCCAAACGGCAGATCGTCGCTGATCGGATCGTACAGAAATTTGGCGGCTCATCTGTGGCGGATGCCGACTCGATCAAGCGCGTCGCCAAGCGCGTCGCCGACGCTAAGCGCTCCGGTAAGCAGGTCGTCGTCGTCATTTCGGCCATGGGGGATACCACCGATGAACTGATGGATCTCGCCAAGCTGGTCAGCCCTAGCCCGCGGCCGCGCGAACTCGACATGCTGCTGACCACCGGTGAACGGCAGTCCGCGGCGCTGCTGGCCATGGCGCTAAACGATCTGGGCATCAGCGCGTTGAGCTACACCGGATCACAGGCTGGCGTCATCACCACCGCTCAACACGGCAATGCTCGCATTCTCGACATCACTCCGGGACGAGTCGCGAAATCATTGGAGGACGGCGACGTTGTCATCGTCGCAGGCTTCCAGGGCGTGAGCCTTGAAACGAAGGACGTGACGACCCTCGGGCGTGGCGCGTCAGACACTACGGCGGTCGCGCTGGCTGCTGCGCTCGGCGCCGAGCAGTGCGAAATCTATTCCGATGTGGACGGCGTGTTCACCGCTGACCCGCGGATCGCTAAGGGAGCCCGTCAGATCAGCGAAATCTCCTATGAAGAGATGATGGAGCTGGCCGCGACGGGCGCGAAGATCTTGCACCTGCGCTGCGTCGAATATGGTCGTCGCGAAGGCGTCACGATCCACGTCCGCAGCTCATTTACCGACAAGCCGGGCACGCTGGTGCGCGGTTCGATCGACGATCCGAATTATCACCGACCTGAGGAGCCCGGCATGGAACAGGCCATCATCTCCGGCGTCGCGCACGACCGCAGCGAGTCGAAAATCACCATCGTGGGAGTTCCCGACCAGATCGGCAAGGCCGCGCGCATCTTCCACCTCATCGCCGCCGCCGACATCAACGTCGACATGATCGTGCAGAATGTGTCTGAGGTGGTCACCGCGAGCACCGATATCACCTTCACGCTGCCGAAGGCTGACGCGCAAAAGGGCTTGGACGTGCTGCGCGCCGCGCAAGGCGAGATCGGTTTTCAAGACCTGCTGCTCGATGAGCAGATCGGCAAGGTCTCGGTCGTTGGCGTGGGCATGCGCACCCATCCTGGCGTGACGGCGACCTTCTTCGATGCGCTCGCCCAGGCTGGCATCAACATTCAGATGATTTCTACCTCCGAGATCCGCATCTCGGTCGTCGTCAGCTCCGATGACGTCGACCAGGCAGTGCAGGCCGCGCACAGCGCCTTCGGCTTGGACGCAGAGGTTGAAGCCATCGTCTACGCCGGCACCGGCCGTTGAGCACACCCAACGGGCAGCCGAGCGATCCTGTCGACCCGCTGCCGATCGACTCCGAGGCCGATCTCCCCGCGCTGGACGGCCAGCCCGCGCGCCGCGTAGCGCCGGAGGCTGAGCACTCCCAGCCGACTGATCCGCACCTGGTCGCACCCGGCCCATTCGACGCGAACCAGTCGTTCGATCCAGCTGAGCAGCCCACCGTGGCCGCTGGCGAACGCTCCTCGGTCGGACGAAATAGCGCGGTCATGGCGTCCGGGACGCTGGTCAGTCGCGTGCTCGGCCTGGTGCGTACCTCGCTGACCGGTGCGGCGATTGGGCTGGGCACCGTCGGCGATGCCTTCAACGGCGCCAATCAGCTGCCCAACTATCTGTTTTTGCTGTTGTCGGGCGGGCTGCTGGAGCCAGTGATCGTGCCGCACATCACCAAAGCAGCCAAGCGTGACGACTCTGAACGATATGTCAATCAACTGATCACGGTCTCGCTAGGCATGTGCCTGCTGGTGACCCTGTTGGCCACCGTGGGCGCGCCTTGGCTGTTCTCCGTGCTCGGTTTGACCGGCCCAGCGCGCACCCTGGGCATTTTGTTCGCCTACATCTGTTTGCCGCAGGTCTTCTTCTATGGCGTCTCGACGGTCTTATCGCAGGTGCTGAACGCCCGCGGTATCTATGGCCCGCCGATGTGGGCGCCCGCGCTGAACAATGTGGTCTGCATCGCTGGCCTGGCGATTTTCATGGTCTTGTATGGATCCGGGCAAAACGAGGCCGCAAATTGGGACGCCGCGATGGCTTGGCTGTTCGCCGGTACGGCGACCCTGGGCGTCATCGCGCAGGCATTGATCTTGATCCCGCCGCTGCTCAAGGACGGATTCAGCTGGCGCCCAGCCTGGGGATTCCCGCGTGACGAGCTCAAGGGCATTTCACGCTATACCGGTTGGACCTTCCTGGCGTTGCTGATTTCGACGATCGGCGGGCTGGTGATCTTGTCGGTCACTTCGACGATGCCGACGAAAGCTGCCCAGGCTGGCGTCGACGGCTTCGTAGCAGGCAATAACGTCATGAATTACGCGTTCATGATCTTCATGCTGCCGCAGTCGATCATCGCGATCAGCGTCATCACCGCGCTCTTCCCCCCAATGACGCGCGCCTGGCAAGCCGAAGACCGCAAGACGATGCAGAGCCTGATCAAACAGGGTCTGGACTTGCCCGCGGTCTTCTTGATCCCGGCGACCTTCGCGATCATCGCGTTGGCTTCACCGCTAGTGCGGTTCATCTTCTATGGCAACACCGAAGCTGAGCTAGACGCGCTCGCCCCCGTCCTGATCGCGATGACGATCGGTATGGTGCCGATGGCTATTCAGACCCTCCAGCAGCGCTACTGTTTCGCCTCCGAACAGGGCAGAATCAATCTGCTCTTCCAACTGGTCATCACCGGCACGCAGATGATCATCGCCTACCTGTGGGTCAACTTCGGCGACCCGCGGATCGGGGTGCTGATCATTGCCCTTGGACAATCCCTGGCCTACACCCTCGCAGCGGTCGGGTTCGCATGGTTCGCGCGTCGTCAGCTCGGTGGCCTGAAATTGGCCGGCACGCTGCGGCTCTTCGTCCGATTGACCGTCGCCTCGATCTTCTCCGCGTTCGCAGCCTGGGGGATGGCGAAACTGCTCTTGCTGATCGGTGTCGGATGGGCCATGCAAGCGGTCGCCTTGATCGTCGGTGCGCTGATCTTCGTGCTGATCTTCACCGTGCTGGCGAAGCTGATGCACATCAAGGAATATTTCGACTTGCTCAATCCGATCTTGCGGCGTCTGCACCTGCCGACCTTCTAAGCCTGCCGACTTCTTGAGTCAGCACGGCTGGGCTTTAGGTCGGGGTGTCGACTTCGTCCCAGTTGGCGCCGCGAGCTAGCAGCCAGTTGACGGCGGTCAGCCGCTCCATGACGATGTCATGATTCGTGCCCGGCACCGGCCGGCCACCGAAGTGTTGATGTTCCCGCAACGCCCACATGATGTCGCGGGTACGTTCCTGCTCGTCAGCCAGCTCGGCGAGATTACGCAGCCGGGTGGCCTCGATGAAGACGTCTTCACGATGCTCGTAGACCAGCCCACGGATACGCGTCGCGTCGCACAATTGTTCTGGCCAGTCCAAGGTGGTGCGTCCCGTCGCCCACAACAACTCTTTGAGCGACTCAGCCCGCCATGCCAATTGGGCAGCCAGCTGCGGGTCGCGGGTCTGCATCAAACGAATCTCGGTCGGGCTGAGTGCGGTGAAGGCCTGCGGATAGACCTGCTGCATGTCAGCCGGATTGATCTGCCGGCCATTCAAGGTGGCCGTCGCGAAATCGCTGATCAGGGCTAGACAAATGATGCGCAGCGCAATGTCGCGATTGGTCTGGGGCACTAATTCGTCGGTGGAGCGCACTGGAGGCAACGAATCAGGCACCGCAATTTGCTGCTCAGTGGACAAAAAACGACGCCATTTCGTCGCCCGTTCAGCTGCCTCAGTGGTGATCGGGGTGCTGCCCGGCGCTGCTTTGCCGTCAACTGGGATGAGGCTCAGACCATGCGGGTCGAGTACCTCGGCATACTCGGTGTACAGAATCGAATTGCTTTCCACTGCCCAGTCGCTGAATTCGTCCATGAATTCCGGGCTGGAATCGTCCACGGCGAAGGCGTATTGGATTTGCGCATTCGAGATGTGTTGCAGCAGCAGATAAAGCTCGGGGGTCATCTGCTCACCAGCTGACTGCCAGACCCAAGCCCCGAACTCGTTTAGATGCTGACGAAATTCTTCATCTGGACGGGTCGTGGCGGCGTCATCGGCCCACATCTGACGTTGGGTGACCTCGCCGTCGACGAATGGGGTCGCGATGGACGTCCGACGAGTCGAGTAGGCGTTGATCCACATGCCTCGATGCTAACGGCTCAGCCGTCCAGCCGTAAGCTGGCCAATCAATCGATCAGCGGCCGAGTAGAAAAGATTTGGGCGGCCCCGATCGGGACCGCCCAAAGCAGTGTTCAGTTATCTAGCGCTAGCTTGAGCGCCTTGCCCGTTAGCGAGGGTCACTTGGTGGTGACGGCTTCGCGACGCAGTTCGCCGTCCTCGCGACGACCCTGGATGGTGCGAGCACCCCATAGGCCACCGAAGGCGGAGATCGCAGCACCGAGCAGCAGACCGAAGGAGCCCCAGCCGGCGGCCTTAGCGGCAGCGTTGGTGGCGTCGGTAGCAGCCTCGCGAGCGGTATCGACGGCTTCCTGGACGGTCTCAGCGGCTTCCTGAGCGTACTGCTGAGCGTTCTCGAGCTGACGCTGTGCCTCGGCCGAAGCGTTCTTCAAGCCCCAGTAGATGTTGTTGGTCGCCTGGCTGGCTTCCTCAGGAGTCAGGTCAGTGTTCTTGGCGACAGCATTCGCGATCGCGTCGCGATCAGCGGCGTTCGCAATGGTGTCGATACGAGCCTGCAGCTTCTTGCCCAGGTCGTCCAAGATGGCCTGGTAGTCGTTAGGGTTGACCAGCAGTGCGCGGCCAGCGTTCATGGCGTCCTGACGGGCACCCTGCAGCTGGTTGTTGATGTAGTCAGGCTGCAGTTCGGGCACCTCAGTGTCGCGCAGCGCCTTGCGCATGTTGGCCTGCAGCTCGTCGGTGTTCACATCGCCGACGGCCTCGGACAGCGATTCGCCCAGGCCGCTGACGGCGTTGCCCGCGGCAGAAGCAGCAGCCGAAGCAGCGCTGCCGGCAGCGTTACCGGCCGCCCCCAGGACGTTGCCGGCCAGGCCGAGCACCGAAGAGGCCAGCATGCCGAGCAAGATGACCGATGCCAGCACGCTGCCAGCCCAGGTCATCAGGCCGTGCAGGAAGCCAGCGCGGATCGAGAAGACGCCGCTGACGAAGCCGCCAGCAAGGAAAGCCAGGATCAAAGCGATGACGGCGGTCAGCCAGAAGCCCACGCCTACGCCCTCGAAGGGATTGCTGGAAGTGAAGTCGGTCAGACCGAAGCCCATAGCGGTGGCGATCAGACCGAGGGTGAACAGCACCGCAAGGAAAGTCATGATGCCGGCGAAGATCGAACCCCAAGAAATGTTGCGACCAGCTTCGCGGCTGTCATCGGCACCCAAGAAGCTAGTGCGCCACGCCGGGGTGGCCTCGGCAGTCTTAGCTTCAGCCGGACGGTGCGCGCCGACGGCCTTTTGGGTCGTGGTGCGCTCGGCGACGACCTTCTCGTCGCGCGAAGTGTTATCTGCAGTTGCCACGATGGCTACTCCTGTCAATTTTGCATGAATTTGTCAGCGCAATCTGGTTGATCACGCGCCGACGCTGCCGAGCCATGACGCAATCGCGCGTCAGGAATTGATTCCCGGAATTTCCGAAACTCAGCAGGGCCTCGGCGAAACATTCCGCCGCCAACACTCAGCAGTGCGGTTGCAGCCCGATTGTTAGTCAAGCCAGTGTCAAAATTGGGCACCGATCGTTGACTGCTCAGACTGCAATCAACGGCGCCGTAAATTGCTTGCACGACCAAGTTTATCGAAGTCAATGGGAACTAATGGACGACGCGTTCGCCGCCGGCATAACTAGCCTGGACGCACTCAGCATCCCAGGCGTAGATAGCTAAGAAACTCTATTCAAACCTGAGAAAATTCAGCTTGCGTTTTTAGAAAACAAAAATGTTGCATTGAAGATTGTGACCCTAAAAGCGAGATTTTCTAACGGATTCTCATAGTGCCAGTGAGCAAAAAAATCACCGGTGCGGGGTGGCGATTTGGTTGCACTTCCAATGAGTAGCTGCGCTATGAATCGTCGAAAAGCGCGCGCAAATTGCTACAAGAGGTTGAAATAAAAATTCCCGAGAGATGGTCCAATCTCCCGGGTTAAAGCGTCGGGGTGACAGGATTTGAACCTGCGACCTCTTCGTCCCGAACGAAGCGCGCTACCAAGCTGCGCCACACCCCGATGACCGCTACCAAGACTTGCGTATTGATCATGGCCGACGTTCAGTTTAACGCACTACCCGCAAGCCAAGCGAATCGTCGCTCAAATGTGCTGCGCTCCAGCCAGCGTTAGCGTGCAACGAGCCGCAGCAAGCTCACTTCGGGACGGCAAAACAGCCGCACCGGCGCGTACGGACTGGTGCCCAAACCCGCGCTGACGTGCAGCGGAATCTGGTCAGATTGGCCGGGCGTGCGGCTCGGCTCCATGGGCCAACGGCTAAGCCCAGAGGCTAGCGCGGTCGGTAAATCGCAATTGGTGACCAGCGCGCGGTTGACCGGCAGGCAGACCTGACCACCATGGGTGTGGCCAGCGAAAATCATGTCGACACCGTCGGCGTGCATTGCGTCCAAGAGCCATTGATAGGGCGCGTGCGTGACGCCCAACCGCAAATCTGCGTCAGGATCGGCAGGTCCAGCGACGGCCTCGTACTCGGCGAACCCGTGGTGCGCGTCATCGGTGCCGCGCAGCTCGATTCGTAGCCCGCCAGCCTGCAGCTGGGTGCGCTGATTGTTCAGATCAGCCCAGCCGGCGGCGCGGAAGGCGTCGGTCAACTCGCTGGTCGGCAGCGCCGTCGGGTTCGTTGACGGTTGAGATGCGCCGAGCAAATAGCGCACGGGATTCTTCAGCTGAGGCGCGAATTTGTCATTAGTGCCCAGCACGAACGCGCCTGGAATCTCTAGCAATGGCGACAGTGCGACCAACAAGGGCTCGATCGCGTCCGGGTGCGAAATATTGTCGCCGGTATTGATGATCAGATCCGGCTCGAGATCGGCCAGGCTAGCCAGGAACTGAAACTTGCGTCGCTGGTCGGGCATCGCATGCAGGTCTGAGATGTGCAGCACCCGGAGCTCGCCTGACTCCAGTAGCGGCACTTCAACATGACGGAGCAGATAGGCGTGCGCTTCGGCGAAGGCGCCGATCGCTAGCCCAGCGCCGAGTGCGCCGGCAGTCAGCGTCGTCAACGCCAGCCCGCGGGCGACCCCAGCGAATAGGGATTGAGAGTTGTCGCGGCTCATCGGCGGCCTGGCGGTTGCGTCGCGGGCTGATGATTGTTGCGGGTCGGGGGAGTCGGCGGTACCCACGGCTCAAATTTCGCCGGTGGCATCCAACTCATGACGCGTTCCATCATCGGCTTCCAGATCGCTTGACCGTCGGTCATGCCCAACGGCCGGCCGAGCGGGGTGCTGTAGATCGAATACAGATTACGGCTAGCTTCCGGCGTATTGCGCCACCGCTCGGTCGTCTTGTCACCCGCGATCACCACCGCAGTCGAGATGTCGGGGGTGTAGCCGACGAAAGCGACAGCTGCCTGGGAATCATCGGCAGTACCCGTCTTAGAAGCTTGATCGATGCCATTTCGGATCCACGACGGCGCCGACAGGCCGCGTTCGTGGGTCTGTTTCAAGACGTAGTTGACGCCGTCAGCGACCTTCGGGTCAATGGTCTGCTGGCAATCGGCGCTGGGCACCGGCATTTCTTGACCATCTCTATTGACGATCTTTTCCAAGATGACCGGCAAGCAACGCACGCCGCGATTAGCGAAGGTGCCGTAACCAGTGGCCATCGATTGCACAGTGACGAATGGGCCGCCCAGCACGAAAGACGGGATGGAGAAGTCCTTGAGTTCGTCGCCGAAGCCATATTCATCTGCGACCGGCCATGCCAGCTCGACGCCAGCGCGTTCTGCCATATCGGTTGACGCGCAAGGTCCGACGTCGAGGTGCAGGTTGACCCAGTAGTTGTTGACCGACCACATCATGCCGGTCACCATGTTGAACCGTCCGGCATTCTGCCCAGCCACCGCATTGGTCGTGACGTACGGCTTTTGGTCAGCGATGACGACGTTTTCGCCTTCGCAGTTCTTGTATGACCTGCCGTTCCAGTTTTGGGTCACCGCCACGTTATAGGACGTGGTATCTGGGAACTTGCCTTGCTGGATAGCGGCAGCTGCAGTCCAGGTCTTGAACGTCGACCCCATCATGAAGCCTTCATGATCGCCGTAGCGGTGCGGCACATTGAAGTTCAAATATGTTTCGCCCGGTCCGGTGCCCATGACGGGGCGACTCTGCGCCATCGCCAGGATGCGTCCGGTATGCGGATCCACCGAGGTCACCGCAGCGATTGCTGCATCCTGCGGGCCGATGATGGCGCTGATGGCTCCCTGAGCGGCTTCTTGAATGCCAGGGTCCAAGGTCAGATGGATTTCAAGACCAGCGCGTCGCAAGACGTGCTCGCGTTCTTCGGGTGTCTTGCCCAGCGCCGGCATCTGATCGCTGATCAGGACGCGCCGAGCATAGTCACACACGAAGGGATAGCGGGTGCCTTCGCAGCCCATGCCGAAGCGCACGACTCGGCTCGGATCGAAAGGCACCTGCGCAGCGGCTGCGGCCACGTTCGGGTCGAGCTCTTGATAGCGCACCATGGCGTCGAGCACGTCGCGGCGACGAGCCAGTGCGGCGTCTGGATTGTTGACCGGATCGGTGGTGCCCGGGTTCTGCACCAAGCCAGCCAGCAACGCCGACTGGGCGAGGTCTAGGTCTTTGGCGTCGATGCCGAAATAGTGCCGGGCAGCCGACTGGACGCCGTAGGCACCATCGCCGTAATAGGCGATGTTCAGGTAGCGCTCCAGAATTTCTTCTTTAGACAGCTTCTGCTCCAGCGCGATCGCATAGCGCATTTCAACGATCTTGCGGTCGAGCTTGGGCGCGGTCATCTCGGCGATGCATGCTGCGTCCTCGCCGCAGATCTGGACGCGGACCAGCTTGACGTACTGCTGCGTCAGCGTCGAACCGCCGCCGGAAATAGCACCGTCAGCGGCGTTGCCGAAGGCGGCGCGGATGACCGATTGAATGTCGATGGCGCCGTGCTCGTAGAAGCGGTGATCCTCGATAGCGACCTGCGCTGCCTTCATCCAGCCAGAGATTTCATCCAGCGGGACGTACTGCCGGTTCTCGTCGTAAAAGGTCGCCAAGACCGAGCCATCATTCAAATACATCTTGGATGATTCAGGCTGCGGTGGGACCTCTAGGTCGGCGGGCAGCTGTTGGAGGCTGTCGGCCGCGGTCTTCGTCAGGCCAGCTGCCAGCGCCGTCATGGGGATGCCGAGACCCGCGACGAGCATGCCGGTGAGCACGCTGATCGCGACGAACATCAGCAGCGAAGAGAGCTGGCTTCCAGGATTGCGAGCACGCATGCTGCAAAGGATAGATCAGCGCTGTTAACGGCTCGCTGGGCTGACGCAGCGCGGTGCTGGAATTTTAATGTCGTTTTAAGTGCCGCGCTGGTCATCGAAGCGACCATCCGGTGCTGTTCGTTCATCTCCTAGGCGACAATTCGTAACCTCGCTTTTTCGTGGTTGACAAGGACTTTTGTCGTACTTTCGACATCGGCGGATCAGACTCAAGGGGGCTTTTGGTTGGCTACCTGTTCGGTGTAGCGTGAAAGGCACTGCCAACGAAGGGAGCAGGAAGTGGCGGGCAGCGAATCCACCGACTGGCAATTGAAGGCCAAATGTCGCGGGATGAACGACGCTCTGTTCCCCGAAGGCAAGGATCAAAAACGGGCCAAAGCGATCTGCATGGGTTGTCCGGTACGCGCCGAATGCCTGGCCGAAGCTCTCGATAACCGCATCGAATGGGGTGTCTGGGGTGGCATGACTGAACGTGAGCGGCGTCAGCTGCTTCGTCAGCGTCCCGATGTGCAATCCTGGGCTGCAGTGCTCAAAGCAGCGGCTACCGCGAGTCAAGGTGTCAAGGATCGCCAGCCGACCAATGGACGCGCCGAGTCCGATGAGACGAAATTCAAGGTGAAGGCGCCGCGGGTCCGCTCACGGATCAGTTGATATTTAGTGCTGATGTTTGGTTCAGCGCTCACGTTTCGGCTCTGCTCGTCAGCTGAGCTTTGAGTTGGGCCACCAAGTGTTGGCGTGCACGCTATGGTCGAGACCATGAGCGAACAGAGCACTGCGCCGGTCATTCAAAAGTGGGAATACGCCACAGCTCCGATCTTGAGCCACGTTTCGCAGCAGATTTTGAACAACTTCGGCATGGACGGCTGGGAACTCGTTCAGCTCGCGCCCGGTCCGAATCCCGACACGCTAGTCGGCTATTTCAAGCGGCCGCTGATCGAGCGCTGAGGTGCCTGCCGCACCTGATGTTGATTCCGGCGATTTGCCGTCGGCCTATCGAACTTTGGCTGCCCGCTTAGCAGATCCGGCGGGCTTGACTGTCGGCGCGCAACGTCGCCGTCCGACCGGTCCTGCGAGGTCTGCGGTGCTAGTCCTGCTAAACCGGGTCGGAGAACCAGACATTGTGTTCACCGAACGAAATCGTTCGCTGCGCAGCCACGCCGGGCAGATTTCATTCCCTGGCGGCAGACGCGACGAGGGCGACGCAGACCTTTGCCAAACCGCGCTGCGCGAAGCATGGGAAGAAATTGGCTTGCCGCCTGAGCGCGTAGACGTCATCGGAACGCTGCCCGTCGCATTGCTGCCGGCAAGCGGGATGAATGTCACGCCAGTGATCGGGCTGTGGTCGGGACGAGACGAGATCTGGCCGCACAGCCCCGTCGAAGTCGAGTCGGTACACCGGTGGAAGATCGCTGCCCTAGTTGCCCCGGAACATCGGATCAGCTATCGTCATCCGCTCGGATTCACTGGCCCAGCTTGGCAGTTCGGCGAACAGTTCTTGTGGGGTTTTACCGCATATTTGGTCGACGAGATCCTCAAACTCGGGGGCTGGGCGCAGCCCTGGGATGCCAGCCGCGAAGTGACGGTGCCCAAGCGCTATCTAGGTAAGCATTGATGCGTCGAAAACTGCCGCACTGTTGCGGCAGGCGGCTGGCAGCTCCCAGCCCTGCCAGTTGCGTACCGCAAGCGCAAAAATGACGAAAGCCCGCCATCAGGCGGGCTCGTCGCTAGTCACTGCAGCATATGAGCTGCTATGAGCTTTTGATTTTCACTTCCATTCGACACGTGAAGCGCCTGGGCTTTGCTTTACGCTCGGCTTGATCGCGTCGGCCCAGTTGTCGGTCGCAGTGATGTCATTGCGGTGCTTGTCGGCGTAATTGGGCTGGGACTGCTCGGTCTCGACGACGGCAGTCTGCTGAGTTGGACGCGGCATTGCGACTACGCCGGAGGTCGCGGGGAACTGGCCCGCTTTGAGCCCGGCACGGCCTGGATGACCGTCCTGAGCATCCTGGACGCCCTGGGAGACCGCATCCGAAATTGACTTGATGCTGGCCTTGGTCTCAGCAATCGTCATCTCGGGAGCCTTGACCTTACGGACCTGCTGCCAGCCGATCAGCGCGAGGATCGCGACGATGATCAACACCAGGGCGGCGATGATCCCGAAACCGATGCACAAGGAGGTGACGGCGCTCATGCCCAGGGCCTGGTTGAAGATGATCGCAATGCCGAAACCCGCGACCAGCAGCAAGATCCACAGCAACGCGGCACCAAAAATTCCCGCAGCGGCGAACATGCCAGCGCCGATGCCGCCGTGCTTTGCGGCCGGCTTGAGCTCGGCCTTCGCGAGCTCGCTGATATCGCTCAGCATGCGCGGCGCGGACTCTTTGATCGTCTCGATGTAATCTCCGATCGAGGGACGCTTGGCCATTAGTGTCTCCTTCTCAGCTCACCAGCCGCGGCTAGATCAGCTCGGCAGCAACGTCTTGGTTGCTGTGCAGTCCCGTGTTTGGTCGAGCCATGGGCAGCGCTGAATCAATTAAGCCTTCAGATCCAGATTAGACCACTATCTGGATGACTGCCCACTGTAGCGAGCATCGGACTGGCCTGTCTGGTCGCGAAATGATCCTGCTCACAAGATGATGCTCAGGCCATCGTCACCAGACAGCCGAACCGGCGTGGTCAGCTCGCTGTGATCGACTTGAAGTCGCCAAGCGCGCAGCTGGTAAGGCAGCCGCAGGCCGGACGGCCCGGCAGCATCGTCATAGAGCTTGCCGACTTGCTGCTTCAGTTCTGCCAACTGCGCGGCTGACAGGTCAGCTGGATCGACGCTGCGAGCAGCCATGTCGACTAGCTCGAAGCGAGTGATTTCGGTCCAAATCCGAAAATCACGGGTCTCTAAGTCATCGAAATGTCGACTATTCGACAGCGACCTCAAAGTTTCATCGGCACTGATGGGAGCCATTGCGCTTGGCTCTATCGACTGCATCAGCGCGATGAGTCGCTGCACCCATGGCACAGTGTCGTCTCGGACTAGCCGGGCGCCACTGACCGATCCGCCCGGACGCAAGACCCGGGCCAGCTCAGCGATGCTGCGGCTGCTCATCGGCTGACGAATAGCAGTGCATAAGACGAAGTCAACCGAGCAATCGCGCATTGGGACTGCGTCAAGACGAGCGACTAGTAGATCCAAGTTGGCTTCAGATAGGCCGCGTTGAATCGTCGGATGGCTGGAGTGCTTGGCCCGTTCCAGCAATTCAAATTGGCCGCTCAGCGCCCATACGTGATGCCCCTGGTTCAACAGGTCATTGATCTGTGTTTTGCCCGAGCCGAGTAAGAGCACGGCCGATGGGGAATGCGAAATGGGTCCGAGCATCCAGTCCAAAGCTGCCGCTGGGATGCGGACACGTTGTTTGGCTGGACTCACGCAGATGAGTCTACGAGCTGTGCAACGCTGAACAACGAACCGCTTAGTTACGAGATCATTTGTCCCTCCTATCTGGCTAGATTGCGTCACCCTTAGCCAAGGCCCGAATTGCCTTTTCATTTGGCAGACCCGGCTCTAGGCGGTGCAGTGTCGGCAGTGCATGGGTCTTTTCTAGTCGGCGAAGATCGCCAAATTGCGGTTTTCCACAGTCGAAAAACTATCCGGCTTAGTTGTCCACAGGCTGAAAAATTTCGCAGGTGACCGCCCATAGTCCAGGCATGGCAAATCAGGCGCTGGTGGTGACCAGAGACGAACAACTGCTCTCAGCGGTGGAGGCAGCTGCGGCGGCAGCGGACGCGCGGCTGCTGTGTGCGGCTGAGATCAGTGAGGTGCGCCGGCACTGGCAAGACTGTGGCACGGTCCTAGTCGGTACCGACATGGCTTCCTTGGTGGTCGGTCTCGCGTTGCCGGTGCGCGCTGGTCTGCACGTCATCGGTCGGATCGAGCAGCAGGTACTGAACTGGTCGGTTCCGCTGCATGCGCCAGCGCTTCTCTTGCCGCAACAAAGTGGCTTTCTGAGTTCGATTCTGACCACCGCTGGCGAGGGCGAGGTGGTCCAAGCTCCGCTAGTTAGAGTGCTCGGTGGTCATGGCGGAGCCGGCGCGACGACCTTCGCTGCGGCGTTAGCGCAGTGCGCGGCGAGTCGACGTCGTCAGCCGCTCAAATCTGCCCTTGTTGAAATGGATCGCTTTGGCGGCGGGATCGAGCTCGTCTTTGGCGCCGAGCAGGCTCCCGGTTGGCGGTGGTGCGATCTTGCGTCGGCTTCGGGGCACGTGGGCGATCTCACTGGGCAGTTACCAAATGTCAGCGGCGTAGACCTGGTTTCGCTGTCTACTGCGCAGCCTAAATCTGATCTAGCTGGCCCCGACGCGATCCGCGCCATCATCGGCTCGCTTCGCCGAAGCCATGACTTCGTGATCCTCGATGCAGGTTGTCCCAGCGGTGAGCCGATCAGCTTCGCGGCGCGGACGCTGCTGATAGTCGCCGCTGATGTGAAGGCAGTGCTCTCAGCGCGGGCGAGAATCAGCGATTTCGGACTGCATGATGCTGACCTGGTGGTTCGCACCGCAGTCAATTGGCGCTTAGATCCCAAAGCTGTCGCCGAGACGTTGGGTCTGCCGCTGGCCGGCGTCGTGCAGACCGAGCGGCGGATTTCGCTGGACGCTGTCATCGGAACCCCGCCAGGGCGAATCGACAGATCTGCTCTCACCAAAGTCTGCCGACGGCTGCTCAATGACATCTTGGAAGGACCGAATCGATGACTCTCGACGTCGCACCCCTGACCCCAGATCTGGCCTACATTCGTAGTCAGCTGGCGCTGCTGGATCATCCTTGGACACCGCGGGATGTCGCAGATGTGTTGCGGTCCAGCGGCATGCTGTTTAGCGACGCTTCCTTACTGTTGACGGTGGACGCACTGCGTCGCGACAGCGTCGGGGCAGGACCGCTGACCGAGCTGCTCGAGCTCCCCGGCGTCACCGATGTACTGGTTGACGGACCAGATCGGGTGCTCATCGATTGCGGATTTGGGCTCGAACGCACCGCGGTGCGCTTTGAATCTGACGACGCCGTCCGCAAGCTCGCGGTACGGCTTGCTGCCTCAGTCGGTCGACGGCTAGACGACGCAATGCCTTTCGTCGACGCCAGACTGCCATCCGGTGTGCGGCTGCATGCCATCTTGTCGCCGCTGGCAGATCCAGGCACTTGCATTTCACTGCGGGTGCCCGCCGACCGCAGTTTCACTTTCGCCCAATGGGTCGAGACGGGCTCATTGGCTCCCCAGCTAGCGGAAATCCTGCAGCGGGTCATCCAAAGTCGAGCGGCTTTCCTAGTCAGCGGCGGGACTGGTTCGGGTAAGACGACGTTGCTCGCCAGCTTGCTCGGGTTAGTGCCAGCCGATCAGCGGCTCTTGATCGTCGAAGATTCCAGAGAACTTAATCCGGCGCATCCGGCCTGCGTTCGGCTGGAAAGCCGTGCCGCGAATTCTGAAGGCGCCGGTCTGGTCGCGATGACAGATCTGGTGCGTCAAGCGCTGCGAATGCGTCCGGACCGGCTAGTGGTGGGCGAGATCCGCGGTGCGGAGATCTGTGACCTGTTGATGGCGATGAATACCGGTCACGAGGGTGGCTGCGGGACTGTGCATGCTAATTCAGCCAGCGATATTTTGCCTCGGCTAGAGGCATTGGCGGCGTTAGGTGGCATGTCTAGAACCGCCTTGCACGCACAGACCGCCTCGGCACTGCAGTTGGTGGTGCACGTCAAACGATGCGCTGACCGGAAGCGGCGGGTCAGCGAAATAGCGATCTTTGAACACGACAGCGACGGACTTCGCGTGCAGCCGGCGATAGCGCTGGATGAGGACTTTCAGCCACGTGAATTGGCTGGTTATCGACGCCTAGTGGCGATGCTGTGATCCATGCGACATCCAGGACCGCATGCAGTGACGAAAATCAGCAGACACGTCCCCCTAGGTAGATGAGCATCGGAGGTAATCGCAGGTGATCTGGTTAGCCAGCGTCGCGACCGGCATGGTCATTTTCTTGATCATGCCGGCGCCGGTGCGGATGCCACGTCAACTGGCAGTGCCACAAAGACAGCACAGGACAGTGCCAATTGAGTGTGGGTTGGTGGGCATTGTTTGCTCGGTCGTCATCGCGGTCGCGCCCAATTGGTGGTGGCTGGCTGCCGCCGGGGGAATGGTGGCATTGGTAGCCGGGTGGCTCATCAAACGTTTTCGAGCTGCTCGAGCCCGCGCCGCGACCGCAAACGAAGTCACGCATGGTTGCAGCGTCCTAGCGGCGCAATTGCGGATCGGTCAGATTCCCGCGCGAGCGTTGCAAGCTGCCGCGACGGACGTGGAACTTTTTCGGCCGGCGTGGGTGTGTCAACAAGTCGGTGGGGAAGTGGGTTCAGCGCTGACGCAGCTCGCTGAGCGGCCTGGTGCCGGCGGTCTGCAAGAGCTAGCCCGCGCCTGGCGGCTATGCGAGTTGTCCGGTGCGGCATTGGCGCCCGCGGTGCAGCAGGTCACCGCAGGACAACGCGTCATCATTGCTGCCCGACGTACCGTCGCAGCTGAATTGGCTGCGGCGAAAGCTACCGGTCGATTGCTGGCATGTCTACCGATCTTTGGCATCGCTTTCGGCTTCGTGGCTGGTGGCGATCCGATCAAGTTCTTGACCTCGACACTGGTGGGACAGGTCTGTTTGACCGTGGCGGTCTGCTTGGCCTGCGCTGGGCTCATCTGGACCGAGAAATTGGCTGACGGGATCGAACAGGAATTGGACTGAGTCATGAACGTCGCGTTGAGTCAAGGGCTGCTCTTTGCGCTGCTCGCGGTCGTCATCTGGCCAAATTCACCAAGACCTATTCCAAAGCCTTCGCATTTCACTTCGCGGTCACTGTCTGCGGCTGGCTCGAGCACAAAGCTGGGCAGCAAAGCGGTCGGTCGGGGTGTCGTCATGGCGCTTTTCGGCGCCTGCAGCGGATTCCTGTTGATCGATTTCGTCGGGCTCATCGCAGGCGCCGCTGCGGGCCTGCTGGCGTGGTGGCTCACCAATCACGACGGACGAGCCGACCGACGCGTAGCAGCCGTCCTACGGGCACAATCCGCGCCGACTTTCGAGCTCTTAGCGTGCGCGCTGCAAGCCGGGCAGCCCTTGACTAGAGCGGTCGAAACCGTCGCTTCGATCAGCCCGACGCCGACCCGAGAGATATTGAATCGTGTCGTCGCCCATTTGCGTATCGGCTGCTCGCAGCGAGAAGCCTGGTCACAGCTTCGCGACACATCAGGCTGGGAAGAGGTGGCACGTGATCTGGCTGCTTCGGCTGAGTCGGGAGCCGGACTAGCTGAACTATTGACGGCAGCGGCTGCTAATGCCAGGGACGAGGCAGCCGCCCACGTTCAAACGCGGGCGCGAGCCGTCAACGTCCGCTCCGTGCTGCCGATGATGTGCTGTTTCCTGCCCAGCTTCGTGCTGGTTGGGGTCGTCCCGATCGTCGCTGGCGTGTTGTCCAGTGGCGTCTTGCGCCCATGAATCCACAGGCAGCATTGCCCGTTACCGCGCCCATCCACAGCCTTGTTGTCCCGATGACGGACATCGGTCATTTCGCCCACAGTATGGGTGCTCGCGCGAGGGCGCGGCATTAAGACTCAAGGAGCTCACAATGACGAACACCGCAGAACTCGAAGCTACCGACGATTACACCGAACAAATCGAACTCACCTACCTGAGCATTGATGATCAGCTCGATCTGCTCGATCAAAGCGCAGCGCGTCCAGTTAAACCGGTCGGCAAATTGCGTGCCGCCTGGCAGCGGGGCATGACCACCGCCGAATATGCGGTCGGCATTCTCGCTGCTGTGGCTTTCGCCTTGGTCTTGCTCAAGATCATCAGCGGCAACGAGTTTTTCACTGCCATGTTGAAGTTCGTCGTCGGGCTGATCGGAAAGATCGCCGGACAGCTGCCGTGATGAGCGTACGCAGGCGGCAGCTGAGCCGGATCAGAACTCTGGGATTACGGCCCGATCGAGTTCGAGATCGCCTTGGTCAGTTTTCCGGTTCGTTGATCCAGCTTCGCTGCCGTCTGCTAATCGCCGCAGGTCAGCGGAAGGATTCACATGAACTACGCATCGGTATCTCTAATCCGGCGCTTTGGATGCGCTCAGCGTGCCCAAGGAACGCACCGTGGCATGGTGACTGTCGAACTCGCGATCGGCATCCTCGCGTTAGCGATGGTGACGGTGATGCTCGGCTTCGCCGTGAGCTTGGTCGGTTTACATGGCGCTTGCGCTGACGTGGCCAGTCAGGTAGCCAGGCAGCTTGCCCGCGACGATTTCAAAGCGGCCGATGCCGCGAAAGCTCGGGCGCCCAAGAATGCATCGATTCGGATCGACAATAGCGATTCGCTGGTCCGGGTTGAGGTGAGCGTCAACGCGAGTGTCGGGCGGGTAGGCATGGTCCCGATCAGTGCGACTGCGGTGGCCAGTCATGAATAGACGCACTGAACGCGGCGGGGGCAGCGCCTTAGCGATCGGCGCAATGCTGGTCTTGGTCGCGATCATGATCGGTTGCATTTGGGCAATGATGGCGCTCAGCGTGGCTAGGCAGGTACGTCATGCTGCCGACCTGGTGGCGCTGGCTGGCGCTCAAGCGCAGGTCGAAGGCCGAGATGCCTGCACCAAGGCGGGGAAGATCGCAGCTGCCAACAAAGTGGATCTAGACGATTGCAAATGCGAAGTCGGGGAAGGAGAATTCGTAGTCACCGTGCAAGTGTCAGCCGTGGCATTTGGCGTACGTGGCCACCAACAACGCATGCGGGCGTCAGCTGCGGCCGGCTATTTGGAAGGCCCCTAAGCACAGTCGGCCCAGCAGTGGTTGGCCAAATCCAGACCAGTCTCGTGCAGAAGATGCCAGCCAGCTATTTACCGAGAATCGCTGACAGCAGGATTTCGGCTGCGGACTTGTCGAGCATCTGATTGGCGTTGCCGCATTTTGGCGAGACGATGCACGCGGGACAGCCCGTCTCGCACGGACAACTTCGAAGCCGTTCCAGGGCGGCGGTCCACCACTGCTGAGCGCACCGAAAACCGTGCTCGGCGAATCCAGCGCCGCCAGCTGCAGCGTCATGGACGAAAATAGTCAGCTGTCCGGTGTCAGGATGCAGCAAGGTCGATAGGCCGCCGATGTCCCATCGGTCACAAGGCGCGAAGATCGGTAACAGGCCGATGGCCGTGTGCTCTGCAGCATGGGCAGCTGACGCCAGCTGAATGTCATTGAGGCCAGTGCGCTGGCAAATCGATGACGGCACAGTCAGCCAGAAGGCGTGCGTTTGGTGGGTACGGACGGGTAAATCAAGCGGGGTATGATCCCAGACCTCAAGGGTCTGCTCGTCACGTCTTAGGTAGCCGATTACCTGAGAACTGAGCTCGACATCGCCGTGGCAAATCTGACAATTTCGCGTAGCCGCGCCGAGAATGTCAGTCGATTGCGAGGCTGCGCTGAGCGAGTCAGTCGATTTGGAGGCTGGACTGAGAGAGCCAGTCGATTCGGGGGCTGCGCTGGGACTGTCAGCCAACGGCTGATCAGGAAGCATCACCGGACGACCGTCCTCGAGCAGACCAGTCAGCTCTGCCCGCCCGCTGACACCGAGAATGCGGATATCGCTGACGGATTTGGGTTGAGTGAAATAGCCGCGCGCGTTTGCCGGCACAGGTTCGACCAGAGCATGCCCATCGTCTGGCCAATATTCTCTGACGAGCCACTGCTCGCCTTGATGCAGGTAAATGGCGCCTTCATGCACCGTCCGGTCTGCGGCACTGCGATCGACTTGGCCGATCACCCGTCCGCTATGAGCTTCGATCACGTCTAACGAACGACCCAGCCCGCCACGCAAGTCGATGCCATCAACGGCACGTTCTGGTCGCGTCCAAAACCAACCACCAGATCGTCGACGAAGCAGTCCGGCAGCGCTCAACTGGTCAGCTAAATCAGTCATCGTGGGACCGAACCAGCGTTCGTCGTCGCTGATCAATGGGCTTTCTTGGGCGGCGGCGGCAAGGTGCGGGCCGAGAATGTGCGGATTGTGCGGGTTGAGCACCGTCGCTTCGACTGGCGCGTCGAAGATCAACTCAGGGTGATTGAACAAGTAGCCGTCGAGCGGATCGTCTTTGGCGAGCAACACGACCAGTGACTCCTGGCCGGCTCGTCCGGCACGTCCGGCCTGCTGCCAAAAGGCGCTCAGCGTCCCTGGGAAACCGGCGATCAACACAGCGTCCAGTCCGGCGATGTCGACGCCCAGTTCCAGTGCGTTCGTGCTGGCCGCGCCGCCGAGTTTGCGAGAATTCAAGGCGCGTTCCAGGTCACGTCGATCTTGGGCGAGGTAGCCAGCTCGATAACCTGCAATCTGCGCCGACAGTCCACGACCAGGATCTCCACTGGCCTGGATTAATTGATCTAGTCGACGCTGGCTGCGCAGCGCGACGAGTTCAGCTTGATTACGGCTAGGGACGAAAGCCAACGTCTGATGGCCGGCGTGTACCAGTTCGCTCATCAAGTCAGCGGCGTCATGGGCCGCTGAATCAGCGGGCTGCCACAGCACGATCCGCTTGGCTGCCTGGGGCGCGTTCGACTCGTCCACCAGGGCCAAGGGCTCAGCCTCGCCGATCAAGCGCGCGCCGGTGATGTCAGCACCAGCAGCTGTGGCAGAGGCGAGCACAAAGGTCGGATCGGCACCGTAGCGTGCGCAGATGCGTCGCAAACGGCGCAATACCGCAGCCACGTGCGCTCCGAAGACGCCCCGATAGCGATGCGCTTCGTCGACGACCACATAACGCAAGCTGCTCAAGAAGCTCACCCACTTGGCGTGCGAGGGCAACACCGAGCAGTGCAGCATGTCGGGATTGGTAAAGATGAAGGAGGCCTGATCTCGAGCGAACCGCCGTTCAGCTTGTGATGAATCGCCATCTAGCGTCGCTGTCTGCCATCCGGCGGGACCGACCTTGGCGGCCGCCTTGCGCTGGTCATGAGCTAGGGCTTTGGTGGGCGCGATGTACAAGGCAGTGTGCCGCGCGATACCGAGCCGCTCTCGCGTACCTGTTGGCGGCGAACCCAGCACCCCGGCGGCGGTCGCAGCCAAGATCGGCATCTGATAGGCCAAAGATTTGCCCGAGGCGGTTGGCGTGCTGATCGCGCTATGGCGTCCAGCGAAAATCAGTTCCGCAGCGAGTAACTGGTGTCGCCAGGGCTGAGCGATGCCAGCAGCGCGGAAACCCTCGATCAATTCCTGCGGCAGCCAGCTGGGCCATTGCGCCGGCTCGCCGGGGCAGTCTGGAAGTTCGCGGACGAAGCGCACCTGCGGACGGAGCTGGCCGCTAGGGTCGTCCAGCAATAGCGCATCGAGTTCAGGCACTGCTCAACCATGCCACCCGCCGCTGACAAAACAACCTACGACGCGGATCGCGACGCGCTAGCGCATCCCGGCCTGAGGCTGGCTGGCTTGGCAATTTCAGGGCGCACTGATCCGCCGGACGTCTTGGAATTCATCGCGTCACCTGTTGAACGTCGAATTGCTGCGAACTCAGTGCGGCTGGCGCACCGAGCTTGGGTTGTGCTCGATCCCGATGCGTTGGGCTGAGCTAGTCGGCCCCGTCAACGCTCAGCACTGCCAGCCAGATGCCAGCTCCTGCGCGTCAATGTTCCTTGAGCCAGTAACCGTCAAACTTCGTCAGCCGCTTCTCGGAAAAGGGGATCTGCGAATCAGCTCGATAGCGCGCGGACACCAGCTCGACCTTGTTACGAAATTGCGGATCCGAATCGAGTCGTCGCCGCAGCAGGGAGTCCTGTTGGAATGGCAGCACCAGACCCGGAATGAAGACCGTCACGAGGGCGAAACCGACCCACAAGGTCACCGGCAGGCTGGGCAGCCACGTCCAACGATCACGCAGCACCACAGCGGCTACCACCAGCGCGATGATGACTGCCAAGATGATGCCCAGCACCAATGGCGGCAAGATCAGCCGCTCCAAGGTTGGCGTCGCGGCCGGCAGCGGAGCTTCTCGGATCCGGCGCCGCCAGAAATAGACAAATAACGCGATGCCCACTGCACCGACCCAGCTCAAGACAGCCCAGACCCAATTGCCAGGACCCCAGGGAGCTACCACGAATCCCAATACCGCTAGCCAAAATGCGACGATCAACCACGTCACCTGGACAGTGGAATATTGGCCTTGCACGAAGGCCAATTTGTCCAAATAGGACGTCGCTTTGATTCGTTCGTCAGTCATGACGCTCCCCCCGTCGAGCCCACTTGAGCCGGGTCAATCATGACAGCTAGCGGCGCGCTTGTTCATCACGGTGTCAACGTCAGTTGCCAGCGGCTAACAATTCGTGCCAGCACGGGCCGAATCGACGGCACGACCAAGCGGCCGCTAAAGCCTCCAAGAGCCCAAGTGAGCCGATTGCTCTGCCGGCGACCAATGCATCGCGCAGATCGAACCGCCAGCTCGCAGCGGCCACGACGCCCGATCGGTGCGGTGCTGCAATGACCAGGCGCTTGGGGGAGTCACTCGCTACTCGGTAGTGCCCTGAGGGTGGGGCAACGCAATGACCAGGCGCTTGGGGGAGCCACCGTGACGTGGGCCAGCGCTAGCCAAGAAGATCGCGAAGCCCGTTGAATTCCCCAGCTAGCTCGTCAGCAGCTGGCTGGGCCCTAACATCGACAAAGTGAACACTGAGGTCCCCAAGCTGCAAGACGATCAAGCGGCCCGGCTCGCCGATGGTTTTCGTCAGCTCGGCTACAGCGTCGACGAAGTGCTCGACCGGCTCGGCGCGCCAGGTCAAGACGGCTTGCTTCGTAACTCGACGATGCCGGCACGCAATGAACTGGCCGATGCCGTCGATGCGCAAGCCGACTTGATCCGGCTGTTCGTGCTGCAGCAGTCCGTGCCAGCCGAGCGGCTAGCCGCGTCGCTGCGTACAGCGAAACTGAATTTCGACGAATTGGTCGCCGCCGGCTTGCTGGCGCCGGCCAGTGATACACAGGTGCAAGCGGTGGTGGACGTCCGGCCCTATGGCTTCGAAGTGACTAGCGGCGCCCAGCACAGCGCAGACCAGGCCAACCCAAATGAGCTCAGCACCAATCACCCCCACCCAAATGAGCTCAACACCAATCAATTCAGCACGAGCTTCGAAGGTTGGATCGTTTCAGACCATCAACCCGACCTGGATTTTCGGCCGCGGCCGACTCGTCCGGATTATGTCTTGGGAGTCAGCCCGGCTTCCACGACCTTGGCCCAACTCAGCCCTTCAGCTCCGGTGTCACGAGCGCTCGATCTGGGCACCGGATGCGGCGTGCAGAGTCTGCATCTGTCCACCCACGCCGAGCAGATCGTCGCCACCGATTTGAACCCGCGCGCCTTGGCCTTAGCCGAGCTGACGATGCAACTCAATGGTGTCGAGGTCGACCTCCGCCTAGGCGACCTCTACCAACCCGTCCAAGACGAAAAGTTCGACCTGATCGTCACCAATCCGCCCTTCGTAATAGCCCCGCCAAGCGCTCAGGCAGAGCGGCTGCTCTACCGCGAAGGCAGCCTGCCTGGCGATCAGCTCGTAGAACGCGTCGTTCGTGACGGGGCTCGCCGGCTGCGTCCTGGTGGAGTCTTGCAGGTGCTGGCCAACTGGGCTAATGACGCCATCGCGTGGCAAGAACGACTCGCCGACTGGGCCCTGCGCGACGGCTTCAATCTGTGGGCGATTGAACGCGAGCGGCTCGACCCATACGCCTACATCGAGATGTGGCTGGCAGACGCGGGATTGGCCGGCACCGATCAGTGGGAACCGAAATATCGTCAATGGCTGGCATATTTCGACCAGTTGGGCATCGAGGGCGTCTCGATGGGCTGGTTGACGATTAGCCCAATTCTCGACGGCGAGCCCGATATCGAATTGGAGAGTTGGCCCCACCAAGTCGCTCAGCCCGTCGGCGACCTGCTGGCCAGCCGTCAGCAGCGCGTCCAACTCGCCGGGGCTACTCCCGACGCCAAACTGGCCGCGCGTTGGCGGCTCGCTGACGACGTCGTCCAAGAGACGATGGGCCAGCCTGGGGCAGCAGACCCCGAATATGTCGTGCTGCGGCAAAGCGGTGCTTTGAAACGCGCGATGCAGGTCGACACCGCATTCGGCGCGATCCTCGGCGCTTGTGACGGCGAACTGCCGCTGGGGGTCATCATCGAAGCTGTGGCGCAGCTCGTCGACGAGGAACTCGATCGTGCCGAGATGATGCGCAGGGTAGACCAAGCGATCCTGGACGGCTACCTGCTACCTGCCTAGCCCGTGACCCGCAGCGACGGCGATGCTGACCATCAACCACCACGCCGCGCCGAACGCAACAATCAGGCAGACAGCGCCAATCGACCGCCCGGTTGACCGAATCGAGATTGTGCCGCTCAGTCGAAATATTGCGAGTCGTCAAAGGCCCGGCGATTTTCCAGCTGACTAGCCAATTCGTCGCGATCTGGAGCATATGCGCCGGCCTTGCTGACGGTGACCGCTGAAGTGCCGACAGCCCGATGCAGCGCGGCTTGGACGTCGGCCCACTTCGCCGCCGCGAGCCGCTGCGCAGCTTCCCGACTTCCCAACAGATCCGCGTCCGTGAGCCCAGAAATGAGCCCAGCCATGAACGAATCACCAGCGCCGACAGTGTCAGCGACGTCGACGTTCATCTGATCTAGTTTCAGCACGTCATCGTCACCCGCCAATGCAGCCATCGCGCCCCACGGGCCGCGCGTGATGACGACCAGAGACGGCCCCATCGCCAGCCAGCGGCGCAGCACCGCTTCCAAGGGCACCTCGCCGCCATACAGCCATGCGATGTCCTCGTCAGAGGCTTTGACCACATCGCTCAAAGCGATCAATTCTTCGATTCGAGGACGGACCTGCTGCGATGAGCCCATCAACGCTGGCCGGACATTCGGGTCGTAGGACACCGTCCCGTGTTCGCGCATCTGGCGGACGGATTCCACCACTGTCGAGCCACCTGGCTCCAACGTGCACGCGATGCTGCCGGTGTGCAGGTGATCGAAACCAGCCAAGTCCAGCCGGGTAGGCAGCCGCCATTCCAAATCAAAGGTGTATTGGGCGCGCCCAGCTTCGTCGACGCTGGCATAAGCGACGGGGGTGCGTTCGGCCTCGGTGCTGCCCGGCGCGACTTGCACGCCGGCCGAGCTGGCCGCTGCGCTGATCCGCTGGCCGCGTTCGTCGCTGCCAAACCAGGCCTGGATCGTCGTATCATGACCGAGCCGAGCCAGCCCAGCGCTCACATTCAACAGGCTGCCGCCGACATGCTCAGTGGTCTGGCCCTTTTGCTCGACGACGTCTACCAGCGCCTCACCGACGCACAGCAATCTCTTTCCGGTCACGGCGATCCTCCACTCGTCGCTGGGTGGCTTTTAAAAGCAAGAAGATCCTAAACACGCTCGCTGGTGCTCGGATATCCGTGGCTAAAACGTTACAGGTTCCCCTTGCGTCTAACTAACCGGTTGCTCGCGGGTGATATGTCAAGTTCATGGGTTAAGGTGGAGGTCGGCGGGCACGATCACCGGCGCTCGTGTCCGTCCCTGAAATATGCCATCCGCTGAAATGTCACGCACGCTGAAAAATGACGCCGTTTGCCGCTGAGCCGCAGCCGGCTAGCCATTTCGACAGTGACGATCGCGCCGGTGCAAATTCTGGGAGGCGAACCAGCTTGGTCGCTCACTGCAGCCTCGCTTGCTAGCCGAAAAGGCGAAGTCACTAGCTGAAATTCCGGAGCAGCGTGCTGCGCGATTGGTGAAATCAGCTAATTACTGCCTAATTAATGTGCAACCAGCTTGCTAATTAGTGACCTATCAGCAACTTTCCGCTAGCTTGGCCTCGTCAAGCACTGCGGGGGCGTGCGAGATTTTGTTGTCCGTCGTACAGTTCCACGGATAGTCGTCCGCTCTTGCATGCTCGCATGTCCATGGTCTAGAACGACTATTCGCTCAACGCATCGACATCGGAGGGATTGAACGTGGCCAGCAACACGCGACGGCTCGTCATCGTCGAGTCGCCTACTAAAGCAGGCAAGATTGCCAGCTATCTAGGCGACGGCTATGTCGTGGAATCATCGCGCGGTCACGTCCGCGATCTGCCGACCAATGCTGCCGAAGTGCCGACGAAATATAAGGGCGAAGCGTGGGCGCGTACCGGCGTCAATGTGGACGACGAATTCACTCCGCTGTACGTCGTCGCCGCAGAAAAGAAGGCGACGATCAAGAAGCTCAAAGAAGACCTCGCCGGCGCCGATGAACTCTTCTTGGCAACTGATGAGGACCGTGAAGGCGAAGCCATCGCCTGGCATCTGCTGCAAGAACTCAAGCCCAAGGTGCCAGTCAAACGAATGGTCTTCCACGAGATCACCCCAGAAGCGATCCGCGAAGCCGTGGCCAATCCACGCGAACTCGACCAGGATCTCGTCGACGCCCAAGAGACCCGTCGCATTCTGGACCGGCTCTATGGCTACGAGGTCAGCCCGGTGCTGTGGAAGAAGGTCATGCCGAAGCTGTCGGCTGGCCGCGTCCAATCAGTCGCGACGCGCCTGATCGTCGACCGGGAACGCGAACGGATCGCCTTCCGCTCGGCCAGCTATTGGGGTCTAGAGGCGATCTTGGACGCCGGTTCGCAGGCCGTTGACGAAGCCAGCCCGCGCCAATTCAGCGCCCGACTGCTTGATCTCGCCGGCACCCGCATCGCTCGCGGCACTGATTTCGACGCTCAAGGCGAGCTGACCTCAGAGGTCATCGTCTTGGACGAGAAGAGCGCCAAGGTGCTAGCCGAAGCGCTGCCGAATTCGTCCTGCCAGGTGCTGTCGGTGGACGCTAAGCCCTACACGCGTCGTCCCGCGGCTCCCTTCCGCACCACGACTTTGCAGCAGGAAGCCGGCCGCAAACTCGGCTTTTCGACCGACCGCACCATGCGAGTGGCCCAAGAGCTCTACGAGTCGGGCTTCATCACCTATATGCGTACCGACTCGATCTCGCTGTCCGCAGAGGCGATCAATGCGGCGCGTAACCAAGCCCGCTCCTTGTTCGGCGCTGACTACGTCCCGGAAAAGCCGCGCGTCTACACCTCCAAAGTCAAGAACGCCCAAGAAGCCCACGAAGCGATCCGACCAGCCGGCGATAATTTCCGCACTCCTGCCCAGACTGGGCTGCACGGCGATCTATTCCGGCTCTACGAGCTGATCTGGCAGCGCACTGTCGCCTCCCAGATGGCTGACGCGACTGGCCAGACGGTGTCGATTCGGATTGGCGCCGAGCTGGCCAAGCCCGTAGAGCTGCCGGCGACTAGCGCCCCGATCAAGGACGCGACCTTCGCAGCTTCGGGTCGGACGATCACTTTCCCAGGCTTCATGAAAGCCTATGTCGACGCGTCCGAGGGCGATGACGAGCAAGACACCCGGCTGCCGAAGCTGACCGCCAAGCAAGCCCTGGAGCTGGTCAAGGCGAACCCAGAAGAACACGCCACGAAGCCGCCGGCGCGCTACACCGAGCCCAGCTTGATCGCGAAGCTCGAAGAACTCGAGATCGGCCGACCCAGCACCTACGCGTCGATCATTCGCACGATCACCGCACGCGACTATGTCTTCAAGAAAGGCTCCGCGCTGGTCCCGACCTGGCTGGCGTTCGCCGTCACTGAATTGCTCGAAGAGCATTTCCCCAAGCTGGTCGACTATGACTTCACCGCGCACCTGGAGGATCAACTCGACGAGATCGCCAAGGGCAATCTGGCTCGCCTGGAAGTCTTGAACGGTTTCTATTTCGGCGACCAGACCGCCGAGGACGCTGGCTTGCGTGAAATGGTCAATGATCTAGGCGACATCGATGCGCGCGCGATCTCGTCCTTCCCGCTCGATGAGGACGGCAGCGTCGTGGTCCGCGTCGGACGCTATGGCACCTACATTGAGGACGCCGAGGGCAACCGTGCGAACGTCGCTGATGACGTCCCGCCGGACGAATTGACGCTCGACGCGGCCAAAGAGCTGCTCGCCACTCCCCAGGGAGCTGAACGCGAACTGGGCGTCGACCCCGAGCATGGCACGCCGCTGGTGGTGCGCAACGGCCGCTACGGCCCCTATGTCAGCGAAGTCCTGCCCGAGGACGCTGCAGCGACCAAAAAGCCCAAGCCACGCACCGCGTCGCTGTTCAAATCGATGGATCCGGCGACGGTGACCTTAGCGGACGCACTCAAGCTGCTCAGCTTGCCCCGCGAGGTCGGCGCCGATGCCGACGGTGTGGTCATCACTGCGCAAAACGGCCCGTATGGTCCCTATTTGAAGAAGGACAAGGACACCCGTCCGCTGGCGAGCGAAGACGAATTGTTCACCGTCACCCTCGAGCAGGCCAACGAACTGTTTGCGCAACCCAAGACGCGTGGCCGTCGGGCGGCCGCTGCGCCGCTAGCTGAATTGGGGACCGATCCGAATTCGCAGCGTCCAATCGTGATCAAGGACGGCCGATTTGGCCCCTATGTCACCGACGGTGAGACTAATGTGACTGTTCCAAAGGGCCGCAGCGTCGAAGAAATCGATCACGATGCGGCCGTCGAAATGCTCGCCGTCAAGCGTGCCAAAGGGCCTGCCCCGAAGCGGACCACCAAGAAGCCCGCCGCGAAGACGTCGACGAAGAAAGCGACGACCAGCAAGACCAAGGCAGCGACTAAGAAGACCAGCTGAGAGGAGCCGACATGGCTAAGGCGCAGGCATATTATTTCGAGGCGCCTTACCAAGTCGCGCCGCCGATTTTGACTGACGAGGCCGTCGGCATTGATCGGGTCTTGCTGCGTGCTAAGCAGGGCAGTCAGACGTCGATTACGATCTACGACACCCCAGACAAGAGACTGCTGCGAGCTGGAGTGCGGCTAATGAATCGGCAGCATGATGGGCTCAGCGAGTGGGTCTTGCAGGCTGACGGTTGGGAGCCGTGGCTAGCTAGCGAACTGGTGCTAGACGAAAATGACGGCGAGGATTTGCCGACCGAACTCGCCGAGCTGACCTTGCCCTTTAGACGTCGCGCGACGTTGGGGCCGGTCGCTTCCTGGGCTAGCGAGCAATCGAAATATCAACTCTTAGATGTCGACGGTCAGCCGCTGGCCGAAATGATCGATGACCGGATTTCGCTCAGCCAAGGCGGGCCGATCAGCGAACGTGCCCGGCAGATCACCTTGCTGCCGAAAGCTGCGATGACCTCAGCGCAGCGGGCGTTCGTCATTGATCGGCTGACGGCCATCGGCGCTGATCGCGTCGAGCATTATCAGTCACGTGATGATCGGCTAGCTGAAATCGTCCCTGAAACTGAGTTGAATGGGCCGGCGCCGAGGGGCAGCAAGGCGAGCCTGGAGGACTTCCTGCGCTGGATTTTGGCTCAGCAGTTACGCAAATTTCTTCTCGATAGCTTCGCCGTAGAGAAGGAATTGGCTGGCGACCCGGGGATCATCATCGACGATTTCAGTCGGCTGCAGCGAGACCTGCGCGCGTTGACGGGTCTGCTCGAACAGAGCTGGGCCCAAGAGCTCGATTGGCACCTGGGGCAGGCCATCGACGCGCAGGAACGCTCCACGATTCGCGATCGCGCGATTGATGTGATGGATCTGTTGGCCACTGGCGTGCGCGCGCCACGGGTGGACGGCGACCCGCAGCGTTCGGCGCGCGACGAGCTACGTGACCGACTGAATGCGCAATTGGCAGCGTGGCTCTTGCAGGTCGATCAGCTGAGCCCGGAATCGCCAGACGATGCTTGGACCAATGCGCTCGCTGCGTTGGACGGCTTGCTGGCGCTGCTGGAGGTGGCTGATCCGATCTTGCGCAAGACCAAGAAGTGGCAACGCTATCTGGTGGCCGCGGCGGCTCGGCTACAGCAAAGCGTCAGCACCGTAGCGATGCCGAGCGAGCAGCAAATCGCCGAATTGACTGTCGCGGAGGCTTTCGAGGCGGGCCGACAATTCCAGCGCGATATCGCCGAAGTGCTTCGGACGCGGACGAAATTCGTCAATGCATGGCCGCGGATCCGTACTGAGATCGTCAGCAGCGCGCCGGACGCGAAATTGCTGCGGTTCGCGTTGAGTTCGCCAAGCCAAAGCAGCTCAGATCAGCCCGCCTTGCAGGCAGCTGACGAGCCACAATCCCAGGACGCCCAGTGACTTCAGAGGTCGCAAAGTTGAGTCCGGCTGCGCAGGTGTCTGCAGTCGATTCGGACGTGCGCAGCGGCGGTCTGTTCATCGTCTTTGAAGGCGGCGACGGGGCAGGCAAGACGACGCAGGTCACGCGCTTAGCTGCATCGTTGACCGATGCTGGGTTGGCGCACGTGTTGACCCGGCAGCCGGGCGGCACGGACATCGGTCGGCAGATCCGACAGATCCTGCTGGATCCGGGCAATGTGGATTTCGCTGATCGGGCCGAGGCGCTGTTGTATGCAGCGGATAAGGCGCAGCATGTCGCGCAGCTGATCTGTCCGGCATTGGCCGCGGGGGAGATCGTCATTTCCGATCGATATGTCGACTCGATGCTGGTCTATCAAGCTGCCGGCCGCGGCCTAGCGTTGGACGAAATGCGTCAGTTAAATGATTGGGCGACCGGGGGGCTAGTCCCAGATTTGACGGTTCTCTTGGACGTCGACCCGGCTGAAGCCGTCGACCAGAAGGCTGCCAAGGATCGGCTGGAAGCTGCCGGCAGCGGCTTTCACGCTCGGGTGCGCGCTGGATTCCTCGAGCTGGCTAGCCAAAATGAAGAACGTTACCTGGTCTTGCCGGCCCGCGATTCCATCGATTCGATCGCGGCGCGGATCCGCGCTCGACTGGCAGCCCAATTTGGCTTGCCGCTGACGCAGTGAGCTGAAACTCCTAGGATCGGTAGAAGTCCGACCGGCGAATTTTTTGTCAGTGGCATCCGGCAGACTCAAAATTGCGCGGCCGGATGCGCAGCACGTCCCAGGACCGCAGAGCTGACGTCGACCGCGGAGAAATTTAGCTACCAAATTGCTGCGTGCGTGATGGATAGGTGAGGGGAGGTTCATGAGCGGACAAGAGACAGTCGGTGGCGCGGCCATGCCGTCGACGATCGAACAGATTTCGGGTCTAACTGGCGCTTGGACCGAGCTGGTCAGTCAAGAACGAGCCGTCGCCATCTTGCAACAAGCCGTCGCCGCTGCCCACCGTCGCGATCTAGTGGCGTCCTCGGTTGCGGATGACGCCGGGCGTGAGCAATCTCGTCCGTCGCATGCCATGACGCATGCCTGGCTGATCACTGGACCACCCGGCTCGGGACGAAGCAATGCAGCCAAAGCCTTCGCTGCTGCTTTGCAATGCGATCGAGGTGGTTGTGGCAAGTGCAATGCCTGCCGCACGACGCAGGCTGGTGCGCATCCAGACGTCACCTTGGTGCGTACCGAAGAGCTGTCGATCGGCGTAGACGAGGTTCGTGATCTGGTCGTGCGGGCGGCGCAATATCCGATGCAAGGTGCTTTTCAGGTCTTAGTCATTGAGGACGCCGACCGCATCACCGACCGGGGTGCTGACGCGCTGTTGAAGTCGCTGGAAGAGCCAGCCCGCGACACGGTGTGGATCTTGTGTGCGCCGACTCCCGATGACGTCTTGGTGACGATTCGTTCGCGCTGCCGTCAAGTCAATTTGCAGACCCCGCGTGCCGCTGACGTGGCCCAGCTGCTGGTCACTCGTGACGGGGTCGACCCGATCATGGCTGGGCATGCTGCCCGCGCCGCGCAGGGCCACATTGGACGCGCCCGTCGACTGGCCACCGACGAGCAGGCGCGCAACGCCCGGCACGGCTGGTTGCAAGTGCCAGCGCAGCTGAATGGTGTCGGCTCGTGCCTGCTGGCAGCCGAGCGACTGGTCAACGAAGCAGGCGAATTGGCTGAGCGCCAAAGCGCCGAGCTGAACGAGCGCGAACACGCCGAGCTGGCCCAAGCGCTGGCCGTCACCGGCAAAGACGGTAAGGCGTCCAGGGCGAAACCAAGAGCTGCCCAAACCGCGCTGAAACAGTTGGAGGATAGCCAAAAAGCCCGCGCGAAACGGCTGCAGCGCGACGCCTTGGATCGCCTCTTGACCGAGCTGACCACCTGGTATCGAGACATCTTGGCCGTCCAAGTGGGCGCGGTCGATCCCGACGATCTACACGACGCGGCAAGCGGTGCAGGGCTGATCAATTCTGAGATGCGCGATCAGGTCGCAGCGGCCGCCCGACGCAGCACCCCAGACCAGACCGTCCGGCGAATTGACGCGCTGCTGGGCGCCCGGGAAGCTCTGGAATCTAATGTGGCGCCGCTGCTAGCGATGGAGGCCTTGCTGTTGCAACTGGCAGAGCAGTGAGCTCACGAATCCCGCAGGATCGCCAGACCAGCAATGACGGCCGGTACACAATCCATCCGTTCGAATTGGACGCGCGACGCCGCGAGATGCGCTGTGCACGTTCTTGGGCAATTACGCGGGCGTGGCTGATGTCGTCGGTCGTCTCTTAGTCCCATGGCGTGACGGTGCATCCCGCCAGCCAAGCGTGACCGCTGCCGGTGTGTCGTCCCAAAGCAGCCCGGCGGTGCAGTCCACTATGGATGAGACGCATTAGGCCCAAACACAGGAGTCAGCCGTGACCCACGACGCAGACGCAACCGAAACCGAACTGCAAGGCGCAGCGAACACGCTGGCCGACGACGTCGTGTCCGGCGAGACCGACCAGGCCGAGCGCGTGGTCATCACTACCGAAGCGGCCGAGCCCGCGGTCATAGTCGAAGATGCTGATCTCGAGACGAGCGACGACGTCGCAGCCGCGCTGAATGCGCCTGTCACTGAAAGTGCAGTTGCCGGCGCTGGCCGACCGGGACGGCTGCGCATCGCCCGGCCGCGCGATCCGCTGCTGTTGCGTGCGGAAGCTGAAGAAGCCGAGGCTGCGGCGGCTGAAGAAGAGATGGCGGAGGCCCGTCGTCGTGTCGCAGAAGCTGAAGAGCGGGCCGAAGCTGCTCGGCTGGCTGCCGCTGAGAGCCGCGCCGAAGTTGAGCGCGCGAAAGCTGCCGAGGCCGAAGCTGTAGTCGTCGAAGATGACGCGGATGAGACGCGCGTCGAGGTCTTAGACGATGAAGAGGCCGACCGGCTAGCTCGCGATCGGGCGCTCGGCAAGGTCGCCGTCGTCGAGGACGAACCGGAAGCCGTCGTCGTCAACCCCAAGCGCACCACCGATAAATTCTGGGGCTCGCTGGGCTTGTTCTTGTTGCGCATCTTCATGGCCGCCTTGGTCGGCCTGTGGGGTTACCAGTGCCTGGTTTATCGTGAGCAAGTCGAGACCGCGCTGGGCAAAATCGGCCTGCAGGTCGGCGCCCAGAATGCGTTGGCGATTGGCCTGGGAGTGGTCTTGATGGTCATGTCAGTGCTACTGCTACTTGGCTGCGGCACGCGGATCGTCGCAGGCATCTTGGCGATCATGGGCGGGGTCTTCTTGGCCTTCTTCCGCTTCGGCCCCTTCAACCCGATCATGGAGGGCCAGTGGGGCTTCTATGGCGATTATGAGCTGCTGATCACCCTGGTCGCGTTCTTGTTCGTCTGCACCGGTGGCGGCGGCTGGTCGGTTGACCATGGCATCCGTCGCGGCCGGGAACGCAAACGCGCTGAAGCCATCTGACGGCTAGACTCGACGCATCCTGCTTCCGGTCGAATTGGAGGCCCCGATGCGCCGCAGCATCCCCAAGATCATTGCCGGCTTGAGCCTGCTGAGCCTCGTTTCAGCCTGCCAACTGGTGCCTAGCCCGCAACCCGCGCCTAGCACCGTCGAAACCAGTACGAAGCCACTACCTTCGTCAACTGCCAGCAGCGCGCCGCTATCGGCGGACGGACGCACCATGCCGTGGCCCAAAGAAGGTTGGGTGATCGGCGATTCACCCGATCGTCAGCTCGGCATCAAGACCGAGCAGCGACCGAAAGGCTTCGTCAGCCCGCCGCCGGGCAAGGGATTGCAACGCTATCTGGACCAAAATTTGAACTGGTCTGATTGTGATTCTGGACAATGCGCCGAATTCGCTGCGCCGCTGGACTATGAAAATCCCGACGGTGAAGCAATCACGATCAAAATATTCAAAAAGCCGGCCAAGCAGCAGCGCAGCGGGGCGTTGTTCGTCAATCCAGGTGGTCCCGGTGGTTCAGCTGCTGAGTATGCGCGCGGCTTCCGTCGAGACGGCATCGAAGGCTACGACATCATCGGGATGGATTCGCGCGGTTCCGGGGAGTCGACCCCAGTCGTCTGCGGTGATCTGAAACAGATGGACGCCTACTTCGACGTCGACGCATCACCTGACGACGAAACCGAAAAGCAGGCGTTGATTCAAGCAGCTAAAGAATTTGCCAAACAATGCCGCGCAAACTCTGGCGCGCTGCTCGATCACATCACCACCATCGAGACTATTTACGATTACGACTTGGCTCGACAATTGCTGGGCGAGGAGAAATTGAATTTCTTCGGCGTCAGCTATGGCACCTATCTGGGCTCGGTCTATGCCCAGCTTTATCCGCAAAATGTCGGCCGGATGGTCTTAGATTCGGCGGTCAATTTGATTCCCGACGATGACGTCATCCAAGCCCAAGGCTTCGACCTGAGCATGCGGAATTTCGCAACCTGGTGCGCGGAGGCGAGCGAACGCAAATGTCCACTCGGTAACGACACTGACCAGATCATCAAGAAGATCACCGATTTCTTTACCGATCTGGACGCCAACCCGATTCCAGTCGGGGACCGAATGTTGACCCAGACTCACGCCGTAAACGGCACGATCTTGTACTTCTACGCCGGCGAAGAGGTCTACTCGAGCCTCGGCCAATTGCTTGAGCAGACCATCACCACACGTGACGGTGAGCTGCTCTTGCAGGCATCTGACGCGATGAATGACCGCCGGGACTTCCGTTATGGCACGCTAGCCTCCGCGTTCCCGGCAATTCGTTGCGTCGACGGCGACGATCGGGGCATCGAAGCCGCTTTCGAGCAATGGCAGCAAGACAAGCAGAAAGCCCCGCTACTAGCGCCTTTTTTCGGTCCAGACGTCATCTGCGCAGTCTGGACTGCCAAAGCAGCGCCGTCGATAAAATTCGACGGCAAGGGAGCCCCGCCGATCTTGGTGCTCGGCAATACTGGCGATTCCGCCACGCCCTATCAACATGCCGAGCGAATGGCGCAGACCTTGGAGTCGGCAGTGCTGTTGACGCGCGAAGGACCCGGGCACGGTGTCTATCGGGAAAGCGCGTGCATCTCCAAGCCAGTCAATGAATATCTCAACAATGGCACTGTCCCTGCACCGGGGCTGCGCTGCCCAGCCTGAGCTAGCTAGGTCGCGAGCGTCATTGGTTGAGTGCTGATCGCGCCGCGCTAGCCGGGCGCTGGCTGGCCAGTTGGCGAGCGCCCGGATAGCGGCCGAGCTCTTTGCGTCGGCACTAGATTTGAGGCATGCCAGATCCGTCCGAGGTGCTCGAACTTTTTGAGCCGCAAGTGGCGGGCTGGTTTGCTGAATCGTTCACCCAGCCGACCGCGGTCCAAGCCGAAGCGTGGCGGACGATCGCCGCCGGCGAGAATGCGCTAGTCGTCGCCCCGACCGGATCGGGTAAGACGTTGGCCGCCTTCTTGTGGTCGCTCAACCGACTCGTGACCCAGCCACGTCACCAGGCAGGCGTGCGGGTGCTCTACATTTCTCCGCTGAAAGCCCTCGGCGTCGACGTCGAAAATAATCTCCGCGCCCCGCTCGCCGGCATTGCTCGGGTCGCGGCCCGCGACGGGCTGGCTAGCCCCGAGATTTCGGTCGCTGTCCGATCCGGTGACACCCCAGCCCCCGAACGCGCCCGGCAGCTGCGCAATCCGTCCGACATTTTGATCACCACCCCCGAGTCGCTCTATTTGATGCTGACCAGCAAAGCCGCCGAGACGTTGCGCACCGTCGAGGTCGTCATCGTCGACGAAATCCACGCGCTGGCCGGCACTAAACGCGGGGTGCACCTCAGCTTGTCGCTGGAGCGATTGGCCCGCGTCGCCGGGAATTTCCAGCGAATTGGCTTGTCAGCGACGGTTCGGCCGCTGCGCACCGTCGCCGATTTCCTCGGCCAGCAGACCACGATCATCAACCCGCCGGCCGAAAAGCATTGGGATCTACAGCTCAGCGTGCCGGTCGAAGACATGAGCGATCTGCCGATCCTGACCGAGCCCGGCCAGCAGGGCAGTGGCGAACAGTGGTCAAGCGACGACGCTGCCAATAATCGTTCGATCTGGCCGCACATTGAGCAGGCCGTCTATCAGCAGGTCATGGCGCATCGCTCGACGATCATCTTCGTCAATGCCCGCCGCACCGCCGAGCGGATGACCAACCAATTGAACGAAATTTGGGCCAAAGAGCATGACCCCGAATCGCTGAGCCCACAGTTGCGTCGCACTCCCGCACAGTTAATGAAAGCCGTCGACATCTCCGGCACCGCGCCGCCGGTCATCGCCCGCGCCCACCACGGCAGCGTATCCAAAGAGGAACGCTTGATCACCGAATCGATGCTCAAGGACGGCTCACTGCGCGCGGTCGTCGCGACGAGCTCCCTGGAACTCGGCATCGACATGGGCGCGGTCGATCTAGTCATCCAGGTCGAAGCTCCACCGTCGGTGGCCGCCGGTCTGCAACGCGTTGGACGGGCCGGGCACGCCGTTGGAGCGGTCTCTGAGGGCACCTTTTATCCCAAGCATCGCGCCGATCTGGTGTCGGCAGCGGTGACCGTCACCCGCATGAAAGCCGGGCAGATCGAAGAACTGCATGTCCCGCAAAATCCGCTCGACGTGCTCACCCAGCAGACCATCGCCGCGGTCGCCGTCGAAGATTTGGACGTCGACGACTGGTACCAGACCGTGCGGCGCGCCTATCCCTATCGCGAACTCGACCGGGACGTCTTCGACGCCGTGATCGAGCTGATCATCGGGGTCTATCCGTCCACTGATTTCGCCGAGCTGCGGCCCCGGGCGATCTTGGACGGCCAGACATTGCGCGCCCGGCCGGGGGCGCAGCGGGTCGCCGTCAGCAATGCTGGGACGATCCCTGATCGCGGCATGTTCGGCGTCTTCATCGTTGGAGCTGAGGACGGCGCCCCGCGGCGGGTCGGTGAACTCGACGAGGAGATGGTCTACGAATCTCGCGTCGGTGATGTCTTCACGCTCGGCGCGTCGAGTTGGCGGATCGAGAACATCACCCGCGACCAGGTGCAAGTCAGCCCCGCGCCCGGCCACACCGGGCGGCTGCCGTTTTGGTCTGGTGATTCGCTGGGCCGGCCCTATGAGCTCGGCCGGGCCGTCGGCGCTTTCCGCCGCGACGCGCTGAGGGGCGGGCAGCCGATTGCCGGTTTGGACGAAAGCCTCGACGACAATGCGCGCAACAATCTGGCGCAATACTTGGCCGAGCAGCAGCAGGCGACAGGCGTCGTGCCAGACGAAAAGACGCTGGTCTTGGAACGCTTCACCGATGAGCTCGGCGATTGGCGGGTCGTCTTGCACACCCCATTCGGCAAGGGCGTCAACGCCGCCTGGGCATTGGCGGTTGGGGCTCGTGTCAGCGCAACTAGCGGCATGGACGCCCAAGCGGTCGCCGGCGATGACGGCATCGTGCTGCGGCTGCCGCAAGGCGAAGCTGATCCGGACGCGTCGCTATTCATCTTTGATCCCGACGAGATCGCCGACATCGTCACCGAACAAGTCGGTGGCTCGGCGCTGTTCGCGTCAAGATTCCGCGAATGCGCGGCCCGCGCGCTGCTGCTGCCCAAACGTGACCCGTCGCGACGCGCCCCGCTATGGCAGCAACGGCAACGCGCTGAGCAACTCTTGGACGTCGCCCGCCAGCATCCACGTTTCCCGATCATCTTGGAGACGCTGCGCGAATGCCTGCAAGATGTCTATGACCTGCCGGCGCTAGCCAAAGTCATGGCTGATCTGCAAGCTCGTCGGATCCGCGTTGCCGAAGTCACCACTAGCCTGCCGAGTCCTTTCGCGTCCGCGCTGCTGTTCAACTACACCGGCGCGTTCATGTATGAAGGCGACTCACCATTAGCCGAGAAACGCGCCGCCGCGCTAGCCCTGGACCCGGCGCTGCTAGCTAAGCTGCTCGGCACCGTCGAAATGCGTGAGCTGCTCGACGCAGAAATCATCGCCGAAGTGGACGGCCAACTGCGCCGACTAGGCCGGGCGCAGAGCGCTGAGCAATTCGCGGATACGTTGCGCATCGTCGGGCCGATCCCCGTCGACGAACTGGCTAGCTACAGCGAGCTGAGTGCCGACGAAATCGCCGCTGAACTCGGGCCGCGCGTCATGAGCGTGCGCATCGCCGGCCGGGATCATCTGGCGCAAAGCTTCGACGCAGCCCTGCTGCGCGACGGGCTCGGGATTCCGGTCCCCGCCGGCGTCGCGGCTCAATCCGAAGGCGTCCCGGACGCGCTGAACCAGCTGGTCAACCGCTGGACGCGCACCCGCGGTCCGTTCACCGTCCGCGACTTGGCTGACGCATTCGGGCTTGGGCTGGGCGTCACTAGCGCGCTGGTCGGGCCGCTGGTCGAGGCTGGCAAGCTCATCGAGGGCCGCTTCCGGGCTGACGTCGAGGAGTCCGAGTTGGTCGCGGCCGATGTCTTGCGCATCATCCGCAGCCGTTCGCTCGCTGCGGCGCGAGCAAGCGCCGCCCCAGTCAGCCGATCGGCTTTCGGACGTTTCCTGCCCGCCTGGGCGTCGGTGGCTGCGGTGGGGGAGCGACCGCCGTTGAAGGGCGTCGACGGTGTATACGCGGCGCTGGAGCAGCTAGCCGGCGTGCGGCTGCCCACCACCGCCTGGGAGACGCTCATCTTGCCTAGTCGCGTCGAGAACTATCGTCCCGAAATGTTGGACGAGTTGACCGCCTCAGGTGACATCGTGATCGTCGGAGCTGGACGAGCTGGCGCCCGCGATCCATGGTTGACGCTGCTGCCTAGCGACTTCGCCGCACAGCTGATTGACCGCCCCGACGAACCGACGCTGAGCGAGGTGCAGACCCAGCTGATGGGCCAGATCAGCGTCGGCGGCGGCTATCTGTTTAACGATCTGTTGGCGATGGCCGTCGTTCCCGGTGACGACGGAACTGCACGCTCCACCGGCCCTGAGCAGCTGCGCGACGAGATCTGGGGTCTAGTCGAAGCCGGGCTGCTCTCGCCGGATTCGATGGCGCCAGTGCGCGCCCGGCTCGGCTATGGCCGCGTCGCGCATCGCGCGAGTAGACGTCCGACGCGCTCGCGGGTCCGCAGCGGCCGCACCGCGTTCAACCTCAACATCCCAACCGACATGATCGGACGTTGGGCTGCCACCCCCGTCCCCGATCTCGACCCGACCCGCCGCTCAGTCGCCCGCGGTGAAGCCTGGCTCGACCGCTACGGCGTGGTGACCCGCGGCAGCGTCGTGGTCGAAGACGTGCTGGGCGGATTCGCATTGGCCTATAAGGCGCTGTCGGGCTTCGAAGAATCCGGCAAAGCGATCCGTGGCCATTTCATCGAGGGCTTGGGTGCGGCTCAGTTTTCGACCCCCGCTGCGATCGATCAATTGCGCGCCACTCAAGATAGCCCCGAGGTGGACGGCTGGCCGTCCGGCAGCCAGATGCCGAAGGTCTACGTGCTGGCAGCCTGCGACCCAGCTAACCCCTACGGCGCGGCGCTGGACTGGCCCGTCCACGGCCCGACCAGATCGGCCGGGGCCCTGGTGATCTTGATCGACGGCCTGCTGGTCGGCTATCTGAGCCGCGGCGGCAAGCAGCTGACCACCTTCGGCGAGCAGCTACCAGCCGGCATCGACGATCCATTGCCGCTGGTCATCGACGCGCTCGCCGTTCAGGTCGACGCAGGTCGGATGAGCCCAATTCATGTCGAACGATGGAATGGTGAACCAGCTTTCGGACTGGCCGAATATGGCGCCACCATGACGCACAAAGGCGCCCGAATCGGGCTAGCCAAGCGGCAACTAAGCCAACCGTCAACGGCCGCCGAGCTGCCCGATGATTGGCGACCTGATGACGTCAACGCCTGGCTGGCAGGCGACGATGCCTGAGGGGGACACCGTCTATCGGCTGGCCAAGCGCTTGGGTTTCATGGTCGGCAATGAAGTGACGCACACCTCGCTGCGGGTGCCGCGCTATGCCACCGTCAACTTTGACCGAGCTCGCTGCGAACGGGTCTGGCCCTATGGCAAGCATCTATTCATGCAATTCGACGAGTTCGTCTTGCACACTCACCTGAAGATGGAAGGCTACTGGCGCTACTACCCGGTGGGCAGCCAATCCGATCCCGGGCACAGCGCCCGCGTCGTGCTGCGTCTGGCTAAGCCCGGGCTCAATCCGGCGACCCGACGCGAGGTCGAAGTCGTCGGCCATTGGCTGGGCGTCGTCGAAGTATTTCCGGCTGCTGATTTTCAAGCCGAAATGGGCTATCTCGGGCCAGATATTCTCGACCCGGATTTTGACGCGGCCGAAGCTCGCCGTCGGATCGAAGCCCAGCCGGATCGAGAAATCGGTCGGGCCATCTTGGATCAGCACAATGTCGCAGGCTTAGGCAATGTCTATCGCGTCGAGACTTGCTTTTTGGCCGGTGTGCATCCAGCCACATTGGTCAAAGACGTCGACGTCGAAAAGCTGCTGCGAATTGCCCGACGGCTGATCTGGGAAAACCGAGACTCAGAATTGCGTGTCACCACAGGGGTCAAGATCCCCGGCCAGGATCTTTTCGTCTACGGCCGAAATCACCAGCCATGCCGCCGCTGCGGCGCAGAAATTCACAGCTCGACACTGGGCGGTGACGACGACCTGGAGCGCATCATCTGGTGGTGTCCGCGCTGCCAAGCCCAGCCAAAATAACTGAGGCTGCCTCTGGCAGTCCGAAATGTGATCACCTTGCGCTGGTGCATTATGGCCTTGACTAGGCTAAATGTGTCCTGATTTGGATTAAGGGGACCCTGCTGAAAGTGATGATTCGGGCTTCGCTAAATTTATGCACGTGTTTGATTGCGTAATTGTCGGCGCCGGCATCGCTGGGCTTTCTGCCGCTGCCGAGCTGCAAGCTAAAGGCAAGTCGGTGCGCATTCTCGAAGCCCGGGACCGCATCGGTGGTCGCATCGAATCGATCAAGGTCGGCGACCAAATGTTCGAGTCAGGCGGACAGTGGGTCGCGCCCGGCCATGACATCATGTTCGAGCTGATCGATCAGTACGGCTTGGAACTCGTCGAAGACCGCAATCTCGATTTCTTAATTCGCTCGCAGGGCAAAGTCGTCGCCAGCCATCCCGCGATGACTGACAATGCGCTATCGCCGTTCGTGGTCGCGGACCTTGGACAGGCGATGCTGCGCTATCGTCGGCTGGTCTCGCGTAATGCGAAGGATCCGGTGTGGGCTGAGGGCAACGCTGCTTGGTTGGCCCAGCCGGTCGCGAAGTGGGCTGCGACCAATATCCGCAGCATCAAAGCTCAAGAGGTTTTTCTCGATCTGCTGTCGGAGACCATCGGCAAGCCACATGCTGATTTGACGCTGGCTGAGGCTCTCAACGAGAGCTTCGCAAATGTCGACTTGGAGACGCTGTACACCGTCACCGGTGCGCTGGGCCAAAAGCGGATTCGCGGCGGCATGCATCAGTTGACCGACAAGATGGCCGCGGACCTCGGCGACATCATTCAGCTCAACTGCGTGGTCACTAAGGTCACCGTCGCCGATCACGTCACCATTGAAAGCGCCGACGGCGAAAGTTTCGAAGCGCGCACAGTCTTGCTGACCTTGCCGCCGTGGCTGGCCCACGCTCTCGAATTTGAGCCGCCAATGCCAAGCTGGCGTGATGAGGTCGTCGTCAAGACCTCCCCAGGTAATGCGATCAAGGCCACCGTCAGCTACCCGAAACCTTGGTGGCGTGACCATGGTTGGAGCGGACATGCCAGCAGCGACGAAGGCCCAGTGCACGTCGTCTTCGACGTCACCGACAATGACGAAGGACCCGGCACCATGATCGGTTTCTTCGTCGGCGCGGACGCTGCCACCATGAACGGACGCTCGCAGGCGCTGCGGGAACGTAGCTTCATTGACGCGCTAGCCAAGATCTTCGGCGAAGAAGCCCGCGGCGAACACCACTACAACGACCGGCTGTGGGGCATTGAGCCGTTCAGCGAAGGCTGCCACGGCGCCCACTTCTCGCCTGGCGTGTGGACTCGTGATGGTTCGCAGCTAGCCAAGCCCGAGGGCCCCATTCACTTCGCTGGCGCCGAATACGCCAACAAGCACAATGGCTACCAGGAAGGCGCGATCCGTTCCGCGCGAGAAGCCGCTGCCGCGATCATCAAGCAAATCGGCTGACGTCAACGCGATTCGTCAGCTGCAAGCTGGCCGATCGAATCCGGCGACCTGAGTCGAGATGACAGCCGCTAGCGCGTCCAGAGCTGCTTTCGCCGAGCTGTCATCGTGGCTGGCTGACGAGACCGTCAGCGCGACAGCGACTTCAGTGTCGTCGCTTAGCCACAGCAGACCAGCTTGCCGAAAGACGAGCTGACCAGACTCATTGAGCCCTTGACCATTTTTGACGAAGGCGCCTGGCAACTTGGCTAGCCCAAAGGATTCCGCCGGCTCATGCTCGTCGATGAAACTCAAGACCGGTTGCGTGCGTCGATATGCGCAGCTCATTGCGGCCAGCGATTGCGCCTGATCTTCTAGCCGCCACGGGGTGGTCAAATATGCCTGATAGCCGCGGGTGCCGGTCTGTGGCACCTGCGTCAGACGATCGTTGTATTCGCGCAATTGCGCGGTCGTCTTCTCGGCGGCCTGCGCAGGTTCACCTAGGAAGGCCCACATCGCGTCCATCGCGGCGATCGAATCTGCTGTCAACGCGCGGCGAAAGAGATACTCGCGGTCTTCAGGTTGACGTTCTTGCGCGACGATCGCCAAGGCCATCGGAATCGCGATCGTCTGCCATGCTTCACCGCCGGTGATGGTGCCGGCGGTCAATATCGCCTGCGTCCTGGTCTGCGGCTTGGCGATCGAGCTGATCGCGACACCGACGGCCAGATCATCGTTGGCTTGGATTTGCCGGATGACATCTTGCAGAGCTGGCTGCAGTGGCGCTGGATTGTCCGGGGACGGTGTCGCCGCTGGCCGATACAGCGGGCTTTGCGACTCAGTGGGGACCGGGATCGGCGGACGGACCGGCTGCCGATTAGCCCCATAGATCGTAGTCGCGACGAGCACCGCGATGCCGACGAGCAAGACGACGCCGATCGGGGCGCGCCAAGCCCAGGTCAGCCTACGTCGCCATTTCCCGTCCTGCCGGCTCGCGGCCATCCGCAGCTCCCGTCAATAATCTGCTGCGAAAATCGGCTCGCGATCAAGACGCGCACCTTCGCCAGCGCCAGCGTCCAGCGTCTTATGGCGCTGGGCAATTAGAGTAAATGCTCAGACCAGGTTATCCCGAAAGGCATCAGATGTATTGTGCCCGCTGTGGCACGCCGTTGGAGGCGAGCGAACGGACCTGCGCGCACTGCGGCGCTGACCTGACCGCTGTCGGCGGCATCAGATTGACCGACCCACGCGCCTCGGCGGCCCCATTCGCTGGCGACTCAGCCGCAACTGCCTCAAGCGAGGACGCCAACCAGGCGCCGAGCCGCAATCCAGCCGAGCCCGAAACCCGTGACGAATACGCAGACTATGACGCGCCAGTCGATCCGTGGTCGATCGGACAGTCTGGCGCGGCAGCGGCTCGCGACGACGCCCAAACCGCCACCGGCGAAGATCGCCCAGCCGATCAAGAATCAGCTGGCGAGGCTGACACGATCGGTGGTGTCCCAGTGGTCGGCGGCTCGACTCAGCACGTCCCTAGCCAGCCCCGGCCGGCAGCAAAGCCGCAAACAATGACGGCAGATGACAGCCCAGCGAAGACTGACGCCGAAGCCCGCAATGCGCAATGGGCACGCATGCTCGGCGTCGACATGGCTAAACCTGCTGGGCGGACGACCATCGCATTGCTGGTCTTGCTGGTAGCGCTCGTCGCGATGATGTTGCTGATGGCGAGCTTCATGAACCTCGACCGCATCCTATTTGGCAAGCCAGCTGCGCCAGCGTCTACGGTCTACGTCACTGCCACGCCTAGCCCGGAGCCTGCTGAGAGCAGCGAGCCAGCCCCCGCGCCGTCCACCGCCGCGAGCACCCCGCCCCCGATCACGGTGCCGAAGACACCCGCCTTAGGGCCTGACGCGAAGTCTTGCCAGGCTGGGGTCTGGGCTACGCAGCAGACGTCGTGCGAATTCGCCAATGCGGTCGCGGCCAGCATCGACACGAAGATGAGCGGCACGGCCCAATATGTCGTGCACAGCCCGGTGACCAGGCGCGACTACACCGTCGAATGCACCGCCGCCGAGGGCATCACCTGCGTCGGCATCGACGCCAATGGTGTCAAGATCTGGATCGCCGCCTAGGTACGGGCACAAGGTCTAGCGGCTCAGATCCGTCCGCTTGGGCGATTGACGTCAACCAATTCGACGCTGGCCTGTTCGCCCAACTGCTGCCAACTGCCGTCGACTCGAAACTCAGTCAACGTCGACGTCGGATATGAACAGCGCAATTGATCCGCCGCGCCCGGCTGGCTCGGCCAAGCCAATCGCGCGCCCAGCTGCGGAATCGTCGGCGAGTGGCCGATGACCAATAGCACGTCCACCTCGTCGGGAATCTCCTGAATGCGTTGCAGATAGTCCTCGACATCTCCGACGTACAACGCGTCCATGAACTCAGCGTGCACATCGCCCAACTCGAGGCCCTCGAGGGTCTGGCGCGTGCGCACCGCTGAGGAAGACAAGACATGTTGCACCCCGCGCGCCTGCAGCTCCTGACCGACCTGACGGGTCTGCTGAATGCCCTCGATGGTCAGCTCACGAGCCTCATCGCCCGCTGGATTGTCGGGCTCGGTCTTCGCGTGCCGCAACAAAAATAATGTCTTGGTCATGCTCTCCAGCTTGACATATTGACCCGAGCTGGCCGGGCGTGCGGGACTTTTTGGGTCGTCAGGCTTTGCTGGCGACCACTAAATCTCGCACGATTGACGAATCCACACGGTGTTCAAAGTCTCGCCACGGACCTTCGTCACGCGCTTCTAAGCCCGACGCCCGCAGTATTTCGACGAGCCGTTCACGCGGCAGCCCGAGGATATTCCAGGCGATGCCCAACGCTCCGCCAGGGCGCAATTGCGTCGCCCAGACGGGGATCGCGGCAGCCAGCAGTTCTTCTGGAGATCGGCTGCGCTTGGCTGACTGCGGAGCCCCCGAGCGGTTGTTGGCCGTCTTGTGCGGATTCGGACGGTGCGTCGTCGAGCCATGCACGACGCCGTAGGGCGCATCAGTGACGATGATGTCAAACTGCTTCTTGCCGAAGAGTTTTGCTGAGTCAAGCGTGTCGCCGGTGAACACCGTCATCTCCAATTTCCGCTCCGGCAGCCGAACATTGACATCTAGGCGGCGGCCGAGGCTGCGGCCCTCTCTGCGGACAGGGGAGTTCGTCGCATCATGCTTATAGCGGCCGCGACGCAAATAGGTCTTGATGAAAGCTTCCAGCGCTTCGACTGAACGCTGCTCAGTTTCCACGCCATAGCCGTTATGCCCTAATTGCCAGGCGCTCAATAGCGTCGTACCGCGCCCCGCCATCGGATCAAGCACATCTAGTTGGCCGTCCCCGGCGCTCTGGCTGAGCGTCAAGGTCAACAGCAATCGAGTGAACGCTTCGTTGGTCTTGCCTTGATATTTGGGGATCGTTACCAGATCGTCGGGGAAGAAATCGCTGTCGCCGACCCCGACGGGAGCCAACAACTCATCGACCCGACGAAACAGCAGCAGGCCCGTCGATGGCATCACAAATCGCTCAACGCCTTTCGGCTCGGCACGAAATTCGACGGCAGGGACGCCAGCTAACTGGCTTGGCCGAACGTCTCGGGCCGCTGGCATCGTCAAGCTCAACTCGGCAGCCGCCAATTTCGGCGTCGCCTGGGCGTAGACCCGATTAGCTGACGGGGCTTGCACCAAGACGTAACTTTCCACCCGCCTATTGTTGCCTATCGGCTGATGGCGTTCGTCAGACCGCGATCCGATGCCAGCTTCCCTGAGCATCTCGAATCAGCTCTCAAGGCAACTCGCACCGGGGTATGAAACCTGCGTGAATCATGAAATCCCTAGTCACGACGGAAATGCAGAGTGCTGAAATGTGTTAACTGGACCCCGCTTAGGCAAACCTGATTAGGCATGGCTAATCTTATCCCATGCATAACTTGCCCCAAGCCCTGCGCGAACGCGGCGTCGCCTTCGACGTCAACAAGATCGAGCTCGATCCCGAGCTGGAGAGCTGTTCGATGGCCGAGCTGCCGATCGGCGCTAGCGCGCGCGTCAGTGGACTCATTGGGGTGGCTGACTTCGTCAACCGTCGGCTCTTCGATCTGGGTTTCCATGAGGGGGCGCACGTCGAATATCTGCGCCACGCGCCGGTCGGCGATCCACTGATTTTCCGCGTCAACGGGGCGGAGCTCGTCTTGCGACGCGCCGAAGCTAAGCGCATTCTCGTGGTGATCGACCGATGAGCGCTGACCACTGTGGCGGTGCGACGGCGCTGGTGGACGCCCCCGCCGGCACGACTAAATTCGCGCTCGTCGGTAATCCCAACACCGGTAAGTCGACGCTATTCAATGCGTTGACGGGGCTGCGTACCAAGGTCGCGAACTATCCAGGCGTCACCGTCTCGCGCTATCTGGGCACCGTCGACTTGGGCGACGGGCAGAAGGCGGTCATCGAAGACCTCCCCGGCACCTATTCGCTGGACGCGATCAGCCCCGACGAGCAGATCGTCACCGACGTGCTCACCAAGGATTCCGACACTCCCGACGCGCTGCTGGTCATTGCCGAAGCCACAAATCTGCAGCTTTCACTGAACCTGCTCGCTCAAGCCCTGCAGACCGAGCTGCCAGCGATGGTCGTGCTGACCTTCGGCGACGAATTGGCCCGCCGCAGCGGATCGATCGACATGCCCGCGCTGTCTGCGGCGCTCGGCGTGCCGGTGGTCGCCGTCAACGCTGGCAACCGCAACCAATTGATGGATCTGCGCGCCCTGATGCGCGACTACGAAAACTGGTCCAAGCCGACGGTGGCGCCGCCCACTGACCCGACCAAGCTACCCGCGTGGATCGATTCGGTGCTGAGCGCTGCGTCCTACAAGTCGCCGCAGATCGATGAACGCTCGCGCAAGATCGACGACGTGCTGCTACACCCGGTCTGGGGCAGCGTCATCTTCTTCGCCGTCATGTTCTTGTTCTTCCAGATGATCTTCACTGTCGCGCAGCCTTTCCAAGGCTGGATCGAAGACGGCTTCGCCTGGCTGAGCGAACAGGTGAGCGCGAATGTCGAAATCCCCTGGTTGGCCAGTTTCTTAGCTGACGGCCTGATCGGCGGTGTCGGCGGCGTGCTGGTATTCGTGCCGCAAATCGCCTTGCTGTTCTTGATGATCGCGATCTTAGAGTCGACTGGCTACATGTCGCGGGCGGCGTTCTTGATGGACCGCGTCATGGGCACTGTCGGGCTCGAGGGCCGCGCGTTCGTCTCGATGCTGTCGGGCATGGCCTGCGCGATTCCGGCGATCATGTCGACGCGCTCCCTGCCGTCAGCGCGCGACCGACTGACCACGATCATGACGGTGCCGTTGATGACCTGCTCGGCTCGACTGCCGGTCTATGTGCTGCTGGTCGGCATGCTGGTGCCTGACGAAATCTTCGGACTGCAGGGTGTCGTCATGTTCGGGCTCTATCTGTTCGGTGCTTTCTTGACGATGACGGCGGCATGGGTGTCGAAGAAATTCTTCGGCGGTCGCGGGCCAGCGTTGCCCTTCTTCATGGAGATGCCGAGCTATCAGCCGCCGCAATGGCGCAGCGTCGGTACCGCTGTGTGGGATTCGGTCAAGATGTTCTTGACCAAGGTTGGACGCATCATCTTGATCTTGACGATCGCCTTGTGGGCGCTGGTCAGCCTGCCGTCCTATAGCGATGAGCAGCTGGCCGCAGCCGGCGTCGATCTGGAAGATTCCGCGGCCGTCGCTACCTATCAGATCGACAATTCGGCTGCCGCAGCCGTAGCAAAGACGGTGCAGCCGGTCTTCGCGCCGCTGGGCTATGACTGGCGGATCACCGCCAGCGTGCTGTCCTCATTGGGCGCTCGTGAGGTGTTCGTCTCGACGCTGGGCATGTTGGCCTCGGCTGAAGACCCCGAGGAGCCCAGAGCTGAAATGAGCGAGATGGTCTGGTTGGACGGCGAGAAGGCAGGCGAGCCGCTGTTCACTCCTGACGTGATCGTCTCGCTGCTGTTGTTCTTCGCGATCGCCTTGCAGTGCACTTCGACGCTAGCGGTCATGAGACGTGAGACGGGCACCTGGAAATGGCCGCTGATCGCGTTCGGTTACATGGGCGCGCTCGCTTGGTTGACGGCCTTCCTAGGAAGGATGATTACCCTTGCCATCATCGGTTGATATGACAGCTACTCGTGCGCTCGGTTTCGCCACGCCGATCAGCGCACCGACGACGCACGTCGTCAGCGACGAGATGCACGCCCACACCTGCGATGGGGTGCGCTGGGCAGTCGTCGGCGAGCAATTGCCGGTCGGCATCCTGCGTGGCGCCGACTGTGAACTCGGCGACTGGCTGGCTGACGGCCGCTTGACGCTGATCTTGGTCGAAGCAGCCGGTCTAATGGTGTGGCCAGGGCCCTCGGCGCCCGCTGATTGGGCCCGTCAAGTTCAGACGCTGCTGGCTGACGCATTGCCAAATTCTGGACACTGGCACATCGAGCCAGCAGAACACACTTTGTTGACGGTGCTAACAGTCGACGTCATCAGAGGCGAGCTGGCGCCGTTGATCACCGGTCACGGTGGTGAAGTGCGCGTCAAACGCATCGAAGGCAGGCGCGTCGACGTCGAGCTCGGCGGACATTGCGCTGACTGCACGCTGGCCGATTTGACCTTGAACGCGCGGCTGCGCGGTGCAGTGGCGCGGCGCTTTGGTGCTGACGTCGAAATCAATGACGTGACCGATCGCCGCCGACGTCAACTGAACTGGTTGAAATTCCCGCGCTGAAGCTGTGATGCAGCTGATTAGAAGAATCACAGACTGATCAGAAAATGAGAATCGGGCGAGCCTGAACTCGCCCGATTTTGGTTGCGTGTTGCAGCGGTCAACCTATCTGACGGCTAGCGGCGCACGTCAGCGCCAACAGCCGCGGACTCAATGTTCGGGCCGTCGACGTCAATAGGTCACTGCAAATCGACCTTGTGGTGCTCGTACGGAGTGCCCTTGGCGCGCTGCCGCGAAGCTTCGATTTCACGTTCTGCTTCCGCCCGGCCGACCCAGGTCGCGCCTTCGACAGACTTGCCCGGCTCGAGGTCCTTGTAGACGGTGAAGAAGTGCTCGATTTCCAACAGCATGTACTCCGGAATGTCGTCTAGATCATCTAGATAGTCATTACGAGTGTCAGCGGTCGGGATGCAAAGCACCTTGTCGTCGCCGCCCATTTCGTCTTGCATCTGGAACATCGCGACAGCGCGACATTCGATCAGACAGCCTGGGAAGGTCGGCTCAGAGACGATGACCATGGCGTCCAATGGGTCACCGTCTTCGCCGAGGGTGCCTTCAATGAAGCCATAGTCATATGGATACTGGGTCGAAGTGAACAAGGTACGGTCGAGACGAATACGACCAGTGATGTGATCCATCTCATACTTGTTCTTGGTACCGCGCGGGATTTCCACGGTCATGTCGAAAGTCAGACCTGCCAGTGGTTTCGCGTCCGTCTTGAAGAAATCGTCGGTCACCGAGAGCATCCTTTGTGAGGAAAGTTTCTAGCTGAATAATGACGTTACCGTCTTTGACGGCAATTGGTGAACGGCGCGACCAGGAAGCGATGAACTTGTCGAGCGAAAATGACGCAGCAACTGCCAGCGGATCGACCCCAACTGAGCCCGCGGCGCTCGCCGGCGATGGCTCATCTTCGCCGTCGAGCAGTTCGGCTGCTGTCGAAGTCGCCGCTGCCCGGCGTGGCCGGCGGGCCGGTTGGTGGCTGTTTGGCCTGACCGTCTTGGCATTGGCGCTGACAGTGGGCGTAGGCACGGTGCCATTAGCCCGTTCGCAAGGCTGGCTGATCTCGGGCGGATCAGCGACGATCTCAGCTGAACAATTGCAGCAGCTGCAGCCCCGTCCAGAAGCTGCCGGTCGAGGCGTCATCTCGCCGGTGCAAACGGTGCCGGCGACCAAACGCGCTGACGGAGCCAAACTCAGCGCATGCATCAACGCGGTCCCGCCCGCGCTGCCGGGTAGCTATGGCGGCGCGGCCGCCAATCTCGGCGGCGGCGAACTTGGCTATGCGTCAAATGCAGACCAACCACTGATGCCTGCTTCGACGATGAAGTTTTTGACCAGCACCGCAGCCCTGGAAGCCATCGAGCCGAGTTCACAGTTTCGGACCCGTGTCGTCGCTCAGAGCGTCGACGGCGTGACGACGGTGACGTTGATCGGCGGCGGCGATCCGTTGTTGGCTAGTGATGCGCAGTCCCATCCGTGGGCGGCTTGGGTGAAATTGCCGACGCTAGTTGACCTGGCTGCCCAGACCGTCAGCGCGCTGCAGGCTCAGGGGATCGCCCAGGCGCGGGTCAATTTCGACGATTCGCTGTTTGTCGGTCCGTCCTGGCATCCGACCTGGCACGCTGAAGACCGCGCCTGGGTCGCCCCGGTCACCGCGTTGGCCGTCGACTTGGGCAATCCCGCTGGACTAGATCACGTCAAGGATCCCTCCGAGGCGGCGGCGCGGGTATTCGTCAAGCAATTGACTGCTGCCGGGCTCCAAGTCGACGGTGACCCTACGCGAGCCGCTGCCAGCGGCAGCGCGACGCAAGTCGCAGAGGTCTTGTCGGTCTCGCTGCTGTCGATCATCGAAGAGCTGATGGCGATCTCTGACAATTACGTCACCGAAGTGGTCGCCCGGCAGCTCGCCTTGACGCTGGGCAAAGAAGCGTCGTTCACTGGCGCTAGTCAAGCTATTGAGCAGCAGCTGCGAGCCCTCGGGCTATGGGCTGACGGTCAGATCATCGCCGACGGGTCTGGTCTGTCGGAGGCCAATCGGATCACGGCACGCACATTGACCCGGGCCATGCAACTGGCAGCTTCGTCGCCGCGACAAGCCCATTTGATCGGCACCTTGCCCACCGCGGGCGCGACTGGCACCATGATGCGTCGTTTCGGCGACGACCGAGCCGCTGCCGGACGTGGGATGGTGCGCGCCAAGACCGGCAGCTTGGACGGTGTCTCTTCGCTGGTCGGCTATAGCCCGTCCAAGGACGGCGCATTAGTCGCGTTCGCCTTCATCGGCAATGGCATGCCAAGGAATCAAGACCAGCGGCCGTGGTTTGACCAAGTGAGCGCGGCGATCGCTGCTTGTGAGTGCGGCGAATGATGGCTGCCAATCGCCGCCCTGGTGCGTTGCAGGCTCGCAGGATTCGAGTTGCACGTGGTCGCCGGTGGGCCCGTGGCGGCCCAGCGATGCTGGCGGCCCATGAGCGAGTGTCCGATGGCTAGACGAGCGTTGACCGACGATCAGCTCGCGGTCGTGCAGGCTGCCAGATCCGCCCTGCAACGCAGCTTCTTTGACGCTCGCCCCGTTCGAATCGGCTGCTCGGGCGGCGCCGACTCGATGGCTTTGACGGCCGCCTGCGCCCATCTGGTCGGTCGAGAATTTCTTGGGCTGCCCGTTGAGGTCGTCGTGGTGGATCACGGCTTGCAAGCTGGGTCTGCTGAGCTGGCTGCTGACGTCGTCAAGCGTTGCGAAGCGCTGGGCTTGTCGGCGCGCGCGGTGCGCGTGGCGGTTGACGTCCACAGCTCGCTAGGGATGGAAGCTGCAGCCAGGGCCGCCCGCTATGCGGCATTGACTGCGCCGTTCGAGCCACTGTTGGGTCGAGTCGAGCAAGAGTCGAGCGAAGCGTTGGATGCTGGGTTCGAAGTCGCCGCGTCAGGGTCGTTCGAGGGCGATCTGCTCATCGCGCACAGCTTGGATGATCAAGCCGAGACGGTCTTGTTGGGGCTCGCCCGCGGCTCCGGGACGCGGTCGCTGGCCGGGATGGCGCCGCTTGGCTGGTTGGACAGCACGCGGGTGATTCGTCCGCTGCTAGGGCTGCGTCGACAGACCTTGCGACGCGCAGCCGAGGCCTGGGACTTAGAGATTTGGGACGATCCGCACAACCAGCTCGACGATTTCGCGCGGGTCCGGGTGCGCAACGTCGTGCTGCCGACCATGGTCGACCAGCTCGGGGCCCAGGTCGTCGCTGCTTTGGCGCGGACCGCCGAATTGGCTCGCGCAGACGCTGACACTTTGGACGCACAGGCCGCCGACGCTTGCCCAGATCCGTTGCCGACCCGCTTGCCGATCACGGATTTGCGGGGTCGGCCGCCGGCTATCGCCAGCCGTATTGTGCGCCGGTGGCTGACCGCTCAAGGCGTCCTCGAGCCCAGCGCTGGTCATATCGCAGCGGTCATGAGCCTGGTCGTCGATTGGCGGGGTCAGACCGGCGTCGACATGCCTGGTGGGATCCGCGTCCTACGACGCGATGACGCTCTGGTCACCCAGATCCTTTGAGCTGCCCAGGTCAATCGCTTGATCGGACGGCCTGTGAGCGCGGGTCCATGCGCGTAGGCTGGAGCATGTGCATGCTGCAGATATCGAAGCTGATTTGCAAAGAGTGCTGTTCACCAGCGACCAGCTAGCGGCGCGAGTCGAAGAAGTCGCTGCCCAGATCGACGCTGACTATGCAGGCGAGGAGATCCTGCTGGTCGGGGTGCTCAATGGCGCGATGATGGTCATGGCTGATCTGGCTCGGGCGCTCAAGATTCACTGCGCTGTCGACTGGATGGCGGTCTCGTCCTATGGCTCGGGCACCAAGACCTCCGGTGTCGTGCAAATCCTCAAAGATCTCTCGACTGACATCGCCGGTCGGCACGTGCTGATCGTCGAGGACATCGTCGACACTGGTTTGACACTCAGCTATCTCAAGCAAAATCTGCAGTCTCGAGGACCGGCTAGCGTCGAAATCATGGCGATGTTCTCCAAGCCGGAATGCTTGACCGCTGACGTCGACGTCAAATACATCGGATTCGAACTGCCCGACGAATTCGTCGTCGGATATGGCCTGGATTACGCAGGTCGCTACCGAAATCTGCGCGATCTCGGGACGCTGGCGCCGCACGTCTATAGCTGAGCTGACACCACCTCCCAGCTCAGCGCAGCGCTGGACCCGCGCGAAATGTCGACGCGCCGGTTACCAGCGATGTGGGATGCTTGGGCACATGCCTGATGCCACTAAACGCGGCGGTGATCGCGACGATCGCCACGGCGACGCTGAGCAGCGTCCTGACCGCTCCGAACAGCGATCTGGAACTCACGTCCGTCGATCGCCAGCTAGCCGTGCTCCGCAGGGCGGATCTCAGCGGCCGAATCTGGCGCCGAACAAGATGCCGGTGAGCAAGCGAGACGATCAAAAACGTCGCCGCACCGGCAGTTGGCTAGCGATCTTGATCGTGGCGCTGATCGGCTACCTGGTCTTCAACGCGATCGCTAATCGCAATGTCGAACAGGTGCCGACCTCGCAGGCCGTCTCGATCATCATGGGCGACGAGCCGATGAAGCAGGCGGTGCTGACCGCCGGCAGCCAAACGATCCGCCTCGAAATGCAGGACGGCAAGCGCTATTCGTCCAGCTATCTGCCCGAGCAAGCAGAGCTGTTGAGCCAACGGCTCGATGAACGAGTCCAGCAGGGCACGCTCGAAAAGTGGCAGGGCATCACCCCAAATGATGGCTTTTGGACCTTCCTGCTCTATCTGGGCATCCCGATCCTGTTCTTGCTGTTGATCTTCGGCATGATGGCGCGCTCCCAAGGGGGGCTACGCAATCAACTCGACTTCGGTAAATCGCGGGCTAAACAGCACGATCCAGATCGTCCGCAGACGAAATTTTCGAACGTCGCGGGAGCCGACGAAGCCGTCCGCGAGCTCGACGAAATCCGCGAATTCTTGACCTATCCCGAAAAGTTTCGCAGGGTCGGTGCGAAGGTGCCCAAGGGTGTGCTGCTCTATGGCCCGCCCGGCACCGGCAAGACGCTGCTGGCTCGGGCAGTCGCCGGCGAGGCTGGCGTGCCGTTCTATTCAATTTCTGGCTCCGATTTCGTCGAAATGTTCGTCGGTGTCGGAGCTAGTCGGGTGCGTGACCTGTTCGCTAAGGCCAAAGAAAATGGTCCGGCGATCATCTTCATCGACGAGATCGACGCGGTCGGACGCCACCGTGGCGCGGGCATGGGTGGCGGCCATGACGAACGCGAGCAGACGCTCAACCAGCTGCTGGTCGAAATGGACGGTTTCGACGCAAACACTGGCGTCATCATGATCGCAGCGACGAACCGTCCTGACGTGCTCGACCCGGCACTGCTTCGCCCCGGACGTTTCGACCGACAGATCGGCGTCGAAGCTCCAGACGTCAAAGGTCGCGAGCAGATCTTACGGGTCCACGCGGTAGGCAAGCCGCTGGCCGAGCATGTCGACTTGGCCGCGGTCGCCCGGCGCACGCCAGGTTTCACCGGCGCCGACCTAGAAAATGTCTTGAATGAGGCTGCGCTGCTCACTGCGCGCCTCGATCTGCCGCTGATCACCAATGCTGAATTGGACGAGGCGATCGACCGCGTCATCGCTGGTCCGCAGAAAGCTGGCCGCGTCATGGACGACCGCGAAAAGCTCATCACCGCCTACCACGAAGGTGGTCATGCGTTGGTCGCGGCGGCGATGCCGGGCACTGACCCGGTGCAGAAGATCACTATCCTGCCCCGTGGCCGGGCGTTGGGCTACACCATGGTCTTGCCTGACCAAGATAAGTACTCCCAGACCCGCAATGAACTGCTCGATCAATTGGCTTACATGATGGGCGGTCGGGCCGCTGAAGAGTTGGTCTTCCATGACCCCACCACAGGCGCCAGCAATGACATCGAGAAGGCGACCAAGCTCGCCCGCGCGATGGTCACCCAGTACGGCATGAGCGAATCGCTCGGCACCGTCAAACTCGGTGGCGACGAATCCTCCGAACCATTCTTAGGCATGGGGCAGGTGAAATCTGGGCCAAATTATTCGCCGCAGACCGCCGCGAAGATTGATGCCGAGATCACCAAGCTGATTGAAAACGCCCACCAAGAAGCCTTCGACCTGCTCGTAGCTAATCGCGACATTTTGGACGAGATGGTGCGCCAGCTATTGATCAAGGAGACGCTGACCCGCGAGGAGATCGAGCAGATTTTCGCTGATCTGCACAAGCATCCCGCTCGTGGCGCGTTCACTGGCTCGCATCGTCGGCAGCCGTCCGACCGCGGCCCGGTCGGCGTCGACGGACAGCCAGTCAGCTTGCCGGTGCACTCCCAGCCCGCTGGCGGAGCCCAGCTGCCGCCTGGTCAACCAGGCAGCGGTGAGCTGACCGTTCCAGGCAGCGGCATCTGAGAAGGAAAGATCATGACCTTAGATTTTGAAGACGATCGCCAGTTGGCGGCTATGGCATTAGACGGCAAGACCGCTTCCCAACCGCCTTCGCTGGTGGATCAGCCGCGAATCGAGGCGGCTGTGCGGGAATTTCTGATCGCGATCGGTGAAGACCCAGATCGAGAAGGTCTGCTAGACACCCCGGGACGCGTCGCACGGGCAGCTGTGGAATTGTTCTCCGGGGTGGGCCAGGAACCTGACGCGTTGTTCGAGCGGACCTTCGACGCGGCTCACGACGAGATGGTCTTGGTCAAGCAGATTGAGCTGCATTCGGTATGTGAACACCACCTGCTGCCATTTCATGGCGTCGCTCATGTCGCATACATTCCGCCTGAAACCGGTCGGGTCGCCGGGCTGTCAAAGCTCGCCCGCTTGGTCGAGCTATATGCTCGACGTCCTCAGGTCCAAGAGCGGCTGACTAGCGAAATTGCTGACGCAATCATGCGCTTGCTGGACGCGCGGGGGGCGTTGGTCGTCGTCGAATGTGAACACATGTGCATGACGATGCGGGGGGTCAAGCAGCCCACTTCGCGGACGGTGACCTCCGCGGTACGTGGGCTGTTCACCTCGCCGGCGACGCGGGCCGAAGCGCTCAGCTTGATCATGGCGCGCGATTAGATGACCGACATTCAGCAACTACATCCGGCTGACTTGGCAGCCGATCAGTCGCGCACCTTGGTCATGGGCGTGATCAATGTGACGCCGGATTCATTTTCGGATGGCGGCCGCTGGTACGACCCCGAGGCGGCCATCGCGCATGGCCATCAGCTGCTAGCTGAGGGCGCTGACCTACTCGATGTAGGCGGCGAATCGACTCGTCCAGGGGCTGCGCGGCCCAGCGCAGACGAAGAATTGCGTCGTGTGCTGCCGGTCGTCACCGCGTTAGCCAGGCAGGCTGTCGTCAGCGTAGACACAATGCGTGCTGACGTCGCCGCCGCGTGCATCGAAGCCGGTGCGCAGATCATCAATGACGTCTCCGGAGGCCTAGCCGATCGGGATATGTTGTCACTGATCGCCGAGACTGACGTCGATTACGTCTGCCAACATTGGCGGGGCCACGGCGATGTCATGCAGCAACACGCGAACTATCACGATGTCGTCCAAGAGGTGCGCGAGGAACTCAGTCAGCGACTGGATGCCTGCCACGCCGCCGGCATCGACCCGGCGCGCATCATCGCTGATCCAGGTTTGGGCTTCGCTAAAGGCGGCGAGCAAGACTGGCAGATACTGGCCCATCTCGACCAGTTCACGAATCTTGGCCATCGGCTCTTGATCGGAGCCAGCCGTAAGAGATTCCTCGGATCGCTGCTGGACGATCGCCCAGCCGACGCACGCGATGTCGCTACCGCTGCGGTCAGCGTGATCTGCGCGCAAGCCGGCGTCTGGGCGGTACGCACCCACGAGGTACGCGGTCAACGAGACGCTATCGCCGTCGCGACCAAAGTCGCCCGCAGCGCGCGTCAACGCTCGTAGCAGGCCAGGGCAGCCGGCTGCGCCCAGCCACAGAATCTGACGTTTGCGCCCCGTTGCCGAAAAAATGAGCCAGGATCGAAGGGTGAATGCTGACCCCCAAGCCGATCCCACCGGCCGCATCGCACCCCAAGCTGGCGGTGTTTGCGTCATCGAGCTGACCGGTCTGCGGGTGGCAGGCCGGCATGGCGTGTTCGATTTTGAACGCGAAAATGGGCAGGATTTCGTCGTCGATTTAAAGATTGAGATTCCCCGCCTAGTTGATGACGAACTAGACCAGACTGTCGACTATGGCGCTTTGGCAAACGAGGTCGCTGAAATAATTGCTGGACCTCCGGTGAATCTGATCGAGACGCTGGCTGAAAATATTGCGACAGCCGTTTTGGATCACCAATTGGTCAACCAGGTCGAGGTTTGCGTGCACAAACCCCAAGCACCGATTGATTTGACCTTTGACGACGTAGCAGTACGCATCATCCGAAGGAGTTGACATGACCGATAATTTTGCAATTGACGTAGACACCATCGGCAATCTGAAACCCCTGAATCAAGTCGTCTTTGGGCTCGGTTCGAACATGGGTGACTCGATCGCGATTTTGCAGGAAGCCGTCAATCGGCTAGCAGCTACCCCAAATCTAATTTTGGTAGATATCTCTTCCGTATATCGCACTAAGCCCGTCGGATATGCCAATCAGGACGATTTCTACAACATCGTCGTTATCGCTGATTCGACCCTAGAACCAATGACGCTGCTAGATCGTGCCCAAGCCATTGAACAGTCGCTGGGCCGCGTGCGGGATCCCGAATTGCCCAACGGACCACGGACGATCGACATTGATTTGATCCAGGTCGGAAAACGCAATAGCGACACTAAAGAACTAGCCTTGCCGCACCCGCGAGCGCATGAGCGGGCATTCGTCTTGGTGCCGTGGTTAGAAATCGAACCACGCGCGCAATTGCCGCAGGGCTCAGTAGCCGGATTATTGGCCGATATTGACGTCACTGGCGTGCAGCGCGTCGAGGGCGTAGACATCGTCAAACCTTGATCGATATTGCGCCAAATTGTCCGCTAATACGACGGACTTAGCTGCAAATCAACATTTAGACTGAATTGTGGCTTTTCAAGATTTGCGCGCATAGCGGCTCAGGTCTGCGGTGTGCTATTTTCGGTCTGTCGCATTCGACTTTAAGCTTTCGACTTTAAGGAAAAACATGGCTCAGCGTGTGAATGTCCAGTTGATTGATGACATCGACCAGACCGAAGCTGCCGAAACCGTCACTTTCGCGTTGGACGGCGTCTCGTACGAAATTGATCTTTCCGAGCAGAACGCGCAAAAGCTGCGCAATGAATTGGCCACTTGGATCGAGCATGGCCGTCGCGTCAGTGGTCGTCGCTCGACTGGCCGTAAGCCGCGTAGCGGCCAGGGCAGCGGCTCGGACACCACCGAGATTCGTGCTTGGGCTGAGCAGAACGGCTACACCGTCTCCAAGCGGGGTCGCGTCTCGGCTGAGATCCGCGAAGCCTACGAAAAGGCGCACGCCTGATAGCTGCCCATCCGGTGGACCAATGACGGTCCGTCCTGGAGCACTTAGATCCCCGGTTGCCTGTGCTGCCGGGGATCACATTTTTTGCAGCCACGGCGTCTGGAAAGCGCGTTCACCTGTGGGCGAACTAGGGGAACAAGCCCCTGCCGTTGGTGGTTAATACACTTGTAGATGAGTGACGCCGGCTCAACCTATGAACTGGTGTCAATTCAGCCGGGTGGGACGCGACGATCCATGTCGCGACACCGCCTAAGACGAGTAGCTGGAGCGATATCTGCTGATCGCGTCAGCTAAGAGGAGAAATATGTTTGAGCGATTCACCGATCGTGCTCGCCGCGTTGTGGTCTTGGCCCAAGACGAAGCGAAGATGCTGCACCACAACTACATCGGCACCGAGCACCTGCTGCTTGGTCTGATCCACGAAGGTGAAGGCGTCGCAGCCAAAGCGCTGGAGCAGATGAGCATCTCGCTGGAGGCTGTGCGCCATGAGGTCGAAGAGATGATCGGCACCGGCAGCTCTGAGCCGACCGATCACATCCCGTTCACTCCGCGCGCCAAGAAGGTGCTGGAGCTGAGCTTGCGCGAAGCGCTGCAGATGAACCACTCCTACATCGGCACTGAGCATTTGCTGCTCGGTCTGGTGCGCGAGGGTGAGGGCGTCGCTGCTACCGTGCTGATCAAGCTCGGTGCCGATCTGAACCGCGTCCGCAGCACCGTCTTGCAGCTGCTCAGCGGCTACCAGGGCGGCGAGCAGCCAGTCACCTCTGGCGCTCCGGAAGGCTCGGACACTCGCGGTGGAGCGACGATCCTGGACCAATTTGGCCGCAACCTGACCCAGGCAGCTCGGGAGAACCGGCTCGACCCGGTCATTGGCCGCACCAATGAGATCGACCGCGTCATGACGGTGTTGAGCCGTCGCACCAAGAACAACCCGGTGCTGATCGGTGAGCCTGGCGTCGGTAAGACCGCGATCGTCGAAGGGCTGGCGCAGCGCATCGTCCGCGGCGAAGTGCCCGAAACCTTGCGTGACAAGCAGATTTACACCCTCGACCTAGGTTCACTGGTCGCTGGCTCGCGCTATCGCGGTGACTTCGAGGAGCGGCTGAAGAAGGTGCTCAAGGAGATTAAGAATCGCGGTGACATCATGCTGTTCATCGACGAGATCCACACTCTGGTCGGCGCTGGCGCGGCCGAGGGTGCGATTGACGCTGCGTCGATTTTGAAGCCGATGTTGGCCCGCGGCGAGTTGCAGACTATCGGCGCGACGACGCTGGACGAATACCGCAAGCACATCGAAAAGGACGCCGCGTTGGAGCGTCGTTTCCAGCCGATCCAGGTCGCTGAGCCGTCGATCGCGATGACCATCGACATTCTCAAGGGTCTGCGTGACCGATACGAAGCCCACCACCGCATCACCATCACTGACGAGGCGCTGGCTGCTGCGGCAAACATGGCTGACCGCTACATTCAAGATCGTTTCCTGCCCGACAAGGCCATCGACCTGATAGACGAGGCCGGCGCCCGGATGCGGATCGCGCGGATGACCGCGCCGCCGGATCTGCGCGAATTCGACGAAAAGATCGCGTCGGTCCGGATCGAAAAGGAAGCTGCGATTGACGCGCAAGATTTCGAGCGCGCTGCCTCTTTGCGTGACGACGAGAAGAAGCTGATGTCGGCGCGTGCTGAGCGCGAGTCGGCTTGGCGCGAAGGTGACGCAGACACCCCGGCGGTCGTCGGCGAAGAACAGATCGCTGAAGTGCTGTCCAGCACGACTGGGGTGCCGGTTAGCCGACTCACTGAGGAAGAATCGCAGCGGCTGCTGTCGATGGAGACCGAGCTGCACAAGCGTTACGTCGGCCAAGAAGAGGCCGTCAAGGCGCTGTCGCGGGCGATCCGTCGTACCCGCGCTGGCTTGAAGGATCCCAAGCGACCGAGTGGTTCGTTCATTTTCGCTGGCCCCTCTGGTGTAGGTAAGACCGAGTTGACCAAGGCGTTGACCGAGTTCCTGTTCGGCGACGAGGACGCGCTGATCACCCTCGATATGAGCGAATATTCCGAGAAGCACACTGCCTCGCGGATGTTCGGTTCGCCGCCAGGCTATGTCGGTTATGAGGAAGGTGGCCAGCTGACCGAGAAGGTGCGTCGCAAGCCGTTCAGCGTCATCTTGTTTGACGAGATTGAAAAGGCGCACCCAGACATCTTCAACTCGCTGTTGCAGATCCTCGACGAAGGGCGCCTGACCGACGCACAGGGCCGCGTCGTCGACTTCAAGAACACCGTCATCGTCATGACGACGAACCTCGGTACCAAGGACATTTCTCGTTCGGTTGGCTTGGGCTTCTCGCGCAGTGGCGACACCGAGTCGAGCTACGAGACGATGAAGGCCAAGGTCAACGAAGAGCTCAAGCAGCACTTCCGTCCGGAATTCTTGAACCGTGTCGACGAGACCATCGTCTTCCACCAGCTGACTCAAGCCGACATCCACCGCATCGTCGATCTTATGGTCGCCCAGATAGAGGATCGGCTGGCCGATCGCGACATGGGCATCGAACTGACGCCGGCGGCCCGCGAGCTGCTCGGCAAGCGCGGTTACGACCCGGTCTTGGGTGCTCGTCCGCTGCGCCGCGCGATCCAGCGCGACATCGAAGATCCGATCGCAGAGCAGATCCTCTTCGGTCAGCTCTCGCCGGGCTCGATCGTCGTGGTGGACGTCGCTGACGGCGCTGATGAGAAGTCGACGATCCCGTTCACCTTCACCGGGACGCCGAAATCAGAGCTGCCCGACATGCCGCCGCTGGCTGAGCTAGGCACCGATCTGAACGATGCCGGTGCTGGTGAGGCTGGCCGCGACCTCGACAGCGGTGAGTGACCCAGCGGCTGACTGATAGAAACTGTGTCGATTATCCGGGCACGTCCTAACCTGCATGCCGCAGGACTGGGACGTGCCCGAATCATTTCATAGCCAAGTTCGCGATCAACTGGCGCGCCACTGAGGCGCTCGTGGCTCGATGAAACTAGCGTCTCAATGAAATTAGTCGAAAAATTTGACGCGTCTTGCCGGCCGCGATGGGGACGCGTCGCATCAGCTGATGATCATCCGTAGCGTCCCGAAGTAGGCGGCAGCGCCGATCGCTAACGCGCACAGCAGCAGCGTCGTCAGCCAACCGGCGGCGTCGACGCGGCGTAAGCTCGCCGGCCGAGCCCAGGTGCGGTCAGGGAAAGCGCCGAAGCCTCGCGCCTCCATTGCGGTCGCGAGTTTCGTGCCGCGTCTGATCGCGAATACCAGCAAGGCGAAGAACATCGTGAATAGTCGACGGATGCGGCCGTGATCGCCCAGGCCGCGCGCGCGGCGGGCTAGCGTCATCATCCGCCAGTCTTCGACGAATAGGCCGATGGTCCGCATGCCTGCCAGCGTCCCGAGGACGAATTTCGCAGGCAGCCTGACGATTTGCGCGAGCCCGTCAGCCATCGCCGTCTGATCGACTTCGCCTAGCAGGATGACCGCGCCCAAGCCGAGCGCGAAGATCCTGATCAAGGCGGCCAGCGCCATCGACAGTGAGCCGTCCGAAATGGTCACTAGTCCCCACTGCCACCAGATCCGACCCTCAGGCTCGGCATAAAGCAGCATCGAAATGGCGCCAATCGGAGCGATGATGGCGACAGGGATCATCCTGCGTAACAGCCGCCCAGCAGGCACCCCACAAGCCAGATAGATCAAAGCTTGGCCGAGCGTCATGATCGTCGCGCTCAACCAATCCAGCGAAATCAGAATCGCGATCGACATCAAGACGGCCAGACCGATCCTGGTCACCGGATTGAGCCGATCCAACTGCGTCGACGAGACCTCGACATGGGGGGTGCTGAAGCTGCTCATTGGGTCGCTCCAGATTCGGCGCTGAGCTCGATGCGATGTTCGGCCAAGAGCGCCAAATATTGCGCGTCATGGGTGACCGAGACGATCGTGACATCCTCGGCTAGTAGCTCGCCGATCATCGCGACGAGTTCTGCCCAAGTGTTCCGATCCTGACCAAAGGTCGGTTCGTCCAAAAAGATGACGGCAGGGCTAGTGGCTAACACCGTCGCGACGCTCAGCCGGCGCTGTTCACCGCCAGAAAGCGTGAACGGATTCGCGTCCGCCAAATGCGCGAGCCGCATTCGCGATAACAGTTCGTCGACACGGCCATCGATTTGGTCGGCTGGGCGGCGCAGCGCCCGCAGTCCGACGGCTAGCTCAGCGCGCACCGAGGACTCGACGAACTGATGTTCGGGATGCTGAAAGACCGTGCCCAGGCGCGTCAATAGTTCGCGGCTAGTCCAATCATGCGGATCGCTGACGTCACGGTGCCGCCGGCGCCACCAGCCGTGCTTGACGATGGTCTGGGTCGGGCGCAGCTGTTCGGCGGCGACGACGCGCCCCGCCAACGGCTCCAACAGACCCGCCATGGTCATCGCTAGCGTCGACTTGCCAGCGCCATTGTGACCGGTGATGACCGTCGAGCGCGACGCCGGAATTTGTATCTCGAGATTTTGGGAAACTGGCTTGTCGACTCGATAACCCGTGCTCAGCTGCTCGCTGGATAGGATCGTTGACTTTGCTGGACCGATCTCGCGGCGCCGTCCAGGCGCCGGCACGCCCGGCACCCAGATGCCGGCTTCGGTTAATAGCTCGGCTTGCGCCGTCAACACTTCGCTGGGCGGGCCGTCAGCGATGACCCCACCGCCGGCTTGGGCTGAGGCCAGCACGATGACCCGATCGACGACGTCCGCCCAAATCTCGACGCGATGCTCGACGATGACCATCGTCACGTCACGGTGCGCGCCGAGCGCTGCGATAGTGTCGCGTACCTCAGCCACGCCGACCGGGTCGAGATTAGCCGTCGGCTCATCGAGGCAGAGCACCGCGGGCCCATCGCTGTGCTGCCCGGCCGCAAACATCGCTAACGCGCCAGCTATTGCGAGACGCTGCTGCTGGCCACCCGAAAGCTCTGACGTAGAACGTTCGCGTGGCAACTCACCGAGTCCGACAGCATTCAAAGCCGAATCAACTAGCGGCCAGATCTGATCGGTCGGCACCCGCAAATTTTCCAGGCCGAAAGCCACGTCATCGCCGAGCTTGGCCAAGATGATCTGCGACTGCGGATCTTGCATGACTAGCCCGACGCGACCGCGCAGCCGGCTGGGATGGACGTCGTCCACCAGCAGCCGGCCGATTTCGTCACCCTCGTCAACGCCACCCAGGACGCCAGCGATAGCGCGCAGCAAAGTCGATTTTCCTGAACCGCTTGCGCCGAGCAGTAGCACCTTTTCGCCGGGCTGGATCTCGAAATTGATCTCCCGGCACGCCCATTCGCTGCGGCTGGCGTAACGCCAACCCCAGCCTTCGGCGCGCAGACTCATCTGGCGGTGGCTTGCTGGGTACGTCCCGAAGCGAAGCGATCCAACACGCCCGTCTCAGCTAACGCCTTGGTCAACAGCCAAGCCAGCAGACCAGCCAAGACCAGGCCGCTGATCGCATTGCTGGCCAGGTAGATCGCGTTGAAGGTGAAGCCCTTAGGCAGATTCGGGGTCAAGAACAGCTCAAGCAGCCAGGCGCCCACACCGGCAGCTGCGCCGGAAAATAGCGCCACCGGCAGATCCCAACGGCGATAGGCGAAGATCAAAAAGACGATTTCAGCCAAGATGCCCTGCGCAAAACCCGAATAGAGGGTCGTGATGCCCCAGATATTGCCGATGACTGCAGAAACCGAAGCAGCAATCATCTCGACCAGCAGGGCAGCGCCAGGCTTGCGGATGATCAGACCACCCAACGGCCCGCCCAGGAACCAGATACCGGCGGCGATGCCGCCCAGGCCCGGGGTGATGGCGCTCATGGCGCCATACCAGGCGTTGCCGAGGCTATTCCAAAGCCAAAAGATCAAGCCGACGGCCACCCCCAACACAGCGGCAACAACGATGTCGACGACGCGCCAGTTGAGCCGTCCGCTGGTCGCGGCGGTGGTCAGATCTTCGCCCTCGCGGACGCTGACGCGGGCATTGGGATCTTTGGTGCTCATGATTCCTCCAAAGCAGACAGGGGAGCCGAACCTCGGCCCACCAGCACGGGTCGAGTCAGGCAAGTCGCCCGATGTCTCGGAGGGTCTCCCTTCGCTGGCATTACCCAGATCAGGTCTGACGGTCGAGAGCTTCCGGCTCTCCTCTCAGCCCGACTCATCGGGCTCCCGTAGCTAGAGATTCTAGTGAACCGACCAAGCAGCCCAAAAAGTCGCGCCGCTAGCTGAACAACGTTAGGGCCTGCCGCAAGCTGACGACGTCAAGCTGGCCGGGGGCGGAGGCTTCGCCGTCCAGGGACGCGAACGTGGCGACCGAGCCGAAGACTTGCCCGGCGACGCGGGTGATGCGTCCTCGATCACCCATGGCGATAGCGATGAGGGGCTGATTGAGCTGCCCGCTCGCTCGCGCGCAGGCTCCCAGCAGATTCGCAACATCAATAGCGCTGGTTGCCGTCACCGCCAACTTGCAGACCGCGACGTCCTGGCTGGCTATCTGCTCAAAGATGGCGACGAGTTCGTCTGCACTAGGGCATTGGTCCAACAGATGACGCGAGCCTATCACCGGTACCCGATGCCGAGCTGCCGAGGCTTGAGCATCGGCGGCTCCCGAATGCGAGATTTCCACGTCCACAGCGTCGACCAAGCCTGAGGTGCACAGCTCGTCGGTCAGCTGGACGAGCTCAGCGGCTTCGAGCGCGGCCAGGCCACCTTCTGCTTGGCTGCGCACCGTCGTCAGCAGCGGAAGATCACCAAGCGTTGCCCGCAGTTCGGGCAGAATCTCGGGCGCGCCGGTCAAGTCTTTGAGTTGATCTAGCCGCCACTCCGCGATGTCAGCGCCGGACTGCACTATGCGTCGCGCGCGAGCTAGCACAGTCTCGCGGTCGGCGGCCATGATGGAGACGATGACCGCTGGCTGGGCGGCGTCCAATGTCAGCTCTCGAATTTTCGTCATGGCCGGGGCTCCTGCGGATAGACGATGATGTCAGCCAGCTCTTGGGGGCGGTCGAGGTTCCAATGCTCGGCTTCTTGTTCAGCCCAGACATCCCACCAGGGGTCGAAAAGTCCCTCGTCACGGGCCAGCGCGAGATCCTTACGTTCGGCAGTTGGACGTTCGACCCAGATCGTGGTCGATGCCAAAGCTGCGCTCCGCGCGGTGATCGCTCCGCAGCCTTCGACCAGAATCGGCGCTTGCGGGTCGAGTTCGATCCATTCAGCGGGTCCGTCAGCGACCCAATCCCACCGCCGATAGCCAGCCTCCGAGCTAGCCAAGACCGAAGCGCTCACCATCGCAGACGCGGTCATCAGACCAAACCAGCCGGGATAGAAATCCTCCAAGCTCACCGATTGCAAGCCAGGTAACTTCGGCGTCAAGTGCCGTGCCAGATCAGCGGCTAGCGTCGTCTTACCCGATCCGGAACCCCCGTCAATGAGCACCACCAATCGCCGTCGCTCGGCGTCAGTCAATAAACGTTCGACGAGACGATCGAAATCATTTGGCAGGTGGCACTCCACGGATTCGCATCCTACTGGGCCTGCTGGCCGTCTAGGGTTGAGGTCATGGACTGGAGCAATTATCAAGCAGCCCTTTTCGATCTTGACGGCGTACTGACGCCCACCAGCGAGCTACATATGCGGGCCTGGAACGATCTGTTCAACGGCTATTTAGCCAGCATCGGCCTGCCTGCCGACTACAGCGATCAGGACTATTTCGCGCACGTCGACGGCAAGCCTCGCTACGCCGGCGTTTCGGCTTTCTTGGAGAGCCGGGGGATCGGCTTGCCGCAGGGTGATCCGTCCGACAAACCCGATCAGAACACCATCTGCGGCCTGGGTAATCGCAAGAACGAAGTCTTCAATCAGCTGCTGCATGACGAAGGCATCCAGGCTTTTCCCGGTTCGAAGCGCTTGGTCGAACAACTCCAGCAGCGCGGCGTGAAGCTGGCGGTCGTCAGCTCCTCGCGCAATGCCCATGAAGTGCTGGCCAGCGCCGGCATTGCAGAATTTTTCCCGGTCGTCGTCGACGGCATCTACGCCGCAGAAAATTCCTTGAACGGCAAACCTGCCCCCGACACCTTCCGGCGTGCAGCTGAGCTGCTGTCCGTCGAACCGGCGCAAGCTGTCGTCTTCGAAGATGCGCTGTCTGGGGTCGCCGCCGGAAAGGCGGGCGCATTCGGTCTAGTCGTCGGTGTCGATCGTGGCGCTGGGGAGGCTGAACTGAAGAATTCTGGCGCGGACGTCGTCGTCACCGATCTTGCAGAGCTACTGGCATGATCATCGAGGACATGACCGTCGACCCGATGGACCAGACGATCTTTCCTGCTGATCCTTGGCGGCTGGTCGAGACTGAATGGTTGCCCGAACAAATGGGCAAGACCGAGACCCTATTTGCCGTAGCCAACGGCTATCTGGGCATGCGAGGCGTGCCTGAAGAGGGTCGTGACGCGCATCGCGTAGGCACTTTCGTCAATGGCTTCCACGAAACCTGGGAGATCAAGCACGCCGAAGAAGCGTTCGGTTTCGCGAAGACGGGGCAGACCATCGTCAACATTCCGTCGAGCACGAATATCAAGCTATATGTCGACGACGAACCGCTGTTGATCACCGTCGCTGATTTGCAGGAATACGAACGCAGCATTGATTTCCGCGACGGTATTCTGCGCCGTGACTTGGTTTGGCGGACGCCGTCCGGCAAGCGCGTTCAGGTGTCGTCGACGCGCATGGTCTCCTTCGCTGATCGCCACCTGGCATTGATGAGCTATGAGGTGACGATGCTGGACGGCGACGCGCCGATCACGCTCAGCTCGCAGATCGTCAACGTCGAAGATTTTGACGAACTGCATCATGCTCCGCGCACCAGCGATGAAGGTGACGGCCGCAGCCAAGATCGCATTGACGATCCTCGCCAGACGCGTGGCTTTGACCATCGAGTCCTCGAACCGCAGATGAATTGGCACAGCGATCGGCGGATGATCCTCGGCTTCAAGACGGCGAATTCCGGCATGACGCTAGCTGTGGGCGCTGATCACGTCATCGAAACCGAGAACGAATACGAGAGTCTGGTCGACACTTCTGACGATCTGGGCCGCAATGTATTTCGGGTGCACGCCAAGCAAGATCAGCCGATCAAGATCACCAAGGCGGTCGCCTATCACACTTCACGCGGGGTTCCGGTGCGCGAGCTGTCGGATCGGGTGCGGCGCACCCTCGACCGCGTTCGGGAGCTCGGCATCGGCTATCACATCGAGGCGCATAAGCAGTTTTTGGCCGACTATTGGGCCAATGCGGACGTTGAAGTCGGCGCTGAGCCGCGGGTGCAGCAGGCGGTGCGCTGGTGTCTATTTCAGTTGGCGCAAGCCGCTGGTCGTGCTGACGGCACGGGCATCGCGGCAAAGGGTCTGACTGGTGACGGCTACGAAGGTCACTATTTCTGGGATTCAGAAGTTTATGTGCTGCCCTTTTTGAGTTACACCAATCCGATCTGGGCGAGAAATGCGTTGCGTTATCGATTCACGCATCTAGAACACGCCCGAGATCGGGCCAAGGAATTGTCGGTCAAGGGCGCACTATTCCCGTGGCGGACGATTAATGGTGAGGAGGCGTCCGCGTATTACGCGGCTGGCACCGCGCAATATCACATCGATGCCGATGTGGCTTTTTCGGTGGGACGTTATTGGTCTGCCACTGACGATAAAGAATTCCTCTATGACGAGGGCGCCCAGTTGCTCGTCGAGACTGCCCGGATGTGGGCTGACTTGGGCTTTTGGCGGCTAGGTGATGAGGAAGTCTTTGAGATTCATGGGGTGACTGGCCCCGATGAATACACCACGGTGGTCAATAACAACACCTTCACCAATGTCATGGCCCGGCACAATCTTCGGCTGGCTTATTCGCTGATCGAAGAAATGCAGCGCGAAGCGCCAGAAAAATATCAGCGACTCGTCGAACGTACTGATTTAGCTGCTGCTGAAATTCTCGAGTGGCGACGTTGCGCTGAAGGCATGTTGATTCCATTTGACGAGGCGCTCGGTATTCACCCACAAGATGATGCTTTCCTGCAAAAGGAATTGTGGGATCTAGAAAATACCCCGCGGGATAGTTTCCCGCTATTGCTGCATTACCATCCGCTGGTCATTTATCGTCGTCAGGTCTTGAAACAGGCTGACGTCGTCTTGGCTGATTTCTTGCGGTCCAGCGAATTCACGTTGGAGCAAAAACGCGCTGATTTTGAGTATTACGACCCGATCACCACAGGTGATTCGTCGCTGTCGGCGGTCGTGCAGGCTATCGTCGCCGCTGAGGTCGGCCACCAGGACATGGCCTACCGCTATTTCCGACAGGGGCTATTCGTCGATCTGGCTGATCTGCACAATAACGTCGCCGACGGTGTGCACATCGCGTCGATCGGCGGCGTCTGGCACGCGTTAGTGCACGGCTTTGCAGGCATGCGCGACGAAAATGGCGTCTTCGAATTCGATCCTAGGCTGCCCCGGCGATGGTCGAATCTGGATTTCTGTCTGCATCGTGGCAAGAACCGGCTCAAGGTGCGGCTCCAGACCAAGGACATCACCTTCGAAATCGACGAAGGCGAGCAGGTGCTCGTCGCGGTGCGTGGGGTGGAATATCTGGTAAAGGCAGGCGAACCAGTGACGGTGCCGCTGACGGGTCAGGGCGCCCGACTGCCGAACCTGGCTACGACCCACCCGATCATCGGTGGGCGACGAGCAGACGGCAGCCTGATCACCGCGGACGTGCCAGACAGCATCGACGAATTGCTCGACAAGACGAACTAATCAGCACTGCGCAGCCGAGCTGGCGACTCCGGGGGCATCGGGCTGAACCGAACCCCCCGGAGCTGTCGCGGATTGACCATGCGCCCAAGCGGAGGCGTCAGTTGCCCGTCAATTGGGCGTCCAGCTCGCCGGGCAGCCCCATCGCCTCAGCGACCGAAAGCGGATCAAGCAGTTCTCCAGTTGGAAGTTGATGTAGCGCCGCCAAAGTGAAGGTCTGATCGGCGGTGCGGGCGTAGCTCAGTTCGACGCGGCGACCGATCCGATCGACCCCGCTGGTGGCCTCGTAGAGCTGAAGTTGGACCAGCCGACCGTCGACGCCGAGCGCTTCGACGTAGCCCTCGATCTCGTCAGCGAGTCGTCTGATCATCTCGACCGGTTGGGCGACCTGCACGACGTCTCGGACGCGGACCTGGTCAGCAGCAGCCAATTCGTTGAACTCTTTGGCTTGTTCTTGGAGTCGCTCGCGATAGCGGCTCATGACGTCGAGGGCTTGATTGGCCCGCGCCAAGATCTGTTCAGAAGATTCGATCGGATAGCGCAGGCCGGCCATGAACAGCGCGATGGTCGACATTGCTGCGGAGACGGTGACGACCGGCATATTGGCCTGCTGTGAGATGCGATCGGCGGTGCGATGTCGGGTGCCGGTCTCAATCGTCGGCAGCTCCCCGGAAGGGACGAAATGCACACCAGCGGCGATGATCCGGTCAAGATCGTCGCTGACGAGGATGCCGCCGTCCATCTTGGCTAGTTCGCGCAGCGAAGTGGCGGTGAAATCAGCATTGACGCGAAAACCGCCGGTGCTGATTTGCTCGACGACGCGATTTTCGCCCAGCACGATCAGTGCGCCGGTATGGCCGGCGCGGATGCGTTCCAAGCCCTCCCGCAGCTCAGTGCCAGGCGCCAGCATGGCGCGATAGTGCCGGAAACGGTCTTCGTCATGACCCAAGACAGCGCGCTTGCTCACCTGTTCAGCTTAATTGTCAGTGCCGAGACATAGCCTGTTGGCATGGCAGCCAAGCAGGATTCTTATCAATGCACCGAGTGCGGATGGACGACGGCGCGTTGGGTCGGCAGGTGTGGCGAGTGTCAGGCCTGGGGCAGCGTCGTGGAGCGCGGCGCGCCAAAACTCAAAGAGGTCAGCTCGTCGGTGCCGCTCTCGTCGGCGGTCCCGATCGGCGAGGTCGACGTCGAACAGGCCGGCCATGAAGCGACCGGCATTGGCGAATTGGACCGCGTCTTGGGTGGGGGACTGGTGCCTGGCGCGGTCGTCTTGCTGGCTGGCGAGCCCGGCGTCGGCAAGTCGACGCTGCTGCTCGAGGTCGCTTCGAAATGGGCCAAGGGCGGTCGTCGCACGCTCTATGTGACCGGTGAAGAATCCGCGGCCCAGGTGCGGCTGCGCGCTGGACGCACGGACGCCGTCGCCGACGAGCTCTATCTGGCTGCGGAGACCGATCTGGGCACGGTGCTAGGCCATATCGAGCAGGTCGAACCGTCACTGCTGGTCATCGATTCGGTGCAGACGATCGGGACAGCAGAGGCGGACGGATCACCAGGTGGCATCGTCCAGGTGCGTGAGGTGACTGGTGCCTTGGTGCGGGTGGCGAAACGACGTGGCATGGCCGTCATGATCATCGGCCACGTCACTAAGGACGGCGCGATCGCTGGGCCGCGGCTGCTGGAGCATCTAGTTGACGTCGTGTTGGCCTTTGAGGGTGATCGGCATTCTGGTTTTCGGATGGTGCGGGCGACGAAGAACCGCTTCGGGCCGGCTGACGAGATCGGCTGTTTCGAGATGGCTGAGCGCGGCATCGTCGAAGTGCCCGACCCGTCCGGGCTATTCATCACCCGCCACGGGGAGCCTACCCCTGGCACCTGTGTCTCGGTGACCTTGGAGGGGCGACGTCCGCTGCTCATCGAAGTGCAGGCGCTGGTCGCCCCGGTCGCGGCCGATACGCCGGCGCGGCGGGTCAGCAATGGCCTGGACGGATCCCGGCTGGCGATGATCTTGGCCGTCTTGCAGCGTAAAGCCGGGCTGCCGCTGTCGCGTCAAGACGTTTACGCCTCGACCGTCGGTGGCGCAAAGATCCTGGACCCCGCGGCGGACCTGGCCGTCGCAATCGCGGTCGCATCCGCTGCCATCGACCGGAACTATCCGCAGCGCGTCGTGGCCTTCGGTGAAGTCGGGCTAGCCGGTGATCTGCGCCGCGTCCCAGGGCTGGAGCGTCGCGTTGCCGAAGCCGCGCGGCTGGGTTTCGATCTTGCAATCGTGCCGGTCAACAATCGCGATCCCAACCAAAAGCTCCCGCAACTGCGCGGCCTCAAAGTCGTCGAAGTCGAAACCCTCGCCGAAGCGCTAGCCGTCCTCGACCTGCGTCGAGGCGCTTAACTCCCGGCGCTCGCGTTTGTGCGTCCTGCATTAATGAAGTCGTGGGTGGTGCGGTCGGCTGGGTTGGGCCGGGCCTCGGAGCGAAGGTAGCGCGCCAAGACCGCACGGGTGCAGGCTTGGCAATGAGCGCGACTGAGCAGAGGGGGCAGGCCGAACCCAGCCGACCGCACTAGCCACGACGTTGACGAGCGTCACCGCCAAAAGGTGAGCAGCGCGAGGAAAGGGGCCAGCAGCTGGGCGCGAGTTAGACGGCTATGCCGTCTAACGGACGGCTACGTTAAGGATGAGCAGATTTCGGAGAGCGTCAGATACGCACGAGCCCAGTGCCAGGGACGTCGAAGGTGACGGCCAAGACACCCGGCATCGCGTTGTGCGAGTTGAACTCGAAGCGGACACCGTCGAAGTAGGTTCCGATGGGCTGACCGATCCATTCTTCGACGCGCTCACGGGATCCAGCGATCTCGATGGTGTCGAGGCGGACGTCAGATGGCAACGCCGATGGCAACACGTCCGGATCGGATTCCCAGTGCAAGAAATAGGGTAGCTGTGGGTCAGTCATCAAGCCTTGGATGCCGATCTGACACCAGCTCAGTGTCCGGCCGTCAGGGAAGGTACGGCTCCCCGGAACAGCTTCGCGTTCTAGCCGTTCTTCGAAGGGATGCAGATTGTCCACCGAGACGACCCAGCCGAGCCAGCCGCCACCCAGTTCTTGACGCGCACGCACAGCCTGACCGTAAACGGCTTTATCAGCCGCGGGATGATCCAGCACTTCGACGATTTCAAGGTAGCGGCCATCGACCAACGGAACGATGTGGTTGCGCGTGCCAAAGCGCGGGTGGGCGCCGCCGTCTTTGATGCGATCTCCAAAAATTGGCCGCAGTCGATCGACCGCGGCGCTGAGGCCGTCAGGACCTGCTACCAAGCTGAGGTGATCGACGTGCATGAATCCATTGTTGCCACCTGCCTGCGCCATCACGAAATCGGGGGTGGGTATAGCCCGTTTCGAACTCGCAGGCCGGGCACGATACGGTTGCAGCATGGTCGACTTCGAGCAGCACCGAACTGCCCTGAACTCGCAACAGCTAGCCGCTGATCCGCCCGGCGACGACAGCATCCCCGTGGTCGGGCTGAGCAACTCCAGCGTGTACCCAGAATCCACCCCCTACACCTTCGAACTCGCCTCTGAGCTTGGCTATGACGGCGTCGAAGTCGTCGTAGGCGCTGACGCGCCGTCGACTGATGTTGACCAGCTGTTGCGGCTACGCGATTTCCATCAAGTCGACGTGCTCAGCGTGCATGCGCCCTGCCTGGTCATCACCCAGCGGGTTTGGGGCGCCGATCCGCTGGAGAAGCTCGAACGTTCCGCGCAGGCTGCGCAACGCCTCGGCGCGCAGGTCGTCGTCGTGCACCCGCCGTTTAGGTGGCAGCGCAATTACGCTGCGAATTTCGCCCAAAACATTCGACGCATCCACGAGCAGACCGGCATCAAACTGGCTGTTGAAAACATGTATCCCTGGCGGGTGCCGGCGGGAAATCGACTGGGATATCTGCCGCACTGGGACCCGACCGACCAAGATTATGAACACTTGACTCTGGACTTCTCCCACGCGTCGACCGCGCTGGTGAAAGCTCGCGACTACGTCCCAGCATGGGGCGATCGGCTAGCGCACATCCACCTGACCGACGGCCGCGGCGCCACCAGTGATGAACACCTCTTGCCCGGCGAAGGCGACCAAGATTCTTGGGCGGTGCTGGGCGAGATCGCCGAGCGAGGCTACGACGGCGCCGTCATTCTTGAAGTCTCGACCCGAAAGATTCCGTCTCGATCACAGCGCGAAGCCGTGCTTGGTGATCTGCTGAGGCAAACGCGTCAAACGATACGGGACGCCCGGCAGCGTGCTGCAGTGCAGGTGAATTGATTACGGTGCAGTCAGCTGCGCAGGGTGAGTCCGCGTCCGCAGATCCGCTCATCGACCGTCGTCAACGACCCACACTGATCGTCGAGACCGTCGTCGTCCTCGGCTTGTCACTGGGCAAATCGATGGTCTATTCGATCTTGAGCATCATCGAAAAATTGACCCGTCCGACGCCGCTGAACCAGCAGACCACGCCGATGAATTCCTCGGTCACCCCCGACCGAACCTGGCTTGATTTTCTCTATCAATTGGCCGGCAATCTTTTCCCCTTCTTCGTCCCAGCGCTGTGCATCTTCTTGATTTGGCGAGCCAAGCCGGCATCAGCCCAACCTTTCCAAGCCCTAGGCATGGACGGCGCACGTAAAGGCTTTGACTTCGCATGGGGCTTTGGCGCTGCAGCCGCGATCGGCATTCCAGGGCTCGGCTTGTATCTGCTCGCCCGTCAGCTGGGCATCAACACCATCGTCGCGCCCGGCAACTTGACCGCGGTCTGGTGGGCGATCCCGATGTACTGTCTAGCCGCCTTCATGAATGGGGTGCTCGAAGAGGTCGTCATGATCGGCTATCTATTCGTCCGCTGGCGACAAGCTGGCGTCAAAGATTGGACGATCATCGTCGTCAGTGCACTGATTCGCGGCGGTTATCACCTCTATCAAGGCTTCGGCGGCTTCATTGGCAACGCGATCATGGGCGTGGCATTCGGTTATTTCTATAAACGCACCGGACGGCTATGGCCGTTGATCATCGCACACACGCTGCTCGACATCGTCAGCTTCGTCGGCTACGCACTGCTGCGTGACGTGCTGCCTTGGCTTGGCTGAACAAGCTGCAGGTGGATTGCGCTATCTGGTCGCCGTCAATCGGCAAAGAATCTGCGGGCTAAGCTGACGCGCATGCGTGTTGGAATCTTCGGTGCAACTGGTCAGGTCGGCGGCGTGATGCGAAAGCTGCTCGACGAAAGCTCGCTGCCGGTCGACGAGGTGCGTTTTTTCGCGTCCTCGCGTTCGGCGGGGACCAAGCTCGATTGGCGTGGCACTGAGGTCACCGTCGAAGACATGGCCACTGCGGACTTCTCCGGCCTGGATATTGCGCTGTTTAGCGCAGGCAAGACTGCCTCGTTGGAGTACGCGCCGAAGGTAGCAGCAGCCGGCGCAGTCGTCATTGATAACTCCTCGGGTTGGCGCGGTGATCCGCAAGTGCCGCTGGTCGTCAGCGAGGTCAACCCTGAGGACATCAACGAGCTCCCCAAGGGCATCATCGCCAACCCGAACTGCACCACCATGGCCGCAATGCCGGTCTTGAAGCCCCTGCATGAGGCAGCCGGGCTGAAGCGTTTGCAGGTAGCCACCTATCAGGCGGTGTCTGGTTCAGGCTTGGCCGGCGTCGCTGCCCTCGATTCGCAGATCGAAGCATCTAACGGCAAACAGCGCACCGCTTTGACCCATGACGGGAGCGTCCTGCCCGAAGGAGACGTCGCGCCCTACGTGGCGCCGATCGCCTTCAACGTCGTCCCGCTGGCCGGCAACCTCGTCGACGACGGTTCGCTTGAGACTGACGAAGAGCAGAAGCTGCGCAACGAGAGCCGCAAGATTTTGCACATTCCGGGCTTGCCGGTCGCCGGAACCTGCATTCGGGTGCCGGTGTTCACCGGCCACACCTTGGTCGTGCACGCCGAGTTTGAGCGCGATATCACCGTCGAGCAAGCCCAGCAGATCCTGGGGGACGCGCCCGGCGTGCAGCTCGTGGACGTCCCGACCCCGCGCGCTGCTGCCGGCGTGAACCCATCGCTGGTCGGACGAATTCGGCAAGACCAGTCGGTACCGGGCACTAAGGGGCTGGTGATGGTCATCTCCAGCGATAACCTCCGCAAGGGCGCCGCGCTCAACGCCGTCCAAATCGCTGAACTCGTAGCAGCTCGTTCTTAGTTTCGACGCCTGCCTGGCCGTCAGCCGGCCACGGTCTGCTCGATCATCATCTGTCCGTCTGCCCGGCCCCTGTTGCGGGGCCGGGCTGCCTCGACTTTGCTCGTCCGCTGGTCAAGCGTTTCTTTCTGGTCGTGTGCCGGTGGTTGGGTTTTGTTTCCGTCGTGATCTGCGGCGAGTCGGTTCCGGGTCGACTCGCTCGCCCTTTTCTCCGAGGCCGCTTTCGCGTCCTCGGCGGGCTCGGTCGTCTCGAGGAACCTCTCTTGCCGCCGATCACTCCTTAGAACCCCAAGTCTGCGAGGTGTGGCGCCGTCGTTTTGTTCAAAGGCGTGGTGGGTGTGGTCGGCCGGGTTGGGTCGGGCCTCGAAGCGAAAGAGCGCGGCCATGACCCTCGGCGCAGCAGAGGGTCATGGAGTAGAGCGCGAGTGAGCGCAGGGGGCGGGACGGCCGCACCAACCACGACGGCAACCAAACCCAACCACCAAAAGCGAATGCAGACAACAAGAAGTGACCAGCGGACACGAGGCAAACCAGTTAGACGGCTAGCCGTCTAACGGACACCGGCCAAACACCCAAGCCACGACAGAAGCACGGCAAGCCGTCTAACGGACACCGTTCAAGCACACAGCAAAACAGCGGCACGGCGAGCCGTCTAACGGACACCGGCCAAGCACCCAAGCAGCGCAGGCGAGCGGTCTAGCTGATTGGGGGACGACGCTGCTCCCAATGCAGTTCGCGTTCTAGCTCACGGGCTAGCACGAGGAGACCGAGTTCGTCACCGACGCGGCCGATCGCTTGCACGCCGACTGGCAGCGGCCCGTCACCTACTGGCATGGCTAGCGCAGGCAGCCCAGCAGCATTCAAGTAAGACGTGAACGGGGTGAATCGCGACTGCCGGATGAAGTTATCTTCCCAAGACTCGTGCGGGATCTGTTCGACCAGCGGCGCAGCGCTCGCTAGAGCCGGCGTCAAGATGAAATCGAATGGCCGATACGTGTCTATGACGCGCGCTTCGAAGGCATTGAGCCAACCCAAGGCCGCCACTAGCCGCTCAGCAGACAATTGACGGCCAGCTTGCACCAGCCCGCGGGTCAGCGGTTCTGCCTGCTCGAGTTGCTCGTCGGACAGGGGGATAGTCGTGCAGCCGGCTTGCCAGACGACACCGAAAGCCTCGGCATAGCCAGCGGCGTCAGGCACGTCCGGAGCAGCCACCACGTCGTGTCCGGCGACGCGCAAGAGCTCAGCGGCCCGTTCCAAAACGTTCAGGGCGTCCGGCGAGATCTCGATGCCCATCGATGCCGGCCACGGCGTCCACGTCGAAATTCCGATGCGCAATCGACCAGGAGATGGGGCCGCCTGCAGGGCCCGCCAATATGAAGCCGGCGGTGGAGGAGCTGCTGTGGCCAAGGGCTGCGATTTCGCGTCGCGGCGACGCGGACCAAGCATGCCGTCCAAGAGCAGCGCTAGGTCCTCAGTCGAGCGCGCGAGGGGCCCAGACAATTCCAGGCCAGCTAGCGATTCCAGGCCACTATTGGCGGGTATGCGTCCGCGGCTGGTTTTGAGACCCAACACGCCGCAGCAGGCAGCTGGGATACGGATCGAGCCGCCGCCGTCCGAACCAGGTGCCCAAGGCAGCAAGCGCGCAGCTACGGCGACAGCTGCACCGCTGGACGAACCTCCCGGCGTGCGGGCGAGATCCCACGGATTTCGGGCCGGGCCGATCTGATTGTCGCCGAACGCGCTGAGCCCAAACTCTGGACAATTGGTCTTGCCCAGACTGATCCCGCCGAGCGCGTCCATGTCTGCCACGATGGGCGAGCTGACGTCAGCGACCTGTGGGCCTAAGGCAGATCCCCAGGTGCTGACCACACCAGCTCGATCGGATAGATCCTTGTCGCCAAATGGCACTCCCCAAAGCGGGGCACGCTCGATATCACTGGCGGACGGATCACCTTGGGCTCGAGCGCGATCCAGCTGCTCGGCTCGCCGCAATCCAGCTTCGATAGCGACGACTGAAAATGCCCGCAGCTGGCCGTTGAATCTACTGATCCGGTCAGCGAAATGCTCGGCACACGCGGTGGCGCTCAGTTCACCGTCGGCCAAGACGCGGCGCAATTGCACCGCGGAAAGATCATGCAATTCAGTCATGGTGCTCCGTCCTGAAAACCGGCCACTAGCTGCGCGACCGGAGCCCGTTCTCCATCGCTAACCGCAGCTCGATCCAATTGAGCTGGACGAGCAGGTCGGACTGAAGATCTGGGGACGATAGTCGGCCGTACGCGTTCAGTCTGCCCTAAGCCTTTCGCTGCTGGGGATTTCTTCCCCGGCCAACTCCGGGCTAGAATCTTGCTGTTGTCCGCTGGAGCGAGCACGTTTTCGGCAGCGCGATCGGCGTGAGCAGAATTCCGCTAGCGACCGAGATTCGGTGCTATCCAGCATTGAGGTCTTGCGTGGGAATACCAACCCCCAGATAGATCCCAGAAATGTTCTGGTTTAAGGAAGGTTGAACGTGGGTTCAGTCATCAAAAAGCGCCGCAAGCGCATGGCTAAGAAGAAGCATCGCAAGCTGCTGAAGAAGACTCGCATCCAGCGTCGTCGCGCCGGTAAGTAGTCTCGCCGCCATCGTGCTCGATCTAAAGTCAATTCGGGCGCAGGACGACGAACCGCTCGAAGACGACGAACTCGAACCCGGCCGCAGCGAAACGCTGCTCGGCCGGGTAGTTTTCGTAGGCTGCGCTGGCTTCGACCCGGGCATGCTGACGATCCACTCGGTGCGTGAGCTGCTGCATTCTGATGTCATCGTCGCCCCGCCTAACTACAAGTCGGTGCTAGCGGACGTCGACGTCTTCAGCATCCGCCCGGAAGCTGAATTCATCACCCTCGCTGAGGTGGATCCCGATCCGGCGAAGGCGATGGACAGCGTCGTGGAACGAACCGTTGAGTTGGCCAAAGCCGGCAAATCCGTGTGCTGGATGTTGCCCGGTGAGCCATTCGTCGACGGTCATGTCGCCCCGTTAGCTAAGCGCTTGACCGACGCCGGCTGTCGCGTCGATTTCTATTCGGCGGTCGACTGGAAGTCTGAAATCGCGACTCTGGCTGGCATGAATTTGGACGTGCCGGGCGCCGAACTGCCTGGCCGCGTCGTCGGTGACATCAGGCATCTGGTCGATAGCACCAATATTGAAAAGGCGAGCTTGATCTTCAGCTCGACTCGCCCAGAGCTGGCCGACACTGCCAAAGTCTTGCTCGGCGCTGGCATTCCCGCTGACGCTGACGTCCGCGTCGTCGTTGGTGGCGGCGGCTTCGAGCAGCACTCGGTGTGCGCCGAGTTGGGAAATTTAGCCAGCTTGGAATTAGACAATGACGGTCCGCTACTGGTCGCCGTCGGACCCGCCGGCAAGCTGCGTCCTGAGTTCAGTTGGTGGGAAAATAAGCCGCTGATTGGCTGGCAGATCTTGCTGCCGCGCACTCAAGGCGCCCCCGGCATGCTCGAATATCGACTGCACTTGCATGGCGCGAAATATCAAGTCGTGCCTACGATGGCTATCGAGCCGCCGCGCAACATCCAAGCGATGGAACGTGCGGTTAGAGAAATGGTCGATGGCGAGTACCAATGGGTCGTATTCACTGACCCGCACTCGGTACAAGCCATGTTGGACGAGCTCGAAGGCTGGGGTCTAGATGCCCGCAGCTTCGCCGGCCTACGCGTCGCGGCCAGCGATCCGCGCGCAGTCGAGTTGCTGCAATCGTTCGGGATTCGTCCCGATCTGATCGCCTCGGACGGCACCTCGAATGGCCTAGCTAGCGAATTTGCAGTCTATGATGACCTGCTCGATCCGTTGGACGGCGTCCTGTTGCCGCGAGCGTCGGTGGCTACCGAGCAGCTCGCCCAATCCTTGACGGATCTGGGTTGGCGGGTCGAGGAAGTCATGTTCGCCCGTGCGGTGCGTTCGTCACCGCCGCCGGCTGAGATCCGGCAGACCATCAAAACGGGTGGCTATGACGCGGTCGTATTCACCAGCGCTACGGCGGTCCGCAATCTCGTCGGCATCGCCGGCAAGCCACACCCAGACACCATCGTCGCCGCGATCGGCCCGCGCACTGCGCAAGCATGCGCTGAGCATGATCTGCGGGTCGATGTGGTCGCGCCGTCACCTGGCGAAGTCGAATTGGTCGATGCCTTGGCGCTATTCGCTGAGCAGCGAGCCGCCAATCTGATCGCGGAAGGCGGCCACTTCTATCGGCCCTCGCAGCGGCCCCGGCGCCGTCGAAATGTCGCCAAGTGATCAGCGACGTGCTGAGAAGCTGAGAGAAGACGCGATGAGCGACGCGGCGCTGATCCACCTGGTCAGACATGGTGAGGTGCACAATCCTGAGGGCGTGCTCTACGAGAGGCTGCACGGCTTTGGTCTGTCGGCTCGCGGCCGGCAGATGGCTGAAGTGCTTGGTGATTGGTTCGCTACGGCAGCCCTAGATCTGCTGATTTCCAGTCCGCTGCAGCGTGCCCAGGAGACGATGACGCCGATCGCAGCCAAGCATGAGCTGGACTTTGAGATTGACCAGCGGCTCATCGAGGCGAGCAATCGATTGGCCGGTCAGCCACTCAAGACCAAGCCACTGAGCTTCATCAAGCCAGCCAACTTTAAGCTATACCGCAATCCTTGGCGACCCAGTTGGGGTGAACCCTACGCACAGGTCGCTGAACGGATGAGCGAGACCATCTTTGACGCTGCTCGACGGGTCGGTCCTGGCGGCCAGGCGGTGCTGGTCAGCCACCAATCACCCATTTGGCTTGCCAGACTGAAACTAGAAGGCAAGCGGCTGGTGCACAGTCCATTGGCACGCCAATGCCGGCTCGCGAGTGTCACCTCATTCACCATCCGCGATGATCGATGCATTGGGGTCGGCTATGTAGAGCCTGCGGTCGATCTCTATGACGAAGACTCCGCCAGGCCATTCTCCTCTGGCGGCCGCAAGCGTTGACTTCGCTTTGAGAATCCTGGATCACGTCGAATAGCGCTTCGAGCGTGCTCGTCTCCTCCAGGCGCCTAACCACATCTGTGTCAAACTTGAGCTGTGCACCTGAACCAGTCAGATCTCGTCACTGAGTCCACGCCCAATTCGCCTGACGGCGCTGCTAAGCGTGCCGTCGATCCCACCTCTGACAGCCACAAGCACTTCGACTTGTGCGTCATCGGCTCTGGATCTGGGTTGGGCGTCATGCCGCCAGAAGTCACCGCGCACTGGCGCGTCGCATTGATTGACGCGGGGATCGGGCCAGGCGAACTATTTGGTGGCACCTGTTTGAACGCGGGCTGCATCCCGTCCAAGATGTTCTCGGTGCCAGCGACGATCAGCCGCACGCCTTCCTGGTCAGGTGAGGTCGACGTCAAACTGGGTTCGGGCAGCATCGATTTTGCCGCGCTCCAACGACGCACCTTCGGACGCACGGACGCGATCTCGACGTCAGGTCTGGAATGGCAGTTAACTAGGGACAGTGTCGAGGTCTTCCGCAGCACGGCGAGCTTCGTCGACGAGCACACCTTGCGGGTCGGCCACGAGCTGATCACCGCCGACCGATTCGTGATAGCCGCAGGTTCCCGTCCCCGACCGTTGGATGTTGCGGGCTTGGACGAAGCCTGGCTGCAGGCCTACCTACATACCTCTGAATCGATCATGCGCATCCCACAGCCGCCGCATCGGCTAGTGATCCTGGGCGGCGGCACCGAGGCAGTGGAGTTCGCGCATATTTTCGACGCGCTCGGTTCGCAGGTGACCATCGTCAACCGCTCCTCAACTTTGCTGCGCAAGATGGACGATGACGTCGCCAAATTGATTACCGCTGAGCTTGGCGAGCGGATGTCGGTGCGCGTCAATCAACAGTTGACGGCGATCGAGCCGGGCACCCACGGCGGTGTCGTCGTCACCACCGAGGACGCTGACGGTATCGAATACTCCTATGAGGCCGATTTGGTGCTTTCAGTCATCGGACGGGTGCCCAACAGCGATCTGTTGAATGTGGCAGCCGCTGGTGTAGCGACCGATGCAACAGGTTTCATCAAACATGACCAGTGCCAGCGCACTAGCCAGCCGCATATCTTCGCGATCGGCGACATCTGCAATCATCAGATGATCAAACATCTAGCCAATGCGCAATCACGCACGGTCTTGGCGCAACTGCTCGCGGAATTGAACGGCACTGAGCCGAGCATCGAGGATCCTGGCCAGGTCTTGCCGGTCGGCATTTTCACCTCGCCGGAGATCGCATCCTTCGGCTTGACCGAACAGCAGGTCATCCAATCCGGCGTCGACCATGTCTGCCACATTCAAAAATATGACAGCACCGCCTACGGCTGGGCGCTGAATGACGACAAGCACTTCGTCAAACTCATCGCCAGCCTGGACGGCCGCCTGCTCGGCGCACACATCGTTGGTCCGCAAGCGACTACCTTGCTGCAGCCATTGGTCATGTATCAACGTTTCGATTTGGATGTGCGGGCTGCCACGCGTCAACAGTTCTGGATCCATCCGGCATTGACCGAGGTGATCGAGAATGCGCTATTAGGTCTGGCGGAAAAGATCGCATCGGTCGAGGAAAGCAAGTGAGACGACGTACCCTGACGCGCGCCGCCGGGCTGCTGCTGTCGTCGGTCGTGTTGGCTGGCTGTGCTGGGGCGCCGGACGTTCCAGCCGCTAGCCAGCCTGCGCCGAGTGCGGCATCGACCGCTGGGCCGGTTCAATCCGCAGAGCCGACCAAGCCACAGCCGGCGCCGAACTCCCAGGAGACTAAAGCGCAACAGATGGTGAGTTGCCGCCAGTTGGCTGCCGAGCTGAGCCCCGCTGAACAGGTGGGGCAGTTATTCATGATCGGCGTCCAAGCTGGCACTACGCCGCAGGCCATGACGGCACAACTGCAAAATCAACACATCGGCTCGATCATCTTGCTCGGGCAGCGCAGTGGATTGACCAATGTGCAGGCCGAGACGAGTCAATATCAGCAGCTTTTCCCGCAACTGCTGATCGCTGCAGACCAAGAAGGCGGTCTAGTGCAGCGACTGGCTGGCCCGGGTTTCGAGACGATTCCGTCCGCCGCTGAACAGTCCGCGCTCAATGAGACGCAGTTGCGCTCCAATTGGCAGCGCTACGCCCGCGAGTTGCGCAACGCCGGCGTGACTTACGACCTGGCGCCGGTCGCTGACGTGGTGCCTGCAGATCAGGTCGCCAATAATGCAGCCATCGGCCAGCTGCAGCGCGGTTATGGCAGCGATCAGCAGGTGGTCGGTAGCAAGGTGACTGCCGTCGTCCAAGGCCTATCGGATGGTCGAGTAGCAAGTTCAGTGAAGCATTTTCCTGGCCTGGGTAAGGTCGCTGAAAATACTGACTTCGCCGTCGGGCATGACCGCGTATCCCAGCTGACAGCGGATGAGCTGAGCTCCTTCCAGGACGCAATTGACGCCGGCGTAAGTTCGGTGATGATTTCTTCAGCGATCTACGATCTGGTCGATCCCGGGGTGCCGGCGGTCTTCTCCTCAGTCATCATCGAAGACATTCTGCGCGCCCGGATGGGCTACACCGGCGCCGTCATTTCGGACGATCTGGGCGCAGCGGTCGCCGTCGCAGGATATTCGGCTGAGCAGCGTGCACTGCGCTTCTTCGCCGCCGGGGGAGACCTGCTGATCAGCGCCGACCCGACACTGACGACCCAGATGGTCAACGCGACCCGTGCCAAAGTTGACGCCGACCCGCAGTTCGCGGCATCGGTCACCGACAAGGCCGGACGTGTCCTCAAGCTCAAGAGCTCAGTCGGCCTGGTTTCTTGCTCCTGACGCAAGCTCTCTCGCACAGCGCGACGACGATGTTCTTTGCCATCAGGCGATAGGGCGTCAACTCGCCGCCAGCGTCGGGAAGACCGGACACATCGTCGCGTCATGATGGCTGGAGTCCCTTAGCTGCGCGTCAGTGACTGGCGCGTACGACCTGGCTATGGTGCAAAGCAGCCACGGAAATGACGAAGGGCGCCCCCATCCGGGACGCCCTTCGAACTTTGGTGTTGAATCGCAGCGATTTAGCCGAACTGACCGGTGATGTAACGCTCAGTTTCGGGATGCGACGGGTTCTGGAAGATCTTCTGGGTCTCGTCGAACTCGATCAGGTGGCCCGGCTTGCCGGTGCCGGCGATGTTGAAGAAGCCGGTCTTGTCCGACACGCGGGATGCCTGCTGCATGTTGTGGGTCACGATGACCACGGTGTAGTTCTGCTTGAGCTCGTGGATCAGATCCTCGACAGCCAGGGTCGAGATCGGGTCGAGCGCCGAGCAGGGCTCGTCCATCAGCAAGACCGCAGGAGCAATAGCGATCGCGCGAGCGATGCACAGACGCTGCTGCTGACCGCCGGACAGGCCATTGCCGGGCGCGTCCAGACGATCCTTGACTTCCTCCCACAAGTTCGAGCCACGCAGCGACTTCTCGACCAGCAGATCCTGGTCGGCCTTGCTCATCTTCTTAGCGTTCAGCTTGACGCCAGCAAGCACATTGTCGCGGATCGACATCGTCGGGAACGGGTTCGGCTGCTGGAAGACCATGCCGATTTGTTGACGAACACGAACCGGATCGACACTCGGTGCGTAGATATCCTGATCGTCGAGCAGGACCTGGCCCTCGGTGCGCGCACCAGGGGTCAGCTCGAGCATGCGGTCCAAGCACCGCAGCACGGTCGACTTGCCGCAACCCGACGGGCCAATGAACGCGGTGACGGCGTTCGGCTCGATGACCATGTTGACGTCCTCCACGGCCAGGTGGTCGCCGTAGTAAACGTGCAGATTCTTCAGTTCCATGCGCTTAGCCATGTGTTTTATTCCTTCCTAGCGCCGGTCAGCGGTTCAGCTTCGGCGCAAAGCGCTTAGCGACGACACGGCCAATGATGTTTAGAAGCATGACGATCAGGATCAGCACCAAAGCGCCGGTCCAGGCACGGTCATAGTAGACCTGGCTCGGACAGCCAGGCCTGGTCCGCTCGTAGTAAACCAAGACCGGCAGCGCGGTCATCGGGTTGGGCCGGTTCGAGCCCGGCATCGGGTTGGTTACCATCGCGTCGGTCAGACCCATCGTGACCAGCAGCGGAGCAGTTTCACCGATGACGCGGGCGATGGCCAAGATTACACCCGACACGATGCCGGAGATGGACGTCGGCAAGACGATCTTGACGATGGTCCGCCACTTGGTGACGCCCAGCGCATACGAAGCCTCACGCAGGCTGTTTGGCACCAGGCGCAAGATCTCTTCTGCGTTACGCACGACGTAGGGGATCATCAACACCGACAGCGCGACCGCGCCTGCCATGCCCGACTTCGAGCCGGGGCCGAAGATCATCGAGAACAATGCGTAGGCGAACAGACCGGCGACGATCGACGGAATACCAGTCATGACGTCGACCAGGAAGGTCAGGATCTTCTTCAACCAGCCCTTGCCGTACTCGACCAGGTAGATGGCAGCGAACAGGCCGATCGGGACCGAGATCAAGGTCGCCAAACCGGTGACGATCAAAGTGCCGACGATCGCGTGCGCTGCACCGCCCAGCGCCTCACCGTAGATGCCCTGCTTGGTCTCGGTGAAGAACTGCAAGTCGAATCGGTTTGCGCCCTTGACGATGACCTCGGCCAATAGCGAAACCAGCGGCAACAAGGCCAGCAGGAAAGAGCCGACGACGATATAGGTCATCAAGCGGTTCAGCGCGCGACGACGGCCTTCACGGCTGAACGCCAGCGCGTACATCGCGACCAAGAACAACACGACGCCGAGCACGACGGTGCCAGCGATGCTGAACGAGCCGAACAGCGCCAGCAGACCTGCAGCGACGGCGATGCTGACCACCAGAGTCGCGATGTCGATGTACTTGGGCAGCTGACCGCCAGTCAGGGACTGATCGGGGAAGAACCGCTTCGCGTCAAATGTCGCCACTTGATTGGCGCTCTCTGCGTCATTGGCGCTTTCGGCGCGGCGGGGTGCGTCTTGCACCGGAGGTTGATTGTAGTTGTGGCTCACTTCTTTTCCTCCTTGCCGGCGCGCGGAGCGGCGCTCTTGGGCGAGCGGCTACCGGTGATAGCACGGCCTAGCATGTTGACCAGGAAGGTGATGACGAACAGCACCAGACCAGTCGCGATCAGCTGCGAGACCTGCGTCGGGCCAGCTTCCGGGAAGGACAGCGCAATGTTTGCGGCGATCGTGTTCGGGTTTTGGCTGGTCAGCAGTCGGAAGGTGATCTCGCGGCCTCCCGACAGCACCATAGCCACGGCCATAGTTTCACCGAGCGCACGGCCCAAGCCGAGCATCGCGGCGGAAACCACGCCAGAACGGCCGAACGGGAAGACGACCTGCTGGATCATTTCCCAACGGGTCGCGCCGAGTGCCAACGAGGCCTCCTTCTGCAGACCCGGAGTGCGCAAGAAGACCTCGCGCGACAGTGAAGTGATGATCGGCAGGATCATGACGGCCAAGACCAGCGCCGCGGTCAGCATCGTACGACCGGTGCCAGAAACCGTGCCAGCGAACAACGGAATGAACCCCAAGTGCTGGTTCAGCCAGTTGTAGACCGGCACCATCTTCGGCGCGAGAGTGTTGATGCCCCACAGACCAAACACGACCGACGGAATCGCGGCCAGCAGGTCGATGACGAAGGCGACTGGAGTGGCCAGTCGCTTGGGGGCGTAAAGCGAAATGTACAAGGCGATGCCGACCGCGACGGGCACGGAGAACAGCAGCGCCAAGAAGGATGCCCAGACAGTTCCAAATAGGAAGGGCAGCACATACTGGAAAGTGTTGCCGTCGGGCAGTGAAGCTCCGTCGCCGTAAGCCGGCAAGGACTGGATGATCAAGAACAGCGCGACCAGCGCCAAGATGACCATGATCAGGATGCCCGAGCCGACGGAGATGCCTTTGAAGATCGCGTCGCCGGCGTGGCCCTTGGAGCTGGTCAAAGATTCGTCGTCAGGGGCACGGTCGAGCGTATCGACCGCACTCGATTGAACGGACATGAGACCCCGTTTCTGTGATAACTCCGCCTGACTAGCGGAGGACTGCGCAAAAAGATGCCAGCCGAAAACTCCCCCGAATCGAACGGAAGCCCGTCGCCGATCGAACTGACCTGACGACGGGCATGTTCCGTTCTCAATTGTTTTCGGCGGTTAGCCGATCAGGCTCACTTGATGGTCTTAGCGGCCTTGCGGACACCAGTAGCCAGCTCGCCGCTCAGCGGAGCGTTGCCAGCCTGCTTGACCGAAGCGTTCTGAGCAGCGTCAGAAACGACGAAGTCGGTGTAGGCCTGGACCAGCTTGCCGACGCTCGCGTCCTTGTAGTTCTGGCAAACGATCATGTAGGAGATCAGAACGAACGGGTAACCAGCCGCAGTGCGGTCCAGCTTCAGGGCGTAGTCGTTGTCGGCGCGGCCTTCGACGCGCTTGGAAGCGTTGACGATCTTGGCAGCGGCCTCAGCGGTCGGGCCGTAGAACTCGCCCTGGCCGGTAGCGCTGAACTTGGCGTGGGTCATGTCCGGCTCAACGCCCGACTCGTCGGCGTAGCCGATGGTGCCCTGGCCGTTCTTGACGGCAGCCACGACGCCCGAGGTGCCCTGGGCAGCTTCGCCAGCCAGTTCCTTCGGCCAGTCGCCCGAAGCCTTGTCAGTCCAAACGTCCTTGGCGACCTTGCTCAGGGTGTCAGTGAAGTTCTCGGTGGTGCCCGAGTTGTCCGAGCGGTGCACCGGGGTGATGGCCAGGTCAGGCAGGGTCACGCCAGCGTTCAGAGCGGCGATGGCCGGGTCGTTCCAGTTCTTGATCTCGCCACGGAAGATCTTGGCGGTGGTCGGGCCATCCAGCTTCAGGTCCTTGACGCCAGGCACATTGTAGATGATGGCGATCGGGGAGATGTAAACCGGGAGGTTCAGAGCGCCACCGTCAGCGCAGTTGGCCAGCGCCAGAGCCTTCTCGCCGGCGATCTCTTCGTCCTTCAAAGCGCGGTCGGAGCCGGCGAAAGCGGCGCCGCCTTCGGAGAAGGCCTTGCGGCCAGCGCCGGAGCCGTCCGGAGCGTAGTTGATGGTAACGCCAGGCTGCTGCTTGTTGAACTCAGCGCGCCAAACCTGCTGGGCCTCCTTCATCGAGGAAGCGCCGGTGCCCTGCAGGGTGCCGGAAAGCTTCTCGGCGGCGGGGGTGTTGGCCGCAGGAGTGCCAGCAGTGCTGGTCTTAGTCGTGGGCTCGTTGTTGCCGCAGGCGGTCAGGGTCAGGGCCAAAGCGGCCGCAGTCAGAGCGGCGCCAGCTTGCAGAGTCTTCTTCACGAGATTCCCCTCCAGGGATGTGTGTAATTCGGAAAGGCCGAATATTCCTTTCTTGAGCCAAGTTAGGAGCCTGGCCTTACGCGTTGAGTGCAGAAAAGTGAAATCGCGGTTAACGACTATCGGCAGTCACTGGAAAGCGATAACGATTTGGTTGCGCTCAGATTTCTGGGGGGATGAAGCTCGGTTGACTTGGTTGGCCGCTCGGGCCGGTCGTCAGGTGAATGGCCTCCGCAGTCTCCAGGGAATGGTCGATTTCAAAGCCCAGCGCGTCGATCATCGTCGGCAGGACGGGTCGGTGACCACAGACCGCGGTCGGCTCTAGCTGTTGGACTGCCTTGTCGCGGATCTGACGCATCACCTGCGCGACAGCGCGCGGATTCTCGCTCGCCGGTCCTTCGCCGAGCTCGTCATAGCCGTGAATCTTTAAACCCGCAGCCTCGGCATAGGGGGCGAAGGTGTCCATGCAGCGTTTAGAGGATGAAGAAGCCAGCCGGTGCACGCCAAACGCAGCCAAGACCTCGACCAGTGCTTCGGCCTGCCGCTCACCGCGCGCTGCCAGCGGGCGCAAGGTGTCGTCGTCGCCCTTGAATTGCCGACGCGGCATCGCTTTACCGTGCCGCACGATCAAGAGCGGAACCCTCTGGGTGCCGTCTTGAGCGTGATATCGGACGGCTTCGGTCAGCACACTCAGATCAGTCGGATAGTTCAGCTGCGCCAAGGCCCGACCGACCGGCCACCATTCGACCCGGTCAGCTTCGTCATCGTGCTCGACGGGTCGCTGGTCGAGGAGTTCCCCGAGCCACCAACTGACGACTTTGGTGCGTTCTTTGACGACATGCCGGGTCGGTTGCATCCGGGCGGTCAACCTAATTCGGTGGCCTGTCTCCTCGAGCACTTCGCGCACTGCAGCGACCGGCTCAGTTTCGCCGTCCTCGACACCACCCTTAGGCAGCGACCAGTCGTCATAGCGCTTACGGTGGATCACCAAGACCTCGGTGTCGTCGCCGCTGCCGCGCAGCACGATCGCACCAGCAGCCCGATATTTGTACGCCATCAGTGCGCTCCGCTACCCTTCTCCGACGCAATCGGGCTGCCGTCAGCGTTCAGCAGGCCGCGGCCGCGGGGAGGAGTCTCGATGAGCCTATTTTGCAGGTCGACTCGTGGCTCGCCATTTTCGCCAATCAGGTCAGCGGTCCAATCCTGGTCCTGCAGGCGCCAGGCTGCGGTATTGGGATCGAAAGCGAGGTTGAACAGCGAGTCGATCTCAGCAATGTGCCGTTGGGCCGTGATGCCGACGATGACCTCGACTCGACGATCGAGGTTGCGGTGCATCAGGTCGGCCGAACCGATGCCGACCGTCGGCTTGCCGCCATTTTCGAACCAGTAAATCCGCGAATGCTCCAAGAACCTGCCGAGCACCGAAATCAGTCGAATGTTCTCGCTCAGCCCGGGCACCCCAGGACGCACGCCGCAGATGCCGCGCACCCACAAATCGACCGGCACGCCAGCTTGCGAGGCGCGATAGAGCGCGTCGATGACAGCCTCGTCGATGATCGAGTTGACCTTGATCCGAATTCGAGCTGGCAAGCCCTTCTTGTGATTCTCGATTTCGCGATTGATGCTGTCGATCAGGCCTGAACGGATGCCTTCCGGCGCGACCATCAGGCGGCGGTAATGCGTCTGCTGGGTCATGCCGGACAGGTGATTGAACAGCCGAGCGACGTCCTCGGTGATGATCGGATTGGACGTCAGCAGGCCCATATCTTCATACAAGCGTGCGGTCTTGGGGTGATAGTTGCCGGTGCCGATGTGGGCGTATCGACGCAGGCCGTCCGCCTCTTGACGCACGACCAAGATCAACTTGCAGTGCGTCTTCAAGCCCACCATGCCGTAGACGACGTGCACTCCGTACTTCTCCAGCTTGCGCGCCCAGCCGATATTGGCCCGTTCGTCGAAGCGGGCCTTGATTTCCACGACAGCCAAGACCTGCTTGCCGGCTTTGGCGGCTTCGATCAGTGCGTCGACGATCGGTGAATCGCCCGAGGTGCGATATAGCGTCTGCTTGATGGCGAGCACCTGCGGGTCAGCGGCAGCTTGTTCGACGAAACGCTGCACGCTAGTGGCGAACGAATCATAGGGATGATGCAGCAGCACGTCCTGCTTCTTGACTGCCGCGAAGATGTCAGCCGCGTTCGCCGTCTCGACCTTCGCCAGCTCAGGATGCGTCTTGGGCAGGAATCCTGGGTAGCTGAGCGACTCGCGTTGCAGCGACGCGATCGACATCAGCCCCGAAAGGTCCAGTGGTGCGGGGAGTTTGAAAATCTCTTTTTCGGTGATGTCGAGTTCGCGCGCCAGCAGGTCGAGCATGTCGTCGTCGACGGTATCTTCGACTTCCAGTCGCGTCGGCGGGCGGCCGACTTTGCGCCGCAGCAACTCTTTTTCGAGTGCGAACAAGATGTTCTCGGCGTCATCTTCTTCGACCTCGACGTCCTCGTTACGGGTGACGCGGAAGACGGTGTGCCGCAGCACTTTCATGCCGGTGAAGACCTGCGACAGATTCTGAATGATCAGCTCTTCCAAAGGCAGGAAGCGACCTTCGCCGACCTGGATGAAGCGCTCCAAGATCGTCGGCACCTTGATTCGCGCGAACTGTTGACGGCCAGTCACCTCATTGAGCAGCAAGACGCCGAGGTTGATCGATAGGCCGGAAATATATGGGAACGGGTGGCTCGGGTCGACGGCCAGTGGCGTCAAGACCGGGAAAATGCGCTCCGTGAAGACCTCGCGCATTTTGGTGCGCTCGTCATCGGTCAGCTCGGTCCAGTTGAGGATGTGAATGTCATTTTCGGCCAGCTCGGGACGGATCTCCTCGTTGAACAGCCGGGCCTGCTCGGCAGTCAACTCGTGCGCCTTGGTCATGATCATGTCGTACAGTTCGCGCGGCATGATCCCGGCATTGGACGGCACGGCGACCCCGGCCTCGATGCGTCGTTCCAGACCGGCGACGCGCACCATGAAGAATTCGTCCAAATTGGAGCTGAAGATCGAAATGAACTTGGTGCGTTCCAACAGGGGAGTGCGTGGCTTGTCCTTGGCTAGGTCGAGCACCCGATTGTTGAACGCCAACCAGCTGAGTTCGCGGTCGGTATAGCGCTCTGCCGGTTCGGGCAGCGGAGCTAGGTCTACTTCTTGATCGGTCACTTTGAATCACCTAATCAGTTCGTCGTTTGACGGCCGCGGCTGGTCATTGGAGCCCGAAATGGGCGCATAGTTCGTATCAAGGTTAGTGGTTTCGAAGCCGGCCGTCTGGTAAAGCCGCACGACCGGGGCATTGTTCTGTTCGACGTAGAGCTCGACGCGACGGGCACCGCGCCGCTGGAGATGGTGCAGTCCAGCGTTCAGCAGCGCGCGGCCCAGCCCGTGCCCGGCGAACTTCGGTGCTACGGCGATGACGTAGATCTCGCCTACTTCGGCTTCCAGTTTCGTCCAATGGAAAGCGGCGAGTTCCCCGTCAGCGGTCTTGGCCAGCAGCAGATCCTTGGCCTGAAACCAGGCTTGACTCATTCGACGCCGCGCATCTGAGGCAGTCATGCGGCCCTGTTCAGGATGGTCTTTGAACGCTGCAGCATTGACCTCCACTAGGGCGTCGAGGTCGTCATCTTGATAACTGACTAGCTCATAGCCGGCCGGAAGCTGTGGGGCTGGCGATTGCTTGACGTCATCGAGCTCGCGGTCCATCTTCGCTAGCCGACGTACCGGCTGCAGATCCAGCTGCTCGGCTAGCCGCGCCGCAGCTGGCAGCGTCCCGAAACTCCACCAGCCGGCCGGCTGCCAGCGAGCTTGCATTGCTGCTGCTAGCTGGCTGCCGTGGCCGTGCCCGCGAAATTCGGGGGCGACGAAGAGCTGCGCGTCGCGTCGGTCAAAAAAGCCATAACCGGCTAGCTCAGTGCCGACTTGCAGCAGCGCATGCTGGCCAGCTGGCTCGGCCAACCCAAGCAGTGCTGCCTCATTCAAGGGACGCACCGCGTCGACTGCCTCGGCTGCGGTGCACAGCTGCGTGATCTGTACACGTTGCTGGCTGCTCAGTGTGCTGACGAAATCAATGGACATCAATGACATTCTATTTCTCGGGTATCGCTGGCGAGGTGCCGTCCAAAGGCTGCCGAACCGACGCCTATCAAGCCCAGTCGGACGAGTCGAGGATGATCGTCACTGGACCGTCATTGCGTAGTTCGACTTGCATGTCAGCGCCGAAGATTCCGGTCTCGACGTGCGCTCCCAGACCGCGCAGGGCCTCGACATAGGCGTCGACCAGCGGCTCGCTGATCGGACCAGGCGCGGCCGCATTCCAGCTGGGCCGGCGGCCTTTTCGGGTATTCGCGTAGAGGGTGAACTGGCTGACGACCAAAATTGGCGCGTCGAGATCGCTGGCTGATTTTTCGTCAGTCAAGATGCGCAGCTGCCAAGTCTTTTCGGCCATCTTCTGGACGATCGCCAGGTCGTCGTCATGCGTGACGCCGACTAGAGCCACTAGACCCGGACGGGGAAGTGCGCCAACTACGGCGCCGGCCACACTCACCTGAGCATGGCCGGCGCGCTGTAAAACTACTCGCATCGATCAGGACCGGTACACGACGACCCGATCACCGAACTGCATGGTGTCGTAGAGCCATTCGGCGTCATCCCAGCTGGCCATGTTGATGCAGCCATGGCTGCCCAGGCTGGGGTGCCCGTACTCGTCAAAGCCGCTGGAGTAGTGGATCGCTTCGCCCAGATTTGTGAAATAAATGCTGAATGGCATCCAGCCCGAGAACGGGACCGACCAGTCCATCCGGATCTTCCGCAGTACCGGATGCTCACCTTCGCTGGTGTCATAGCCAGCGCGGCCAAAGCGGGCGTCCATGGTCTTGATGATTTGGCCGTCGACGACCCAGTAGAGCTGATTGGTCGACTTATCAGCGCAGGCTACGCGGCCATACCAGCAGCGTCGGTCGAGAACTTCGCCCGGACGGGCGCCAGTCGCTGCATTCCAGGTGATCGCACCATTTTGGAAACGCTGGGTGCAAGAGTGCTTGATGCAGACCTCGGGGCCGGTTGCCGGGCCGAATTGGCCAGTCTCGCCGCCAGTCTGGCGCCAATAGTGACCGATGGCGCCCTCGACGGGGTACATCGATGCCAGGTTCCAGTAGATCGTGCCGCGCTCGAAACGTTGATAGGCGCCTTCGCCGACGTGAATCTCAGGGCTGGTCGGATAGCCGTAGCCGTAAATGTGCCACTTATCCAACCACTGCTGGCCGATGGCGCCACCCACGGTGTAGGCACCCAAGCGCGGATGCCAGGTAATCGCGCCATTTTCGAAGAACTGCACGGCGCCGCCCTCGAGCGCATACTCCGGGCTGCGTGCCGCGCCGAGCCATTGGTTGCCCGACCACATCGCGTTGATGCCACCAGTGATCGTCCAGGCGCCCAGCTGGGGGTGCCAGGTGATCGATCCGTTGACGAACTTTTGCACGACGCCAGCGCTCAACTGCTCTTCGCTGCTCAGCGCTGCGCCGAGGTTGCCAGCCGCAGCCCAGGTCGCATGAATGCCGCCAGCGATCGTCCGCGAGCCAGCCGCCGACCAGGTGATCGCGCCACCCTGGAAACGTTGCACGACGCCGCCAGCAGTCGTCTCCTCATTGGATAACGGCAGGCCGAATTCGCCATTGACGCCACCAGCTTGCTGCCAAACAGTCCGAATGCCATTCGCCACGATGACGCTGCCGCCTTGCGGATGCCACGAGATCGTCGCATTCTCGAAGACCTGATAAACCCCGCCGCGAGCATCTATTTCACCGGTCGACGGCAAGCCGAGCAGGGCAGCGCCGCCATTGGTCTGCCAGACCTGACGAATGCCGCCGATGACGGGGATGACCATTTCGCCGGTGCGCATCGTCAGCGTCGCATTTTCGTAGACGCGCATCGCGCCGCCAGTGACCTGCTGCTCGGCACCCTTCGGCTTGCCGACGCTTGGATTCGTCGCCGCGTAGGCGTCAAAGACCGAAACATTGGCGGTCGGGGTCTTAGTGAGGCTAGCGCTTGGCGTTGCGCTGGCGCTCGACGATGGCGAAGGCGACGGCGAAGCAGACTCGTTCGCGTGCGCGATGGTCGGAGCGAAGATCAGCGCGCCAGCCAATGCGGCGGCGACCAATTTTGAGCGCTGGTTGAGCAGACGACCCATGTCGTAATCCTTTCTGGCGGAGTAGTTGGTCACTCCGCAGATTGCTAGCTAGTACGGGCATAGCTCGACACGTCAAACGCTGGGCCTTGAGTCACGAACGCCCCCCGCCGCCGTGGCGCGACAAGTCTATGAATTTCTAAGGAGTTGATCAATTCCCCAAATGCCTACTTGGCGGTCTGGTGAGCGGGCGTTCCAAAAAACACTTGGGAGACAATTTGCGCTTGTTCGGTTAGGGACAATTAAAAGGTAGCCAGCACATGGCTGCGCGGGGCTCAGCGTATGACGCCCCGAATGACGATCTGGCTAGGTGAATTAGATGGCATTCGAGATTCCGCAAGATTTGAACGCGCAACTGATGGGTGTTGCTTGGCTGCTCGGCACGTGGCGCGGCAATGGTCACGGCGCCTGGCCGAAGGGCGACGAGTCGGGCGAGTTCGAATTTGGGCAACAAATTGATTTCGCGACCGTTGGGGATCAGCCATATCTGCACTATCTGTGCCAGACCTACGCTCTTGACGAAGCCGGCCAGCCCGCCAAGTCGTTGACGATCGAGTCTGGCTTTTGGCGTCCACATGACGACGCCACTGTCGAGATGGTGCTGACGCATCCCGAAGGCTATGCCGAGGTCTGGGTGGGCAATGTTCAAGGCGCCAAGATCGAAATGACGACCGATCTGGTGGCGCGCACGACGACCGCCGCCGAGCCGATCACCGGCGGCCAGCGGCTCTATGGCAATGTCGAAGGCGATCTGCTTTGGACCTGGGATCGAGCCAGCGAAGACGTCCCATTGCAGCCCTATATGTGGGCTCGGCTGCAGCGAGCCTGAGAGCAGCGCGATGACGAAGGTGCTCGTCGAAGCAGGCGTTGACGCCGGATTGGCCTGGCATTTTGGTGACCCATTAGCGGAGCAGCGCGCCATGGCCGTCGGCCGGGGTGTCGTCAGTTTGAGCAATCGTGAGGTCTTCACGATCACTGGCCCTGAGCGTATCGGCTGGCTCAACCAAGTGACGACGGCCACCTTCGTGGAAGGTCAAGCCGGCGCCGGGCTCATCTTGAATGCCCAGGGCCACGTCATCCATTCCTTCGCCGGCTCTGACGACGGCCAGACCTTCACGGCTTGGACTGAAGCAGGTGCAGCTGAGCCGCTGGTCGAATGGCTCAATCGGATGAAATTTTGGACGAAAGCCGAGGTTGAACTTCGTCCCGATTTGGAAGTCTCGTGGCTGGGCGCTAGCCAAGCGGCCCCACAGTCGGCCATCCAGCTGCCCGACGCTATCGGCGCGGGTCGGCTGATCGTGCTGGCTAAGGAACAAGCCAATCTCATCGCCGCCGAACCAGCCGGCATCTGGGCCTACGAGGCGCTGCGGATCGCCGCCGGCGTGCCGCGGATCGGCGTCGACACTGACGAGCGCACGATCCCAAATGAGATTGGTCTGTTCGCGACGGTGTTGGGCAAGGGCTGCTATCCCGGCCAGGAGACCGTCGCGCGAATTCATGCTTTGGGGCGTCCGCCACGTCGCCTGGTGGGTCTGCTCATTGATGGTTCGGAGGAGAGACTGCCATCCCAAGGCGCGCCGCTGATCGTCGACGACAAACAGGTCGGCGTCCTCGGCTCGGTCGCCCAACACTATGAGCTCGGCCCCGTCGGGCTAGCGCTCATCAAGCGCAATGTGCCCGTCGATGGCACCGTCTTCGTCGACGAGCTGCCTGCGAGCCAGGAGATCTTCGTTGATCCGGACGTCGGCGAACATTTCCGGCCAGATTTATAGCCCGGAGCTGATCAGCTATCGGCTGCTGACGTGAAGCTCGTGGCATTGCCGGGTATTTTTAGATAATCGCTCAGCGGACGGCTGGGCGGCCGACCGACAGGAAGTGTCCAATGCCACAGACCCCCGCCCAAGACTCGTTGATCAAGCTAAACCCGAATCCGCTGGTGCAGCAGATCGGCAAGTTGCCGGGGGAGTGGACGCTCCGCGACATCATCGAATTCATCTCCGCTGCCGAGATTCAGCGGATGAATTTGCGCTATATCGGTGGTGACGGTCGGCTCAAAGAATTGAATTTCGCGATCCAATCCGAGGCGCACCTGGAAAAGGTGCTACTGATGGGTGAGCGCGTCGATGGCTCTTCGCTGTTCGATTTCGTGGCCGCAGATAGCTCGGATCTCTACGTCGTGCCACGGCTGAGCAGCGCGTTTTTAAATCCTTTCGAATTCGAGCCGACCATCGATTTTCTTTGCAATTTCTATGAAGTCACTGGTGCGCCCTTGGCTAGCGCGCCTCAACAGGTCTTGCGGCGCGCTCAAGAAGAGCTCGTCAAAGCCACCGGAGCGCACCTCGAAGCTCTCGGTGAGCTGGAGTATTACCTAGTCTCCGATGTCGACGAGCAATATCCGGTCGAACCGCAGCGCGGCTATCACGAATCCGAACCATTCTCGAAATGGGCGGACATTCGTCGCGAGACCCTCAGCTTTTTGACGCAAATGGGTTGCTCGGTGAAATACGCGCACTCTGAGGTGGGCAATTTCATTAAAGACGGGAAGCAATATGTGCAACAAGAAATTGAATTCTTGCCCGTCGACGTCACCCGCGCTGCTGATGAAATGACGCTCGCGAAATGGGTCGTCCGAAAGGTCGCCCTGCAATACGGCGTCACCGTTTCATTCTCGCCGAAGATCATTGCTGGCCAAGCCGGCTCCGGAATGCATTTCCACACGCGCTTGATGAAAGACGGTGAAAATCTTTTCGCGTCTGGCGATGGCCTGACCGATGACGCGCGCAAAGTCATCGCCGGTTATCTGTCGCACGCTGCATCGCTGACGGCCTTTGGCAACACCACCCCGGTCTCGTGGCTGCGACTGGTGCCACACCAAGAAGCGCCGACCGCGATCGTGTGGGGTGAACGTAACCGTTCGGCGTTGGTGCGAGTGCCCTTGGGTTGGCAAGATCTCGAGCATTCGATGTTCGCTGACGCCAACCCCCAAGATGCCGAGCCGCGCGAGCTGCCCAATGATCTGCAGACCGTCGAGCTGCGTTCTCCAGACGGTTCGGCGAGCATTCATCTGCTCTTGGCTGGCATGACCGTCGCCGCCCGCCAGGGTCTGACGCAGCCAGAGATGCTCGAATATGCTGACTCGCACTACATCACTGGCAATGTGGCCGACATGGAGGGCTTGGAACTGCTGCCTACCTCGTGCGCGGAGTCGGCTGATCGGCTGCTGGGGCAGCGCGACTCCTATGAGGCCGAAGGGGTCTTCCCCGAGGGTCTGCTGGATGCCCACGCCACCAAGTTGCGAGCGCATGGTGACGCCGACCTGCGCGACCGGCTCGCCGATCAGCGCGCCAAGACCAGTGATCTAGTCGACCGTTACTTCCACGTCGGTTGATCCTGCCCGCGTCACTTGATTGAGGTCATCGGCGGAATTGAGGACAGCAAAATCGCGGCCGATCATCTGTGGGCATGACCCTGACGATCAGCCGTGATTTTCGTCTCTACTAGGGCTTTCGTCACTCATTGCTTGGCTGCAGCCTTGGCACGGTTACGTACCTTCGCGCGCTCGTTTTGGCTCAACACCGTCTTGCGCACCCGCACGACCGTCGGAGTCACCTCGAGACATTCGTCATTAGCGCAGAATTCCAAGGACTGCTCCAAGCTCATCTTGCGCGGCGGAATCAGCCGCTCCAATTCGTCACCAGTCGAAGAACGAATATTGGTCAGATGCTTTTCCTTGGTGGGGTTGACGTCCATGTCGTCTGGACGCGCGTTTTCGCCGACGACCATGCCCTCATAGGTGTCATCGCCCGGGGACACAAACAGCGTGCCGCGCTCTTGCAGATTGAATAACGCGTACGAGTTGACCGTGCCAGAACGGTCAGCGACCAGCGAACCCGTCGCGCGGCTGCGCATCTCGCCGAACCATGGAGCGTAGCCCTCGAAGACGTGGTTCATGATGCCCGCGCCACGGGTATTCGTCAGGAATTCAGTGCGGAAACCGATCAGCCCACGGCTAGGGACGACGTACTCCAGCCGCACCCAGCCAGTGCCGTGATTGGTCATCGTCACCAGCTGGCCCTTGCGGGTGCCGAGCATCTCAGTGACCGGGCCGAGATGCTCTTCGGGAATGTCGATGGTCAGCCGCTCGGTCGGTTCGTGCAGCTTGCCGTCGATTTCCCTGGTCACGACCTCCGGCTTACCGACGGTCAACTCGAAGGATTCCCGACGCATCATCTCGACCAGCACAGCCAGCTGCAGCTCGCCGCGGCCTTGCACCTCCCACATGTCGGGCCGATCGGTGTCGTGGACGCGGATCGACACATTGCCGATCAGCTCTTGATCGAGCCGCGCCTTGACCAGCCGGGCCGTCAAATTCTTGCCAGATCGGCCAGCCAGCGGCGAGGTATTGATGCCGATCAACATCGAAATCGATGGCTCGTCGACATTGATCAACGGCAGCGGCCGGGGGTCGTCCGGGTCCGCGAGCGTCTCGCCGATATTGATCTCAGGGATGCCGGCCACCGCGATGATGTCACCGGGGTGAGCGCTTTCGACCGGCACCCGATCCAGGGCTTCGGTCATCAACAGCTCGGACAGTTTGACGCGTTGCACTTCGCCGTCGCGGCGACACCAGGCGACCTGCTGACCGCGCTTGATCGTCCCAGAAACCACGCGGCACAAGGCGATTCGTCCCAAATATGGTGACGAATCCAAGTTCGTGACGTGTGCCTGCAGCGGCGCGGATTCGTCATAGGTCGGTCCGGGAATCGTGTCGACGATGGTCTCAAATAGCGGCTGCAGATCTGTCGAATCCGGCAGCTCGCCATTGGCTGGTTGAGTCAAGGATGCCCGGCCATTCTTGGCGGAGGCGTAGACGATCGGGAAATCCAAGCCACTGTCGTCGCCGTCTTCGAGCAGATCCATGAACAGCTCATAGGTTTCGTCCACGACCTCATCAATGCGCGCGTCGGGCCGGTCGACCTTGTTGATGACCAAGATGATCGGCAGCTTCTTTTGCAACGCTTTACGCAACACGAAGCGGGTCTGCGGCAGCGGGCCTTCAGAAGCGTCGACCAGCAGCAAGACGCCGTCTACCATCTCTAAGCCGCGTTCGACTTCACCACCGAAATCTGCGTGGCCGGGGGTGTCGATGATGTTGATGGTCATCTCGCGGCCGTTGACGACGTGCTTGACGGCGGTGTTCTTCGCCAGGATCGTGATGCCCTTTTCGCGCTCCAGATCCATCGAATCCATCACCCGATTGTCGACGTCCGCGCCTTCGCGGAAGGCGCCCGATTGCCACAGCATGGCGTCGACCATGGTCGTCTTGCCGTGGTCGACGTGGGCGACGATGGCGATATTTCGTAGTTCTTCTCGGACGGCCATGGGGCTCCTGACGGATTGCTACCTGGTAAGACCGGACGGGCTGCCTGCCCGGACATGAATAGACGCCGGCTCCCGATCGGGATGCGCGGCGTCATTGCGTCGACAATGTTAGCGCTGTTCGGCCTGGGACTGTTCGCGTAGGGCGCGCAGGGATTCGGGGACGATGCGCAATTCGTCATGGCCGTCACACCACACTTCGGGCGGCACCTGGGCTTTTACCTGGTCGATGTGTTCGCCACAGCCGCGCCAAGTGATACCGCCACAGACCTGGCAGGGGGTCGGACTACACATGAACTGCTCCAATCCTCGTTGCAGGGGTCGTGCTGCATTGTTCCCTGCACCATCAGGCACTGCTCAGTAGATAGTGCTCAATAGGCACAGCTCGATTGGTCCACTGGGCGGATTCGTCAGCCTGCTTGCCGGGCTCGCTGCCCGCGAAGCGCTGCCTTGGTCAGGTATCGGGAAAATATTAGCTCTCTCGCGTGGCTAAGCCGTCAATCCGCAGCCGTTGCCGGTCTAAGCCGGTAGGCTCAGTTGCGACGACTCGACGCGACGTTGAACGCGCGAACGAAAGGTTTGGCAAATGACTCAGCAGCCGCAAATGCCCGGTCAAGCACCTTGGAATCCGCAGCAGGGTTCAGATGAATCGGATGCTGGTCAAGGTCAAACTTGGCCGCTATCCCAACCGGCTGGAGTCAACCGGCAACCTGCGGCGCAAGATGCCGTCGCAGGCATGCCGACCCCACCTTCTCAAGGTGCCGCGGCCACCATGCCCGCGCCGCTACAGCCGCCACCAGGCGTGGCCGGCAATGTGTTGACCCTAGAGGCGCCGGCGCCGGTGCAAGCCGTTGAAGCCCAGCATGCGCCGATGATGGCTCCGCCGGTCAGCGAAGAGCAAAAGCCCGTACTGGACGCCAAGGTCGAGCAGTTCATGACCGCGCTCACCTCGACGCAGGCCGGCAGCCCGGAGTTCAGCGCGCAGGCTGACGCCGTCCGCTCGATGGGTGACGCGGATATCCGTCGCGCCGCCGAGACCAGCAACCGGCTGCTCGACACTCCGCTGCGCGAATTGAAGACCGGCGGCGTCAGCGAGGTCTCCAATGTCTCCAAGACGCTGCTCGAACTGCGCCGCACCGTCGAAGACCTGGACCCGTCTGGACAGAGCCAAAAGTCGCGCAAGATTCTCGGGTTCATCCCAGTCGGGCGACGCGGCGAAGACTATTTCCGTAAATACGAGTCCTCCCAGGAACATTTGAACGCGATTCTGCATGCCTTGCGCGCGGGCCAAGATGAACTGACCAAAGACAATGTCAGCCTCAACATGGAAAAGCAGCAGCTTTGGGAGACCATGGGCCGGCTCAATCAGTACATCTATATCGCCGAGCAGCTCGACACTCAGCTGTCGGCCGCGATCGCGCAGCTGCAAATGAGTGATCCGCAAAAGGCGGACGCGCTCAGCAAGGATGTGCTGTTCTATGTCCGTCAAAAGCATCAAGACCTGTTGACGCAACTAGCCGTTTCAATCCAGGGATACCTGAGCCTCGACATCATCATCAAGAACAACCTTGAGTTGATCAAGGGCATTGACCGGGCGACCACGACCACCGTCTCGGCGCTACGGACCGCAGTCATCGTCTCCCAGGCGCTGGGCAACCAGAAGCTCGTCTTGGATCAGATCACCGCGCTGAACCAGACGACCTCAGGGCTGATCGAGTCGACCAGTGAACTGCTGCGCCAGAATTCAGCCGGTATCCAGGCTCAGGCTGCCGATTCGACGGTCGCGGTCGAGAGCTTGCAGCGCGCTTTCGACAACATCTACCAGACCATGGATTCCATCGATCAGTTCAAGCTTGAGGCGCTCAATTCGATGAGCCAGACCATCGGCGTGCTGGAAAATGAGGTCGCCAAGTCGCGTAGCTATCTAGATCGGGCTCGTACCGCCGAACAGCGTCAGCAGACCTTCCAGGATGGCGGCTTGGACATTGGCACCGGCCAGCCGTACATGTGATCAGTCAGATCTCAGCAGTCAACTGAACCGGTCAGCGTAACCGGTGTCGAGCTTAGATAGGTGACATGGGACTTTTCGATTGGCTGAAATCGGACGACAAGCAGCCCGACAGTGCTGTGCCGCCAGCGCCAAAAGCGCCCACTCGCGAAGACATCGAGCAGGCATTGCGGGAGGCCGAGCGGCTCGTGCTCGAGGGCAGCGTGCCGACGCCGGTGCTGGCGCGGGTGCTGCGCATCACGACGATGGTGCGCGGCATCTTGCCTCGGCTGTCCAATCTCGGCTTGGAGTCCAAAGACGGCTACACCGTCGTCGCGACGGCGACGAATTACCTGCCGGAGTCCGTCTCGGCTTACCTGAATCTGCCGCGTGATTGGGCCGACAGCCGGCCGGTCGCCAACGGCAAATCGTCGCTGCTGATGTTGATCGATCAACTCGACTTGTTGGCGCTGACGACGCAGCGGATGGCTGACGCCGTCAACCGCCTGGACGCGGCGAATTTGGTCGCGCAGGGAGCTTTTTTGGACGCGAAGTTCGGGGGTCACGATGTGCCGGCTCCGGTCGTCATGGATCCCCAGCCCAGCACGCCGGGCAGCATCTTAGATCTAGACAGCCCGCTACCTAGCGGCCGCTGAGCTAGACGAGGGCCAGCGTGCGCCTCGGGTCTGGGCTGGTTTAGCGGCTGGGTCAGGGCTCGCGCTGGTAGGTTTGATGAGTCTGATTTTGCGCGGCTAGGGGAATGATGACGACTTTCGATTTGGCTGGAGCCCTCGACGAATTGAGCATGGTCGCCGCGGAGGTCGGCTTGGATGCTCAAGCAGCTCGTGACGAAGGCGTCGCCTTGGCGGCGGCGGTCGCTGAGCCCGCGCGTGGCGCATTTGTCGATTGGGCGCAGCAGGTCGGTATGGCTGCCGATCAGAGCGCTGGACAATTCGCGGCGGCAGCTAGCCGCGGGCGACGTTGGCGTTCTGGTCCGACGCCGCTGATGAGTCAACTGGCCAATACGCGTCCAGACGCCGCGCAGCGCTACGCGGAAGCCCTGACGACGATCACCTCAGCCGCGTGCGCGCTCGGCGAGCCGAACCCGCAGGTGGCTGGTGCTGCCGCGTCAGCTGCCGCAGCTCAGCAAGGTGCGGTCTGGGGCGGACGTTATGGGTCAAACTCTGCGGAGGGCGGTTCGCAAGACGCATCTCAGTCGTCCCCCGCAGTCGACGCCCTCCAGCCTGCGTCGTCTGCCAATCCAGCGCAGTCAGGATCGTACTTTGATTTGCCGATTAATCAGCTAGACAAGATGGCTGATCTGCGTGCTCGACTGCAGCGTTCGCAAGACGAGTTGAAGGCGATGCAGGATTTCACCGCTGCTGGTGATCAGGTCTTCGCTGACGTGCTGAATCGGATGGGCGAAAACCAGCGTCGGCTCGAAGAATTGCGCGGCGGCAATGTCAGCCAGCCGAACTGGATGCAGACCAATCCACTCGCCCAGCAGTGGGGAGCAGCAGGCGATCCCAATGCGTCTGGTGTTCCGTCGGGTACCGCTGGACAGGACGCGGCCGCCGCGGCACCGAGCACACAAGAACCGAGCACACAAGGACCGAGCACACAAGGCGAGCAACAGCCAGCAGCAGCGACCGATCAGGCCACCGAAGCCGAACCGGAACGGAGCGTCGAAGAGCTGCTCGGTGAGTTGGACGCCCTGGTCGGCTTGGAATCAGTCAAGGCTGAGATCCACCGTCAAGCAGCCGTCTTGCGCGTCCAATCGTTGCGCGAAAAAGCTGGTTTGAAGGTGCCGACGATCACCCGGCACTTGGTCTTCGTCGGCAATCCGGGCACCGGTAAGACGACGGTCGCCCGGCTCGTCTCCGGCATCTACAAAGCGCTAGGTCTGTTGAGCAAGGGCCAGCTGGTCGAAGTGGACCGCTCCGAACTGGTCGCCGGCTACCTGGGCCAGACGGCGATCAAGACCGCTGAGATCGTCGCGTCAGCTGAGGGCGGCGTGCTGTTCATCGACGAGGCCTACTCGCTGTCGGGTGACCAATATGGCGAAGAGGCCATCAACACGCTGGTCAAAGAGATGGAAGACAAGCGCGACAATCTCGTCGTCATCGTCGCCGGTTATCCGGGGCCGATGGCCGAGTTCATCGCCGAGAATCCAGGCTTGGCGAGCCGTTTCAGGACGACGATTCATTTCCCCGATTACACCGAGGACGAGCTGCAAGCGATCTTCCAGCTGCAAGTCGACAAGGCAGACTATGTGCTCGCTGACGGCGCACTGGATGCTTTCAACGAGGTGCTCAGCCAGCAGATCCGAGATGAAACTTTCGGCAATGGCCGTTTCGCCCGCAATGTCTTGGAAGCTGCGATCGGTCATCAAGCTTGGCGGCTTCGCGACGAAGGAGATCCATCGGTCGAGCAACTACGGACTCTGCTGCCGGAGGACGTTTACGGCGGCGCGCTGCCGGTCGAAGAGCCAGGCGATGAGCTGATAGCTGCTGCGCAAGGTGGCGACGACAACGCGTTGGCCAGCGGGACAGACCAGACGCCGCAAGATCAGCCTTCGACGAGCGCTAATGCCGACGGACAGCAGGAGGAACGCTGATGTCCTTTCCGCCTGCCACGCCCAGCCAGTCGCGTTCATCGTCTTGGACGTCCCAAACCAGCCAGAGCCAAGCCGCGAAATCGTGGAATTCTTCGAAGCCAGCTCGCCAAGGCGGCAATAATGCCCGCACCCTGCGCTTGTGGCGGGCGATCACCGTGCTGATCTGCTTGGCCGCCGGCATCGGTTCCTATGTGGCGGTCTCCTCGAGTAGCCAGTCGGTCACCAATATTGACCAGGCCAGCAAACAGATGATCCGTATCGAGCAGAGCAAAGCCGACATGTCGACGGCGCAAGCGATCCTGGTCACCGAACTGATCAAAGATCCTGTGGCGCCCAGCGAGGAATATCTGAACCGGCTCGGCGCCGGCGCCTGGCAGCTGGCCCAAGCCCTAGAGATGCGCGATCGCGACCAGCAGCAGTTTTTGAATCAAGCGATTGAAAGCACCCCCGAATATGCGGTGCAGCTCGGCGTCGCACGCGAACAATTGCGCACAGACCCTGCAGCTGGGGTGAGCGCCTTCTCCGCAGCTGACGAGATCTTGCAAACTGACATCGTCAAGCCACTCGACGAGATCTCTGGCAGCACCGGCCAGGTCGTGTTCGAAGAGAAAGAAAATAACTGGGTACGCGGCTTGCTGCTGGTGCCGATCCTGCTGCTGATTTTTGCCAGTGTCGATCATGCTCGCCGCACTCGTCGGCTGCTCAACGTCGGGCTCGTGATAGCGATCGTGGCCATGGGTGGCACCTGGTATTACGTCGATCAAGCTTTGACCGGCACCGCGCATATGGTCGACGAGAGTCGCGCGGGCCCGCAATTCAAGGTGCAAGAAAGCGGCAGTGCGCTCTCACAAGCCGCTGCTGCCCGCAACGCTCAGGCGCTGGTGGTGCTGGGGGCGCTACCGGCCAACGATGGCTGGAAACGGGTCGCGATCGCAAACGATCAGCTGGCGTACACCGCGGAGCGACTCCAAGACGAACAACTGACCAAAGCCGTCGACGATTTCACCGGAGCACATAAGAAGCTGGTCGATGCCGTGGCGCAAGGTGATCCGAAAGCGTCCTTAGCTGAAAGCTCGGCCGCTGCTCAGCAGCTTGAAGAAGTTTTGAACAAGGTCGTCAGGGATAGCGTCGAGGAGATGACCAGATACTCCAAGCAGCAGATCAGTGATAATCGGATCGCTGAAGCCTTAGGAGTCTTGCTGCCGATGTTTGCTGCGCTGGCGGCTGGCTTTGGGCTATCGCAGCCGCTGCGGAGGTATCGCTGATGGTGCTGGCAGCCTCCACTCAAGCCCCGCAGCCACCCGGCGGGCTTGGCCAGCGCGTCGAACCGACGCATCTGCGCAGCTATTTGATCGCGATGGACGGTTGGCTCGAGGCCCGCAAGGGCGAACTGGATGCCATCGACGAGGTCGCGCAGAATGCCGCGCATGCTGACGAGCTGACCCCCGATATTCGCTTGTCAATGTCACTTTGGCAGTCGATTCAAAATCGCTATGTCCAACTGTTGCGCGTTTGGGACGCTGGTCGTGTCGGCCCCAAGGAACAAGAACAGCTGTCGGCATTGATTTGGGGACGGCTGGACGACGATGCCCCACAAAGCGCCGCCAAGGGACTGTCGCTGCCGGAAGCTTGCAAGCTGTCCGACGCGCTCACCAGCCAACTACGCATGCGTCTGCAGCTAGACCCGACTGGCAGCGAATCGTTGGGCAGACTGCGCAATCTGCGCGCCTCGATGGAACGCCTCCGTGACCAGATCGCTCTCGAACCAGCTCAGACTCGCGGAGCTGCCGAGGCGCACTTCCAGCAGCTCGCCGATCGCGTCGAAGATCTAGCAGAACGCGCCAGTCGTGGCGGCGATATCGGCGGCATGCTGGGCCCGTTAGAGAATGAAAGCGCGAAGTTCGAGCGTGATTTGATCGTCAACGGGGCGCTGCGCCGAGAAGGTGATTCTCAGCCGACCCAGCCCGCTGTGGCAGCTACCAGTCCACACCCCCGCAATACCGCTGACGCAGCACCGCGCCCGGTCCCCGCGGCCCAGCCGACCATCGCCAAGCCGGTCGAGGACACCTCTGCTGCCGTCGAGCAGCTTTCGAGCTCGCCGCTGCTGGCCCCGCCGGGCGAAGATCCCCATCACTTCGCGGCGCGAGCCCGCACCGAATTGCTCGCTCGCGGCGCGGCTTTGACTGCGCTGATCGAAAATTCACCCAGCGCCGGTCAATCGTTGACGGTGCCCGACGTCACCGTGCTTGGGCCAGTGCCGCAAGACCAAGCAGCGCTTGGGCAGTACATTCACCGCCTGCAGCGCGTCGATCAAGCGATGGATTACGTCGAGGAGCGCTGCAAAGCGTTGCTCCCGCCCCACGAACTCGCCGACAATCTGATCGACCTGACTGCCGAGCAATTGCCCGCCGACGAGGTGATCGTCGCGCTCTTGGACGCCGCCCGCTTAGTGGCTGAACGACCGGCCGCACCAGCCGAAATCTTCGAAGATCTATTGCGGCTAGCTCACCAATATGCGGCCACGCTGCCAGACGACACCGAATCGGCGCCGCCTGATGCTGTCGCGACGTCGTCGGATGAGGTCGCTGCCAAGGACGACGGTGAGGGGAGTGAGGGCGAATGAAATGCCAGCAGCCAGGTTGCAATGGCACGATCGTTGACGGCTACTGCGACGTCTGCGGGATGCCGCCAGGCGCTGATCCGGTCACACCAGCCAGTCCTGTTAGCTCGGCGACAAATCAGCCGGCTGGGCCAAATCAGCGCGTCAGCTCTAGCCAGCCCCAGGCGAGGCCGTCGAGTGGGCCGGAGACGCTAGTCGAGGTCTTGCAGCGCAGCGGCCTGCTCGGCCCTCGTCCAGTGCCTGGTCAAGCTGAGCAGCCGGCTGTGCAAAATCCACCAGCCAATCCTCAGCAACGTCAACCGATCAAGCATGTCTCGACCCAAGAAATGGGCGTTCAGGGCGGTCCGTGCCCGCAGCCTGGCTGCTCGGGGGCCATCGTCGACGGCTATTGCAATGTTTGCGGACGGCCACCGGTCGTCGTCGAGCCCGGCAATGTCTTGGGCACCGAGATGCAAGAGCATGTCAGCACCCTCGATTTGGGCATGGTCTTGATGGGCTCTGCATTGGCCGGCACGGATTCTCAGGCTCGGCCACGCGCTGACTACACAGCTAATCGACGCACCCGTATCGGCGCTGGCATCACCCAAGTGCCGCCTGCCCCGGCCGTCGACCCGGCTAAGGCGATCATGGCCGATCCGGTCGTCCCGCCTAGACGGCGCGTCTGCCCGAACTGCGGCGCACTAGTGGGTCAACCTGACGAAGAAGACCCCAAAGGGCAGGTGCGCGGCGAATGTCCTAACTGTGGTCAGCCATTCGATTTCCGTCCGACAATTCAACCGGGCCAAATAATCGCTAATCAGTACGAGGTCGCCGGCTGTCTGGCCTATGGCGGCATGGGCTGGATTTATTTAGCTCGAGATCGCAATGTCTCGGGCCGCTGGGTCGTGTTGAAAGGGCTCCTCAACGTCAATGACGAAGACGCCTCGACCGCGGCGAAAATGGAAAAGGAATTCCTAGCTCAAGTCGAGCATCCGCTGATCGTCGAGATTTATAACTTCGTCGAGCACGGCGACGCGCGCTATATCGTCATGGAATTCGTGCCCGGACGTTCGATCACTGATTTGATGAAGCAGCGCCGTGAAGAAAATGACGGCGTCATCAATCCGCTGCCGGTGGATTGGGCGTTGGCTTACATCATCGAGATTTTGCCCGCGTTCAGCTATCTGCATGAACGGGATCTGCTTTATTGTGATTTCAAGCCCGACAATTTGATGCAGGTCGAAGATTCCTTGAAATTGATTGACCTGGGCGCTGTGCGGCGGATGGATGACCAAGAATCTCCGATTTTCGGAACGGTCGGATATCAGGCTCCAGAAATTGCCGAGGTGGGGCCATCGCTGGAATCAGATATTTACACCATTGGCCGCTCCATTTTGGTCATGTGCGCTGATTTTCCGGAATATCGTACGGAATTCGTCGATTCGCTGCCGCCGGCTAATCGGCTCGATGTGTTAGCCCGCAATGATTCGCTATATCGGCTCTTGCAGCGAGCTTGTGCGCCAGTGGCTGAGGATCGTTTCCAATCCGCTGAGGAAATGCGCGTGCAATCTTTGGGCGTGCTGCGGGAGGTCGTCGGACGGCAATCCGGCGGCGCGGCGCTCACCTCGCAGGTCTCGACGTTATTCCACTCAATCAGTGTGCTGAGCGAGGACGAGATTGGCTGGCAGGAATTGCCGCAGTTGAAAGCTGACGGCGCCGATCCGATGAATGAGTGGCTGACGGCGCTCAGCGTCGACGAGCCCAAACAGCGGATGCGCGAATTGACCCGTGCGCCGCAGCGGACACCGGCGGTCATCTTGGCCCAGATCGAACTATGTCTGCAGGCCGGCGATCTCGGCGGGGTCGCGAAACTGACACACGAAATGTTGACCGAAGATCCGTGGGAATGGCGTGCGGTGTGGATGCAGGCGCTGGCCGAGGTGCAGGCCGGCAATTGGGCCAATGCGGTGCCGGCGTTCAACACCGTCTACGCGCAGGTGCCTGGCGAATTGGCGCCGAAGTTCGCGCTCGCGGTGGCCTGCGAACGTGCTGGCCATCAAGCTGCCGCTGAAGAGTTGTACACGGTGTGTGTCAGCGCGGATGCCGGCTATGTGACGCCTTCAGCCTTCGGCATGGCACGGTTGCGGGCTGCCCGCGGCGACATGAAGGGCTCGCTTGACGCATTGGGCCTAGTTCCGCCGACTTCGCGCGGCTATGGCGAGGCACGTTTGCGGCGCGCCCGCATCGGACTGGAGCGTGGCCGGACTATCGAAGACATGGACGTGGCGCTCACCTCGGTGCGTGCGGCGAAACTAGATCCGGCGACGACCGCCCGGCTCGAAGTGCAGATCTTTGAACGCGCCTTGGGCATCGTGCAGAGCGGCGGTGGCGGCCGGTTCATGCATCGCCTCGACGGTCAGCCCGCGACCGAACGCCAGGTACGTACTCAGCTCGAGCAGGCCTATCGAGACCTGGCGCGCTGGACAGATGACCCTGATGAACGAAACCGGCTGCTCGGCAACGCCGACAGCAAGCGTAGATGGAGCCTGTTTTGAGCCAGCCGAACGATGTATCGTACGACCGGGACGGCGAACCGATCGCGACTCCGGCCAATGCCGAGCAGCCAATCCAGCCCGACCTAGCGCATCTCCCCGCGCAGTCGGTCGACGCGTCACAGTCGGCATATCCTGAAGCCGCGGATCCTTCGTCAGTCGGTGAGCAGCCTGCAGCGCAGGTGGCTTCCGAGCAGGAGGCCGCAGGGCAGTCGTCGGCTGGTCAAATGTCTGCTGGTCAGATGTCGTGGGCACAGCCACCAAATCTGGACACCAGCGACTTCGATCCAGAGCTCGCGCCACGCGCGGCAGCCCCGTCCGCGACAGATCCGTCCGCGACAGATCCCGTCCCCGCCTCCGGCGGTGACGGCGCTGCATGGCAGCAACCACCCTCACGCGGCAGCCGCGGCCGTGCCGTCAGTAATTGGACGATGCAGCCGAAGACTGAACCGCGAGTGCTGGTCGGCGCGATGGAGGCTTCAGCGTGGATCTCGCCGGAAGGTTTCGACACCCAGGCGATGCCTGCGCCGGCTCCAGAAATGATTGAGATTCAGCGCCGCAGCCGCAGTTTCGAGTACGCCGGCCAGATCTGTCATCGGTGCGGCGGAAATATCGACTGGGACGGCTATTGCGAACAGTGCGGCGCGAAAGCTCCGTCCAGACGCGATCGTTTCGATCAGCAGCCGGCGGGCTGGCTCGCCGGCTTGACCGACCTGGGCATCCGGCATCATCGCAATGAGGACGCGATGGCTCTCGACGCTGACGCGCAACCTGGATCGTTGGCGATCGTGGTGGTCTGTGACGGGGTCAGCACCTCGACCGATTCGGATGTCGCCTCATTGGCTGCAGCTGAAGCTGCGCGCGGGGTGCTGCGTCAGCGCTGCAGTGAATGGGAAGCCCTGCGGACCCTAGACGAGCAGGTCATTGATATCTCCGAGACCACCAATGAAGATCTGATCAACGTCAGCCAGGTCTTGTTGGACGGTATCTCGGTAGCCAATGACGCAGTCTTAGCCAACACCATTGATACCCAGTCCAGTCCGCCGTCATGCACGCTGGTCGCGGCCTTGGTTAGAGACGGCCACGCGCTGGTCGCCAGCGTCGGCGATTCGCGTGCCTATTGGGTGCCTGACGAGGGCGAGGCTTTGCAGCTGTCGGTCGACGATTCAGTCGCCCAAGAGCAGATCGCGCTGGGCATGCCGCGAGAAGAAGCCGAATCTGGGCCGCATAGCCACGTCATCACCCGCTGGTTGGGCCATGACGCGCCTGAGCTCGCCCCGCATTTCACCGTGCTGCCGCCGCAAGATTCGGCTGGCTATCTGGTCGTCTGCTCGGATGGATTATGGAATTACGCCTCTGCTCCAGCCGAAATCGCTGCCATCATTCGGCAAAAGACGCAGGACCGCGTCGATGACTTGCCTGCGGCGTGCCGCGATTTGGTCGATTGGGCCAATGAGCAAGGCGGCCACGACAACATCACCGTCACATTGACCAGGCTGGACGCGAAGAAGGCCTCGGCCCAGACCCGTCCGAGCTAGGCTGAGCCAGTCGGAAGGATTTCAATGGCCGTCTTCTCTTCGAGCGTCTACCAAAACGAGTTCCTGCCCGCTGGTGGCACGGACGTAAACGCGATCGTTTCGGTCGAGGTCCAAGACGCTGGACAGGCCGGCAGCGACGGCGCGGCCGGCGAAATCATCATCATCGACTGCTCGGGTTCGATGGGACATCGATCGATGCGAGCGGCCCGTGACGCCGCGATTGTCGCCTTGGACAATATCTTGGACGGCACATATTTCGCGGTCGTCTCAGGCACCCACGAGGCATATCTGGCCTATCCGATCGTGCAATCTGGCCCAGGCATGGTCCAGATGAATTCGCGTACTCGCGCTGAGGCGCGCCGCGCGATCGACCGGCTGGTAGCTGACGGCGGCACCGCGATCGGACGTTGGCTGATGTTGACCTTGTCGCTGTTCAATTCGATGGGCAACACGCTGATTCAAAAGCACGCGCTGCTGTTGACTGATGGCGCAAATGAGCACGAAAGTCCCGCGCAATTCGAATCTGCGATCAATGCTTGCCGTGGCCAATTCCAATGCGACGCCCGCGGCGTAGGGACCTACTGGGTCGTCTCTGAGGTGCGTAAGATCGCCCAGGCGCTGATGGGCACCGTCGATATCATTCCGCAACCGGAGAATATGGCGGCTGAGTTCGCCCAGATCATGCAGACCTCGATGAGCCGCGGCGTGTCCAACGCCGACCTTCGGGTCTGGGTGCCACAAGGTGCGCAGCTGTTGTTCGTCCGTCAGGTCTCGCCGACGGTGGAAGATCTGACCAACAGAGGCATGCGCGTCAATCCATTGACGATCGACTTCCCGACCGGTGCCTGGGCCGATGAGGAACGCGAATATCACGTCGCGGTGCGCTTGCCGGCGAAATCAGTGGGCCAAGAGCAGCTCGCTGCCCGCGTCCAATTGATGGTCGCCAACCAACCGCGCACCCAAGGCTTGGTGAAAGCCGTCTGGTCGAATGACGCAAACCTGACCGCTCAAATCAACCAGGAAGTCGCCCATTACACCGGCCAAGCTGAGCTCGCCGCCGCGATTCAGGAGGGTCTGGCCGCTAAGCAGGCCGGCGACTTGTCGACGGCGACCAGCAAGCTAGGACGCGCCGTCCAGTTGGCGGCCGAGACGGGCAACACTGAAGCCACGACCCGCCTGCACAAGGTCGTCGACGTGCTCGACACCGCGACCGGCACCGTCCGGCTGCGTCAACAGGTCGACAAGGCCGACGAAATGGCGCTAGATACCGCGTCGACCAAGACCACTCGTACCCGCAAGCCGGCTGACGAGCAAGCAGGTGACCAGCAGTCGTGAGCGCGCTAAAGCAGTGCCCAAATTGCGGGGTCTTCGTCGATCCGGGTGCCACGTCTTGTGATGTTTGCGGGGCTAGCCTCACGCCGTCGACCGCAGAGCAGACCCGCCATCCAGCCGATTACGTCGCTAATCAAGCTGACGCCAGTGCGGTGCTCGCCAGCGCGCATGCCGATGCGCCCAGTTATCACTCGGCCACGAACTCAGCTGCGGCGCCGTGGTCTACCAAGTCCAGCGCAGCTGACGATGCACGTGATGCGTCGGATCCATCCCGCGGGGCTACCGAGGCTGTTGACGATCCGCAGCCGCTCGACGCCGCGCAGTCGCCGACCCCAGCTGGCGCTGAGGCACGCCGCGAAGCAACTCCAGCCGCTGGCGAATCCTCGGTGGCACCAGGGATTTCGTCCCCGCCGGTGGTCGCCGCTGCCGCCCCATCACGCGGCCCGAGCGCTGCAGATACCAAGCAAGCCGGGCCAGTTAAATGGATCGCTGAGGTGTGGGTCGATCCCGAATGGTTCCGGCTGCAGCAAAGCCCAGACCAACTGCCCTCCCCAGGCGTGCCGCGCGTCATCGGATTGCGGTCGAATCGAGTGTTGATCGGTCGCCCGAGCCCTGGCCAGCCGGTGCCAGATATTGATTGTGTAGCTGATTCGGGGGTGAGTCGACGGCAAGCTCAGCTGATCTCGGACGGCATCCGTTGGTTTTTGGAGGATCTGGGCTCGTCAAATGGCACTTTCGTCGGCCAGGTCGACCGTCCACTGCCCACCCAGCCGATCCGCGGTCGGGTCGAAGTCAGCCCACATGACCGCATTTACGTCGGCTCCTGGACGCGCATCGTGATCCGTCCCGCGCTCAAGCAGGAGGCGGAGCTGTAGACTCGTCTGCTGTGCTCGGTTGATCGCTCCGCGTAGCGGGGTCCGGCGACCGAACGGCATATGCAATGCGGCGAGACGAATTCGTCAAAGCTGAAAGGACGTGAATCATGCCAGGCATCGTCGTGCTCGGGACGCAGTGGGGTGACGAAGGCAAGGGCAAAGCCGTCGACAATCTCGGCGAGAAGGTCGACTATGTGGTGCGCTACTCGGGCGGCAATAACGCCGGCCACACTGTCGTGGTCAATGGCGAGACCTTCATCATGCATCTGCTGCCGGCTGGCATCTTGAACAGAAATGCGACGACCGTCATCGGCAATGGTGTGGTCGTCGACTTGGACGTGCTCTATGCCGAGCTCGACGGGCTGGCCGAACGTGGGCTGCAGATCGACCATCCGCTGATCAGTGCCAATGCGCACATCATCACCCCGATCCACACCACGATGGACAAGGTCACCGAACGTTTCGCGGGCAAGAAGCGCATCGGCACCACCGGCCGCGGCATCGGGCCGGCATATTCGGACAAGGTCAACAGGATCGGCATTCGCGCTCAAGATCTGCTCGACGAAGACCAGCTGCGCGACAAGGTCGAAGCTTCGCTGGTGCAGAAAAATCAGCTGCTGCTCAAGGTCTATAACCGCCGCGCAATCGAAGCCGAGCCGATCGTCGATCGATTGTTGACCCATGCTGAGCGGCTGCGGCCAAATATCGTCGACGCTGGCCGGCTGCTCAACGACGCGCTGGATGCCGACAAGACCGTGCTATTTGAGGGTGCGCAGGCCCACCATTTGGACGTCGATCATGGCACTTATCCCTATGTGACTAGCTCTAATCCGACTGCTGGCGGGGTGTGCACGGGCACCGGCGTCGGACCGACACGGCTGGATCGCGTCATCGGCATCGCGAAGGCTTACACCACGCGCGTCGGTGAAGGTCCGTTCCCGACCGAATTGTTCGACGCAGACGGCGACCGGCTGCGCGAGGTCGGCGGCGAGTTCGGGGCGACGACGGGACGTCCGCGGCGCTGCGGCTGGTTTGACGCCTTGCTGGTTGAGCAGTCGGTCAAGATCAACGGCTGCACCGATATTTATCTGACCAAGCTCGACGTGCTGTCGGGTTGGGACGGCATCCCGATCTGCGTGGGCTATGAGATCGACGGTGAAGTCATCGACCACTATCCGATGACGCAGGCTGAATTCGCCAAGGCTAAGCCGATCTACGAAACCCTGCCCGGCTGGAATGAGGACATTTCTGCAGCCCGCAGCTTTGCCGAGTTGCCGGCCAACTGCAAGGCCTATGTGCGGCGTCTAGAAGAGTTGATCGGCTGCCAGATCAGCGGCATCGGCGTCGGTCCCGGTCGCGAGCAGACCATCGTCGTCCACGAACTGATCTGACATGATCACCCCCGCTGATTTCTGGCTGGCTGACGTCGGTCCGCGGCTAGTCGTGATGGATGTCGATTCGACTTTTCTGCGTCAAGAGGTCATCGAGGAGTTGGCTGATCGGGCCGGAAAGCGTGACGAGGTGACCCGTATCACGACCGCGGCGATGCGTGGTGAGCTGGATTTCGCGCAATCTCTCGAACAGCGGGTAGCGACTCTGGCTGGACTACCAGCGACGATATTTGACGAGGTCCGTTCCACATTGCAGCTAAATGACGGGGTGAAACATTTCATCACTGCGCTGCAAGCAGCGGGCTGGCCGGTCGGGCTGGTGTCTGGCGGCTTCAATCAGGTCGTGCAGCCCTTGGCAGCCGAACATGGCATTCGACTAGCCCGCGCGATCACCCTGGAGGTCGTCGACGGGCAGCTGACCGGCAAGACCACCGGACCAATCGTCACCCGGGTCGCGAAAGCCGAAATTTTGCGCGAATTCGCGGGTCAAGCCGGTTTGCCCGTCGAACAGGCGATCGCGATCGGTGACGGCGCAAATGACATTGACATGGTCACACTCGCGCAAGTGGGGATCGCGTTCAACGCTAAACCTGCGCTGCGGGCAGTCGCTGACGTCGTCGTCGACGGCCCGATGGATCAATTGCTGGCGCCTTTTGGGCTGTCAGCAGCTGGAGGGAAGTAGCCATGTCGGTGCCCAATGTCTTGGCGAATCGTTATGCGTCGGCTGCTCTGCGGGAGCTTTGGACGCCGGAAGCGAAGATCCGCGCCGAACGTGAGCTGTGGCTGGCGGTGTTAGCCGCCCAGCGCGACCTCGGCGTCGATTTCGCTGGCGTGGACGTCGACCAGATCATCGCCGACTATCGAAGCGTCATCGACCAGATCGACTTGGCGTCGATAAATGCTCGCGAACGCATCACCCGGCATGACGTCAAAGCCCGCATCGAAGAATTCAATGCGCTGGCCGGTCACGAGCAGATCCACAAAGGCATGACCAGTCGTGATCTCACCGAGAACATCGAGCAATGGCAGCTGTTTAGCTCGCTGCGCTTGGTGCAGCATCGCACCATCACGATCTTGACGCAGCTAGCCCGACTGGCCAGCGAATATGCGGCCCAACCGATCGCTGGGCGCAGCCACAATGTCGCCGCCCAAGTGACCACGCTGGGAAAGCGTTTTGCGTCCGCCGCTGACGAACTGCTGGTGGCCTACGCTCGGCTGACCGAGCTGATCGATCGCTATCCGGCGCGGGGCATTAAAGGCCCGGTCGGCACCGCGCAAGACATGCTCGATCTGTTCGCCGGCGACGCCGCAAAACTTGCCGAACTCGAGCAGCGGGTCGCCGAACAGCTCGGTTTCAATAACGTCATGACCTCGGTCGGCCAGGTCTATCCGCGTTCGCTGGACTTTGACGTCGTCAGCTGCCTGACGCAATTGGCCGCGCCGCTGTCGAGCCTGGCCAAATCGATCCGCTTGATGGCAGGAAATGAGCTGGTCACTGAAGGTTTCCGGCCCGGTCAGGTCGGATCGTCAGCGATGCCGCACAAGATGAACACTCGCTCCTGCGAACGCGTCAACGGGCTGCAGATCGTGCTGCGGGGCCATCTGACGATGACCGCGGAGCTGGCTGGCGACCAATGGAACGAGGGAGACGTCAGCTGCTCGGTGGTGCGTCGCGTCGCGCTGCCGGATGCTTTCTTCGCCCTCGACGGGCTTTACGAGACGATGCTGACGGTCTTGCACGATTTCGGTGCTTTCCCGGCGATGATCCAAGCCGAACTAGACCGTTATCTGCCGTTCTTGACCACGACGAAGATCCTGCTGGCGGCAGTGAAGAAGGGGGCGGGCCGGGAGGACGCCCACGAGGTCATCAAGACCCATGCCGTCGATGTCGCGCTCGGCATGCGGGAGCAGGGCAGTGGTGACAATGATCTGCTGGATCGGCTAGCCGCTGACGAACGGCTGCCGCTGGATCGAAACGAGTTGGAGCAGCTGATTTCGGCTCCGATGGAATTGACTGGCGCTGCCGTCGATCAAGTGCGAACGGTGGTCGCGCGCATCGAGCAGATCGCCAAGCAGTTCCCCGACGCGGTCAGCTATCAGCCGACAATCAACGTCTAGCAGCTACTGCGCTTCACCGCGGCCGCGGCGTCGGGGCGTCTCTGCGGAGCGACAAAATTCGTCGATCAGCTCTCCGATTTCGTGGGCTGATTGGTCTTGCCGATCGTCATTGAGCCATTGCGGACGGACCCGCTGGCCGGTTCCCCAACCTTCGGCACGGCGAGCGTAATCGTCAAACTGTGCGGTGAACTTGTCGACGATGTTCAGTTGAATCGCCCACGGCAGATGCTGATTGAAAGCCGGCGTCAAGTTGACGCTGTCGAGCCGCTCGGGCAGATCCTGGAGCAAAAATTCGCGATAGGAGGCGATATGGCGTACGACCTCTTCGGCTTCGTCGGAGTGAGTCTTGGTACGTCCGACCGAAGCGATGAGCATGCCCGCGCCGATGATCGCCACACCGCCGATCAGCCCAGTGATGTCGTCATCGGTGAGCCAGGCGATGATCATCCAAGCGCTCACCAATAGGCCGACGACCGCGACCAGGCCGCCGATCAGCCCCCAGCGGGTCGATTTGCGTTCATGTGCGGCTAGCCAGCCTAGATCGGTCAGCTGTTCGACCAGCTTGCGGCGGGTCGCTTGCAGCGCGTGATGGTCGCCGCGGGTCAACGTCGAAAGGCTGACAAGGGGCATCCGCCCGTCGCTTGGGCTGTCTTCGAATGCTCGGGTGACTAGGACTTTCTCGAAATCTGTCAGGCCATCGACGGGTCTGGCGGTGCGTTTGACTTGCCAGTCGTAGGGTTCTTCGTCAGGGTCGTCCCGCAGCGGAGTCAAGATCAGATAGCCGCGCGCAGCCAAGTCGACCAGCGTCACCAGCAGGTCGGATTCGCTGACCTCACCGTCGTGCAAGGCGCCAACCATCGCGGGACGCATTTCGTCTGGCGCAGTGGGGGAGTTGACGCCAGGAGTTGGCGTGTTGAGCTTGGTTTTCTTGCTGCGGCGGCTCGCTAGATGACCGATGACGGCAGCGACGGCGCTGACAGCGAGCAGCGACAACCCAACGATCAGGATCGTCGTCTCTGGTATCGGCATCTGCGCAGGCCTCCATTCAAGCCATCAGGACAATATTAGGCTGCCCTAATTTAAGCAATCGACCTAACCTCAGCCACCGATTTGATCACCAGTGGCACTAGGCGATGGCCCAACTCTAGAGGCCTAGCCTGACAATTTGTTGACGGCACCCAGGACGGGCAACAACCTGATTTGCACGGCTTTGACCGACGCGTATAGCCGGGCTCCCGGCTCGACTAGCGCCGCTGAGGATTGCGGGGTCAAATCGGCCGCGAACTGTTGACCGTCGGGCAATTGTAGGTTCAATCGGACGATCGCGCCGATCCGTTGCATGTCCACTACCTGCACCGCCCAGACATTGCGCGGCGATCCCGAGCTCTGCTCGGCATACAGCGCGACGGCGGAGGGATCGAACAGCGCGATCGCCGTGCCGCCAAGCCGCAGCTTTGAGCCAGGTTCGCCGTCGCCAATTTCACCGCCCTGCTCGCTCAAGCCGACGACCTGCAACTCGCCCACCCGGATGCTGTCGGGTCCGTCGATGACGCCGACCAGGCGGTTGACGCCGGCGAGTTTCGCCAAGAACGCGCTGGCTGGATTAGCTAGCAGTTCGTCGGGTTTCCCGGCCGCGGCGACCTGGCCGTCTTCGATCACGACGAGCTGGTCACCCAGCGTGGCAATGTCGTACAGATCGTGACTGACCAGGATCGTCGTCCGTCCTGCCAAGCGCTTGGCCAGCAAAGCTCGTAAAATCGCGGCCTGTTCGACGTCAATCGCGGCGAACGGCTCGTCCAAGAGCAGGACTTTCGGGTCGCAAGCCAACGCCCGGGCGATCGCGATCCGCTGGGCTTGACCGCCAGACAATTGCGCTGGACGACGGCCCGCGAACTGCACAGCGTCCACTTGTTCGAGTTCATGCAGGGCGCGCTCGCGGGCGGCAGCTTTGGATTGGCCGGCTGCCCGCGGACCATAGGCCACATTCTCCAAGACACTCAGATGGGGAAATAGCAAGGCATTTTGCGTCAAGACGGCGACCTGACGACGGTGTGGCGGCACCCAGACCTCGCTTGCTGCGACGGGCACGTCATCGATCGTCACGGTGCCGCTGGTTGGTCGCAGCTGGCCGCTGATCAACTGCAGCAGGCTCGACTTTCCAGCGCCATTGGGTCCGACGATCACGCTGGTCGCTCCAGCAGCTAGCTGCACAGCTAACTCGAGTCCGCGTTCGGGGACGCTCGCCTGCACGATGACGTCCCCAGCCTGCGATCTTGTCGAGTGATCCGCGCGCTTGGTCGCCGGCTCGCGCGTCATCTCCTTCATGACGTCCACCTGCGCTGCAACCATTGCGCCAGCCCGACCAACAGTCCGCCGATGACCAGCAGCACGAAAGCCAGCGCGTAGGCGATGTCGGGCTCTGCTTCGCGCTGCAGATAGATCTCTAGCGGCATGGTGCGAGTCGTGCCCTGCAATGACCCGGCGAAAGCCAGCGTCGCGCCGAATTCGCCGAGCGCTCGAGCCAAGGCCAGGGTCGCGCCTGCGGCGATACCAGGGCTGAGTAGCGGCAAGGTGATGCGTCGCAATGTCGTTGCTGGGTCGGCGCCCAATGTCGCGGAGATCCGTTCATATTCGCCATCGATGCTGCGCAGCGCGCCTTCGACGCTGATGATGAAATAGGGCATTGCGACGAAAGTCTGCGCCAAGATCACCGCGACGGTCGTGAAACCGATGGTGATGCCGAAAGCTTCGAAGGTCGGACCGAGCAGGCCGCGACGGCCAAAGGCGGCCAGCAGCGCCAAGCCGGCGACGACCGGCGGCATCGCGATCGGCAGCGCCGTCAGCACGCGGACCAGTCCGCTCCATCGGCCCCGCATGCGTCCCAAGAGGATCGCCAACGGCAGCCCGAGCAGCACGCACAAAACCATGGCAGCCAGGCAGGTCCGCAAGCTGAGCCACAGCGCGGCGCGCGCTGACTCGCTGGCTAGGACTTCGCCGAGCCGCGCCCAGGGCACCCGCGTCAACAAACCGACCAGTGGGATGACGATCAGCAATAGTCCTAGTCCCGCTGGGATCCACAGCCACCAAGGCGACGGCGTCGCCGCGTTCGACGTCACGTACGCGTCCCGTCTAGCCGCTTTCGAATCGGTTTGGTTCAGCAGATGTTCTCTCCGCTCAGCTTGCGCGGCCTCAAGCGGCGCAGCACGACGACCGGGCGGTAGTTTAGTCATGCGTCATCTCTCGGGCGGTCTTGGATCGGCTCGGGTGCGGTCTGGCGGTCAGGGCTTGCCGAATCCGTAACCTTCGAGGATCTTCACGCCCTCGGCGCTGAGCACGTAGTCGACGTAGGCCTGCGCGGCGTCTTGGTGCTTGCTCATCTTTGTCACGGCAACGGGATATTTGTTGACCACATTTTCCGCGCCCTTGACCTCGACCGCGTCAACCTTGTTGTTGCTGGCGGCGTCGGTCTTATAGACCAGGCCGGCGTCAACTTCCTTGTTGGCGACCTTGCCGAGAACGTCGGTGACCTTGAGCTCTTCGGAGACTGGTTTGAGGGTGTAGCCGAGCTGTTCGGCGAGTTTCTTGGTGGCATTTCCGCACGGCACCTCGGGCGCGCAAATGACCAGCTTCTTATCATCAAGCGACGAATCCAAGCCAGTGATCTTGCCCGGATTGCCCTTTTGGACGGCCAAGACCAATGTGTTGGTCGCGAACAGCTTTGAGCTGTCGACCAGGCCCGCGTCAATCGCCTTGGTCATGTTCTTCTCGTCCGCGGAGGCGAAGACGTCAGCCTGCGCACCACCCTTCATCTGGTCGACTAGGCCGGACGAACCGTCGAAGGAATATTTGACGCTGATATTCGGGTATTGCTCGGTGAATTTCATCGCCAGGTCGTTGAACGGCTTTTGCAGCGACGCCGCTGCTAAGACGATCAAATCACCTGAGGGTCCAGAAGCGGCCGGGCTGCTGTGCGGTTGCGAATCGCCGCCCGCGCAGCCCGTCATGGCCAATGTGAAGACTGTGACGCCAGTCAGCGCGCGAGTCAGCGTCTTGCTCATTTGTCGCCCCGGTTGATCACGACATTGGTGGCCTTGATTTGGGCGATAGCCATGACGCCGGGAGCCAAGCCGAGCTCTTCGACAGCCTCAGTCGAGATCAGCGAGGTGATGCGGAAATTTCCGCATTGCATTTCGACCTGGCTCATCACCTTGTCGCTGATGACGCGCGTCACCAGGCCCGGCAGCTCATTTCGTGCCGAGACCTGCGAGTCAGTCTCGGGCTGGTTGGCTTGGGCTTGAGAGAAAGCAGCCAGCTGCTCACCGTCGATGACGCTGCGGCCTGCGTCGTCCTTGGTTTCGCTGAGCTGGCCAGCAGAGATCCAACGGCGGACGGTGTCGTCACTGACGCCGAGCAGCTCGGCGGCTTTGGAAATCCTGAATTGCGGCATGGATAAATGCTAAACCATCGCAAAAAAGGAATCGTTCGGAGGTATTGTGTTGCCTTCCATCCGCGGCCCATTCCCAGCACGGTGTGTCTTGTGTCTTGGTACTGTGGCGCGGAGCCGATTATCCCGCATCGAGCCGACGATGCCGGATTCGCAAGGCGCCGCGGTAAATTAACGCGCGACGAGTCGGCGGATCACCAGTTGCCTGCGGCAAGGGACGGCTTTGATGGCCAAAGGCTCTCGTCAACGCTGCTAGCCCGGTTATTGATGGTATCGACCGAGGCCTCAATAACTGGTTGATAGTCAGTGAGGAGGAAGAATTGAGCGAAAGCGTAGATCAAGCTGACGATTGCGATGATCAGGCCAATGATTGCCCCCACCCCGGTCCAGCCCGTGGCCAGTGCGACCACTAGCCCGGCTAATGCAAGGGCGAGGCCGCCGGTCGCATTGAGCCCTCCAATGACCCAGCTGCGCAAGGCATCACAGGACCGGAGCAGAGCTTCGGCGAATTCGGATAGGGCATCGGCTATACCATGAGCCTTGCCTTTGAGTGGCTCGACCTTGGCGACGTACAATTCTTTATTTGACGATTCCCATCCTGGTCCGCCTACGAGGTTTGACGTTTCAAGTTTCTGGAGGACGTCACTGAAATCGATATCTTTGAAGAAGTTGGCAGCCTGGCGAAGTTTTTTCGCGCTACGCACATCGCCACAGACATCGTTGCATAAGTCAATGACTTGCTCCGCTCTTCCCGAGGCAGTCTGGTATTGACTGTGGGCTTCGGCTCGTCGGGCTTCTACCCATCCTGTATCCCAGAAGATGAGTATGCGCAATGCGTCGCAGCATCCGTCGATGACTCCGGGCACGCGGGGAAGTTCGCTGTTCAGACGCTTCACCATCTCGTCGACATCAGCTAGAAATTGATCTTCTACAGTCATTTCTACCTCTCACAGATCCAATTCATTGATGATGCGGTTCACCTCAGAGACAAGACCGACGTTGGCTGCCTCAGCGCGTAAATACGCTCGGGCGGTCGTGACAATGCCTTCACGCAGGGAGTTCAGGAGGGAAACTCCTGCCTGGCATCCTGCTGTGCCTGATGTCAGGGCGGTCACCATGCCGTCATAAGCAGGCTTAAGCGGGCTGAATCGGTAGTCCTCTTGCCAGCTGTACTCGATTGCTCCGATATCCTTTCCGACGCAGTCAAGCGCTGCGGCAGCTTCTTGGAGTTTCGTCTCTTTGTCTTTGAACCATTCGGCGCGAAATTCGAAGTCTTCGAGTTCCATGTCACTGTCTCCTGTAGTCATTCAATATGCGGCTCAGCTCAGCATGCTCCGCGCGCAACGCACCCAATCCCCAGTCGTCGCTCGGTTGAACCTTGTTGAGTGCTTCAACAAGACCATCTTCGATCCTGGTGCTGTCGGCTTTCAGCCAGCTGACATCGACTTCTATGTCAGTGACTGCGCCTTGCGTGGCCAGTACTTTGACACAACCCCCTCCACCGACGAACTCGATGGGAGCTGGTTGCTCAGGTACATCGCCACTGGCCAGATTGGAGATCACGTCTTGCAGGACAGCGAAAGCGCGTCGATTGAACTCGACCATTCGTTCGCCCAACGCCTGCTGTTCGCTAGCCGGAATCTCGAGGCGCCCCGCACGGGCTGTGTCAGCGTTTCGAGATTGTCTTTGGGCTGACTGCTCATGGAAGGCGATCACGGCTGCGGTACCGAAATGTTCTGGATCAATAGCCTCTGACCATCCGCTCTCAATGCGGACTGCAACGACCGCGTCACCCTCAAACTCGAATTGGATATAACGTGAGGCTTCATCTGCGGAGCTCATGCGAGGAATATAGCGACGTCGTGGGTCACCCGAAGGCCAGATAGGCTTCAAATATGCGATATAGTCCACGGTCATTGGCGCTAACTATGAGCATACTTGGAGCGATCTGTGTCGTTCTTTCTGTCATTTTAGTGGTCAACGTCCCAGCAGAAATCCCGTTTCTCCGGGTGATGGCGCTGCTCGCGACCGTGCTCGCAGTGGTAATCACGGCGCTCGGGATTGCCCGCTATAGAGCTGACGGACGGCAACGCGGAGTTGCAGCGGCTGAGACCGCAAGGCGGTGGACATCGCTGCTGGTAGGAGTGCTATCTGGTGCCGTCTTGCTAGGCCTGGCGCCCTCAGTGCAAGAATTCGCGGGTCCGCTTGGGGAGCCGGCTGCCACGCTGGTGAAGCTAGCCATCATTGTGGCCGCTGGGACCATAGCACTCATCGGCATCTGGGGCTTCGCGCGTGATCCCGGAAAATCTGAGGAAGACACGTAGATGTTTTCGCGAGGAACTCAGTGAAAGGTCATGGCCCGAGCGGTCTAGCAGTTTTCAATAACTGGCAACGGGCGGCCCCGATAGGATTCGAACCTACGACACATGGTTTAGGAAACCACTGCTCTATCCCCTGAGCTACGGGGCCGTGGGGGCGGCTTTGCGGCTAGAAGCGGCGTCGCGCGCCTGCTCAACCTTAGTCAGCGGGTCGAGCCGCTGCCAACAGTCACGATGGCCAAATCTCGCTAGATGCCGTCAATAGGTGGACGTCTTGTTTACTCAGTGTTCAATTTGGGTTAAGCTGAATGCATCGAGAGCGATTGCCGCTCGGCTGAAGTCTCCTGGGGGTGGGAAGACGGCCATTGGCCCAGCCTGACGCGGCGATCGCTTTCCTTTTTCATGCCGGCGGCTTCAGACATGAGTCCACGTGGCCGTCTTTATGCATATCGCCGCAACGAGGGTCGCAGTTAGCGCGTTGATTAGCTGGGGCGGCTAGTGTCGAGACATGAGCAATGACGCTTCCGATCTTCCCGGCTTGACTGCTGCCCGCGAGAAAATGGCGGCCGCTGACATTCGTCCGTCAGCGATGCAGACCTTTGAGCATTACTATCGGCAACTCGCTGACGGTGTCACCGGCCTAGTGGCCGAAGACGAGATCGAGCCAGTCGATGAACTGCCGAAGCTTGCAGATGTCGATATTTCAGATGCAGACGCACGCGACGCGTTCGCGAAGACCGTCATCATCAAACTCAATGGCGGGCTGGGCACCTCGATGGGTCTCGACGGTCCGAAGTCGCTGCTGGAGGTTCGCGACGGATTGACGTTCATGGACGTCACAGTGCGTCAGGTGCTGGCCGCCCGGGATCAATATGACGTGCGGCTGCCGCTAATTTTGATGAATTCTTTTGCCACTCGTAAGCAAACCCGAGAGTTCTTGGCTGATTATCCCGAATTGCCTGTCGACGGCCTAGATTTGGATTTCGAACAATCCCAGGAACCGAAACTATTGGCTGAGGATCTCAGCCCGGCGAGCTGGGAAAAGAATCCAGACATGGAATGGGCCCCACCTGGGCATGGTGATTTCTATCCATCAATTTTTGATGCCGGCATTTTGGATACCTTGATTGAGCAGGGATTCGAGTATGCGTCGGTATCAAATTCGGACAATCTTGGCGCTTCGCCGGACGCAAAGTTGGCTGGCTGGTTTGCTGCCTCTGGGGCGCCATTTGCGATGGAGGTTTGTCGGCGCACCGTAAATGATCGAAAAGGTGGCCATCTAGCCAAGCGACGCGAAGACGACCAGTTGATCTTGCGGGAAGCCGCCCAAACCTCCGACAACGACATGGACGCCTTCCAAGACATTTCGCGGCATCGATTCTTCAACACGAACTCGCTATGGCTACGCCTGGCTGACGTCCGCGTTCATCTGCGCGAACATGACGGCGTGCTTGGGCTGCCGATGATCGTCAACAAGAAGACGGTCGATCCAAGTGATTCGGCTAGCCCCGAAGTGATTCAGATCGAGACCGCTATCGGCGCTGCTATCGAAGTGTTTGACGGCTCCCAAGCAATTGAAGTCGGACGAGATCGTTTCGTCCCGGTCAAGAAGACCAATGAATTGCTATTGCTGCGCTCTGACATTTTCGAATTGGACGACCAAAGCTATCGCTTGGCCGCGCGCAAGGACGAAATTCCGGAAATCGATCTGGACCCGGATTTCTATAAATTGCTGCCAGATTTTGAATCACGAATTCCATCGCCGATTTCGCTGGCGGAGGCCGATTCGTTCAAGGTCCGCGGTGATTTTCGATTCGAAGAAGGCGTGCAAGTCGTCGGTGACGTGGAAATCGAGACTGACACCCCACGCACTATCGGAGCTGGCGCGATTCTAGAGAGCCGATGAGCCTCTTCCGGGCTATCGCCGCAGCGCTGGTCGGGCAAGATCTGGGGGAGCGACCCGGCTGCGCGGCAGCTGATCAGATCATCGCTGAACTGGACGCCGCCGGTTGGCCGCGCAATGCGATCGCGGAACATCGCCGTCAGACCTTGGAGGCAGGCCAACGCTGGCCTCACCCGATCAATCCCACATATCGAGGCGACGTTGGGGCCGCCCAAGCTAGCGCGACCCTGGCTGGTGTTCGCAAACTACTGGCAGTTGACGGCGCACCCCGGGTGCGTTCAGCAGACGTCGCCTTGGACCAACGCGACCGGCAATTGATTGCAGAGCTACCGCCGCATCACGTCCAGCGTTGAGCCGTGCTAGCGAAATTTTCATCGCAGTCATCGATGCGGTTTGGCGGCATTCCTAGCCGGCGCCAGCCAATGACAGCTTTCTAACCCGTGGACGAACTTTCGCTACTGGTCAAGCGAGTAGCTGATTGTGCGCTCGATGCGAGGAGACGAAAAAAGGGGAGCCGCAATAGCGACTCCCCTAAATCGGCCATTAGCCCTTAATTTGAGGTACTCAGCGGACCACCGGGCCACCCAGGCCGTCGTTAAAGGTCTTGCCCTGCTGGGCAGCCAACAGATCGCGGATCTCGGTCAACAGATCGGCCTCGCTCTTGGCTTCTTGCTCGACCTCGCCGCGACGTTGCTTCCACATCATCATCGGCTTGACGATCAGGAAGTAGACGATCGCGCCGACGATGATGAAGTTGATCAGCGCGGTAAAGAACGGACCGACCAACAGGTCACCGATCATGACGTTGTCGAAGTTCGGCTCGCCGCCGGCGATCATCGAGATCAAGCTCAAGATGACGTTAGTGAAAGTCTCGACGACCGAGCCGAACGCGCCGGCCATGATAACGGCGACCGCCAGCTCCAAAAGATTGCCGCGCATCAAGAATTCTTTGAACCCTTTCATGGGTTTCCTTTCAGATTGGGTGATGGCTATTCATTCGCCTAAGCAAAAAAGTTGCGCGCGACTGGACAGTCCCCCGATCTGTGTCAGTCACGCGCAGACAAGAAGACCATAAGTCACACCTGCCGTCCGTGGCCATAGACGCGCCATATTTTTGCAACAAAGTTGCCAACTAATTCAGTGTGTACCTGTGTTCCCCGCTGAGAACGCGCTTTTTGGGATCCTCTCGTAGGCGACACGGGGGCTAGAAAATTTCTTGATCAGGTCCAAAAATTCAACTGTTGCCTGCTCAACTAGCTACCTCACAGCCTCGTGACGGGCGGGCATGGCCACTCCTGAGCGGGTTCGACGCAGGGTGAATCTCATCGCGGCTTCACTGGACAGCTTTATGGCGACGCCGCTGGGTGGAGCTCGCCATCAGGTCAGCACGATGCCGAGTTTTGATTGTGCGCTCGCGCCTGCGAGCTTGGCGGCAGTTGGTTGATCTGCAGCGACGACGATTAGCGCGCCCGATTCAATCGATGAATTCGACTGCTGGGGCAGTGCCGCGACACGCACCCTGGTCGCGAGCACACTTTGTTTTCCGTCGAAACTGACTGCGACGACGCTGATGTGCTCGCCGACGCGCAAGAGATTCACCACGCCAGTGTCAGCTACCCGGATGGGCACCAGTTGCTCATCCGGATTGGCCGCTACTGATGCTCCGCCAAGGATCGTGGCGCTAGTCAAGATCGATCCGCTGGTCAAGGAAGCGGCCAAGGTCCGGCCGTGCGCCTGTTCGAGCTGGGTGATGGCTTCATCGGGTACTAGCGGACGAGGCACCTGGCGCACCTTGACGTCGCTGGCGCCCAACTTCGTGCCTGCCGGCAGCGCTTTGGCGGCCGTCACTACGTCAACCACATCATTTGGCACAGGAGTCAGCGCCGACAATGTCGCGAATACGGCGATCATCGCGAATCCAGCGGCGATCTTGCGTCGATGCCACCGGAGGGCGCGCAACAATTCGCTCAACCAACTAGAACTGGCAGCCTGTTCGTTGGCGCTCGCGCGCTGGCTAGGTCGCGCGGATCGATCTGTCTTTGTCATGCCCGAACTATGGGCAGCTGGGGCGGGAATTTTCAGTTACCCACAGAGAAAAAGAAAAAATGTTTTGGCTGTGGATAACCCTGATGTGGTGGTGTGGCGGGTGCGATAGTCGATGTCAGTTAGCCGAGCTGGACTCAGTCGAGTTAGTTCCAGCAGAGCTTGCAGAACTAGCACCGGCATCTGAGGAGGTGGTCGAATTGCCCGAGCTTGCAGAGTCTGAGTTGGTTGGCTTCTCGCTGGCCGGCGTGGCGCGCTTGCCAGAGTCGGTGACGTAAAAACCAGAACCCTTAAAGACGATGCCCGCGGGGCTGAAGACTTTCTTTAGTTTGCCGTCGCACTCTGGGCATTTGGTGAGTGCGTCGTCGCTGAACTTCTGAAAGATCTCCAGGTCGCGACCGCAATCTGCGCAGTGGTACTGGTACGTCGGCATTTTCCTCGTCCGCTTACGTGAGGCGCGGGCAGTAGCTGTCGTTGGGATCAGCGGTTCCCGCGGCTGTGTTTTCCGAATGGTCGGCAGCCAATGCTAGCGCGCTTCGCGTGAGGCGCTGATTACAGGTCGGGGTACAGCTACGTGCTCGAGATCGTTGTCCCTGGCTGCTTGCGTTGCTCGTCAATTGCGTGCGCTGGTCGTCAAGGTGCAGTTGGGTGTGATGACGACGTCGATCGGTTCGTCATGGGCCTGAGGAACCAACTGGTCAACTAGCTCGTCATCATTGAGCAAGCACACTCGCAATGCGTCGGTTCTGAATTCGGGCAGCGCCCGGTCGAACCAGCCGCCGCCGGTGCCTAGTCGATTGCTCTGCCGGTCTGCCAGCAGCGCGGAGACGATGACCACGTCTACCGCCTGCAGCAGGTCTGGGCTTGCTTCGACCGCGTCGGCCGGGACGGGGATGCCAGCCAGCGATGTCGTCAATGGTGCGGAAGGATGCCAAACCGACCACTTCGGCATGCGGCTGGTCAGCCATTGATCAAAGACGGGCACCAGGATTTCATCGCCCCAAAGACGGGCGAAATCCAAAGTGTCTGGCTCGGGAGCCTTGGCTAGATAGCTTGCGACCCGCGGTCGACGTGAAGCTGAGCCGAAATGTTCGAGCAGTTCCAATAACCGCTGAGTCCGAGCTTGGTCATCGGCTCTTCGCTGGCTGCCCGAGCTACTCGATCTGCGCGCTAGCACCTCAGCGCGAAGAGCCGCTCGGTCAACAGATGCGGCATGCGGCTGTGTCACCGGGCCATCGTAGGCGATGCGTCACTTAGTGTTTTGGCATGGCTCTATTCAGGTCGGCTAAAAAGCACGTCGAGCAAGCCAGCAAAGCCACCGTCGAGACGGTGCAGCGCAGCCTGCCGCCCGCCCCCGAAGGCGACGCGCAAGATCGTCGTGCCGTCATGCAGCAGCGCGATTATTTGCTCGAATTGGTCTCGCCACTGCCGGCTTTTGGGATGTACCTGCTTGACGCTCGAGGCTGCATCGTCTGCGAAGACATTCAAGCCACCGACAGCTATCCAGCCAATGACTCTGCAGCGATTGATGGATATGCAGTCAACTCCAAACTGGCGATTCCCGGAGCTCGTGTCCGTGCCTACGAAGTCGTGAGTGGAGATCTGCTGCCAGAACGCTGCGACGCAGTCATCCCAGAGAATCAAACCGTCTGCGTCGACGGCATCGCGACCATTGCCCATCCGATTAGTTCAGGTGATGGCGTGCGGCAAGCTGGTTCCTCAGTGCGAGCCGGTGAGATCTTGATCAACGCCGGCCAAAGCCTGGATGCGCGCCGCTGCGGCATGCTCGCGGGCGCTGGTTTCGATCGCGTCTTGGCTCGTCCCAGGCCGCGCGTGGTGGTCCTATCGTTGACCGCACCGGACGCTGCCAGCCCCTCGGAAAGCGCTGCCGCCGAGGTCAGCTCGCACTTGATCGCGGCTTCGGTGAAAGCCACCGGTTCGCAGGTTTGGCGGGTCAGCGCGCCGCTTGGTGATGAGGCCCAGTTGCGTGACCTGATCACCGACCAGCTCATCCGTGCCGACCTGATCATCGTCAACACTCGGGTGGCTGGCGAGGAGCTGCTGGCTGTCGCGGCTCAGATGGGCCCGGTCGACGTCGCATCGCTGGCCTTGCATCCAGGCGCCCAACTCAGTTTCGGATTGATCGGTGACGATGACGTCCCGATGATCTTTTTGCCCAGTGATCCGCTGGGTGCCTACACCGGCTATCAGCTCTTTGTTCGACCGTTGATGCGCAAATTGATGGGCGACGCCGACCCTAATCTGCAGCTGACCCCAGCCCGCTGCCTTGGCACGCTGACTAGCGCCGAGGGCATCACCGAAGTCTTTTGCGCCAGCGTCGAACACGGCAGCGAATTGTCTGTCGTGCCGCTTGGCCAGCCGGGCAGCCAATCAATGCGCGACCTAGCCAAAGCCGATGCGCTCATCGTGCTCGATCCGTGGACGACGCAGGTCGCTGTCGGTGATCAAGTTCAGATCATCATGCTCGGTGACGAGTGAGTAACCGCTAAAGGTCACCATCTGACATGAAACCGGGTCAGCGAAACTGCCTGCCGCGGCTGCCTGAAGGCGTCTACATTCCGTTCAAGACGCCCTGGCCAGTCATCTTGCGTGCGGGTCGGTTGTCGTTGGCGCCGCTGCGCCGCGAACACCTGCGCCAGTGGTATCAGGTGCGCTGGGATAACCGCTATTGGACCGGTCCCTGGGATGCGTCGCGTCCGTCCCAAAGTCCGCGCCTCGACGACTCATATTTGGGTTGGCTGCGCCGGTTGAATAAGCAAGCCAAGGCAGGGGAGAGCCTGCCGTGGGCGCTGTGGTGGGACGACGAACTGATCGGTCAGGTGAGCGTCTCGAGCATTTCTTATGGCTCAGCGCAAAATGCGTCAATCGGTTATTGGATTGCGCAGTCCTACGCAGGACGTGGCCTGACGCCAATAGCGGTCGCATTAGCTAGTGATTATCTTTGGCGTTCACTGCTATTGCATCGCATCGAAATTCCGATCAGACCAGAAAATCAGCCGAGTTTACGGGTGGTCGAGAAATTAGGTTTTCGTGACGAAGGTCTGCGGCCGAGATTTTTACATATTGACGGTGATTGGCGCGATCATAGAATCTTTGCGCTCAATGACGAGGAAGTCCCCGGCGGCCTAGTCCCCAGATATTTCGCCGGCCGAAATGCAGCCGAAATGGGGCTGCTCTGAACGCTTAGCTACGACTGTAGGTGCATGATCTAGCGATGCGAAAATATTCCAAGTCAATATCTCTTCGACACTCGGCACGGCTACTCAAATAGTGCGTCGACGACCAATAGCCTTTAACTCGTGCTGACCGGACTGATCTTTGGAATCATCGTGATTCTGTGGGTGATCTACCTGGTCCCACTAGCCACTTTCCGTGACAAAGACGCTTGGGATCGGGTCGATCCCGCGACCCTGGCAACGGTCGGTGAATCCATGCACGTAGTGCGTGACTGCAGTGCAGAAATTGAATTGTCAGATTCCGGCGCCGAGATCAGCACGCCACTGCAACGACGCGCAGCGCGTTTCCAAGTGCGTCGAGCAAATCAAATCGCGCAACGCCGCCGGCGCATCGCATTCCTGGTCAATTCGATTGTCCTGCTTGCGACGATTATCGTTCCATTTTTCGCGCCCATTTCGCATTGGTTGACTTTCGGCGGAGTGCTGCTGTTTATCGCTGGATTAGCATTGAGTGCTTATTCGGTGCAGACGATGCGTCGGGCGAGTAATCGACGACTCGCTGAGATCGCTGCGGCCAGTGACGAAGAAACCCAAATCATTGACGTCGAAGAACAGACCCTCGATTCGACTGAACGATCAATTGATTTGACCGATGAATTAGAGAATATCGAGTCCCTGCTCGCGCCAATTCCTGTGACGCCGAGCACCTACATCTCGAAGCCATTGTTGCCGCGCTCGGTACGCACGATCGATTTGGCTGCGCCGCTGCCGCCGCAACGACCGGTCACCGCCGATCGTCCCGGTCAGCCAGCCGTCGAAGATCACGATTTGCCCAAGGCAGTCGGCGAATAACCAGCTAACAATTGCCCCGCCTGGTCGCGGCATCGGCATGATGCTGGCGTTTCATCTATCGCGGACGCAGTGGTAAAGTGTTCAAACACGGAATTCACTTGATCCGTTTGGGGCTATGGCGCAGTTGGTAGCGCGTCTCGTTCGCAATGAGAAGGTCAGGGGTTCGAATCCCCTTAGCTCCACCACGAATTCAGCTATCTAGCCACCCCACTCATGGCGGGGTTTTTTGTGTCCGGCCAGCGTTTGTCACCTGAACCAGCTATCGCCCGAGCCGTTGTCAACGCCTCAGAGACGGCACCCATTAGCCGGTCAAAGTTGCCTCATGAGCGGCAGCCGTCGGATATTTGACGCAACCGCCTAGCTGCAAAGCTCGGCAGAACATTCGAAAGGGATGACGATGTCCGCTGGTCTGCAGATCAAAGAAGACTTGCAGCTAGTCCGCACGTCGAATGGTTGGAAACTGGTCGTCACCGCTCGCCCGCAAGCAACAGAGACCACATTTTCGGACAGAATATATGGTCCATTTGCAGTTCCTAATCGTCAGGATCTGGAATTGGCTACCGAACTATTAGTTCAGCAGCACGAAGTCAATGAGTTGCACCGACAAGGATTTGAAGAGCTCAAATTTCCCAAAGTAGAGCCCGATCGAGTACCAAAGCTCAGGGCGCTTCGAGAAAAGATGTTTGAGCAATCCGTCGCTGATATTCCGCGATTTAAGTTCGCTGCCCGTCGCCGCGCGCGAAGAACTGCTCGACTGCAGGCTAAACAATTACATGCAGATTTAATGGCCGCGGCTGCGCTGAACTATCAAGAAAAATTGGCCCTGCTTGAGCAGCAATGGGACGGCCTTCAGGCCAACGTCCCACACTCAGTGCTCAGCGTCGTCAACAAAGCCTTTGAGGACAATGCGGCACCGGCGGTCGGGGTCCATGTGCAGGACCAAATATTGACCGTCATCGTCTATCTGCCCGCTGTAGAACTGCCTTCTTACAAGGTCGTTTACATGATGAACGGTGTCCAGTTGCGGATCTTGAAGACCAGCGTCATAGACCGAAATGAGACCTATCAAAAGCTGGTCTACGGTCACGCGATCGTCACGGCCCGCGAAGCTCTCGCCGTCGCCCAAGGCATCTCGGCAGTGCGCGTCATCGCGGTGCGAATCTCAGCCGCGGACAGATACGGGCTGCGGGGCACGGAGACCTTATTCATCGGCACCTTTTTGCGAGATCTAATTTCTGATCGCTTCCTGCCGATTTCCACCGTGGACGAAGTCTTGGATAGTTCGACCAGCGAACTGATCGCATTCGAGGACGCTGAAACTAACGAACTTCAGCCATTAGACATGACCGCCTACCCAAATATTTCCGCTTTCATTGATTCGATTGAAATCGAATACGAGCATCCCGTCATGGACAGCTGGCCAATCTCCCCGGCTCTACGCGATGTGTGAGCGCATTCTAAGCGCATAGTATGTCCGCTCGACCCTTGAGTGGTGTTACTATTTTGGTAACATGTCTTCATGGAGGTCAGATTCGCGACTCGTGAACTAGCCAAGATCTGTACTTCCGAGCGGTGGATGCAAAAAGAATTGGGTTCCCAGCGAGCTAAGAAGCTAAAGCTGAGACTTGACGACCTGCTCGCGGCCGAGCAAATGTCGGATCTTTTGCTGATGGGCGGTAAGTGGGAATTGCTGAAAGCTGACAGAGCCGGTCAATGGTCGGCGCGGTTAACAGGCAATTGGCGATTGATAGTTCAAGAGGAGTCCAGCCAGCCACCAACAGTGAGCGTCGTGGAAATTGTGGATTACCACTAGGCCTAGAAAGGGGAGGGGCATGGCAACAGGATTCGATTTCATCGTCGTGCCTGGTGACCACATTGCAGAATGGATGGAAGACAGGGGGATCAATGCGGCCGAGCTTGCTCGCCGACTAGGCGTGCCCCCCAAGCGAGTTAGCGAGCTATTGCGCGGTAAAGCTCCGGTTAGCCAGCAGCTGGCCATCGATCTCGAGCGGGTCACAGGAATACCAGCTCGCGTGTGGGATCTCTATGAGACCAATTACCGCAGTGAACTCGCAAGACGTGCTGACGAAGAAGAGCTAGCCCGACAGTACGAGCAGGCAAAGGAGTTTCCGCTTAGTTACTTGCGAAAATTCGGATATATTACTGCGTCTGCTAAGGATCGTGCAGGTGTGGTGCGACAGATACTTACCTTGTTTGGAGCAGCCAGCATTGACGCGATCTGGCAAACCTGGTCTTGCGGAAATGTTGCTTATCGACGCCGAGCTGTTGGCCGCAAGGACAGCGCTGCACTTTCAGTCTGGCTGGCGCTAGGCGAACAGGAATTGCGCCGACAGGCAGAGATACCAAGATTTGATCGAGACAAGCTAGCTAAGACCTTGCCGGAGATTCGCTCCCTGACAGTCGACGACCCCGCAGCAGGTTTTGCAAGCGCGATAGCCAAGCTGTTTGACGCTGGAGTTGTGTGCTGTCAAGTCCCTGCCGTTCCGGGGCTAGGTGTTCATGGAGCGACTCGATGGCTGCAAGGTACGCCGGTGGTGCAGCTGTCATTGCTGGGCAGGTCCGATGATCAACTGTGGTTCACTCTTTTTCATGAAATTGGTCACATTTTGCTGCACGGTGACTCAGATCTATATTTGAACGGTGAGCCTTCCCAAGCGGAGCGGGAGGCCGACGAGTTCGCCTCAAATCAGCTGATTCCTGCGGAATTCATCGATCGGATTCCACATAACAGAGATTTAGACGCAATCCGGCAGCTCGCAGCTGAGATTGGGATAGCTCCTAGCATTGTCCTCGGACGCGCCCAGTTTGAAACAGGCGATTTCGCGTGGGGACACGAGTTAAAGCGCAAAATCTAGGGAAATTATTGGCTGCGCGCCTGCAACGCCTCGCGGGCTACCGCCCGATCATCTAGCTCGATCAGCTGATCTCCGACCGACTGCACGGTCTCGTGTCCGCGACCGGCGATCAAAACCAGATCGTCGTCGCTGGCCTGGGCGATAGCGGTCATGATCGCCTCGCGTCGATCACCGACCTCCACCACTGACGCGCCAGCGACATCGCGGGCGCCTGCCAGCAATGCCGCGCGGATCTGTCCGGGATCTTCGCTATGCGGGTCTTCGTCGGTGATGATGACATGATCAGCGCCGTTGGCCACTGCTTGGCCCATCGCGTGACGTTTATCAGCATCTCGGTCGCCGGCGCTACCGGTGACGACGATCAATCTGCCGGCGACTTTCGGGCGTAGCGTGTCCAGCACGACCTGCAGCGCGTCACTGTTGTGCGCGAAATCGACGACGACCTTAGGACGTTCGCCGACTACCTCCATCCGGCCTGGCACATAGACGTCAATGACCTCGCTGTTCGGCCGGGGCAACTTGATCAAGTTCCTGCTCCTAAAACGACGGGGCGCTTTTTCAGGCAGCTTGGTCTGATCTGCCCGGACAGTGCTCGGCAAAACTTTAATTGCTAGCTCGCTGAATTTGTCAGACAAATGTTGCATTTCGGATTAGTTTTTTCTAACCGTTTCAGCTAGCCAGCAAGCGCAAATCCTGCATGGGAACGATAACGCGCAGCGGACATTACGAGGACGCGCAAGCCGCCCCGCAGAAAAGAACGCTCAGCAGCGAAAACTTCGCAGCGCTGAAATTCGCCAAAATTTGCAGAAAATGAGACGCCACCGATGCAGCTCAATTCGGCTGCTCTAAATTTCGATGCGCAGGTCTTTGAAGGAGGTAACCGAGGTGTCGCAGGCGACTACCGAACCCCAGCAACGCGACCAATGGTCTGGACAGTGGGGATTTTTGATCTCCGCGATCGGTTCGGCTGTTGGGCTGGGCAATATTTGGCGATTCCCGGGCGTCGCCTATTCCAGCGGTGGTGGCGCATTTCTGATCCCATATATCGTCGCACTATTGACGGCGGGCATCCCGATCCTGCTGCTCGACTACGTGCTGGGTCACCGTTTCCGAGGTTCAGCGCCAGCAGTATTTCGACGCATCAGCAGGCGCGCCGAATGGATCGGCTGGTTACAAGTCGGCTGCTGCATGGTCATCGCCGCCTACTACATCGTCATCTTGGGCTGGGCGGCGTCCTACACCTTCTTCTCATTCAATCTCGCCTGGGGTGATGACCCGAAAGGCTTCTTCGTCGGCGATTTCCTTAATGTTTCCGATCCCGGCTTCAACATGAACATCGACTGGAATGTGTTCTGGCCGATGCTCGCGTTGTGGCTGATCGTGCTGGCCGTGATGAGCGCGCGGCTCAACAAGGGCCTCGAAATGGTCAACCGCATCGCCATCCCGTTGCTGACGGTGCTGTTCGTCTCGATGGTCATTCGGGCGCTGCTGCTACCCGGCGCGACCTTGGGCCTGGACGCATTGTTCACCCCCGACTGGGGCGCGCTGCTCAACCCCGCAGTGTGGGTCGCTGCTTACACGCAGATTTTCTTCTCGCTGTCGGTCGCATTCGGCATCATGCTGACCTATTCCAGCTACATGAAGCCGCGCGCGAATCTCGTTCCGACTGCCTACGTCGCAGCGTTCGCGAACTCGTCGTTTGAGATCCTCGCCGGTTTCGGAGTCTTCTCGACGCTGGGCTTCATGGCGAACGCGGAAGGGATCGCCGTCGCCGATTTGAAGGGCATCACGGGCGTGAGCTTGTCGTTCATGACTTTCCCGCAGATCATTTCGATGATGCCCGGCGGACCGATCTTCGGCGTGCTGTTCTTCCTGTCGCTGCTGCTGGCCGGCTTCTCGTCGATGGTCTCCATCTTGGAGGTCATCATCGCGGCTTTCCGCGAAAAATTTGGTCTATCCAGGCCGGTCGCGGTGGGCATCATCGTCGGCGTCGAAGCCATCGCGTCGATGATCTTGTTTGCGACGACCAATGGGCTCAACGCGCTGGACATGGTCGACCACTTCGTCAACAATGTCGGCGTGCTCGGCTGCGCGGTCTTCGAGTGCATCTTGATCGCTTTCGTGATCAGAATGCTGCCCGAGCTGCAACATCACCTAAACCAGGTTTCGACCCTGCAGGTCGGCACCGGCTGGCGCGTGCTGGTCGGCGTCATCAACCCAATCGTGCTGGGCGTCATCTTCGTCATGACCTGTTGGCGTTTGGCCACTGATGGCTACGACGCATATCCGATGAGCTTCACTGTCGGCTTCGGCTGGGGCACAGTCGTCGTCTTGACGCTCGCCAGCGTCCTCCTCTCGATGCTCAAATGGCGTTCAGATGTCGACAGATTCAACCCATTGCCGCTAGTGACATACACCAATCGCAAAGGTGAGGAGGTCGTGCGATGAGCGGATTAGCAATCGCCATGATGATCGCCGCGATCATGATCATTTGGGGCGGGCTGGTAGCGTCCACCATCTTCCTGGTACGCAACCCGATGGAACAGCCCCTACCGGCCCTAGATGAGCATGATTTCGACGTCGCTCCCGAACCGGCGCCAGAGGCCTGAGCTAGGCAGTCTTCGAGGCAGTTGAGCCGCCCGGACTCGTTCCAGCATCGACTGGACGTCCGGGCGGTTCGCTTTCTAGCCGAGGCTCAGAAGGTGAAGCCACCGAAGAGCAGCAAGGCCAAGCCCAGACCGACGGCCAGATTGACGACGGTCGCAGCAGCGAACACCAAAATCGGCTTCCAACCGGCTTCCTTGAGCGAGCCGAAGCTGAACTCCAGGCCAATCGAGACGAAAGCCGCGATCAAGAACCAAGTGCGCAGGCTATTGGCTGTCGCGATCGCCGGTGCGGACACGGCCGCGTCGACGTTGGAGACGAAAACCGTCGCCGCAATCGAAGCGATGATGAAGCCGAGCACGAATTTCGGGAAGCTCTTCCAGATCGCCGACAGATTCGGACGCTCACCGCTGTTAGCGCGCTCGACCTTGAAGGTGAAATACATGCTGAGCAAGACTGCGACGACGCCCAGCAGCGCATTTTGCGTGACCTTGACGATGGTCGCGATCTGCAAGGGCTGGTTACCGGCCAAAGCGCCGGCTGCCGTCACCGCAGCGGTGGTGTCGATATTGCCGCCAATCCAGGCGCCCGTCACCGCCGGCGAGAGCCCCATCGCCTCAGACGCCCAAGGCAGGAAAAAGATCATCGGGACGGCGAAGACGATGACCAGCGACGCGGTATAGGCAAGTTCTTCCTTCTTAGCTTCGACAGCGCCGGCGGCAGCCACCGCCGCCGAGACGCCACAAATCGACACCGCCGAGCTGAGCAGCGCACGCAATTTATCGTCCAGCCCGAGCAGCCCGGAGAACCACCAGGTGAACAAGAACACCGCAGCGATCAACAACACCGCTTGGGCCACAGCCGGCAGCGCGGCTTTTGCGATGACCATGAAATTGATCGACGCGCCCAGTAAGACCAGGCCGGTCTTGATGAAGAATTCCGTCCGGAAAGCTGAGGTCATGTGACGTCGCACTCGCAGCAGCGACAACACGACATTGGCCAAGAAACCGACTGTGATCGCGTACACCGGATATTCGATGGCTTTGGCGAGTTTTTCCATGCCCGTTCCCTCGGCCCAGCGCGGCACCGAACTGTCGAGCCAATGCACAAAGACCACCAGCGCCGCCAAGATGAGCGCGCCAGCTATCGTCCAGCCCACCTTCGCACCGCGAGACATCGCCACGTCCGGCGGCTGAATCGCTTGGCTGGGCGCCGGTTCGGCAGGAGCGTGCGGCCGGTGATGACCACGCCGCTGCAGGCGGTCATGGGCATCGTGGCCTTGGGGCAGGTCCGTCGCATTCGGCTGCGTCGCTGCCAGTTGGACGTTTTGGCTAGTGGACGCGGGCTTGGCAGATTCTGGATGGGGGGAATGGCTCACGGGATCAACCCCGCTGGGATCAGGCCAGTCAGGCACAAGGTGAGCAAAATCAGCCCAATCGTGAAAGCCAACCAGTCTTCGCTGATTGAAAATTTGCCATCTGCGTTGGGAGCTTCGCTGTCTTCAGCGGCCGGGGTCTGACTCACGTCACTTCCTTGTCAGTAAAAATCCTTAGCCAGGCTAGTAGCCGTGTACCTTAGTCCCAAACCAACCAAGAAGCATGTTGGCGATCCGCGGGGTGCTCGGGCCTAGACTCGTCTGCTGTGAACCAGATAATTGCCCGCGTGCGACGCGCTGAATTCGTCGAATCGGTCCACCAGGTTTACGCCGTGGTCACGCATCCAGACGGCAGCGTCGAGCAGGCTTGGGGAGATCCCAGCCAGGAGATCTTGCCGAGATCAGCGAATAAGCCCTTCCAAGCGTTAGCGATGCTCGCCGCCGGAGCTCAACTAGAGGGCAAATATTTGGCGCTGGCTGCCGCCTCGCACAGCGGGGAGAGCTTCCATCTCGAAGCAGTCCAGGAGATGCTGGCCGCCGCCGGCCTAGCCGAGGACGACCTGCAAAATACCCCCGATCTCCCCTTGGATGTGCCGGCTCAAATTGCCTGGTGCAACGCTGGCCACGGCAAAGCATCACTCGCGCAGAATTGCTCTGGCAAGCACGCCGGCATGCTGACTGCGTGCGTCGCCGCCGGTTGGCCGATCGAAAACTATCTAGCTCCTGACCATCCGCTGCAAGTAGGCGTGCTCGACCAGCTCACCGCTTTCGATATCACGCCCAGCGTCATCGTCGTCGACGGCTGTGGCGCCCCGGCGCACTCAATGAAAATGGTCGAACTAGCGCACGCCTACGGCCAGCTCGCCGCCGCCACCGATGGGCCACGCAAGCAGATCGCGGACGCATTTCGTCAATTCCCCGAATTCATTGCCGGCACGACGCGGTCAAATACTGCATTCATGCGGCTACTGCCGGGCGCGATCTGCAAGGACGGCGCCGAAGGCGTGCTGGCTGTGGGCTTGGCTGACGGTCGCGGTGTGGCGATCAAGGTCACCGATGGCACGGCCAGGTCTCGTTACCCAGCGCTCGGGGCGATCCTTCGTCAGCTTGGCGTCGGCGACGAGCCGCTATGGACGCGGCTGGCTGACGAGCCGATCCTGAGGCATGGCAAGCCAGTCGGCGATATCCAAATCCAGTTGTAGCTAGCGCGCCCGATGACCTCTCTTGGATCATCGGGCGCTAAAACATTGGCTATTTGCCGCTGGCTTAATTCTTTGGGGCGTCGATGGCCTCGAAGTTCTCGGTCTGATATGCCCCCGGACGGTCAACAATCAACACCGCGCCTTCAGCAGCCTCTACCATCTCCTTCGGCGCGATCGCCTTGGCGACGTGATACATGACGATGACCACGATGGTGCCCAGCGCGATGCCGCCGAGAGTGAACTCACCCATTTCTAGGGAGACGTTGCCGATTCCGATGATGATGCCAGCAGCCAGCGGAACCAGATTGATTGGGTTGCCGAAGTCGACGCGGTTTTCCTTCCAGATCTTGGCGCCGAGCAGACCGATCATGCCGTAGAGGACGACGGTGATGCCGCCCAGTACGCCACCTGGGGTGGCCGAGATGACAGCGCCGAACTTCGGAGAAAAACCGAACAAGATCGCGAACAGTGCGGCGACCGCGTAGGCGGCTGTCGAATACACCCGAGTGGCAGCCATGACGCCGATGTTCTCGGCGTAGGTGGTCGTCGGGCCAGCGCCCACGGCGGTCGCCAGGATCGAGGTCGCACCGTCAGCGGCCAATGCGCGGCCCATTTCGCCGTCCAGATCTGCGCCAGTCATTTCGGCGACGGCCTTAATATGGCCAGTGTTTTCGGCGATCAGCGCGATGACGATCGGCAACGCGAGCAGCGCAAACTCGAAGGAGAAGCTCGGCAGGTGGAATCCGACGACATTGTCCGTCGCGCCGAATTGCCAATTAGCTAGGTCAGATACCGGCGGCAGGCCAAACCAGTCGGCAGCCTTGACCTGCGTCCAATCGACGCGCAGTTTCTCGGTGACGGTGCCGTCCTCAGCGACGCTGTGCAGCGGACCAGCCACCAGATCGAAGATCCAGCTGAGCACGTAGCCGATGATCAGCGACAAGAAGATGGCGATGCGTCCGAGGAAACCGCGCACGCCGACCGACAGCAAGATGACGATCAACATCACGATCAGCGCCGTCCACTGATCTTGTGGCCAATAGACCCCCGCGACGACTGGCGCGAGGTTGAAGCCGATCAACATGACCACCGCACCAGTGACCGCTGGCGGCAGCACGCGGTGAATCGGTTGGGCGCCCATGAAGTGGATGATCAAGCCGACGATGAACAGCGCGACGCCACACCACAGCATCGCTCCCGAGACGTGACTGGGATTGCCGCCCTTTTCGTAGATCATCATGGCGATGCCGACGAAAGAGGCCGACGAACCCAGATAGCTGGGCACTCGGTTACGCACCACGAGCAAGAAGATCAGCGTCGCGACGCCGCTCATCATGACCGCGAGCTGCGGGTTGAGACCCATCAGCAATGGGAAGACGAAGGTCGCCCCAAACATCGCGACGACGTGCTGGGCGCCCAGCCCGATGGTGCGTCCCCAGCTCAATCGTTCGTCTGGTGCGACGACCGCCCCAGGCGCCAAGACGCCGTCCCTGTTGTGCAATTTCCAGATGGCCATTGGTCTCCTCAGCCGCAAAAATATCCCGCGAGAGTCTAGACCTCAGCGACCCACTTGGTCAGATCGGGGTTGCATGAGCTGGCAACTGCGTCGAATGCGTGGCGAGGGTTGTTCGCAGTTGGGCAGCTAACTAGTCGCAGCTGATCAGATCCAGGAGTTAAACCACATCCGCAGCTGCCAGGCTTTCCGCGTCATCAGCTGGTCAGTGAGGATCGGGTAAATGAACCAGAAATTGGCGATCACGATGACGACGATCGCCCCCACGATGCCCGCTCCGATTTGACGGCGCTGGCCGGCGTCAGCGGGCCCAAGGATCTTGCCGCAGACCAGCGCCAAGACGGTCGCGGTGAACGGAATGATCATGATCGCGTAGAAGAAGAACAGCGGTCGGTCGGCGTTGGGGAACCACATGAGCCAAGGCGTCAGGCCAGCAATGATCGGCACCGCGAATCGCCAATCGCGGCCGAAGACCCAAAAGACGATGCCAGCGATCAACGCTGCAGCGGCGAACCACCACAAGAAGGGCGTGCCAGTAGCTGAAATGACGCGGATGCAGGTTTCGCCGTCGACCGCGGAACATCCGTCCACTCCAGGCTTGATGTCATTGACCGCATCGATGCCGATCGGCCGAGCATTGATCAACCAACCTGCCGGGTGAGCTTCATAGACGTGGGTCTGTTGAGCCATCCACTCGCCGGTGTGGAATTTGTAAATTTCCTTGTGATAGTTCCACAACGAAGCCAACGGCGCCCCGAAGACCTTGGTGGTCCAAGCATCCGGATTGTTTGCCCCCCAATCGCGGCCCCAGCCGCCTTCAGTGGTCAGATAGGACCACCACGTGGCGACGTAGACCACCGCAGCGACGATGACCATCTGCACGAAAGCCGCCGGACCGTCCCGCCAAATGGCATGCCAGGCGTCGCTGCGGGCACCGGCAGTGCGACGCGATCCGAAGCTATAAACCAGCACGGTGATGCCCATCGCGGCTAGCACATACAGCGAATTCCACTTGCAGCCGATCGCGCAGCCAAAAAGAACCCCCGAAGCCAATAGCCAGGGCCTAAATAGCAGCAGCGGCCCATAGTGGCCGTCCAGATTCGCTTTGCCAGATGTGCGGATATGGGAGGCCAGCTTGAGTCTGAACCAGTCCCGATCAGCGACGACGCAAGCCACCGCCAAGACGGTGAAAGTCGCCTGGAAAATGTCCAGCAAGGCGATTCGGCTCATCACGAAAGTCAGGCCGTCGAAAGTCAAGAAGATACCGGCCAACGCGCCGACCAAGGTCGACCGACCCAGCCGGCGGGCCATTCGAATCGTCGCCATGATCAAGATCGTGCCGAACACGCACGCTCCGATCCGCCAGCCGAACGAGTTCATGCCGAAAATCTGCTCCCCGGCGGCGATCAACCATTTGCCGAGCTGCGGATGGACGATATACGAGGCAGTGTTTTCAAAGACGTCAACGTTGCCAGCCCTGATCTGATCATTGGCGCCTTCCGGCCAATTGAGTTCATAGCCGACTTTGAGCAGCGCGTAGGCGTCCTTGGCGTAATAGGTCTCGTCAAAGACCAAGCCCTGCGGACGGTCGAGGTTGACTAGGCGGATAAAAAAGGCCAATAAGCCGATACCGAGTGTGACCAGCCAACTGCTGAATTCGTCAGCCTTCAAGACCAGCGAATCTTCTAGCTTGTCCAAAGTGCTGACTAGCCGACCCGGCCGCCCCGGCTTATGGATTGGCAGCTCTTCGGCGCGGACCGGTGCGCTCGGGCGCTGCACCTGCGTCGCCGGCACCTTATCCGTGGCCGGGGCGCCCTCGCCAGCCTCGAGCACGCCCTGGGCTTGCTGGCTGGGCGCTTGGTCGACGGCGGCTTGCGCTGGTCTGTCAGCATGACTCACGGGTGCGATTCTATGGACAATTGTCGACGCAGGCATATCCCAAATGCTGGTGCGCCAATCGCTGCGCCAGCGCCGCGGCACTGGGGTTGTCGCTATCGTGGCCGCATGAGTCGTGCTACCCGTGAGGCTGGTCGTGGTCGTCTGGTGCTGGCGGGGACCCCGATCGGCGACGCCCAAGACGCCTCACCGGCGCTGGTCGCGAGCTTGCAAGCTGCCGATCTGATCGCCGCAGAAGACACGCGCCTGGCGGCGACCCTGTTGCGGCGCTTGGATATCCAAGGGCACGCGCCGATCGTCAGCTATTTCGAAGGCAATGAGGCAGCCAAGACCCCGGAGCTGGTGGCACGGATCGAAGCCGGCGACGAGATCGTGCTGATCACCGACGCCGGCATGCCGTCAGTCAGCGATCCGGGCTATCGACTGGTGCGGGCCTGTATTGACGCTGGCGTCACCGTCACTGCGGTGCCTGGCCCGTCAGCGGTGTTGACGGCGCTGGCGCTGTCAGGGCTACCCAGCGACCGCTTTTGTTTCGAAGGTTTCTTGGCGCGCAAATCCGGCGAACGGCGTCGTCAACTTGAAGCGCTGCAGGCCGAAGCTCGCACCATGATCTTTTTCGAAGCTCCGCATCGCTTAGCGGAGTTTTTGACTGACGCGGCAGCCGTGCTCGGCGATGATCGTCCAGCGGCGATCTGCCGAGAATTGACCAAACCACATGAAGAAGTCATCCGCGGCGGGCTTGGCGAACTGGCTGCCTGGGCGACTGACGGCGTGCGCGGCGAGGTGACCGTCGTCATCCAGGGGGCGCCGGCGAGAGAAATCGACCAGAGCGATGCCCTCGAGCTGGTGCGGGTGGCCGTCCAAAGTGGGACGAAGATGAGCGCGGCGGTCGCTGAGGTAGCTCAAGCGACGGGAATGAAGCGGCGCGAGCTCTATGAGCTGGCCCTGCACGATCCCAAGCTGTCAGACTCTTCTGGGTCGAAAGCGGGGAGGTGAACCATGCAGCAGCAATTCGATGTCGACGAAATCTCGACGCAACTAGCGGATTTAGGCTTCCCGCCGCTCCCCGAACCGCTGCCGGCCGCGGTCACCGACGCGCACACCCACATGGACACCACCACCGCATACGCCGCGCTGCCAGCTGATCTGAATCTGGCTTCAGCACGAGCGGTGGGTGTGCATCGGATGGTGCAGATCGGCTGTGACGTGCCGGGCTCTCGTTGGGCTGTCGACCTGGCGGCTCAAGAGCCGCGCATCATCGCAGCCGTCGCCGTCCACCCCAATGACGTCGCCCGCAGTAACGACGAGCAGTGCGCCACCGACCTGGCCGCGATCGAGCAACTCGCCAGCGCTGGCGACCACGTCAGGGCGGTCGGGGAGTGCGGTCTAGACTATTTCCGCACCGATCCGAGGACGGACGACGGCCTAGCCGGCATCGAACGTCAAAAGTGGGCTTTCCGCCGACACATTGAGATTGCCAATGCCCACCATCTGACCCTGGCGATCCACGCCCGTCGCGCCGAAGCCAAAAAGGCAGTCGCGATCGCCGGCGACGCGCTCGCGCACGCGGCCGACATTTTGGACGAAGTCGGCTGGCCGCAGCGGGTGATCTGGCATTGCTTTTCTGGTGACGTCGAATTCGCCGAACGCTGCATCGCTGCAGATTCGTGGTTGAGCTTCGCCGGCAATGTGACCTATCCGGCCAATCAGAAGCTGCGCGACGCGCTCGCGATCGCCCCGCGGGATCGGATTTTGGTCGAAACCGACGCTCCTTTCTTGACGCCGCTGCCTCACCGCGGCGAATCGAATGCGCCCTATGTCATGGCGCACACGGTGCGTTTCATCGCTGACCAGCTCGGCATGGACCTTGCTGAATGCTGCGCGCTGCTGGACGCCAACGCGACGGCCGCCTACGGCGGTGATTGGGGACGGGATGGCTGAACTATTAGATCCGCGCACCATCCGTGAACTGGCGGCTGCGATCGATCTCAAACCGACCAAGCAGCGCGGCCAAAATTTCGTCACTGACGCCAACACCGTCCGCCGCATCGTGACGCTAGCGGACGTCAACGCTGACGATGTCGTATGGGAAGTCGGCCCAGGTTTGGGTTCGCTGACCCTTGGTTTGCTGGCGAGTGGTGCTGAAGTGACCGCGGTCGAAATCGACGCCAAATTGGCCGGCCTGCTGCCGCAGACGGTCGCCAATTTGCAACCCGAAGCCGCTGAGCGGCTGCGCGTGGTCGAATCTGACGCGCTGCTGGTCACCCAACTGCCTGGGCCAGCCCCCACCAAGCTCGTCGCGAACTTGCCCTATAACGTGGCCGTGCCGGTCTTGTTGCACATGCTGCAGCTGTCAGCTGATTGGCGCAGCGGCTTCGTCATGGTGCAACTCGAGGTCGCCGATCGAGTGGTCGCCAAGCCTGGTTCGAAGGTCTACGGGGTGCCCAGCGTCAAACTCGCCTGGTATGCCGAAGCCAGCCGCGTCGGCACTGTGCCGCCGAAAGTTTTTTGGCCAGTGCCGAACGTCGATTCAGGGCTGGTCAAGATCGTGCGCCGTGATCCACCCGGCGACGAGGACCTCCGCCGGCGCGTGTTTCTCCTAGTTGATGCGGCATTCAATCAGCGGCGCAAGATGCTGCGAGCTGCCCTGGCCGGCGAATTCGGCGGCTCAGCGGCAGCGTCCGAGGCGTTGACGGCGGCGGCCATCGACCCTACCGCCCGTGGTGAGATGTTGACCATCGACGATTTCGTCCGCTTAGCGCGAGTGGGGGAGCAGTGAGCCAAATCCGAGTGCTAGCGCCAGCCAAGATCAATCTCGTGCTCGCCGTCGGCCCACAACGTCTAGACGGTTACCACGATCTGGTGACGGTATTCCACGCCATCGATCTAGTCGACGAATTGACCATCGAAGTTGCAGAGCGGGACATCGTGTTGACTCTCGAAGGTCAAGGGGCTGACGAGCTGCCAGTCGACGAACGCAATCTAATCGTGCGCGCAGCGCAGCTGCTGCGCGAACGCTATGGCAGCCCGGAGCTCGGCGCGCGGATTCACGTCAGCAAGACGATTCCGGTGGCAGGCGGCATGGCCGGTGGCTCGGGGAACGCGGCGGCTGCGCTGGTCGGCTGCGCGCAGGCTTGGGGGCTCAGCCTGCGTGATGAATTATTTGAGCTAGCCGCGCAGCTCGGCTCGGATGTGCCATTCGCGCTACTAGGCGGCAATGCGCTTGGTCAAGGACGCGGCGAACGGCTGCAGCCGCTGCCTGGGCCACCCGGCAGCCTGCACTGGGCATTGGCGTTGGCCCACGGCGGGCTTTCCACGCCGCAGGTCTTCAAGCGCTTCGATGAACTGGGTGCGTCCACCGAAATGTCGATGAGTCAAAGTTTCGTCGACGCGGTCGCCGGCGGTGATGTCGAACAGGTTGCTGCCGGATTGCGCAATGACCTGCAAGCCCCGGCGATTGAACTAATGCCACAGCTGGCTGCGACGTTAGCGGCTGGCGAGCAATTCGGCGCGCTGGCTGGCATCGTCAGTGGCTCCGGGCCGACCTGCGCCTTCTTGTGCGCCGGCCAAGACGAAGCTCAGCAGGTCGCCGAGCGACTAGCCGAAGTTCCGCTGGTGCGCGGCACAGCGGTCGCATCCGGCCCCGTCCCCGGACCATTGACGGCCGCCTTGGCATGAAAGACAATCGCAGCCCCGACCAGCGCGGCGATGAGGTCGACCAGATCGTCGCCGCTTGGCGCCGTGAACGCCCAGACCTAGACGTCGAACCGATGCAGGTGTGGTCGCGGATTTCTCGGCTCGCGCAGATCCTAGAACAGCTGCGCTCGCAGGCATTCGCAGCCCAAGAAATTCAGGCCTGGGAATACGACGTGCTGGCCGCCTTACGCAGGGCTGGAGCGCCCTATCGATTGAGCGCAGGACAACTGGTCGAGCAGACCCACGTCACTTCTGGCACCATCACTAACCGCGTCGACCGGCTGGTCGGACGAGATCTGGTACGTCGACTCGCCGACCCAGCAGATGGTCGGGCGGTCTTGGTCGAGTTGACCGACGCTGGCCGTGCACTGGTGGATGCGGCGACCGCGAGTTTGACCAAGGCAGAAGCTGAATTTTTGACGATTGACGAGGCTGACCGCAGCCAGCTGGCGGACTTGCTGCGTCAACTGTTAGCTAGCGCCAAATAGCCCGGCGGAATCTCGAGTGGGCTAGGATTTTCCCGCGCCGGGACGCTGATGGCGCCGCCTGCTAATCCCCGCTGGTGGGCAGTCAGCTATTCGCTTCAGCTCGACGTCGACGACGTTTGGTCGGCTGTTCAGCGTCATCTTCAGCTTCATCTTGGACGTCTGCGTCGCGGCGACGTTTAGCTGGCGGTTCGGCCAGCTGCGTGACCAGTTTGGGTTCCTTTTGTAGATTCCGCAGCCCATTCCACAGCAGATTGACGACCTGCGCGACGAGCTCCTCTTTAGGCAGACTGCGATTGTCTAGCCACTGTTGAGCGGCCATCGCGACCATGCCGACCATGCCTTGGGCGTAAATTGGGCCGAGCATCGGGTTGTAGCCGCGTTCTTCCAAGGATTTGGTCAAAATCTCGGTGACCTCGGTGGTGATGTCGTTCAAAATCGACGCATAGGTGGCTGAAGTAGCCGTCAGTGACGAATCCCGCGAGATGATCCGAAAACCATCGGGATTAGCTTCAATGTAGTCCATCATCGCCATCGCGCCGCGTTCGAGAGTCTCGCGGAAACTCTGTCCGGGGACGGTCAACGCGGTGCGGATCGCAGATTCTAAGGCGCGCATTTCACGGTCGACGACGACCGCGTAGAGACCCTCTTTGCCGCCGAAATGCTCGTAAATGACGGGCTTTGAGACCTCCGCACGCTCCGCGATTTCCTCTACCGACGTGCCCTCGAAAGTATTTTCGGAGAACAATTCTCGTGCCACGCCGATCAGCTGTTCGCGTCGTTCGGCGCTGGTCATTCGCGTCCGGGCTCGTTGGGCGCGCTGCGGTGCGGAGGGATTCACCAGCCCATATTTGCACATCCCCGTGTCTAGTCGACGGCGCCGTTGACGGGCGGCTTTGGCCTGAACCCCATGACGTGCCCTAGACTTGGTCGAGTCGCCTTCGTCCGGAAGCTTCCGAACGCGAGGAGTGATGCTCCCTGGTTGGTCTGCTGGTAGGGCCCGCCTGACTTTGAATCAGGACTAGCGACGCAGGTTCGATTCCTGCCCAGGGAACCGCAAAATCCAGCCACGCCTCAGGTAGGTGCACCCAGGTGTCTAACCCGGAATCGATGGCTCATGGCCGGCAAGGCTTGAGCGCACCAGAAGCGGTTTGGATCGTCAGCCGCGCCTGGCAGGATGCCGAACTCGCTGACGAAATCTCCGGCCGCTTTGGTGGCCGAGCAGCTCGGGTCATTTTGACTGGCGAGGGCGGCTATCAAGAGAGCTTTGCGGGCATTTTCGAGGCGGCCCGAGGTGGGGAGATCAGGCCTTTTGGCAGCCCAGGCTTCGAACTGATCTTTGCCGTCGATGGCTTTGGACCCGACCGCTGCGCGGTCACCTGGCACGTCAACTACGCCAAAGCCGAGCAAGCCGAAGCCGCCGGCCTGAGCCAAGACTCGCGCACCACGGCGCTACAGCTGAGCGTGCAAACCAATGGCTTAGTGCTGCGCGGCAAAGCGACTGAAGATTTTTGGCGGGCTAATTGTTGCCGCGTTGAATTCCTCGACTAGCGCGGCTAGCGACAATGCCGCCTGGCGGTTCAATCTGCCAGGGCTCCAAGCCAGTGGGATTTAAGCTTGAGGTGATAGTAGCTATCCCAATGGTGAGGAGATTTCGATGAGCGAGCCCACCCCGAACTTCGCAGCTGTTTCGGCCGTCGTGGTGTTGGCGGCAGGTGGGGGAACGCGCATGAAGTCGAAGACCTCCAAGCTATTACACAGCGTGGCCGGTCGACCGATGCTCTCCTATGCCGTGGCTGCGGCAGCCGAATTGCAGCCCGAGCATCTGGTGGTCGTCGTCGGCCATCTACGTGAACAGGTCGAGGAACACCTCGCCCACGATTGGCCCAATGTCGAGATCGCGCTGCAACCCGAACGCAATGGCACCGGTGGGGCAGTTGCTTGTGGCATAGCTGGGCTTGGTGAAATTCATGGCGAGGTCGTCGTCACCTATGGCGATGTGCCGATGCTGCAAGGCGCGACGTTGACCAGCCTCGTCGAGGCGCACCGCAGTCAAGGAAATCTCGTGACGGTCTTGACTGCGAACGTCCCAGACCCGACTGGCTACGGCCGGATCGTGCGTGACGGAGACCAGATCGCCCAGATCGTCGAACATCGCGATGCCACCGCCGAGCAGCGAGAAATTCACGAGATCAACTCCGGCATTTATGTCTTTGACGCCGACGAATTGCGCGCCGGCCTGGCGTCACTGAATACCGACAACGCGCAAGGTGAGCTCTATTTGACTGACGTCATCGGTCACGCGCGATCGGTCGGTGGCCGGGTTGGCGCTTTCGTCACCGAAGATCTGTGGCAGACCGAAGGCGTCAACGACCGCGTCCAACTCGCCGCGATGAATGGCGAGATGAACCGCCGGATCTGTGAGCATTGGATGCGCGAGGGCGTGACCATCGTCGATCCGCGCACCACGTGGATTGAAAATGACGTCACCCTCGAAGCTGACGCGACGATCCTGCCCAACACCCAGCTGCTCGGCGCGACCACCATCGCGGCGGGCGCCGTCGTCGGCCCCGACACGACGCTTCGGGACGTAGCCGTCGGCGAAGATTCCCACGTCATCCGCACCCACGCCGAACTGGCGACGATCGGGGCGGGCTGCGAGGTCGGGCCATATTCACGCATCCGGCCCGGCACCGAACTCGGTGACGGTGGCAAGATCGGCAGCTTCGTCGAGACCAAGAATGCGCACATCGGCGCGGGTTCGAAGGTGCCGCACCTGACCTACTGTGGCGATGCCTGGCTCGGCGAGGGCGTCAATGTCGGCGCGGGCACGATCTTCGCCAACTATGACGGCGTCAACAAGTCGGCGACGCACCTGGGCGATCACGTCTTCATCGGCTCAAATTCGGTGCTCGTCGCGCCGGTCGACATCGCAGACGGCGCTTTCGTGGCTGCCGGCTCGGCGGTCGTCGAAGACGTGCCAGCCGGTGCGCTAGCGGTGGCGCGTGGCCGTCAACATGTCAGCGAAGGTTGGGTCGGCAAGCGGCGCCCAGATAGCAAAGCTGACGCGGCTGCTCAAGCATCAGACGGTCAGATTCACCCTAAGGTCGTCCAGAGCCGCGAGCGACTGGCTGGTGAGTAGTAAGTTAGCCCTTGTCGGCTCGACGAACTGTCGTCAACCGGTGACCCTTGAGACGACCGCGAGGAGCGTTAAATGAGCGGAGTGAAGCGTCCCACCGAGAAGCATTTGATGCTCTTTTCTGGGCGGTCGAACCCCAAGCTGGCTGCAGAAGTCGCTGAGCTGATGGGAGTGCAGCTGGCCCCGTCGCGACTGATCACCTACGCCAACTCCGAGATCTATGTGCGCTACGAGGAGTCGGTGCGTGGCTCGGATGCTTTCGTCATTCAGTCGATGCAGGCGCCGATCAATGAGTGGCTGATGGAGCAGCTGATCATGGTCGACGCGCTCAAGCGGGCTTCAGCCAAGCGCATCACGGTCGTCGCGCCGTTCTATCCCTACGCTCGTCAAGACAAGAAGCATCTGGGTCGCGAACCGATCTCCGCTCGCTTGGTCGCAGACCTGTTCTGGGCAGCCGGCGCCGACCGCATCATGAGCGTCGACCTGCACACTGCGCAGATTCAAGGCTTCTTCAATGGCCCGCTTGACCACCTTTCGGGCATGCCTGTGTTGGCTGATTACGTCGGCAAGAAATACGACGCCTCGACGATGACGATCGTCAGCCCCGACGCTGGTCGAGTGCGGCTAGCTGATGCCTGGTCTGACACGCTCGGCGCACCGCTAGCGATCATTCACAAACGGCACGATCCGACGGTCGCCAACCAAGTCAAGGTGCACGAGGTCGTCGGTAACGTCAAAGGCCGCACCTGCCTGCTGGTCGACGACATGGTCGACACCGCTGGCACGATTTGCCAAGCCGCCGAAGCGCTGCTCGATCACGGTGCTGAGAAAGTCATTGCGGCCGCGACGCATGCGGTGCTGTCCGATCCGGCGACCGAGCGACTGAATGCCACACCATTCGAAGAAATCATCTTCACCAATACGCTGCCGATCCGTGCCGACATTGAAATCCCGAAGATGACGGTGCTGTCGATTGCGCCGCTGCTAGCCCAGGCTATCCACGAAGTCTTTGAGGACGGATCGGTCACCTCGCTGTTCCGCGGCACCGGGCTCTAAAGCTCTAGCTATTCGGCGGCCTAACCCAACACGCTCGGGTCGTCGTCGCTATCGAGGCGTTCACGTGAGGCTGCATTTAGCCTTGGAGATCCGCACTGGCTAGTCGACTTTGCTAATCGCCGGCACGGGTCATTATCATTGACGGGTCGCTTGGCGAGGGACTTGAGGTCCGTTATCGACTGGTGCAGCGTAGATCTTCGGGTCGGCGCGGCGTCAGCCCCGGCCCATCTTTAAAAGCTAAGCACCTGAATTACTGCTATTCATCAGGAGCTATTCGTGGCTAACACCATCGAGCTAAACGCTGAACTGCGTAACGAATTCGGCAAGGGCGCAGCCCGCCGCGTCCGTCGCGAAAACAAGATTCCCGCGGTCGTTTACGGTCACGGCATGGACCCGCTGCACGTCGCGCTGCCTGGTCACGAGACCATGCTGGCGTTGCGTCAGGCCAACGTGCTGCTGACTCTCAAGCTGACTGACGGCACCGAGCAGCTCGCCCTGCCCAAGCAGGTGCAGCGCAACCCGATCCGTCCGATCATCGAGCACGTCGACCTGTTGGCCGTCAAGCGCGGCGAGCGCGTCTCGGTTTCGATCCCGGTCACCGTCGTTGGTGAACTGGCTCAAGAGGACGATCCGGACTTGGTCGGCGTCGTCAACACCGAGAAGAACGAACTGGCGATCACCGCCGAGGCCACCAGCATCCCCGAGGGCATCGAGATTTCGGTCGAGGGCATGAAGATCGGCGACCAGATTCTGGCCGGCGACGTCAAGCTGCCTGAGGGCGTCGAGCTGGACGAGGACGCCGAAGGCATCGTCGTGGTCATCTCGCTGCCTGCTCCGGACGTCCCCGATGAGCCGGCTGAAGGCGAAGAAGCTGACGGTGAGGTCGACGAGACCGAGGGCGTCACCACCTCTGAGGGTGCCGACGAGGGCGGCGAATCCGAAGAGTGACCTGGATGGTCGTCGGCCTGGGAAATCCAGGACCCGAATACGAAATGACCCGGCACAATGTCGGGTTCATGGTCGTCGAAGAGCTCGCCTCACGCTGTGGGGCGAGCTTTTCGTCTGCCCGCGGCATGCGCGCCGTCGTCGCCCAAGGCCGCATCACGCCCACTGGCATGAGTCAGCTCGGTGGCGAAAAAGTCGTGTTGGTCAAGCCGATGACCTATATGAACGAGTCCGGCATTGCGGTGGGCAAGTTGGCCAATTTCCTGAAGCTCACCCCCGACCGGATCGTCGTCATTCACGACGAACTCGACATCGATTTCGGCACCCTGCGGATGAAGCTCGGCGGCGGCGACAATGGTCACAATGGCCTCAAATCCATCCGCGCGCATCTCAAGACTGGCGATTTCTATCGCGTCCGTTTCGGCATCGGACGCGGCGCCGGGCCGACGAGCAATTACGTGCTCGGACGTTTCCCGACCGCCATGCAAGCCGAGCTCGGCGCTCAGGTCGCTACCGTCGCTGATGCCACTGAGTGTTTGTTGACGCAAGGTTTAGCCACGGCGCAAAACAAGTTCAATCATTAGAGCTTGCGCTTTAGCAACCGCTACGGCTGAGCCGTCTAACTCCTTCGGAGCTTGTCCGCTCGTTTCTTAGGCATCGCCTCCGCCGTTGCGGTGGTTGCTTTCGCTGCCGTCGCGGGCGTTACCGTCGGGCCGCCCACTCGGCTCAGGCGCGCTTCATCCAAGGCCGCTGCCGCGTCCTTGGCGCGCTTCTTCGCCTCGACGCCCACCCAACCTGCCCCGACGGTACCGCCCGCTCCTTTGACGTCACCGCTTCGCTGGACGTGCTCGGCGCCGCCTAACCTGCGTTGGCGGTATGGCCCGCTCCTTTGGCGTCACCACGGGTCTGGCCCTGGCACATAGACTTGTCGGGTGGCTCTTGACGGATTGATCGATGCGCTGCTCAGTGACCCAGGCGTCGGCGAGGCCGTCGAAGACGCGAAAGCTGGTGTGCCCAGCATGGATTTGGTGGCAGCTGGGGCAGCCCGACCTGCGTTGGTCGCAGCGCTCGTCGAAGCCACCGAACGTCCGGCGCTCTATGTGACGTCAACCTTCCGGGAGGCGGAGGATTTCGTCACCCAATCTCGGGCGCTGCTAGGAGACGAGGCCGTCGCCTACTATCCGGCTTGGGAGACCCTGCCGCACGAACGCTTGAGTCCGCGCTCCGACACTGTCGGACGACGCCTAGAGGTGCTGCGTCGGCTGCGCGGCAAGGACGCATCACCTGCGCCGAAATTAGTCGTCGCGCCGGTGCGTGCGCTGCTGCAACCTCAGGTCAAAGACCTCGCCGACTTGCAGCCCGTAGCGTTGCGCGTCGGCGACGAGATCAGCTTGGACGAACTCGCCGAGCGCCTCGTCGCAGCAGCCTATTCCCGAGTTGACTTGGTCGAACGGCGCGGTGAGTTCGCGATCCGCGGCGGCATTGCAGACGTCTTTTCGCCCACCGACACCCATCCGGTGCGCATCGACTTTTTTGGTGACGAGATCGACACGATCACCTATTTCGAGGTCGCTGATCAACGCTCGACCGATCGCACGCTGGACGAATTCGTCGCACCACCCACCCGGGAACTGCTGATCACCCCCGAGGTGCAAAAACGCGCCGAAGCGCTCATCGACGATCACCCAGAACTTTCCGAGATGTTGGCGAAGATCGCCGCCGGCCAAGCCACCGAGGGCATGGAAGCTCTCATCCCGGCGCTGGTCGACGAGCTCGAACTGATCGTCGACGTGCTGCCCGACGATGCGCTGGTCTTCGTCGCCGATCCAGAATTGGTCCGCACCCGCGCCGCCGACTTGGTGCGCACCAGCAATGAATTCTTGGGCGCCGGCTGGGCAGCCGCCGCGGTCGGCGGTCAAGCGCCGATCGACCTGGCCGCCAGCGCCTATCAAGATCTCGGCGACGTCCGCAGCCACACCCTGGCCTCCGGCCGGCAATGGTGGACGTTGAGCCAATTCAGCGCCGTCCCAGACGATCTGAGCGACGAACAGCAAGCCGAAGTTGACGAGCTCGGTGGGGTGCCCGTCCGCACGCTGGATCTGCAACCGATGCCGGACTGGCATGGTGACGTCGAACAGGCCGTCGAACAGATCCGCTCCGACCGTCAAGCCGGCATGTTGACTGTCGCCTCCGCCGAAGGCAAGGGCATGGCTGAACGCATCGCAGCCATCCTCGGTGAGCACGAGATCGCCGCCCGACTCGTCGACGACCTCACCACCCCGCCGGACGAAGGAGTGGTTCTCGTCGCCTGCTCGACGCTCTCGCACGGTTTCCGCGCGCCAGCAGCTAACCTGGCTTTCCACACCGTCGGCGACATCACTGGCTCCCGAGAGACCGATCGCAGCCAGCGCAAGATGCCCACCAAGCGCCGCAATCAGGTCGTGCCATTGGAGCTCAAAGCTGGCGAGGCGTTGGTGCACGAACAGCACGGCGTCGGACGATTCGTCGAGCTCGCGCAGCGTACCGTCGCCGGCGCGACTAGGGAATATCTGGTCTTGGAGTATGCGTCCAGCAAGCGCGGCCAGCCGCGTGACCGGCTGTATGTGCCGATGGATCAGCTGGATATGGTCTCACGCTATATCGGCTCGGAGAGCCCGACCTTGGACAAGATGGGCGGCGCCGATTGGAAGGCCCGAAAGTCGCGGGCTCGGCGCGCGGTCAAAGACATCGCTGCTGGCTTGATTCAGCTGTACGCCGCCCGGCAGGCCACCAAGGGACATGCGTTCGCCCCCGACACCCCTTGGCAGCGGGAGCTCGAAGATGCCTTCAGCTACGTCGAAACCCCCGATCAGCTGGCCGCGATCGAAGAGGTCAAGCGTGACATGGAACAGGTCGTCCCGATGGATCGCCTGGTCTCCGGCGACGTCGGTTACGGCAAGACTGAGATCGCCGTGCGCGCGGCTTTCAAGGCCGTCCAAGATGGCAAGCAGGTCGCCGTCTTGGTGCCGACCACGCTGCTGGTCCAACAGCACACCCAGACCTTCACCGATCGCTACGCCGGTTTCCCGGTGACAGTCGCGTCCATGAGCCGATTCCAGACCGAAAAAGAGATCAAAGACACCATCGCCGGCATCGAATCGGGGCGCGTTGACGTCGTCATCGGAACCCACCGAATCTTCTCTGACAAGGTGAAATTCAAAGATCTCGGCTTGGTCATCATCGACGAAGAGCAGCGCTTCGGCGTCGAACACAAAGAAGCCCTCAAAAAACTTCGGGTCAATGTCGACGTGCTCTCGATGAGCGCGACGCCGATCCCGCGCACCTTGGAAATGGCCATCACCGGCATTCGGGAAATGTCGACGATCGCCACCCCGCCCGAAGAACGGCACCCGGTGCTGACGTTGACCGGCCCCTATGACGACGGCCAAGTCGCCGCGGCGATTCGTCGCGAATTGGCCCGCGAAGGGCAGACCTTCTTCGTCCACAATCGCGTCCAAGACATCGAAAAGATCGCTGCCAAATTGCGCGATCTGGTGCCCGAAGCGCGCATCGTCACCGCTCACGGCCAGATGAGCGAACGCCAACTTGAACAGGTCATGCTCGATTTCTGGGAGCGTCGTGCCGACGTGCTGGTCGCCACCACGATCGTCGAAGCTGGGCTAGACATTTCGACGGCGAACACCCTGATCGTCGACCGCGCCGATCAGCTCGGCCTCTCCCAGCTGCACCAGCTGCGCGGCCGGGTCGGACGTGGTCGGGAGCGCGGCTATGCGTACTTCCTGTACCCGCCGGATAAACCACTGACGGAAACCGCGCACGACCGGCTTTCGGCGCTGGCCGCGAATACCGATCTCGGCGCGGGCATGGCGATCGCGATGCGCGATCTGGAAATTCGGGGTGCTGGCAATCTGCTCGGCGACGAACAGTCCGGCCACATCGCTGACGTCGGATTCGATCTCTATCTACGTCTGGTCGGTGACGCGGTTGCTGAATATCGCGGCGAAGCGACCAGCGAAGACGCCACTGAAATGCGCATCGAGCTGCCCGTCGACGCGAATCTGCCCGTCGACTATGTTGACTCCCAGCGGCTGCGGTTGGAGATGTATCAACGGCTGGCCGAAGTGCGCAGCGAAGACGACATCGAAGCTGTCCGCGCCGAATTAGAGGACCGTTTCGGGCCAGTGCCTGAGCAGGCTGAGATCTTGCTACAGGTCGCGCGTTTCCGGCTGCTGTGCTGCAGCGTCGGGCTGACCGAAGTCGTCAGCCAAGGCGGCGCGATCCGCTTCGCGCCCGTCAACGAGCGCAAGCTGCCTGACGGTGAAGTAGCCGACCTGCCTGAGTCGCGGGAGCTACGGCTAAACCGGCTCTATCCGGGCACGATCTTGAAACGGACGGCCAACCTGATGCTCGTCCCGCGGCCTAAAGGTAGCGGGATTCCAATCGAGCCGGTCGAGGACGCTGAACTCTTAGCCTGGGCGACACGCCTAGTCAGCGACATATTCGTCACGACCACCACGATCTCGACGCAAAGCGAAGCAACCGACAGCTAGCCAAGATGCCTGTTAGCGGACGGACGCATAGGATGGCTGTCATGGGTTCTCGTGCCACCAAAGCTCTGCTCGCCGTCGTCGCTGCGTCTTTAGCCTTGACCGGTTGCGCTCGTACCCCAGCGACGCTGGGTTCGGTCAATGGGACGTCAATCAGTTCCGCTCAACTCGAGCGGACCGTCGATGGTTGCGCCGAAGCTTTCGAGCAAAGCGCCGGTCAACCGCTGAATATCACCCAGGCCCGCTACGAGATCGCGGTGTGGCTGATCGCCGGGGAGATGGCGCGGCAGGTCGAAGCGAACAGCGACATTGAGGTCACCGATCGCGAAATCGACGACTATCTGCAAGCCAAGCCCGCGATGGCTGCGATGCGCTCCAATGCGCAATGTGAGCAGGCGCTAGGCGAGCTCGCGCGCTACCAAATCATTGGCATGCAATTGCAAAAGACGCCACAGTGGACTGATTACATGTCCAATGTCGACGTCCAGGTCAATCCGCGCTATGGCGTGTGGAATCCGCAGACGTTAGAGATCGTCCCGGTCTATTCAGGCGCGCTGGCTCGTCCCGTCGAGCGCTGACGCAGATGACCGAGCAGACGGCTGGGAAGTCAGCCGCCCAGCAGCTGGCGCGGCTGGCCGAGACCATGCACCGCATCCGACGTGACTGCCCATGGGATGCCGAGCAGACTCATCGCAGTCTGGTCAAACATCTGATCGAAGAGACCGCTGAGGTGGTCGAGGTCATCGAATCTGACGGCCAAGGCGCCATCGACGACGCCGACCTAATCGAAGAGCTCGGTGACGTGCTGCTGCAGGTCTTCTTCCACAGTGAGATCGCTGCGCAGCAGGGTCGCTTCAATATCGCTGACGTCGCCGCTGGGGTCTCGGACAAGCTAGAACGCAGGCATCCGTGGGTCTTCGCTGGGCAGGACAATCCCGAGGACATGATGGGCGCCTGGGAAGCCGCCAAACAAGCAGAAAAGCAACGCGAATCCGCCCTCGACGGCATTCCCGAGCCGCTGCCCACCTTGGCACGCGCCAACAAAGTCGTCTCCCGTGCTCGACACGTCCATCTGCCTGTCCCGATGGCCGACGAGCCGATTGACGCTCAAACCGTGGGCGAGCAGATTTTGACGCTGGTGCAGCGCGCTCAAGCTTCCGGCATCGACGCCGACCAAGCCACCAGGGACGCCGTCCGCAACCTCGAAGCCGCCATCCGCGACGCCGAATCCCGCGCCTGACGGGGCCCGCTCTCGCGACTTCCGGCTGGCCGGCAGCCAGCCACGGTCTGCTCGATCAGTGGCTGACCGGCAGCCGGCCCCTTTGTGGGACCGGGCTGCCTGGTTTCTGCCCGTGCGCTGGTCACGCGGTTCTGTCTGCTCGGGTCTTGGTGGTTGGGTTTTGTTTCCGTCGTGACCTGCGGCGAGTCGGTTCCGGGTCGACTCGCTCGCCCTTTTCTCCGAGGCCGCTTTCGCGTCCTCGGCGGGCTCGGTCGTCTCGAGGAACCTCTCTCGCCGCCGATCACTCCTTAGAACCATCCAGTTCGCGTCTGGAAACTCGTCGAGGGCAGGCATAGCGGCAGCGGTATGCGGCGCATAGACCGAGTCGTGGCTAAGATCCGAGGGCGCCGCAAGACGGACGACGCGCTGCGTGAGTGGGGCCCCTGTCATGGTCAAAGTCGTGGTTGGTGTGGTCGGCCGGGTTGGGTCGGGCCTCGAAGCGAAGGAGCGCGACATGACCCTCACGAGAGGGTCATGGAGAACAGCGCGAGTGAGCGCAGGGGGCGGGACGGCCGCACCAACCACGACGGCAACCAAACCCAACCACCAAAAGCGAATGCAGACAACGAGAAGCGACCAGCGGACACGAGGCAAACCAGTTAGACGGCTAGCCGTCTAACGGACACGGTTCAAGCAAACAACAGCGCAGAAGCACGGCATCTGACAGCTCGTGACAAGGGAGGATGACGGGCGAGCAGCGGGAGCGGCGTCACCCGGGTAAACTGGGCAGCGACATCAGTCATCTAGGAAAGGTCACAAAAGTGGCATTTGTAGAGAGCATTTTGGCTCGTGAGATTCTTGATTCGCGCGGCAACCCCACCGTCGAGGTCGAGTGCCTGCTTGATGACGGCACCCTCGAGATCGCGGGTGTTCCGTCCGGCGCTTCGACTGGCGCCTTCGAGGCCGTCGAACTGCGTGACGGCGACAAGTCCCGTTACGGCGGCAAGGGCGTCCTGAAGGCCGTCGAGAACATCAACGAGGTCATCGTCCGCGAGGTGCTGGACTGGGACGCCACTGACCAGCGCGGCCTGGACCAGGCCATGATCGAGCTGGACGGCACCGAGAACAAGGGCAAGCTGGGCGCCAACGCGATCCTCGGCGTTTCGCTGGCCGTTGCGCGCGCGCAAGCTGCGTCCGCTGAACTGTCACTGTTCAAGTACATCGGTGGCCCGACCGCCAACCTGCTGCCCGTCCCGATGATGAACATCCTCAATGGTGGCTCGCACGCTGACTCCAACGTCGACATCCAGGAGTTCATGATCGCCCCGATCGGTGCGGAGAGCTTCGCTGACGCAATGCAGATGGGCGCCGAGGTCTACCACGCGCTGAAGAAGGTTCTCAAGGACCGCGGCCTGGCTACCGGCCTGGGTGACGAGGGCGGCTTCGCGCCGAACCTGGAGTCCAACCGTGAGGCCCTCGACCTGATCGAGGAGGCCATCAAGGCCGCCGGCTACAAGCCCGGCAAGGATGTCGCGCTGGCGCTCGACGTCGCTGCTTCGGAGTTCTACGAAGACGGCAAGTACCAGTTCGAGGGTGCTGCCAAGTCCAGCGCCGAAATGATCGAATACTACGAGCAGCTAGTCAACGACTACCCGCTGGTCTCGATCGAAGACCCGTTGAACGAAGAGGACTGGGACGGCTGGGTCGCGATGAGCGAGCGTCTTGGCGATCGCGTGCAGCTGGTCGGTGACGACCTGTTCGTCACCAACGTCAAGCGCCTGCAGAAGGGCATCGACACCAAGGCTGCTAACGCGCTGCTGGTGAAGGTCAACCAGATCGGCTCGCTGACCGAGACCATCGATGCGGTCAACCTGGCCCATCGCAATGGCTTCTCGACCATGATGAGCCACCGTTCCGGCGAGACCGAGGACACCACCATCGCCGACCTGGCCGTCGCGCTGAGCTGCGGCCAGATCAAGTCGGGTGCCCCAGCTCGCGGCGAGCGCGTCGCCAAGTACAACCAGCTGATCCGCATCGAGCAGGAGCTGGATGAGGCCGCTGTCTACGCTGGCGCCGGCGCTTTCCCGCGTTTCGACGCCGACAAGTGGTGAGCCTGAAACGCTGATTTAGCGAATGTCGGGTGGGGCGAAATGCCCCACCCGATTTTTTATGCATGTAGGTCAGCTGCCTGCACCGATGTTCAGCGTCACATCGTGTCTATCAGTAGCACAGTGCATGCGCTTGCTCCAGGGCACATCCCGGCCTAGCAGCGGGGTTGAGTTTTCGCTATTGACGGCGCTGCCGTGCCACAAATGTGACGACGCGAGCCGCTGCGCCTAGGCAATCAGCAGGCAGCTGATTCAGATCGCGGCGAGCAAGATATTGACTAGATCCTGTTCGCTGACCTTCGCAGGGTTGTCCTGAGTTAGCGGATCAGCGATCGCCATGGCTGCGATCTGGCTAGCTCGGCTGGTAATTTCAGCGCGATCAATGCCAGCCTCGGAAAGCCGCTCCGGCACGTCCAGGCTGCTGCGCAGTTGTTCGATCTTCGAAATCAGCGAGGTGACCGCCGCCTTGCCTTGCACACCAGGATTCAACCGACGAGCGAGCTTGCCGTAGCGTTCGGCGGCCCGCGGCGAATGTTCGGCGTTATAGGCGATCACTCTGGTCAGCAAGAGCGCGTTGAGCCGGCCGTGCGCTACGTGGAAGTGCCCGCCGATCGCGTGCGCCAGACTGTGCGTGATGCCCAGCCCCGAGTTGTCGAAAGCGACCGCTGCCATGCAGGCTGCGTCATGCATGTCGGCCCGGGCCGCCAGGTCTTCGCCGCGCGCATAGCAGGTCGGCAAGTTGGCGAAGATCATATCGAAAGCCTTTTCGGCCAGCGCGTCAGAGAAATCATTGGCGCTATTGCTGACGTTGGCCTCGATGGCGTGGGTCAACGCGTCCAAGCCGGAATCAGCGGTGATCTTCTTGGGCAAGCTCGCCACGACTTGTGGATCCAAAATGGCGACCTTGGGCACCAATTGTTCGTCCGACAAAGGAACTTTCAATTCCCGTTCAGCGTCAGTGATGACGGCAAAGGACGTCATTTCCGAGCCAGATCCGCTGGTGCTGGGGATCGCGATGAGACCGTCTGGGGCGCCTTTACCTTGCTCGAGCGCAATGAGGTGCATGGCCTTTGCGGCGTCCATCACCGAGCCGCCGCCGTAAGCGATGACGACCTCCGGTTGGCAGGTCAGATAGGCCTGCACGCCGCTAGCGACGACATTGACGTTCGGGTCAGCTGGCACGTCTTTAAAGACGTTGTAGTTGCTGCCGATGAGGGCTGCGATCTTGTCGCACACCGGAGTCTTCGAGAGGAAGTCGTCGGTGACGACGAAGACATTGCGGTTGTGGTAAATCTGCAGCCAATCCAGGGCATTTTCACCCATGACGATCTTGGTGCCGACGCGGAATTCAAACATTATTTCGCACATCCATTCTGCGCCGCGACCTCGGCGCGATAATCGCTGGGCGTAATACCAAATTCGCGTTTAAATGCCCGCGAGAAGTAATTGAGCGGTTGGAATTTCAAACTATTTGCGATCCGCGCAATTGGCTGATCGGTCTGCGCGAGCAGGAATTTGGCTCGTTCCATGCGCTTGAAAGTTACGAATTGATTGAAACTAATGCCGACCGTGTCACGGAAACGTCGTGCGAAATGTGATTCTGAGCAGGACAAATAGTCAGCAGCCTGCGCCACCGTCAGGAAACTAGTTGGATCCTTATGAATTTCTTGAATCAGGCTCTCAATGCTGCGATCCCGCTGTCCGGGGGTCGGAGTGCGGGCTTCATGCAGCGTGATGACTAATTTTTCGACATAGAGCTGTGCTGCATAGCGGTTCAGATAATCACGTCGCGTCGAATGCTGAGTGCCGATTAATTCGACCAATCTAGACAGCGCTGATTTGTAATGGTCGGAGGCGATTTGGGTCAGCAGATCTTCTAACGGTTGCAGTTGAGCTGGTGTCACCTTCTGAATCCAACGCGGCATCAGCCGATCCAGATAGTCACTGGCGATCTCCAGGTTTGCGCCGAGGTTTGCGTCTTGCAGGTTGTCGAGCCAAGGCTGCGGGTTGAGCGCCGGATCACCGAACTCGGGTTCTTGGGCTTGCTCGACTGAGACCACATGCTTGGTAGCGAGCCCAGCTAGCTGCAGCGGAGTGATCGGCAGCTGATCGAGGTGGCTGAAATCGCGGCTCGCCGCGTCCGGCTCTTGAGCAGACTTGGCAGCCGGCTTCGACGTCAACGGCAGCTCGTCACCGCTTTGCAGGCCAGAACGCAAGGTCGGACCGACGATCAATTGCTTTTGATTGAAGGCAGCACTGCTAGCGGCTTCAATTAGGCGGCTGGCCGCTCGTTCCAACGCAGCCATGGTGACGATCGGCAATTGAGCGAGCAGATCTGTGGCAGTGGCCTGTTTATCAGAGTCAAAATTCGTGAGTTGGGTAATTTTTCCCAACTGCTGTTCTGAATTACCGAGTCGGACCTGACCGGCTAATAGCGCGCCGACATATTGCGGACCATTTTCGCCCTGATAGAAGATCGGAACCGAGAAATCGACTGCGCCAGAATGGCATCGATAGACCAAGGTGGCGCCCTTTAGTGCAGCTTGAATGCCGCCATTGGCGTCACATGCTTGGCAGCGTTGCCTAAAAGTCGGATCACGACGCAAAAATTGACAAAGCGGGGTAAATCCGCTGGGGCCGGTGACGGGAATGCCGAGCGAATCGACGGTAATGACTGCCATTCCGGTTTCAGCCACGAATTCGTCTTGCAATTCTTGCAGTCTGTCGACGTCGAGCAGCAATCTCAGATCGAGCAGATCGGAGGTCTGCGGCTGGAGAAAGGCCGTCGTCATGATGTCACCGCCAGCTGCGAATCGGCAGAATTCGTCCGCTTCAATGCTTCTCGCAATTCGTTCACGCCTTGGCCATGCAGGGCGTCGACTTCGAAAATTTCCTCAGCGCCGGCCTGTTCAAGCTTCGCCCGAGCAGCCGCAATTTGAGCCTCGTTGGCTAGATCAATGTGAGTCAGTACGCCGAGAGTGGGCTTATTGAAAAATGTAGAAATGCCCGGTGGCATTCGAATCTGGTCGTCGCTGGCGTCGACTACCAGCAGCACCTTTTCGACGTCATAGGAGACCAGCTGGAGCGCAAAACGCATCCGACCATGCTCGAGATATTCACCCGGCGAATCCACCAGCCAGGAGTCGACGATCGTGGTTTGGGTCTTGGCGTAGTCGACTGGCTGGCCGAGTAGTTGTTGGCGCAGCGTGGTCTTACCGGCCCCGATGTTGCCAACCAACAGGGTCGTGTAAAAATCCTCGCTCGCGTTCATTGTTTAGCTCTAGGTCCTGGTGATCTTGGTGGTGGAGAAAGCGAGCACCTCGGCGAGCACAGAATTGATGCCGGCCACCGACTGCTCAATCGCTGCCAGCTGGCCGACCAGCACCAAGCTGCCCGAGAAGCGGTCGACGAAGCCCAGTTCGACGTCGGCGACCTTCGTCGCCACATCCGCGGCGATGATGGCTGTCTCGCCAGGGGTCAGCGTCAGTACCGCGATTGCGCCACGTTGTTTGGTCGTCAGGCCGATCTTTCCGTACAGCTCCTCGTCAGGCGCGGCGATGATGTGCGCCAGCGTCACCTGCTTGCCAGGTACAAATTCCTGGATGATGCGCTGTTTTTCTGAGCTTTCCACTGCACCCCCCCGGGCGTCGACCGTCGACTTAGACGAGCCCCTTTGGCACCACATCGGCGTGGTTTCAAGCCACGTTATCAATCCCATTCCAAGGCCCAACAGGTAGGTGATCGGATTGTGTAACTAGTCCATCGAATCCTGTATTTCAAAACTCTTAATCTGGAGTGCGAGGCGACAAAGACGCGCCGTGGACGAGGGAGTCAACATGCAAGAAGCCTTGGGAATGATTGAGACCAAGGGATTTGTAGGCGCCGTTGAGGCTGCCGATGCAATGGTCAAATCTGCGAATGTCACGCTGGTCGGTACCGAAAAGATCGGTGCTGGTTTCGTGACTGTCATGGTTCGTGGTGACGTCGGTGCGGTCAAGGCCGCTGTGGACGCTGGTTCAGCTGCTGCTGCCCGCGTCGGCGAGCTGATCAGCCAGCACGTCATTCCGCGGCCCCACAACGACGTCAATGGCCTGTTGCCGTCCGGAAACTGAGGCTTGAAAGGAAACGGATATGTCAGAGCAACTGGTCGACAAAGTCATGGCTGAGGTCATGCAAAAGCTAGGTGGCGCAGCCACTCAGCAAACTCCAAGCGCTGCCGCAGGCACTGCTCCTGGGCTGACTGAATTCGTCGGCACCGGCGAAGGCGACACCATCGGCTTGGTGATCGCTAACGTCGATTCGAAGCTGCACGAGCAAATGAAGCTCGCTAAGCCGTACCGCTCGATCGGTATCATCGGCTCGCGCACCGGCGCTGGCCCGCAGATCTTCGCCGCCGACGAAGCCGTCAAGGCCACCAACTCCGAGGTGCTGCTCATCGAGCTGCCGCGCGACACCAAGGGTGGCGCTGGTCACGGCGTGCTCATCATCTTCGGCGCTGATGACGTCTCCGACGCTCGCCGCGCCGTCGAGGTCACCTTGGCCAACCTGGACCGCACCTTCGGCGATGTCTGGGGCAATGACGCCGGTCACCTCGAATTCCAGTACACCGCGCGCGCCTCGTTCGCCCTCGAAATGGCCTTCGGCGCCCCACTGGGCAAGAGCTTCGGCATCACCGTCGGTGCACCGTCGCCGATCGGTTTGATCATGGCCGATACCGCGGTCAAGACCTCGAATGTCGACATCGTCTCCTACGCGACCCCGACTAGCGGTCAAAGCTTCTCTAATGAGGTGACCATGGGCATCAGCGGTGACTCCGGCGCTGTGCGTCAGGCCATTGTCGCCGCCCGCGAGGTCGGCCGTCAGCTGCTGGGTGCTTTGGGTGCCGAGCCGGCTTCGACTAAAGAGCCCTACATTTAAAGACCCTCAGCCGGCATAGCCGCTGACTGAAAAGTCCGATAAGGCCACGCTTAACTGCAGTGGTCTGTGCCCAGTACACCCTAATTACTTGAAAAAGAGGACGGATCTATGAGATCAAAGCGTTTTGAGGTGCTCGACGCCCGTCCAGTCAACCAGGACGGATTCGTCACCGAATGGCCGGACGTCGGCCTTGTGGCGATGGACGGGCCGAACGACCCGAAACCGTCTATCACGATCAAAGACGGCAAGATCGTCGAAATGGACGGCAAACAGCGGTCCGAATTCGACATGATCGACACCTTCATCGCGAACTACGCGATTGATCTTGAGTTGGCTGAAAAGGCGATGGCCACCGACTCCAAGCAGATCGCACACATGCTGTGTGACGTTAACGTCAAGCGCGAAGAGGTGCTGAAGTACACCCTCGGTTTGACTCCCGCCAAGCTGGCTGACGTCGCCAACCAGATGACGGTCGTCGAAATGATGATGGGCGTCACTAAGATGCGGGCGCGCAAGTCGCCGGCAAACCAGTGTCACGTCACAAACTTGACTGACAACCCAGTGCTCATCGCAGCCGACGGCGCTGAGGCGGCATTGCGTGGCTTCGCAGAAATGGAATCCACCAACGGCGTTGCCCGGTTCGCGCCGTTCAACGCGATGGCCCTATTGGTCGGCGGCCAGGCTTCACGCCCCGGCGTGCTCTCGCAGTGCTCCGCAGAAGAAGCTGTCGAGCTCAACCTCGGCATGCGCGGTCTGACCGCTTATGCCGAGACCGTGTCGGTCTATGGAACTGAAGACGTCTTCATGGACGGTGACGACACTCCCTGGTCGAAGGGCTTCCTGGCCTCCTGCTACGCCTCGCGCGGCGTCAAGATGCGCTTCACCTCTGGCACCGGTTCAGAAGTTCAGATGGGCTTCGCCGAAGGCAAGTCGATGCTCTACCTGGAAGCTCGCTGCTTGGGCGTCACCAAGGGTGGCGGCTCCCAGGGCACCCAGAATGGTTCAATTTCTTGCATCGGCGTGCCAGGCGCTGTACCGCAGGGTATCCGCGCGGTGTTGGGTGAAAACCTGATCGCCATGATGCTCGACCTGGAATGCGCGTCCGGTTCTGACCAGACCTTCTCGCACTCTGACCTGCGTCGTAGCCCGCGTACCTTCATGCAGTTCGTCGCAGGTACTGACTTCATCACCTCCGGCTATTCGGCAGTGCCGAACTACGACAATATGTTCGCTGGTTCGAACTGGGACGCCGAAGACTTCGACGACTGGAACATTCTGCAGCGTGACATGCACGTCGACGGCGGTCTAGTTCCAGTCGAAGAAGAAGAGATCATCAAGGTCCGCAATAAGGCCGCTCGTGCCCTACAAGGCGTTTTCAAGGAACTCGGCTTGACTCCGATCACTGACGAAGAGGTCGAGGCCGCTACTTACGCACACGGTTCGAAGGACATGCCCAAGCGCAATGCGGTCGAAGACCTGAAGGCGGTATCGGAGTTCATGAAGCGCGGGACCACCGGCATTGACATCGTCAAGGCCCTGCACAAGGCCGGCCACGAGGACATCGCTCGTTCGGTGTTCACGATGCTCAAGATGCGTATCGCTGGTGACTGCTTGCAGACGTCGGCCGTCTTCGAGTCCGATTTCTCCGTCAACTCGGCGGTGAGCAATCCGAACGATTACCACGGTCCTGGTACCGGATATCAGATCCCAGAAGAGCTGTGGGAGAAGATCAAGCAGGTCCGTACCGCTATCAGCCCGCAAGATGTCTGAGGTTGAATCATGGATCCACAAGAACTCAAGAAAATTATTGAAGCGGTAGTTTCCGAACTGACGCAGTCCGGCTCGGGTGACGCAGGCTGGGGTTCCTCGGCTGGCGCTAACGAACAGACCACTAGGCCACGTCAATATGACAATGGTCCTACGCCTGGCGCGACGGTATCGGCCGGCGACAAGGGCACCTTGAAGCTGACCGAAACCGGCCCGATGGAACGCGGCACCGATCCCAAGGAAGTCGTAATCGTTCTGTCACCGGCGTTCAGCACCGAAATCTTCGAGACGATCATCGGCATTCCGCACGCTGACGTCATCCGCGAAATCTGCGCGGGCATCGAAGAAGAAGGTTTGAACTATCGCATCGGCAAGCACTATCACAGTGCAGACGTCGCATTCTGCGCCCACGAAGCTGCCAAGCTGTCGGGTTCAGGCATCGGCATCGGCATCCAGTCGCGTGGCACCTCGGTCATTCACCAAAAGGACCTAGACCCGCTGAACAACCTCGAGCTGTTCCCGCAGGCCCCGCTGATCGACCTGGACGTCTTCCGCGCAATGGGCAAGAACGCTGCGCTATACGCCAAGGGTGAATCGCCCAGCCCGGTGCCTACCGCTAACGACCAGATGGCGCGTCCGAAGTATCAGGCCAAGGCCGCCTTGTTGCACAACAAGGAGACCCGTCTGACTGATCAGAAGAAGCGCACTCAGGCCCTCAAGGTCGAATTCAACTAGGAGACAATGATGACCGACCAAGAAGAGCTCATCCGCAAGATCATGAGCGAGGTCATGGCTGATCTCGCTAAGGACAACGTCTCGTTCGCTAAGAACAGCGCGCCGAGCCGTCCGACCAATAGCGGCGGCGGCAAGGTGTCCGTCGCTGATTACCCGTTGGCCGAACAGCGCCCCGATCTGGTCATCAGCCAGTCGGGCAAGCGGTTCGACGAAATCACTTACGAGGACGTCGTTTCCGGCAAGCTTGGCCCCAACGACTTCCGTATCTCTAAGGAGACCTTGGAGATGCAGGCTCAAGTCGCTGAGGCTGCAGGTCGTGCGCCACTGGCGGGCAACTTGCGTCGCGCTGCCGAGCTGACCGCTGTTCCTGACGAGCGGCTGCTGCAGATCTACAACGCGCTGCGTCCTTACCGTTCCAGCAAGCAAGAACTGCTGGACATCGCTAACGAGCTGGAGAACCAGTTCGACGCGAAGGTCGCTGCTGACTGGGTCCGCGAAGCTGCTGACGTCTACGAACAGCGTGGTCGACTGCGTCGCGAAGACTGATTCGAGGCTGACGATTTCCCCTAGCGCGCTTAGCTCCCGCGCTAGGGGAAATCAGCCGCCTAGACCCACGGAGCTAGCCCTGCCAAGCCGGGCCTTTTGGCTTGTGAAAGACTTTTAATGGCACTCAGAGAGGAGGAGCCGTGAGCATCGTCGCAGGCATCGATATTGGCAATGCCAGCACCGAAGTCGCCCTCGCGCAGCGATCCGGCTCGAATATTCAGTTCTTGTCTTCCTCGTTGGTGCCGACCAGCGGCATGAAGGGCACCCCGGACAATATCCGTGGCGTGCTGAATTCCCTGGATGATGCGCTAGCAGCCGCCGGCAAGAGCCGTTCCGATTTGGCCATGGTGCGCATTAATGAAGCCGCGCCAGTCATCGGCGACGTCGCGATGGAGACCATCACCGAGACGATTATCACCGAGTCGACGATGATCGGTCACAATCCGCAAACTCCTGGCGGCATGGGCGTCGGCGTTGGCACCACGATCAACATCGACGAATTAAACCGTGCCACGGGTGACCAGAAGTGGATCGTCGTCGCTGATCGCTCCCATCGCTTCGATCAGATCGCCTCGATGATTAATGAAGCGAGCAGCCGCGTCGAGATCGCCGGTGCGATCTTGCAACGTGATGACGGCAACCTGGTGCATAACCGGCTCGACAAGAAGATCCCGATCATTGACGAGGTCGCGCAGATCGACAAGGTGCCGCTTGGCATGCCGGCAGCCATTGAAGTCGTGCCGCAGGGCCGCGTCGTCGAAACGCTGGCGAATCCCTACGGCGTCGCGACGTTGTTTGATCTCGACCCCGAGCAGACCAAGCGGATCGTGCCGTTGGCGCGTTCGCTGGTCGGTAACCGTTCTGCCGTGGTCATCAAGACCCCAGAAGGTGACGTCAAAGAACGTCGTATCCCCGCCGGCAAGTTGACCTTCATCTCGCCGCAGCATTCCGCGGAGGTGGACGTCGACGCCGGCGCCCAGCAGATCATGGCTGCCCGGGCGAAGGTCCCCGACCCGCAAGATATCGTCGGTGAACCTGGCACGAATGTCGGCGGCATGATGCAGCGGGTGCGCGGCACGATGGCGGGCTTGACCGGCCAGGATCGCGAATCCATTCGTATTTCCGATCTGCTGGCCGTCGACACCAGCGTCCCGCACCGCGTCGTCGGTGGCATCGCCGAAGAAATGGCGATGGAAGCCGCGGTCGGCATCGCCGTCATGGTCAAGACCGACCGGCTGCAGATGCAGCAGATCGCCGAAAAATTGCAAGATGAACTCGGCGTGCCTGTCGAGGTGGGCGGTGTCGAAGCCGACATGGCTATTCGCGGCGCGCTGACCACCCCAGGCACCTCGGCGCCGCTGGCGATCTTGGACATGGGCGCTGGTTCGACCGACGCATCAATGATGCGTGCGGACGGCACCAACACCAGCGTGCACTTCGCTGGCGCGGGCGACATGGTCACCTTGCTCATTCAACGCGAGCTGGGCTTGGCGAGCCCCTATGCGGCAGAAGACGTCAAGCGCTATCCGCTGGCTCGCGTCGAGACGGTGTTCAGCATTCGTCACGAAGACGGCACTGTCGAATTCTTTGACGAACCGCTGCCCGCGCATCTATACGCCCGCACTGTCGTGCTCAAAGACGAAGAAGGAATGCATCCAGTTGAAAGTGATCTGCCGCTGGAATTGATTCGTCAAATCCGGGTACGGGCCAAGGAAAAGGTCTTCGTCACCAATGCCTTGCGTGCTTTACAGCAGGTTAGCCCGACGGGACACTTGCGCGGCATTGATTTCTTGGTCATGGTCGGCGGATCGTCCTTGGATTTCGAAATTCCGCAATTGGTGACTAAAGCATTGGCTGAATATCGCGTCGTCGCTGGTCAAGCCAATATTCGTGGCACTGAAGGACCACGAAATGCAGTAGCCACGGGCCTAGCGCTGAGCTGGGGTGATGACTGATGGTGGCCCAGGGTCTATTGCGCTCTGAGCGGCCAACCATCCGGGTGCACTGCCATGATCGGGTCAGCGAAGAGCAACTGGCAGAATTGCTGCTCGGCATCGAAGAAGAAGGCGTGCCCTATCAAGTCAGTTCGCATGCGGAATTGAATCCATTGGATTTGGCTCACCAAGCAGCACTCGATTCGCGGCTCGGAGTTGGGATCGGGATTTCGCTGAATTATGCGGTGGTCACCTTAGAGAAATTGCCAAAAGAGCGACCCTATATCGCCTCATTTTGGAATGAAAACGCCGAAGCGGATCGCCTTTTTGGCTCTAATGCGGCGCGAATTGTTAAGCGCACCCCGTTGCGACAAATTAACGAGAGGAATCAATGATGCAAGCATTGGGCATCGTCGAAGTCGTTGGATTGGTGGCAGCGATCGAAGCAGCCGATGTCGCCTGCAAGACGGCCGATGTGCGTCTAGTCGGTTATGAGCGCGCCAAAGGCGGCGGCTACCTGACGATCAAAGTAGAAGGGCAGGTGGGTGCGGTGAACGCAGCCGTCGCCGCCGCGAGCGCTGCCGCGTCCAAGATCACTCGAGTGGTCAGCGCGCTGGTCATTCCGCGGCCACACGATCAACTCGATCCGATGGTCTTCAATTCCGAAACCGTCGGCTACCAAGGCGAAGCCGCAGGCAAGCCAGCCGAGCAGCCCAAGCCAGCCCAGGCTGAGCAGGAAAAGCAGCCCGAAGCGGCTAAGCCTGAGCAGAAAACTGACGCCCCCAAGCCTGAGCAGGCAGCGGGTGAACAAAAGAATTCCGGCGGTCAAAAGGCGCCGACGGATGCTGCTGAGCGTGACGCGAAGCAGCCAGCCACTACAAGGAGGAGCTAAAGATGAACCAAGCTCTGGGTCTAGTCGAGACCAAGGGATTCGTCGGCGCTGTGGAAGCCGCCGACGCGATGGTCAAGTCCGCAAATGTCAGCCTGGTCGGCACTGAGAAGATCGGTTCCGGCTTGGTGACCGTCATGGTTCGCGGTGACGTCGGCGCGGTGCGCGCTGCCGTCGACGCTGGCACTGCCGCCGCCGCCAAGGTCGGCGAGCTGGTCGCTCAGCACGTCATCCCGCGTCCGCACAATGACGTCGAGAAGTTGCTACCGAAGGCCTGATCGTGGACGAAAAACAGCTCGTAGCAAAGATCGTCGACGAAGTCCTCAATCGGGTGCACGAAGCCACCCCGACGGACTGCATCGTCGGCATCTCGAATCGGCACGTTCACCTGTGCGATGAGGACTTCAAGACGCTATTCGGTTATGACCAGCCAAAGGTCAAGACCTATGTGCGTCAGCACGGTGAATTCGCCGCTGAAGAGTCCGTCACGGTGCGCGGTCCGAAGGGCAGCCTCGAGCGTGTTCGCGTGATGGGACCCAACCGGCCTGCCACCCAGGTGGAGCTAGCCAAGACCGACTGCCGGGCGCTGGGCATCAACGCCCCGACCGTGCAGTCTGGCCACCTGGAAAATGCAGCGCCCGTCGAGATCGAAGGTCCGAACGGCAAGGTGCAAAAGGAGCACGCCGCGATCGTCGCCGCCCGCCACATTCACATGGGCCCCGATGACGCAGCAGCGCTTGGCCTGAAAGATCAAGATCTGGTCAGCGTCGAATTCCCCGGCGATCGTGGTGCCACCGTGCACAACCTGATTTGCCGCGTCAAGCCGTCCTATCGGCTCGAATTGCACCTCGACACTGACGAAGGCAATGCCTTCGACGCGAAGACCGGCGACTGGGTGACCATTCTCGGGAAGCGATGATGATTGACTACCAGCAGCGCCTAGCCCGTTTCGCTCAGCTAGCGGCTAGCGGCGACGTCGATACACCCACCGGGCCAGTGCGCCTCGGGGTGGATCTGGGCACGGGCAATATCGTGCTCGCTGTCGTAGACGACGCCGACCAGCCGGTAGCGGCAGCGATGCAGGCCTCGACCGTCGTGCGCGACGGGATCGTGGTCGACTGGCTAGGCGCTGTGCAGGTAGTCACCGCCCTTCGGAAAGATCTCGAGCGCCGTATCGGCGTCGAGTTATCCGCTGCGTCGATCGCGGTGCCACCTGGCATCGACGAAGCGACCGCGAAGATTTTCGGCAATGTCGTCGAAGCCTGTGGCATGAAAGTCGCCAACATCGTCGACGAGCCAGTAGCAGCCGCGTTAGCGCTAGGTTTCACTGACGGCGCGGTCATTGACGTCGGCCACGGCACGACCGGCGTGTCGATCCTGAAAGCCGGCGAAGTCGTAAAATCCATCGATCAAGCCACCGGCGGCCATCACCAGACGCTGGTCATTTCGGGTGCGCTGAAGATCGACTATGACCAAGCTGAGCAACTCAAGAAGAATCCCAGCCAGGCAGATCTGGTATTCGGGATCATCCGGCCAACCTTGGAGCGGATGGCGTCCATCGCCAAGCAGGCGATCGGTGACCAGCAGCTCGACGCCATCGTGCTGGTAGGTGGCGCCAGTTCATTGCCCCAAAGCGCTGAGCTGTTCAGCCAGATCTTGGGCCAGCCGGTGATCCGTCCCGATCATCCGCTGTTCCCGACCCCGCTGGGCACCGCGCTGTGGAAAGAGCAACTGCCGACTCAGCAGTCGGCTGCTGAGCCGCAGCTCGCCGCAGCGACGACCGAGCCCACTGCAGCAGCTATCGATGAGCCAGTGCCAGCTGAGCCGAAGAAAGCTCCAAAGAAGGCTAAGCGGACCACCAAGAAGTCCAGCCAGCAACGTCCCCAATCGGCAGGAGGTGCTGCGTCATGATCGACGATGTGCAGCTGAGCGCCGAACAGATCGCGCAGATCGTCGATCGGGTGCTGGAGGTCTTGGGCGTCCCGAATCCGGACCGCACGCAAAACGGTCTAGTGCTCTTCACCGGAGCGATGATCGGTTTTGAGCCCGCGCTCGAAGCGCTGGCGCGTCTCAACGGCAAACTCAACCTGGACTACATCCAGACTCCCAGCGCCCAGCGGCTGCTCGACCAAAACAAGATCGCAGCGCTCGGCATGACCCCAGGCACGCGGTCCTTCGTCGCCTCGCATGACCTGCTCATCGTCCCAACCTTGACGGCGAACCTGGCCGCTAAAGTCGCCCGCGGCATTGGTGACGACCTGGCCTCGAATGTGACGGCGGAGTTCGTCATGACTGGCCGCAAGGTCGTCTTCGCGACTGATGCCGCCAATCCAGACGCCGCAGCTAAGCGCGCCTGGTTTCCCAATATGCCTGCGGGCTATGCCGCGATGCTGCGCAGCAATTTGGCGACCTTGCAATCATTCGGCGTGCAGCTCACCGCGGCTGAGCAGCTCGACCAGGCGGTGCTCGCTGCGATCGGAGCTACCGGCGTCCAGCAGCCAGCAGTTCCTGCCAAGCCCATTACGTCGAGCCTGCCAGCCCCCAGCGCGCCGGCGACCGCCACGATCTTCGGCTCGCCGGTCCCAACCCCCGGCGAGCCCCCCCAAATCGTCACCGCCACGATGGTGATGGCTGCGCCGTCCGGTTCGGTCGTCCGCGTCGGGCCGAAGACGATGATCACTGACCTAGCCAAAGAGCGCGCCCAGGCACGCCAGATCACTTTCGAGATGAACTAAGGAGAACCCGCATGTATCTCGCTGAAGTCGTGGGAACCGTGGTCTCGACCACGAAGGACGAGCGTCTCGTCGGGTTCAAACTGCTGCTGACGCGCCGCCTCGACGAGCCAGCCGACAAGACCAGTGCGCAGGTCGCGATCGACACCGTCGGCGCGGGCGCTGGCGAGACCGTCATCGTCGCTACTGGTGGTGCGGCGCGGCACGCATCGGGTCGCTCCGATTGCCCCGTGGACGCGGCGATCGTCGCGATCGTCGACACCGTGGAGCACGAGGGCTGATCCATGCCGAATGTTTATACGCGCACCGGCGATAAAGGGGACACGGGGCTGTTCGGCGGCTCCCGGGTGCCCAAGCAGAGCGTGCGCGTCGAAGCCTATGGCGCCGTCGACGAAGCAAATTCGGCGATCGGGATGGCCAAAGCTCAGTTAGCGGTGGACCGAGACGAGCAAAGTCAGTGGCGCGATCGAGTCCATCAAATCCAGCAGCGGCTGTTCGTGCTGGCCGCGGAGCTAGCCAGTGACGCCAAGGGCGCAGAGATCCTCGCTGACAAGATCGCAACCGAAGACGTCGACAACCTCGAACGAGTCATTGATGACTGCCTGGAGATCACCGGCAAGCAACGCAATTTCGTCGTGCCAGGCCGCGACGTGCGTTCGGCAGCTTTTCACCAAGCTCGGACGATCACCCGTCGCGCGGAGCGGCGCGTCTTGACGTTGGCTGAGGACGAGCCGGTGCGTCCGGAGCTGATCAAGTATTTGAATCGGCTATCCGACGCGCTGTTTGCGATTGCGCGGCTCGCTGAGACCTGGGCGGCGATGGACATGATCGCTGATCGGGTCCGCGCAGAACTGGCCAACCAGCAGAAAGGCAAGCAGATGGCTAGTGACGACGAAGTCCTGGCACGCGCCCACCGGTTGATCAACGCTGCGCATCAGCGCGCCAGCGAGATCGGCCTGCCGGTCTGCGCTGCCGTGGTGGACGCCGGTGGCAATCTTGTGGCATTTGAGCGGATGAGCGGATCGCTGCTGGGTTCGATTGAGGTGGCGATTGGAAAAGCCTGGTCGGCGGCAGCTTTCAAGATGTCGACCCGCCAGCTCGGCGAAGCCGCTGACGGTCCACTGCCCGGCATCGATTCCATCAATGCCGGCAAGGTCGTCCTCTTTGGCGGCGGCATTCCGCTCTATGACGGTGAGCAACTAGTCGGCGGACTAGGCATCTCTGGTGGCACCGTCGAACAAGACGAAGACGTCATGAATTACGCACTTTCAACAGGCCTAAAGAAATTGAATTGAGGAGAAGGCAATGACTCTGGATGCAGCGACGATTGAAGCGGCGGTTCGTAAGGTCCTGGCAGCGTTGCCGGATCAAGCCCTGCGCAGCAGCGGGCCGGTTTCGGACGGCGTCTTCGACGACATGGATAGCGCCATCGAAGCAGCCGACAAGGCTGCCAAGGAATATCTGAAATGCTCGATGGCCGATCGCGGCCGCTTCGTGCAAGCGATCCGTGACGAGCTGCTCAAGCCCGAGCACCTGGACTACATGGCAGAGCAGGCCGTCGCGCAGACCGGCATGGGTGACGTCGCCCATAAGTACCTCAAGAACAAGTACGTCGCTGAGGGCACCCCGGGTGTCGAAGATCTGGTGACCGACGCTTGGAGCGGCGACGCGGGCCTGACCACCGTCGAATATTCGCCATTCGGCGTCATCGGCGCGATCACCCCGACGACTAACCCGACCGAGACCATCACCTGCAACTCGATCGGCATGCTGGCCGCTGGCAATGCGGTGGTCTTCAGCCCGCACCCGCGCGCCAAGGAACTGTCGATCTGGCAGGTGCGCAAGATCAACGAGGCATTGGCCAAGGTCGGCGCTCCGCAGAACCTCGTCGTCACCGTCAAGGAACCGTCGATCGACAACACCAACGCGATGATGGCCCACCCGAAAGTCCGGATGCTGGTCGCCACCGGTGGTCCTGGCATCGTCAAGACGGTGCTGTCCAGCGGCAAGAAGGCTATCGGCGCTGGTGCTGGTAACCCGCCGGTCGTCGTCGATGAGACGGCCGACATCAAGCACGCTGGTAAATCCATCGTCGACGGCGCGAGCTTCGACAACAACCTGCCGTGCACCGCTGAGAAGGAGATCATCGCCGTCGAGTCCATCGCTGACGATCTCAAGGCTGCGATGCTGGCCAATGGCGCCTACGAATTGAACGCCGACCAGGTCAAGCAACTGGAAGCTATCCTGCTCGGCAAGCGCGGCCCGGCCACCGAATGGGTCGGCAAGCCGGCTGCCAAGATCCTCGATGCGATTGGTGTTACTGCTCCGGCGGACACTCGGCTGCTGGTCTTTGAGGCGGCCGCGGATCATCCCTTCGTCGTTGAAGAAATGATGATGCCGATCATCGGCCTGGTGCGGGTGCCGAATGTTGAAAAGGCGATCCAGCTAGCTATCGAGCTCGAGCACGGCAACCGGCACACCGCGATCATGCACAGCCGCGACGTCAGCCGCTTGACCGACATGGGCAAGCGCATTCAGACCACGATCTTCGTCAAGAATGGCCCGTCCTTCAATGGCATCGGCATCGGCGGCGAAGGCTACGTGACCTTCACTATCGCCGGACCGACCGGCGAAGGCCTGACGCGCGCTCGTAACTTCGCCCGTACTCGCCGCTGCGTCATGGTCGAAGGGCTGAACGTACGATGACCCCGCCGATCAAGGTCGCCGTCACCGGAGCTGCCGGACGGATCGGTTACGCGACCGTCTTTCGGCTCGCGATGGGCGACCTGTGCGGCGACCGGCCGATCGAATTGCGGCTGCTAGAAGCTCCCGGAATGGAAGACGCGCTAGCCGGCATCGCGATGGAATTGGTCGACTGCGCGCCCAAGCAGCTGGTCAATATCGTGACCGGTACCGACCCGGAAAAGGTCTTCGATGGCATCAATGCTGCGATGCTGATCGGTGCTGCGCCACGCAAACCTGGCATGGAGCGCGCTGATCTGTTGAAGGCCAATGGCGGGATTTTCGCTGCGCAAGGCAAGGCGATCGCGAAGGTCGCCGCTGATGACGTCCGCGTCGTCGTGACGGGTAACCCTGCGAATACCAATGCCTACATCGCCGCGCACAATGCTGGCGACGTGCCGGCTGAGCGTTTCTCGGCGCTGTCTCGGCTCGATCACAATCGGGCGGTCAGCACGCTAGCGGCATTCGCCAATGTGCCGATCGACGCGGTACGCAAGGTCAGCGTCTGGGGCAACCACTCTGCGACGCAATATGTTGACCTCTATCACGCGGAGATTCTGGGCCGTCCTGCCTTGGAGTGGGTCGACGAAGGCTGGCTCGATCTGCACTATCAGCCCGAGGTCGCTAAGCGTGGCACGGCAGTGCTCAAGCAGATGGGTAGATCGTCAGCGGCTTCGGCGGCGCATGCCACGATCTGTCACTTGCGTGACTGGCTGCGTGGCACCCAGCCCGGCGATTGGACGTCAATGGCGGTGCCCAGCGACGGTTCCTATGGCGTGCCCGAAGGTCTGGTCTGCTCATTCCCAGTGACGTGCAATGCCGGCGACTATCAGATCGTTCCCGGCTTGCAGCACAATGCGCTGGCCAAACGACGCATCGAGCGTTCAGTGCAAGAACTCGTAGACGAAGCTCAAGCCGTCAAGCAGCTCGGCCTGCTCGGCTAGTAGCTGACGTTGACGGATGCTCCGGGGGACGCGGCTGCGCGCCGTTCAGCCGCGTCGCTGGGAGTAGCCACGGTGCGGGTTGCGGCTGGCTAGGCTTACGTCATGACTATGCAAGCCGCCGTCCTGCACGACATTGACGACCTGCGTCTAAGCGACGTCCCGAAGCCGACCCCCGGCCCAGGCGAAGTGTTGCTCAAGGTCGAGGCCAATACGATCTGCGGCACTGATCTGCGCATCATTTCGGGCGCTAAGACCGCCGGCGTGCGCAAGGGTGTGGTGATGGGCCACGAGTTCGCCGGCCGCGTCGCTGAGGTCGGCGAGGGCGTCGAAGGGGTTCGGGTCGGTCAGCAGGCGACCTGCTCGATCGTCGTTTCCTGCAATCGCTGCCGCAACTGTCTAGCCGGCCGCGAGCATCTGTGTGAAAATCTGCGCCTGTTCGGCTACGAAATCGATGGCGGCATGGCCGAGTATCTGCTGGTTCCCCAAGACGTCATGGCTAATGGCAACCTGATGCTGGTCGAAAACGAACTGCCCGCGACGATGCTGGCGCTTGCCGAGCCGGTCAGCTGCTGCTTGAACGGTGCGCGGCAGGTCAACGTCCGGCCCGGCGATAGCGTCGTGGTGCTCGGCACTGGCCCGATCGGTCTGCTGCACATCGCGCTAGCCAAGCTCGCTGGCGCCACCAAGATTTACGCTTCTGGGCGTCCCGGCCGACTCGATCCAGCGCTCGAGATGGGGGCGACCGAAGCTTTCGACCTGACTGGCGAAGCCCTGACCAAGGAAATCTTGCAGCGCACCGGCGGACGGGGCGCCGACGTCGTCATCGTCGCTGTCGGGGATTTGAGTTTGGCTAACCAAGCTCTGGAATTGGCTGCGATCGGCGGCCGGGTGAACTTCTTCGCTGGCTTCCCGAAAGGCTCGACTACCCAAATGGACCCCAACATCATCCACTACAACGAGCTGCTCGTCAGCGGCGGTTCGAACGCGAAACGTGCTGATGTCCAGCAGGCTGTCGAGTTGCTTTCCAGCGGCCGGCTAGACGTGCACAGCCTGGTGACCCTCGAAATTCCGCTCAGCGAATTGGACGCAGCTATTGACGCTGTCAAGCAGCGCAAGGGGCTCAAGGTCGCTGTCATTCCCGGATAGGCTACGTCGGCCCCGCTAATTCAAGATCGCTGCTCATGCTGAGCTTGCGCTGGCCAGCTGTTGATCCAGCCGGTCGTGATCATGGATGATGCTTGCATCCGCGATCTTTGGGTGCTCCGGTGGCGGAAATCGTCGCCCAATCTGTCAATGACTAGGCGAGACTCCTAAAATGGGCGCTGAGCATTCCCCGTGCTTGATCAAAGCCGATCAATTAGCAATCTAAGGAGGACCCGCGATGACGCGGCTGGTCAACAATCCTGACGAATTCCCCAAGGAATCGCTGCGCGGTTTCGTCGCCGCCAATAAGCGTTATGTGAAGCCTGTCTTCGGTGGTGTGGTGCGTTCCACCGCCACCAAGCAAGGCAAGGTCGCCGTCGTATGTGGCGGTGGTTCGGGCCACTACCCGGCGTTCGCCGGCTGGGTCGGTCAGGGCATGGCTGACGGCGCCGTCTGCGGAAATATCTTCAGCTCCCCCTCGGCTGACCAGGCTTACTCGGTCATGAAGGCCGCTGAGCGTGGCGCGGGCGTGCTGATGGGCTTCGGCAACTACGCCGGTGACGTGCTGCACTTCGGCGCTGCCATCGAACGCTTGCGCGCCGAAGGCATCCAGGCTGACACATTGGTCGTCACTGACGACATCGTCTCGGGCAGCAAGGACGAGATCGAGAAGCGACGCGGTATCGCCGGCGACTTCCCGACCTTCAAGATCGCCGGTGGTGCGGCCGAAGCTGGCTTGGATTTTGACGAAGTCAAGCGCGTCTTCGAGAAGGCCAATGCGGCGACCCGCAGCTTCGGCGTCGCCTTCGATGGCTGCACCCTGCCCGGCGCCAGGGAGCCGCTGTTCACCGTTCCTGAAGGCCAAATGGGCGTCGGCCTGGGCATTCACGGCGAGCCCGGCATTCGTGACGCTGAGCTGGGTACCGCTGACGAAGTCGCCAAGATCCTCGTCGACGGTCTATTGGACGATCGTCCCGCAGACGCTGGCAACCGCGTCATCGCGATCCTCAACGGCCTGGGCGCGACCAAGTATGAGGAACTGTTCGTCGTGGTCGGCAAGGTCGTCGAGCTGCTGGAGGCCGCTGACGTCGAGGTCGTCGACTGCGAGTCTGGCGAATTCGTCACCTCGCTTGACATGGCGGGCCTCTCGCTGACGCTGGTCTGGGTCGATGACGAGCTGCTGAAGTACTGGGATGCGCCTTGTGACACTCCGGCCTATCGCAAGGGTTCGGTCGGCGAGGTCGAGCGTGACGACACTGAACTCAATACCAGCGCCACCCCAGTCGAGGTCGCGCAGGTTGGCTCGGCCGGCTCGCAGGCGATCGCCAAGCAGGCGCTGAGCGTCCTGGAGAAGATCAGCGACCAGATGTCGCAGATCCAAGACGAACTGGGCAAGCTCGACTCGGTCGCTGGTGACGGCGACCATGGCGTCGGCATGCACAAGGGTTCCGCTGCTGCAGTCGAGGCCGCTCGTCAGATGGTCGAGCAGCAGGCTGGCGCTGGCACGACGCTGAGCGCTGCCGGTAACGCCTGGTCTAATGGCGCTGGCGGCACCTCTGGCGCGCTGTGGGGTGCGTTGCTGACGGCGATCGGCGGCACCTTCGGTGACGAGGATGACTTCGACGAAGCCAAGGTCGGTACGGCTCTGGAAGCTGCGTTGGAATCGGTCCAGCGGCTGGGTGGCGCCCAAGTCGGTGACAAGACCATGGTCGACGCGCTCGCGCCGCTAGTCGAGACCTTCAACGCCACTGACGGTGACTTGAAGGCTCGTCTGACCGCCGGCTCGCAGGCAGCCGTCCAAGGCGCTGAGTCGACCAAGGATCTGGTCGCGAAGCTCGGCCGAGCCCGTCCGCTGGGCGAAAAGTCCGTCGGCACTCCCGATCCGGGCGCGGTCTCGCTTAGCCGGATCGCTGAACTGCTGGTCTCCTTGCTGTGATGAATTAACAGTGACGCGAAAGGCTGCCGATCCGCGATGGTCGGCAGCCTTTTTCGTGTCGCAGTGAGCGGCAACGAATCGCCGCATTGACTGGTGCTTGGCATGCCGCGCCGCGGCCTACCAGGCTGCGATCGACGCGCCAGGTAGGCTGATCGGCAGACTTCAGCGGAGGAGAATGACCGATGGCAGCTGGCCGACAGCCTGGGCAACGTCCAGCAGACCGTCCCGCCGCGCACTCGAAGTCGTCATCAGCGCATCGGGCCAGTCGCGATCGGGCCGGACAGTCAGCGCGTCAAGCTCAAGGACCCTCCCAACGCAGTGCAGAGCGACGCGACGAACGTTCGCAACGTCGTTCTGAGCATGCCCGGGCAGCCACCAAGACTGAGCAGAGCCGCCCTGAGGCGCGCGAGCATACGTCTCGGAAATTGCTGCCCCGCGGCATCCGGTTGACCCGACGGGCGATGGCATTGGTAGCCGTCGCAGCGGTGTTGATGGTTGGCTATTTGCAGACGCTGCGAGTGCATTTGACCTTGGAAAGCGAGATTTCGGCCGTAAAGCTGGAAATTCAACAGCGCGAAGATGCAATCGCCTCCCTGCAAGAAGAATTGGCCGCCTGGCAGGATCCGGACTACGTCAAGATGCAAGCCCGAGACCGTTTGGGCTGGGTCGTTCCGGGAGAGACCGGCTACCGCGTCATCGGTCCGGACGGCAAACCTTATGGTGGGGGAGTGCAGATCGAGCAAGCCGGCCGACTGCCCGCCAACGAGCACGCTAAGACCTGGTGGGAGCGGCTGTGGGGTTCGACGCGGGCCGCTGACGATCCAGCGCCGGCAAGCCCGTTCCCAGAACGCACTATTCCCGCACCCACCAGCACTGAGACGCCACGATGAGATACCAGCCCGCCAGCGAACGCGATTTGCAGATCGCCGAACTACAGCTCGGCCGGCCGGTGCGCGGTGTGGCCGGCGTCGCCTGGCGTTGTCCGTGCGGCGAGCCGGGTGTGCTCGCGACCTATCCGCGGCTGCCAGCTGACCGTGGCGTCGGTACACCCTTCCCGACGATTTACTATCTGACCTGTCCGCAGGCTGTGCTGGGTTGTTCGCGGCTAGAAGCTAGCGGGCTGATGGCTGAGCTGACTGAACGGTTAGCGGTGGACCCGCAATTGGCCGCGGCCTATCAACACGCCCACGAGGCATATCTAGCTGACCGTGCAGCCCTAGAAGCTGAGCTCGACGGCCCCGTCCCCGAGATCGCTGGCGTCAGCGCCGGCGGCATGCCGACCCGCGTCAAATGCCTGCACGCCCTGGTAGGGCACGCGCTAGCTGCTGGACCGGGGGTCAATCCGATCGGGGATCTAGTGCTCGAACGCCTCGGTGATTTTTGTACCCACCCTTGCCTGGATCCGGCCGAACTCGCTGCCGCGGGCATCAGTCAGCTCGGCTGAATATCCTTTTGACTAGGAGCGTCGCATGCCAAGACCCGTCGCCGCGCTGGACGCCGGCACCAACACTGTCCGCCTCTACATCGCCCAGCCCGGCCACGGCGGCCGTCTGGAAGAGCTGGTGCGCACCACGCGCTTCGTCGGCCTTGGCGAGGGCGTTGACGCGACTGGCCGATTCAAGCCGGAAGCTATCGAACGGGCATTGCAGGCCATTGATGAGTATGCGCTCTTGATGACCGAATATGACGTCGAACGAGCCATGATGGTCGCGACGTCTGCGTCTCGAGACGCCGCCAATCGCGCGGAGTTCTTTGACCAAGTCGAGCAGCGACTGGGCTTCCAACCCGATTTGATCAGCGGCACCCAAGAAGCCCAGCTGTCTTTCAAAGGCGCGCTGACGGGCGCCCGCGATCCGCGCGGTCCAGTCTTGGTCGTCGACTCCGGAGGCGGTTCGACTGAGCTCGTGATGGGGGAGACGACCGGCGCCATCACCGACAAGATCAGCCTCGACGTGGGCTCCAGGCGGCTGCGGGAACGGTTATTGCCCGCTGACCCGCCGACCGCTGAACAGATCGCCCAGGCACGAGCCGAAGTCGACCAGCAGCTAGCGACCGTCTTCGATCTGAGCCAAGTGGCGACCTGTATTGGGGTTGCCGGCACCGTCACCACGATGGCTGCCTTGCTACTCGGCCTGGACCAATATGATCGCGCCAAGGTGCATGGCTCGATTCACTCCGCCGACGAACTCTCGACGCTCGCTGATCGTCTGTTGACGATGACCGTCGACCAGGTTCGTGTGCTCGGCCCGGTGGAACCAAAACGAGCGCCGGTGCTGTGCGCTGGTGCGCTGATCGTCGCCGAGATCGCCAGCCGCTTGCCCGTGCCATTGATCGCTAGTGAAGCTGACATCTTGGACGGCATCGGCGCGCTGCTAGCAAATCGGCAGTCGACGTCCCCGCAAAGCCGCGACGGCGGGCTAGTCGCTAAGCACTTCCGGCCGAGCTGAAGAGCAGCTGGCACAGTCGCTCAGCGCTGACGGCGAAGGCTCAAGTTCGGGCTTGTCGGCTGACAACGAGTACTGTTTAGATGATCGCCGCGCAGACTAGCTCGTCAAGCAGTCGACGCGCCGGCCCCCGTAGCCCAATGGCAGAGGCAAGCGGCTTAAACCCGCTCCAGTATGGGTTCGAATCCCATCGGGGGCACGATCACCAGGGAGCCGCCGTTATTTGACGGTTCAATCCAGCGGCACGGAGTCTAGATGACGGTCCAGCAGCGAGCGGGCGCCGGAGGTCCATGGCAGCCGTCGCCAGCGGCGCAGCGGCACCCAACTGGCTGATTGCGTCGTGCCGCCAACGTCTAAGACTTCCGGCTCGGTCGGGCTGGCGCAGGTCGCGGTGTAGATGATGCGCAGCGCTTGGAAATCTTCCAGCACGCCATTGGGGGCGCGCCCAATCCAATGGTCAGATTGGATATCGATCAGTCGGTCGATTTGAACCTCTTGGGCGGTCTCCTCGCGGATCTCGCGAATTACGGCATCACTAGGTAATTCGCCAGCTTCCAGGCCGCCGCCGGGGAGCTGCCACATGCCGGGGATCGCGGTCGCGGCTGAACACTGAGTGCCTAACAAGCCAAGTGAGGAACGCACGATGGCGTAGGCGGCAATGCGCTGCCGTTCGACAGGGATTTCACCAGGCCGCAATTCGAGCCGCGGATCGATGCCGCGAGAGCGCACTCGCGGTGGGCGGTTCGTAGCTTGACGTGCCAAGATCTGCGCGGTGACGACGACCTCGTCATTGTCCAACCGAGCCGATAACAACTGCGAAATGACATATCCCTCTTGCCAAACCAGCATGCGAGGATCTTCACCGTGGCCGACGTGCAGATCGACGCTGGCGCCAGCTCCTGGAGCTGGCACACCGACGATTCGCATGTCTTCCATCATGGCAGCAAGTCTCAAGCTTCGAGGCGGCACCCGCCCAGCCAGTCAAGAATGCATGGCGCCTGTGGCGGCGCACAGACTATCGGGTCGGCGTCGGTGAGTGTGTTCCGCTGGTCAGCCGCTGCCCAGCGAGATCGGTCACGATCTTCGCGCCCCCGACGTCGAAGGTCATTCGAGGTTCTTTGTCATCGGGATGCCGCACGATGACGACGTTGACCGGGGTGCCAGGCTTGCCCAGCTCGACGGGCAATTGATTGATCAAGCGTGCTATCACCACCGGGTCGATCCGCTCATGTTGGAAGCGCAGATCCGTGATCGTCTGGCTGCGCACCGATTTGAAGGCGGGCAGCCCGGCCGGTCGCGTCATCCGTTCAGTCGTCCCGCGTTGCTCACCGGGTGCGTCGACCCAAAGCTGTCCGTCTGAAGAAATTGCCACCGCGAGCACCCAGGTCAAGCCAGTGGTCGCGTCAGCAAGTCCGTCGGCGATGCCGTCAGCGGTGCGATAATTCAAGGGCAAGATCACCGTCGCGTCGGGACGGAAAAAGACCGTCGTCGATTCCGGATTAGTGGTCACCGTCATCAAGACCTTGCCGTCGTTATATTCGGTTATTTGCAGCTGCTGACGACTATCTGATCCAGATAGCTGAGCGGCCAGCTGGAACATCTGGTCGATGTGGTCGAGGTCATAGACGCGTGGATCGAAGCTGGCCGAGACGACGAAATCAGTGCCATCATCGACGATGCTAGTTTCGCCGTCCTGCCAGGTGATGGTGTGTGGTCGATTGGTCTTGTTGATAAAGGTCAGTGTCGCGTGCCGATCATCAATTTGGACGCGGACGACCGGCGCCCCGTCCGCCAATCGGGTCAATTCGTCAACGACCTCGCGAGCCCGACCAGGCACGGCCGGGTTGATGCTGGCTTGGCTCTTAGCTGGTTGTGCAGACTTCGACGTAACTGGTGAAGCAGGCGCCGAAGCCGGTGAGCTGGGCGCGGGCTGTGGCAGACCGCAGGCGACCAATAGCGCGGCGCTCACAGCGCAGCCGATCAACCGAGTGCGCGCGCGTGATTGAACCTGGCTCGTGGCGGTCGGGGAGGACGGCCTGGAGCCAGCACGCCCAGCGCGCGGACGGAAATTGGTCACATGGGCAGGCTACCGTCCCAGTCCGACGATTCGCGGTCAGCGCACCCCGGCAGAGCCAGTGCAGATGGAAGGTGAAGCGCGAATTGGTGCCTGTCATGGGCTGCGCTCAAGGCGAAACGCAAGGCTGGCAAGCGTTGTTAGCGAGTCGCGCGACCGATGCAGCGCTTAGAGTGTTGCCCGTGATGAAGTTTTCGAAGAATCTGCTCATGATCCTCGGCGGCATCTTGCTGCTGCTCGTCGTCGGATTGAGCGTCTACAACTGGATCGAGGTCTACGGACTGCTCCAGGCTGCCCAGCGCTTCGGCACCGAGCAGCGTAACCCCAACTACTTGATCGTGCTGGCCGTAGCCGGCGGTGCGCTGGGCGGTCTGCTGCTCGGTTTGGGCATCGCGATGCCGCGGCAAACCTTCAAGGCTCGCTACCAAAATCAACTGCGCGCCGATCGTCTCGATGCGGCGGAGACCGCGGGCTTTAAGGGCGCTTCGACTGCTGAGCGTAAGCAGCCGCCAGCTATCTGAGGCTGACAGCCCACCGCGCAGCCGAATGACAGCACGAGTTGCCGATCAGCTCAGCGTCTGGATGACTACCGCGGTCTGTCGAGGTTGCGGCTCAGGTTCTTGAGGGGCCTGGGTCTGCGGCGCACGTTCAGCTTCTGGACGCGGCTCCTGCGTGACGACTTCTCGTTCCGTAGCGCTGGTCTGCTCTTCCGGCTTCGGGGCCTCGCTGTGCTCGACTGGCGGTGCCCACGTCTGCTCGCTGACCGGCGACATCGAAATCGGTTGCGCGGTGTATCGCGGACCAGTGGGGCTATAGGTCGGATAGCTCTTGGACTCAGGAGCGCTCGCGGTGACCGTCACCACCTTGGGTTGGCCAGGTGCCGACGCGTTCGACGGACGGCTGAGCAGCAAGGTGCCCGCCAGCAGGGCGCAAACGAGCACGATTGACGCCAAGATCAGCAGGCCGACCGGCGCCGGTGAGCCTTCGGAATCGACCCGCTCAGTCGACGTCTCTTCCGGTTGGCTGTCAGACCGCTTAGGTGAATTCGTTGCCATTGCTTTCCTAGCCGCCGGCGACGGGATAGCCGCTGGCCACCACACATCGCATAGTTCGGTCGCCGATAGTCCATTTACTAGGGCGTATTCCAGCTTAACCTGAGAAACCTTAACAAACCAGCTGCGTCCTTAAGCTGAAAATTAGGTGGCAACTACGACTCTGGTAACATAGTTAAATCAGTTCGTCTCACGACATGGCGTGAGACCGCCTAGACTGCGCACCGCCGCCCGAGCGGCCCCAATGGCAGTCTGCACCGCGGGCTTTAGGGCTGTACTGATGTCCATCGCAACACTCGAGGCAGCATGCAGCTAGAAGTCGGTCAGATCGTCATCCACCCCCACCACGGTCCAGCGGCTGTTACGAGCATCATCACTCGTACCGTCAAGGGCCAGCCAATGGATTACGCAGAACTCGAAGTTCAGGGCAATAAGCTGCGCGTCAGCATTCCCGTCTCGAAGGCCGAAGAAATCGGCATTCGAGATATCGCCTGTGATTCTCAACTCGACAAGTTAACCGAGGTCTTGTGTGCGCCGACGGTCAATGAAGAGACGCAGTGGTCGCGTCGTTACAAGGCCAATCGGGCGTCAATGGCTACCGGCGACCCGCTGCAGCTGGCGGCAGTCGTGCGCGACCTGGTGCGTCGCCGCGAACGGGGCTCGCTGTCGCTGGGCGAACGTGATCTGTTGAAGGAAGCTTCCGCGCCGCTGCTGGCTGAGATTGCGCTGGCCGTCGAGGTGGACGAAGACAAGGCCCGCGAGATCATGTTCTCGATGATCATGGACGAGTCGACCCACGCGCTGGACGTTGCTCGTGGCCAGGTGGCTGAGGCAGTCTAAGCAAAGATTTCAAAGTGGGGCGTCGCAGCAGCGGCGCCCTTCTTTTTACCTGGGGGTCTTTCTGCCTGGGTCGTCCAGGGCGCTAGATGCGAGAGTCGCGCACGGATGTTGCGGGCAGCGTCCCGATTCTTGGTTGCTTAGACCATAGGTCAGTCTGGTTGACCCGCCGCTGCAGGCGCTGGTCAGCTAGCCGCAGGTGACGCCGGTGGCGTGCACGGGGCAGTAGCCGTCCGGATTAGCGTCGAGATATTGCTGGTGATAGTCCTCGGCGTAATAAAACGGTGCGGACGCCTCGAGTTGGGTCTTGATCGTGCCGTATCCGGCTGCGGTCAACTGCTCTTGGAAATCAGCTAGCGCGGCCCTTGCTTGCTCGGCTTGCTCGTCATCGACCGGAAATAGTGCCGAGCGATATTGGGTACCGACGTCATTGCCTTGACGATTGCCCTGCGTGGGATCGTGATTTTCCAAGAAGACCTTGAGCAGCTGCTGATAGCTGGTCTGCGCAGGATCGAACACGACCCGCACCGTCTCGGTATGACCGGTTTGGCCTGAGCAAGTCTCGCGATAATTCGGATTGGGGGTGTATCCGCCTAGATAGCCGACCGCCGTCATCAGCACGCCAGGCTCATTCCAGAACAGCTTCTCTGCGCCCCAAAAACAGCCCATCGCGAATAGCGCTTCTTGAGCCTGCTTGGAACGTACTTGTTGGTCATAGCTGTCCAAGGTTTGACCGAAAATGCGATGTTGGAACCGCGCCGGATCGAGCACCGCTACTTCGCGGCCGGGCAGCGCGCGTTGCGCGTCAACAGGCTTAGGGGCGCTGAAAAAGGGGAGCATCCCGCAAGTTTAGTCGACGGGACCGGCCGATGGGGTGACGACTCTCACGCCGGCAGCTGCCATTCGATTGGTTGGGCGTCCTGCGCCACCAGCGCAGCATTTGCGCGGCTGAATGGCCGAGATCCGAAAAAGCCGCCGGCTGCTGATAACGGCGAGGGATGAGCCGAAGCAATGATTGGAACTTCGCGGGCCCGCAAGCGTGGCGTCAAAGTCTGCGCGTCGCGTCCCCACAAGATCGCTACCAGCGGGCCGCCGCGCTCGAGCAGCGCGTCAATCGCGCACTCGGTGACGGGCTCCCAACCTTTACCGTGATGGGATCCGGCGCGGCCTGGCTGGACGGTCAGGCAGCGATTCAACAAGAGCACGCCTTGGTCAAACCAGGCGCTCAGATCACCATGCTCGGCAGGATCGATCCCGAGATCTGTTTGCAGTTCGCGGTAGATATTCGTCAATGATCGGGGCAGCGGACGGACATCCCGGTCGACGGCGAAGCTCAACCCGATCGGGTGGCCAGGAGTCGGATAGGGGTCTTGGCCGACGATCAACACTCGCACTTCAGCGAGGGGACGGGTGAAAGCACGAAGCACTAACTCTCCGCGCGGCAGATAGCCGCGCCCTGCTGCGACCTCAGCGCGCAGGAAGTCGCCCATCCGATGCACCTGCGATTCGACGGGTGCCAACGCAGCTGCCCAATCAGTCGCGACGAGATCTGCCAGGGGCTGAGCATTCATGGGTCAAGTCAAGCACGTCCCTTGCTCGATGCTGCTCGACGCTGATCATCGCTGACGGCAGGCTGCTGGCCGCTTCGCTGTTCGAGATATCTGAGTCATCCTGGCAAGTCAAAGTGGGCAGTGACTTGGAATTTTTGCTTGACTTGAAGATATGCGACGTAAATCTGCCGCCCTGCTAGCGACCGTACTTTGCGCTGCCTCATTGGCTTCGTGCGCCTCGAATTCCGCCCCGACCTCAGATCCCAGCGGCGCCTCCCAAGGCGCTCAAAGTGCAAAGGCGAGCGCCGCGTCCAGCAGTGCCGTCAGCACGCCGACGCCTACCCCGACTCCCACCCCGACACCAACCTTGCCTGGTGGTGCTCGACAGGTCTTCCCGCAACATCGACTGTGCGGCTACGTCGGCTATCCAGGCGCGCCCGGCCAAGGACGGCTCGGCATCGGCGAGCTGCAGCAGCGCGTCGATGAAATGAAGCAGCTGTGCCAGCAATATGCCGGTGACCGTAAGGTCTTGCCCGTCATGGAATTGATCGCCGCGACGATCCAGCCAGCTCCTGGACCTGATGGCATGTGGCGCACCCAGATCGATCACAAGATCATCGATGAATGGTTGGCCGTGGCGCGCGCTAATGGTGCGATCTTGTTGTTGAACATCCAGCCTGGCCAGGCCCGTTTCGTCGATGAAGCTAAGGCCTTGGAGAAGTATCTAAGTCAGCCTGACGTCGGTCTCGCGCTCGATCCCGAATGGTCGATGAAGCCAGGTCAGGTGCCGATGCAGCAATTTGGTTCAACGACTGGTGCCGAGCTGGATGCGGTTTCCGAATATCTGGCTGGCTTGGTCAAGAAGCACAATCTGCCGCAAAAGGTGATGCTCTATCACATCCTCAATGTCAACATTTTGAGTGACGAAGCTGCCTTGCAGGATCGTCCTGAAGTGGCCCCCATTAAGGCTGTGGACGGTATCGGCGCGCCGGCTGCGAAGATCCACACCTATCAGCAGGTGACGGCCAACACCCCGTCCTATGTCACCCCTGGCTTCAAGCTGTTCTATGAGGAGGATGTGCAGACCTCCGGGGTCTTGATGACTCCTGAAGAGGTGCTGGCGATCGACCCGAATCTGGGCTACGTCTTGTACGAGTGACCCGGCTCAGCTGGCAGGAGCTGGTAGTGCTCGCGGTCGTGAAGGCGATGAGTTGACCAGCCTCGTCATTGGCTGACGGGGGACCGCTGGGCTCCGATAGCGATCCAGCTAGCGATCCCGATGGCCAGCATCAAGATCGAACCGACGGCGAAAGCGGCCTGCATCGACCAAGCGTCTGCTAGCGCGCCGGCGACGAGTGGCCCAAGGATGCTACCCAGGTCGCCGATCATCTGGTAGACGGCGACCGGAGTGCCGCGTCCACCACCTACCGCGTCACCGATCAATGCGGTGGGGGCCGTCGCCAATGCTGACGAACCCAGCGCGAAGATCGCGAGCAGCACCGTCAACCAGATCACCGACGGAGCTTGACTGAAAAATAGTGACGTCATAGCGCTGATGACTAGTCCGCTGACCAGCAGCGGCCGTCGCCCGACCTGGTCGACGGCGCGCCCCACCGGGCCCAGCGCCAGACCCTGCACGACGGCAGCGATCGCCAAGATGACGCCGGTAGTGGTCGTCGGTTCGTCGAGGCTTTCGACGACGATGATCGGGATCAATAGCGAACGAGCGCCAAATGATTGCCAGCCGACCGCGAAATTCGTGCCGCAAGCCGCCAGATATCGTGCATCTCCCAGCAGATCTCGGAATGTCTTGGTTTGCCCATCCCTCGACTGGGCAGCTGCTTTCGCCGCCTTCGCGTCACTGGTGCGCAGCATCAACCACGCGACGACGGTAGCTGCGACGAGACTGATGGCGTAAAAGAAGAATGGCGCGCGCAATGAAATTGCCGCCAAGAGCGCTCCGACAGCCGGGCCGGTCATATTGCCAATCAGGAAACTGCCCGAATAGAGCGCGCTAGCTCTGCCGCGCAGATCGGACGGTGTCGCCGCCAGCAGGATCGTCATCGCCGCCACGCTGAACATTGCCGAGCCGATGCCGCCAAGTCCCCGAGCGACCAAGAAGGTCGGATAATTCGTCGCGAATCCGCAGGCTGCGCTGCTGATCGCGACGATCAAGGTGCCCAGGCCCAAGGTGATGCGTGCACCCCACCAAGTAAGCACTTTCGGAACGAAAGGGCTGGTGATCAATCGCAGCACCGGCAAAGCCGCGACGACAGCCCCGATCGCGAAGTTGTTGACGCCGAAACTGCGCGCGACGACCGGCATGACGGGGATCAGCACCCCGAATCCGATCGCGACTAGCAGGCCGACCAAGCTCAAGACCCAGACATCACGCGGCATGGCTTTCGCGCTGGAGAAGCGATCGCGAGGGCTTTTGGGCACTCGTCCAGGTTAGAGCAGCCCAACTGCTCATGCCCGCCCTCGCTCCTAGGCTCGGACCAGGCCGCTAGATTTAACGATTGACGTGCAGATCCGCGGCGCCTGCTAGCCGGGACGGGCTAGGGGGCGCTACTATTTGCTCGGCAACGTCGCATAGCCGGCCGGCTGCGAATGTCGCCACCTCAACTCGCGAAGGGAGTGGCGATGCCGTCTTCGGTTGATCGACCACCGGTCATGACCCCCGAACAAGTCCGCATGTACGTGCCGCGGGCGTTGCGTCTGACGGCCGCCTGGGGGTGGCGTCTGCTGGTAGTGGCTGGCATGGTGCTGGTGATTTGGCACGTCGGCGGCCTGCTCAGCTCTGTCGTCATCCCGATCTTCATCGCCTTGATGATCACCGCGGCGTTGTTCCCGCTGCACCGTTTCATGACGAACCACAAGTTCCCCAACTGGTTGTCAGCGACATTGTCATTGCTACTGATGATCTTGGTGTTGGGTGGCTTGCTGACTTTGGTCGGCACCCAGCTGGCCAGCCAAGGTCCCGAGTTCATCGACAACGCGACCGCCGGTGTGCAGGTCGTCATGCAATGGTTAGCCGACGGTCCGCTACACATTAGCCAGGACCAGGTGCAGAGCTGGATCAATGATGTGCTGGCCTCGTTGCAAGCTTCGCAAGCCCAGATCGCTGGTGCGGTAGCGAGCTTCGGCGGCACCTTGGGCGTCTTCTTCACTGGACTGACGATCTGTATTTTCGCGGCCTTCTTCTTCTTGATGGATGGCCGCAATATGACCGACGGCTTCGCCAAGATGGTGCCCGACTACCTGCAAGATTCGGTGCTACCGCCGTTCGCGCGGGGCTGGAACAAGCTGGTCTCCTACATGGGTGCCTCGGTCGTCGTCGCGTTCATTGACGGCATCGGCGCCGGTGTGGGCGCTTTGATCTTGGGTTCGTCGATGTATTTGGCGATCGGCGTGCTGACCTTCTTGCTGGCTTTCATCCCGCTGTTGGGTGCCTTCTTGGCCGGCGCCATCGCGACGATCACCGTCTTCGTTTCGCTGGGCCCGGTCAAGGCGATCATCATGCTGGTCATTTACGTCTCGGTGATCTTCATTGAAGGCAATGTCTTGCAGCCGATGATTTTGGGTAAGGCCGCGCAGATCCACCCATTGATCGTGCTGACCGGTATCGCGATCGGCGGCAGCCTCGCGGGCATTCCAGGAGCGTTGTTTGCGATTCCGATCGTCGCCTTTGCTAGCGGCATGATGCGACCAGCGGACGAAGAAAAAGCTGAAGACGACGCCAAGGTCGCAGAGGGCAAGAGCCCGACTGCCGACAAGGACGAAGACGAACCAAGCGATGCCTATCTCGCCGATGACGGTCTAGCCAGCGGTGCCACGGCAGCTGATCAGTGAGCTGCAGCTAATCTTTCGATGCCCCACTGGGGCACAGCGCCGACGAGTAGGATCGGCTGCATGCCAGCTGACGCTTCGTCCACTCCGGAATCTTTCTACGACACGGTCTTTGGTGACGGTCGAGCGATCCACCAGACCGGTGACGATGCTGCCCAGTCCGTGCCCGACCAGCACGTCGCGGCGCGCCGCGCTGAGTCGCCGGTTGATTTCGCCGACAGCGCGCCCTTCACCGCCAGCTATCGCGAGCACAGCGCATCCGATGACGCCTCAGTAGCCGGCCCAGGATCGGCAAGTTCCCGCCCGTCTTGGCAGCCTGGCGCGCACAGTCAGCATGATCATGACCAGCCCCCAGCCAACGCGATCATTGACGCGGAAGTGATCGCTGACGACGAGCCAGATCGCGATTTCCAGGGCTCGTTCGATGATCAATCCACGGCCACTGCAGCCACCGAGCAAACCTGGCAGCAACCCGGGAATCAGCGAGCCGACAAGCAAGAACGCGAAGATCCCGACCTGTTGGCGCAGCTGGGAGGCATCGCCAGCGACATCGGCTCTATCGCTTCGAAATCATTCCGCAAATTATTTGCCCCAGCAGAACGCCCAGAGCCTGCTCAAACTCAGCATTCGCGGCCCAATCAGCCGGCGATCGATCGGGTGCGGATCCGCGCGGTAGGTTGCCGGGTCGAAATCGTCGGTGATCCGTCCGTCGCGACGATTGCCGCCGACGGACCGCATCGCCTGCGGCATGCTGGCGACGTCTTAGAAGTCATCGCTGAAGGCCGCAATGTCTCGATGCTCAACGCGATCAACCTGAGCAGCATCAACCCGTTCGCGCCGCGCGGCGAGCAGTGGCGATTCGCCGGTCCGTCGCTCATTTTGCGGGTCAATCCGGGCGTCATCGTCGACGCGGACGTCACTGGCGGCGGTCTGATGTCGCGCCATCTGCCGCGTTTTGGCAATGTGCGCACCCAAGTCGCGGGTTTGCAACTGAAAGACGTCGAACAGATCCAAGATGGTTCGATAAATGCCGGCAATGCCGTCATCAGTGGCTCGCTAAGTGACGGACGCTCGCGACTGAGCGTCGGCGGGGGAAATCTTTCGATTCGTCTGTTTTCGACAGCGAATGTGACTATTCGGTCACTCAACTCGATGGGACGCATCAGCTGGCCTGATCCTGAACTGCAGGGCCTCAATGAGTACGTCGTCGGTAGCGGCGCGGGTCGGCTAGACATTGACGTGGTCGTTGGCCGCGCGAAGATCGTAGTGCTGCCTCCGGGCGCGGCGTAAATCGCTGGCATTGAGCTCACTTCGACGTCGAATCTTGCTAGCCACACCCGTTTGACACCCAGCTCGCTTACAGTGAATGCGTGAGTGCGCAATGGCCGGGAGCCCAACCGGGTCGGGGAGCTCAGCCCGGCAGATTCGGGCCGCCTAATCCGGGAGCCTTCGGCCCTGGACGTCCGCAGTGGCAGCAACCCGTTCCTAATCGCACGCAATGGGGAGTCGGCCAAGCTGCTGGCGGCTATCAACGTCCGCCTGCCGGCGTCCCAAAGCGCGCTGGACAGCATGGCGCTGCGTACTACCCGCCGAGCTGGACCGGCTACGCCGCACCACAACCGCAATGGAACGCTGCAGGCGGATCTTTCGGCCGCTCGCAACAATGGCAGCGGCCAGCCAAGAAGGGCCCTGGTTGCGGCGCGATCGTGGGTGGTCTAGTCGCGGTCGCAGTCATCTTCGCGGTGCTCTTCGGGCTGCTCGTCGGTTCAGTGACCGACCCAGATCCCAATCCCACCTATGCGCCGTCCTCGGCGGCTTCCACTCCGGTCTCGCGGGCCACTAGTTCGACGCCAGCACCGTCGCGGTCTTTGACGTCCCCGTCTCCGCAACGACCGAGCAGCGCACCGCCGGCCACCCAACCAGCGCCGAGTCGCCAAGCTCCGCCGCCGACCCAGCGTCCGCACCCACCTGGTGACTACAACCATGACGGTTATCCGGTGCCCGGAATTGAGCCCGGCAACGCGGCGCCATATCCAAACACCCGCCAGGAGGGTAAGGCTTGGAGCGAAGCCAATGCCTTCTACTTGCAGTCGATAAATCCGCCAGTACGTTGCGAGGTCGACGTCATCGATTTCGATAAGGCCAGCGACGCAGAACGGAATCGCCAAATTGCTTTCTTGCGGGACTGTCTGCAACGTGTCTGGGCGCCGGCTTTGGCAAATGCTGGATGGTATTTGACCGCGCCAGAATCTTACATCGCCTATCGGGACACGAATACCCCATGTGGAAAAGCTAAGCCAGGTTGGGCGGCATTTTATTGTCCAAGCAATCAGACCATCTACATGCTGGTCGAACCACATCGCACAGTGAAAATGTCCAATGGTGCGCTGTTGCCATATTTCGAGTTGACCTATACACATGAATTTGGTCATCACATTCAAGAACGCACCGGAATTTTGGGCGGTAGCTGGTCGCAAGTATTTGACGGGGACCAAGCGCTGAAGGAATATCGTTCCCGACGGGTCGAGTTACAAGCGCAGTGCTTATCTGGAATGTCTATTCAATCCCTCACCTACGGCATGGGATTTTCTGATTTCGATAAGCAGCAGATGTACAAATTCGAATCTGGGCGTAACCCGGACGCAGAACACAGCACGTCCGAACTGCAAGGCGCGTGGTGGTGGCAAGGCATGAAGTTCACCGAAATTCGGGAATGCAATACCTTTAGGGCCGACCCGAAATATATCGATCCCTAGTGAACCCGCTGATAGTTAGGCTGCGAAAGTGAGTTATCCCTGGCCGCCATCAAATCCAGGTCCGCAAGGCTGGCAGCCACCGCGGCCGGGCATGCCGCCGCAGCCGCAATCTGGCCTATCACCTCGTGGCCAGCCAGGGCTGCCGCCGCATTTCCAACCACCCATGCAGCCAAGACCACAGCAGCCGCTATCGTCAGGACCGCAACAGCCGCTACCGCCACGGCCACAGGCCGGCTGGAATAACGGCTATTACCCGCCCAAACGCAACCGAACGGGGCTCGTCGGTTGTGGCGTCACTGGCCTGGTCGTCATAGCTTTGGTGATTGGCATGGCTATCGTCTTCGGCTCGAAAGTGTTAGGTCCGACTCCTGCTACGCCCAGCCCGATGACCAGCGCGTCAGCCACGCCGCGTGCTAGCGTCACGCCGACCCCGGCTCGGCCCAGTTCGGCTCCTGCCAGCCGGACGCCGGCACGCAGCACGCCGCAAGCTGCCGGCACGTCGCGCGCGCATCCACAAGGCCAATATGTCAATGACGATTATCGGCTGCCACCGGAGGATGGACGAAATAATTTACCGCGTCCCAATGACTTCAATAGTGCGCGGAATTGGACCGACAACAACTACCTATATGGCCAGCTAATGCCGGCTCCGGTGCGTTGCGAGCTGGATGTTCTCGATTGGTCCAATGCCAGCAATGAGCAACGTCATGCCCACATGGTGTCTTTTCGCGAATGTTTGATGCGGGCTTGGGATCCGGCAGTTCGTGCTGCTGGATCTACATTGACGACCCCACTAGTCGAATTGACCGAAGATAACGCGCAGACGCCGTGCGGTTCGACGCACACCTACGGCGGATACTATTGCTCGCAAAATCAGACGATCTATATGAACGTCAGCCGACATCGAACTATAAACACTGCTAACGGTTCGATTTTGCCCTATTTCGAAGTTACTTTCGCGCACGAATTCGGCCATCACGTGCAAGCTTGCACCGGCATCATGTGGGCATCATGGTATATCCGCGACCAGTTAGGCCACGGAGAAGAATGGAATCTCGAATCACGCAAGACGGAATTGCAAGCGCAATGTTTTTCAGGTCTGGTGATGAATTCACTGAGCCAATCCATGGGCCTGACTGAAAATGATCGCAAAGAAATGATCAAATTCGAATACGGCCGAAATTCCGACGATCAACATGGCACCAAAGAAAATTATGGGCTCTGGTGGGAGCACGGTTTCGGACAACAAAAAGTCAGTGAATGTAATTCATTCAACGCTCGAAATCCAGCGACCTTGCAATGACTGCCAGCCCGCACGCCGTGTTCATCCAATAGTGCAGTTAGCCGCTGAGGACGCTCACCCCGCACGCGCAGCGATCAGTTGAACGGCTTGACGTCCAGGATCGTGATCTCGATCGTCTTGTCGTTGGGTGCAGTGTAGCTGGTCTGGTCGCCCTTCATTTTTCCGTTGACGGCAGCCCCAAGTGGCGATTGTGGGCTAAATACGGTGGTCTCGATGTCGGCATCTAAGCCGAGCATTTCGCGAGAGCCCAGCAAGAAGGTCTCGATGTCGTCTTCGTCTCCGAAATACGCGACGGTAACCACCGTGCCGACGCTCACCTCGTCAGGATTGCCCGAACTCTCGCCGACCTCAGCATTGCGCAACATGTGTTCTAGCTGACGGATCCGGCCCTCCATTTGACCCTGTTCCTCACGGGCAGCGTGATAGCCGCCATTCTCAGACAGGTCACCCTCTTCACGAGCCGCGGCGATCTTCGCGGAAACTTCTTGGCGGGCGGTGCCCTTCAGATACTCGAGCTCCTCAACGAGCTTGTCGTGGGCTTCCTGGGAAAGCCAGATCACATCTTCAGACATTGATCCAGCTTAGCGGGCGCATTCAAGACGAGTGCTCCCGCAAGCCCAGTTTCAGAGCTCGACAATGGCTAGCTGCTCCGTCTGGACGATCTGGGACGTGGACAGCGAGCTTGTCGCGACCGGGCACAATGTCACACGTGTCTGAGGTCGAGTCCGAGATTCCATTGACTGGTCGTGCCGCTGACGGTAGCCAACTGCGGTTGATGCACGTGCACGCCCATCCTGACGACGAATCCAGTAAGGGGGCAGCGACGACCGCGCGCTATGTCGCCGAAGGTGCCCGCGTCATGGTCGCGACGTGTACGGGCGGGGAACGTGGTTCGGTGCTCAATCCGAAGCTCGATCGTCCAGAGATTTGGGCGAATATCTCCCAGGTGCGAGCCGAAGAGATGGCTGCCGCGCGCGACATTTTGGGCGTGGAGCATGTGATGCTCGGTTTTGAGGATTCCGGTCTACCGGAAGGCGATCCGTTGCCCGAATTACCGGCGGGCTCGTTCGCGACTCTCGATCCGCTCGAGGCGGCGGGCCGTCTGGTCGAGACGATCCGCGATTATCGTCCGCACGTGCTCACCACCTATGACGAAAACGGCGGCTATCCGCATCCCGATCACATTCAATGCCACCGGGTCAGCTTGGCCGCGCTGCGGCTAGCTGGTGACTCTGAATATCGCCCCGAGCTAGGGAAGCCGTGGCAGGTCAAGAAGGTCTATTACCAATTCGGTTTCCACCGCGGAAAGTACGCGGCGCTGAATGAGGCGATGATCGCTGACGGTATCGAGTCGCCCTATGCCGAGCGGCTAGCGAATTGGCAAGACATGAACTACGAACTCCGGATCACTACCCGAGTTTGGTGTGGTGACTTCTTCCCGGTTCGCGACCAGGCCTTGATCGCGCATGCAACCCAGATTGACCCCGACGGCATGTGGTTCGCCGTCCCGCGTGATTTGGAACGACGGATTTGGCCGCACGAAGACTGGCAGCTGATCTATAGCGCGGTTCCGGTACTCATTCCCGAAGACGATTTGTTTGCCGGGCTTCGTCCCGACGATGTTCCTATGCACACTCCATCAGCGGCTTGGTTGGACTGACGCATTCCTGTCGGCCTGACCATGACCGTTTGAAATAACCCCGAGATCTAAAGCGAACACCCCGTGAGCTCGAAAGCCCACGGGGTGTTCTTAATGGCGGTTCAGCAGCAGATCACTGTAGCTGCTTGCGACGAGCGACGACCGCGCCAGCGCATACCAAGATGGTGACGACGGCGGCAGCTGCCATTCCTGATTCGGACCCGGTCTTGGGCAGCAGGGTCGGCTTAGCGTCTTTCTTGTCCTTCTTTGGCTGCGGCTTGGCGACCAGCTTGACGTTAGCCTCGCTTTGGTCTGTCACGGTGCCGACCTCGAAACCTTCCGGAGTTTCGCCGGTAACCGAGGCAGAGTTGTTCAGCTTACCGCTGTCAATGTCGGCCTTGGTCAGCTTGTAAGTAGCGGTCGCAGTGACGATTTCGCCAGGAGCCAGCACGCCAGCCTCTCCAGGCCACACGTAGCTGAGCTCAGACAGGCCTGCCATCTTGTCGGAGATGACGACATTCTTCAGCGTGACGTTGCCCTCGTTCTTGGCAGAGAAATGGAAGGTGACGACGTCGCCAGGAACGTTGCCGCCTGATTGGTTGAGTTCAGCAGACTTCTCCAGTTTTAGCTCGGGGTTGCGAGAGGGGGTCTTGACCGTGGCTGAAGTGGTCGCAGTGACCGGAAGGCCAACGGGCGGGTTGCCAGCTGCTGAAGCGCTAGCGAGGATCCGTCCAGCGTCCATATCGGCTTGGGTAACCTCGTATGTCGCGGTCGCTTTTGCGCTCTCGCCTAACTTCAGCACGTTTGCAGTGTTCTGATCTGGCCATTCGATCTTGAGAGGGCTGAGACCCTTAAGTGCCGGGTTGATTTTCACACCATAGAGAGTCTGCAGGTCCTTAAGAGCTTGGCGTTCAGAATTTACTTCCGCTTCATCCTGGCCCGAAGAAGTTCCCGAAGGTTCTTCCTCGTTACGGGAGGGGTCGGCTATCGGAAATAGCGCATCTCCTGCGTTGGTCACGGTGATGGTGTAGGTGACGGTCTGCCCCACGTGAGCAATCGCGGCATCAGACTCGATCGAGATATTCAACGAAGGCCGCGGGAGTTCTACTTCAGAGGCTAGTGAACCAACCTCAATGTCATCAGTCGGGTTACCTTGCGAGCGCCCTGTAACGGTAGCGGCGGGTGAGGTGGCCTTTCGACTATTTCTTTCCGCGTCGTTGACTTGGTAGTCGGTCTTGAGTTTGCCGACTGCCTTTTCGCCGGCACTCAAGGTGTTATCCGCTTCATTGGGCCATGTCCATTCGATTAGGTCAGCCTGGAAGGCAGGGTCATTGAAGTGAATGTTGGTGACCGGATATTCGCCAATGTTAACGATTTCATAGTCAAATGCGATGGTCTCATCAGCTTTACCATTGTCGCCAGCAGCGAGAGTGGGGGTTTTTTTAACCTGAAGAGCGCCACAGGTGGTCGTGATTAGGGAAGCAATCTTGTCGCCGACATCCTTGAATCCCGTCGTGATGTAATCTTCTCCTTCGGCATCACCGGAAAGCTTGCTCACGTTGTTGACGAATGTAGCTTCGCTTTCGTTATCCATGATGCCGACAACCACAATGCGCGTGCCTTTAGCCTTAAGCGCATTTGCGCTCTCCATTGCCGCTGCTACGTCGCTAGTTTGGGTGGTCTCCTTGGATCTACCGTTTGCTCCTCCGTCAGTGATGAACAAGACAGCGTCGTAATCTTCACTCGAAGTCGTTAGGGCGCGAAGGGCAGAATCCCAGTTGGTGCCTTTGTCAGGGCTCTTTGGAATTTCCCATCCATTGATCTTCTCCGAGATCGTTTCCACTTTCGAAATCGGCGTCAAACCCAAGGTGCTGTTACCTTTCGGGACAGTCGTTTCCTTCTGGAAAGCAGGGGAGAACGAAGCGAAGGTTTGAACAGAAATATTCAGCGGATAGCCGCTCAATTTCTGGATCATGCCGTCGTGGAAGTCGTCGTTATCGTCCTTGTAACCGGCGAGTCCTCGCTTCGCGTCCCGAAGTTGATGGTCCTTAATCGAACCTGACAGGTCCATCATGATTGCAATGTTTAAGCCTTTCGAACCGCAAGCGACTTTAGGCCAATCAGGGTTTGGAGCTGGTGCCAAAGGCTCATCCGCATGAGCAGGGGCCACGCCAATCACCAGCAGCATCGCTGCCAGCACGGCGGCGAAAGTGGCGCGGATCGCGCCCCAAACAGTCTTATTGCTCGATGCCTGTGCAGCATCGAGGGTCAGTACATTCCGCTTCAAGGACACGGACTGCCCCCATACTTTGTTGGTTGGAACCACGCCGGATAGTGAACGCGGTCTATGCAGTTTTGGGCGCGAGAACTCTTCCCCGAGCGCTCGCCACGCTAAAAAACGTGATTGAGGTCGAATATAGCGGATTGCCGGGTCGAGGTCTCACGATTCCACAAGGACGATTTCAACGACCGACTTATCCACAGTACTCACTTCATCCTTTCGCGTTGAAATAATTGGCCTCCCATCGACGCTATTGGCAGGCTGTAGCCATGCCAAATCCGCTCGCTAACTCCAGCAGTCCCTATCTACGTCAGCATGCTGACAACCCGGTCGATTGGATGGAATGGGGGCCCGCGGCCTTTGACGTCGCCCGCGAGCGAAATCTGCCGCTGTTCGTCTCGGTCGGATATTCGTCTTGTCACTGGTGTCACGTGATGGCGAACGAATCGTTCAGCGATCCAGCCGTCGGTGAGCTATTGAACGCCAATTTCGTCTGCGTCAAAGTCGACCGTGAGGAGCACCCGGACGTCGACCAGGCCATGATGACAGCCACCCAAGCGTTGACCGGTCAGGGCGGTTGGCCAAATAGCGTCTTTCTCACTCCTGAAGGCGAGCCCTTCTTCGCCGGCACCTATTTCCCGCCCGTCGCGCGGCCGGGGATGCCGTCATTCACTGATGTCGTGGCAGCGCTGGCGGACGCGTGGCGAAATCGCAATGACGAATTGCTGGCCTCAGCCAATGCCATCGCCAGCCAGCTGCGTTCCGATATTGACTCTGCAGCAGGAGACCGGCCTAATGCCGTCGAACTCGTCGAGCGGGTGCTGGCTGATTTCGACGTCGAACATGGCGGTTTCGGAGGCGCCCCGAAATTCCCGAATGCTCCGACTATCGACGCGCTGCTGGTCCGCACCGATCCCGAAGCGCTAGCTGCGGCATTGACGACCTTGGAATCGATGGCCCGCGGCGGCATTTACGACCAAATTGGGGGCGGGTTCCATCGCTACGCGGTAGACGAGGCCTGGGAAGTACCGCACTTCGAGAAGATGCTCTACGACAATGCGTTGTTGCTGGGCAGCTATGTGCGGGGCTGGCGGCGTGCCGTCCCCGGCGCCGAAGGTGAGCAACGCGAGTTGTTCACCCGCGTCATCGAGGGCATCGTCAGCTGGCTGGAGCGCGAGATGCTGCTGCCCAGTGGGGCATTCGCGGCGAGCTTGGACGCTGATTCATTGGACGAATCGGGCGAGCATGTCGAGGGTGCCTATTACCTGTGGAGCCCGAAGCTGCTCGACGATGCGCTACTGGGCAATTCACTATTCGCCCAGGGGCTATTTCACGTCACCCCGAATGGCAATATGCCGCACGGTCACGAGGCACCGACCGACGGCACTGGGCTTTCGACCCTGCAATTCCACGGCCTGCCTGACCCCGATCGTACTCGTCGGGTCATCGAGTTGCTGCGCCAAGCCCGTGAGCTTCGTCCAGCCCCGTCCCGCGACGACAAGGTCGTCACTGCCTGGAACGGTTGGCTGATTGATTCCCTAGTCACTGCGGCAATGACATTGGGTCGCCAAGAATGGTTGACGATGGCCAAGCGCGCCGGCGAATACCTGTGGCAGACCCACTGGCGCGACGGCACCTTGGTTCGGTCTTCGCTGGACGGCGAGCTCGGCCCGGAAGCGGTGACCAGTGATTACGCTGCGCTCGGGCTTGGCTTCGCCCGGCTGGCGAGCGCTACTGGTGATGGATCTTGGTTAGAACGTGCCGTCAGGCTTTTGGACGAAGCCCTGACGCGGTTCAGCGCCGATGACGGCGGGTTCTTCGACGCAGCTAGCAACGAGCTGCTCTTTGATCGGCCGCGCTCATTGTTTGACGAATCCGTCCCATCCGCGACCGGCTCCATGATTCAAGCGCTGCGACTGGTCGGCGAGCTGGCCGAGCGGCCAGATTTCCTTATGCGCGCCCAGCAGGCAGCCCAGACGTTGTGGCTAGCCGCCGAGCAGGCGCCACGCTTCGCGGGATCTGCTTTGACGGCGATGCTTGAAGATCTCGAAGCCGCCAATGGTCATGGGCCCGCGCAGATCGTCGTCGTCACCGTTAGCGACGCGGTTACTGACGAGCTCGTTCAGGCTGCCTGGCGGCTAGCGCCGTCAGGATCCTTCGTGCTGTCTGTCAAGCCGGACGCCGACGGATTCGGCCACTGGTTGACCGGACGCTCGGCCATCGACGGGGCTTCGGCCGCTTATATTTGCCGCGGCCAGACCTGCTTGGAGCCGATCACCGACTGGTCACGGTTGCGCGAACCGTTGTGGGGCGCCAGTCCGCACGCGCATTAGCGCGGCTACGCTCCGCGCCTAAGCAAAACCTTCAAAGGAGCGAGCGGCGGGGGTCTTCGCGGTTAGGTCGGGCGTCTGACGAGAAAGTCGCGCGGCATCGCAGATGCCGAAGGAAGCGACTTTCGAAGTCAGTGGGCGGGAAGGCCCCCGCCGTCGCGACGGATTCAGAGGTGACCACCGAAAGGCGAGGCGAAGTCAGGTGTTGACCAGCGGACCGGCACACGCGAGCCAGTCGATCCCTTGCAAGGGATCGACTGCCGGTTAGATGAGGGATTGACTGACTGTCGAATTAGGGATCGACTGGCGGTCGGCAAGGGTCAACAGGCGAAGGGTGCTACTTTCCGAAGCGACGTTCGCGCTCGGAATAGCTTCGCAGCGCGCGATAGAAGTCGACGAGTCGGAAGTCTGGCCACAATGCTTCGCAGAAGTAGAATTCCGAGTGCGCCGACTGCCACATCAAAAAGCCACTGAGACGTTGCTCACCTGAGGTGCGGATGATCAGGTCAGGGTCTGGCTGGCCCTTGGTGTAGAGATGCTCGGCGATCTGCTCGACGGCCAGCTCGTCGGCGACTTCGTCGAGGGTGCGGCCGTCGGCAGCCTTGGATTTGAGCAACGATTGAATCGCCGTCAGCAGCTCGTGACGCCCGCCGTAGGCGACTGCGACGTTCACTCTCATCCGACCTTCGTCGCCGTTCGCGGCGCTGCGCTGCTGGGCGGCGGCGAGCCGATCAGAAATGTTGACCGGCAGCAGGGTCAGATCGCCGACTATCGCGACCTGGTTGGCCTCATCTGCGGCTAGTTCGTCGACGAGATCAGCGATGACGTCGAGCAGCGGGAGTAGCTCGTCGTCTTGGGAACGATTGAGGTTGTCGGTCGATAAGACCCAGAGCGTGACCACCTTGATGTCGGCGTCGCGACACCAACCGACGAACTGTTTCAGCTTGTCAGCCCCAGCTTTATAGCCGACTTCTAGCGGTTTACCCGGTGCATTGGCGCGCGCCCAGCGGCGGTTACCGTCAGCTAAGACCGCGATATGTTGCGGGCGTTTCGCGTCAGATAATTCCCGGCGCAACAGGCCCTCATAGAAGCTGTAAAGCGGGGCAGAGAAAAACCGTGGCGATGCGTCAACGACGGTCTGCACGCTGTCTTCAAAGACATTGCGTGCTTTCGCTACGCGTTTTCCGCGGTCGCCCCATGTCATGGCCCCAGCGTAGTCGGATCTTCGACTTGCTCGAGGCTCAACCTCCAGACCGACGTGGATACATCTTGCGCGCTGCCGCATCTGTCGGCAGCCGATGAGTCGGCTGCTTGACGTGAGAGCTCGCGCCCGGAGTTTCGAAAATGTGAACTTTCGGTGAAGACGTGCGTGCCGTCCGCGGATCGTCGAATTCGCGACGTAATTTCGAGCCATGGAGCGTGGGGAAGCGTTCCAACACCAGGTGCGGGCCGTCAACCCTGCTTGGCAAAGCGGGATCTGGCGGACGCGCCCGACAGCGCAGGAGCCGTATTCATGTCACGGTTTGACGCTCGGCTGGGCTTCGGCTCGGTTGATATGGGTCTGGATTGCCCGCGAGCGCAACTCGACGCCTTGCAGTCTTTCGCTGCGCTGCGTGCCGTGCGAACAATCACGGTGGCGCAGAAGGAGTCATAGTGCTCGAGATGATCGAAACGCCGGCAACTGAAATCGCGGGCCCGATCGTGCCGGATAAGCCAGAAAAGGCCAAGACCAAGGTCAAAGCCCGAACCAAGACCAAGACCTACGTCGTCGACACTTCGGTCTTGTTGAGTGATCCCAAAGCCATTACCAAGTTCGCAGAACACGATGTCGTGTTGCCGATCGTGGTGATTTCTGAATTGGAGGCCAAGCGTCACCATCCGGAATTGGGCTACTTCGCGCGTTCCGCGCTGCGGCTATTGGACGATCTGCGGCAAGCTCACGGACGGCTGGATGAGCCGATCCGAGTCACCCCCGACGGCGGTCGGCTGTGCGTCGAGTTGAATCACATCAACCCCGAGATTTTGCCGGTCGGTTTCCGGCTGGGGGATAACGACTCGCGCATTTTGGCCGTCGCCATGAACTACCGGGCCGAAGGCTATGACGTCGTGCTGGTTTCCAAAGATCTGCCGATGCGTGTGAAAGCCTCAGCGATGGGCCTGGAAGCCGAGGAATATCGCAATGAACAGGTCATTGACTCCGGCTGGACCGGGATGGCCGAGTTGGACGTCAACAGTTCCGTCATCGACCAGCTTTATGAGGACGGCGAAGTTGAGTTGCCCGAAGCGCTGGAATTGCCCAATAACACTGGCGTGGTGCTGCGTGGCCCAGGCGCTTCCGCGTTGGCCCGTCGTCATCCCGATGGACTGCTGCACATGATCCGCACTGACGCCGAAGCCTTCGGGATCCACGGGCGGTCTGCTGAGCAACGAGTGGCCTTGGACCTCCTGTTGGACCCGGAAGTCGGCATCGTCAGCCTCGGCGGTCGGGCTGGCACCGGAAAGTCCGCGTTGGCCTTGTGTGCGGGCTTGGAGTGGGTAATGGAGCGCAACAAATTCTCCAAAGTCATGGTCTTCCGTCCGCTGTTTGCGGTCGGCGGCCAGGAACTGGGCTACCTACCGGGCACCGAAAACGAGAAGATGGCGCCTTGGGGTCAGGCTGTGTTCGACACGTTGGGTGCGGTCACCAACAAGTACGTCATCGACGAGCTGCTGCAGCGCGAGATGCTCGAGGTCTTACCGTTGACGCACATTCGCGGTCGCTCGTTGCATGACGCTTTCGTCATCGTTGACGAAGCCCAGTCGCTGGAACGCAATGTCTTGCTCACAGTGCTCAGCCGCATCGGTCAGAACTCGAGGGTCGTATTGACCCATGACGTCGCCCAGCGCGACAACCTGCGGGTCGGACGACATGACGGCATCGCAGCAGTCGTCGAGCGGCTGAAAGGCAATCCGCTGTTCGGGCATGTGCGCTTGACTCGTTCGGAGCGCTCACCGATCGCGGCGCTGGTGACGGAGATGCTAGAGGAGTTCTGAGCCGATATCGGAGTTGAGGTGGCCGTCCTTAGGGCGACCACTTTCACGTGCTCGAGCCTCACGCAGCCTGCGGCTTGCTGGCCCGCCTTGGTTGAGCCCGGTCTATCTAGGGATGGCTAATGCCTGCACGCGGAATTGGTTGATCCTCAGTCATCCTTCAGCTGGGCTTCCCGGGCAGCTTGGATCTTGGCTTGAGCGCCGTCCAGCCAGTCTTGGCAGATCTTGGCTAGCTGTTCGCCGCGTTCCCAAAGCTGCATTGATTCGGCTAGCGAAGCCCCACCTGATTCGAGCTTGATGACGATCTCGCCGAGCTCTTTGCGGGCCTGCTCGTAAGTGAGCTCTGCGTCCTTGGGTTCGGTTTCGGGTTGGCTCATTGGTCATCCTCTCGATAGTCGACCTCGGCGAACAGCTCGCCGTCGGATAGATAAATCTTCAGTTGGTCGCCGGGTTCGACGTCCTCGACAGACGTCACGGAGCGACCTTCGAAATCAGAGACGATCGCATAGCCGCGTTCGAGGGTCGCCTTCGGACTCATCGAACGAATCCGTGCGACGTCGTGCTGCACGCTGCGGGCTTCACGCTCAAAGGCGCGGTCAATCGCGGCGCTGAGTCGAAGCTGCAGATTCTCGACCTTTTCGACGTGTACGGCTAGGCCTGCTGCCGGGTCGCGCAGCACCGGACGGGAACGCAGCGTCTGCAGGTCATCTTGGGCGAGGTTGATTTTCTTGACGACCGCAGCGCGCACCCGCGCGATGGCTGTCTGAATCAGCTCGGCCTGTTCGGCTGCGTCGGGGACGATGCGTTTGGCTGCGTCAGTTGGGGTGGACGCGCGCAGGTCAGCGACCAGATCAATGATGGGGGTGTCGCGTTCGTGGCCGATGGCTGAGACCACCGGCGTCCGACATTTGAATATCGCCCTGACTAGGCCCTCGTCACTGAATGGCAGCAAATCTTCCAAGGAGCCGCCGCCGCGAGCGATGACGATGACCTCGACGTCAGGATCGGCGTCCAAAATTGCAAGTTTCGACATCACCTGTTCGGCCGCCTCGGCGCCCTGGACCTTGGCATGTTCGACGCGGACGTCAGCGCCCGGCCAACGCAGCGCGACATTTACCAGCACGTCTCGTTCGGCGTCACTATTTGCAGCCGTGATCAGACCGATCGCGCGCGGCACGAAAGGTAGCGATTTCTTGTGCCGGGTGTCGAAGAGTCCTTCGGCTTGGAGTTTACGTTTGAGATTCTCCAGTTGCGCGAGCAGCTGGCCTTCGCCGACGATCCGCAGTTCAGCACATTCAAACGAGAAGCGTCCGCTTTGATCCCAAAGCGTTGGATGCACGAGCGCGACGACCTTAGTACCTTCAGTGACGGGGCCCGCCGCGTCCAATACCGCTGTGGTGCATGTGACCGTCGCTGACGATTTGGCTCGCGGATCGCGCATCGTCAGATATTGCGTCCCCGAAGAGCGCCTGGTGATCTCGATCACTTGGCCCTCAACCCAGACCCAACCGCAGCGCTCGATCCAGCCTTTGACCTGGCCGATGACCAGAGCCAACGGACGGGGCGTCTCAGCGGTATTTGACGCCGGGTTGGCTGCAGGAGAGTTCACCTTTGCAAGGCTAGACGCAGCCACTGACATTTTCGGCGAGGCCCCGACTCGTGCACAGATTTTAAGCGTGGCTGCGTCACTTCGCTTTGGCCTCCGGGGAGTTCGGTGGGTCGGCTGTAGTGCGCGGAGCCCGACGATTGGCCGTCTGCGTTATTGAATCGCCTGTTCGGCCGAACTTTCTTGAGCCGCCTGGACGTTTTCCTAGACTTGGGTCATGGCCAAGAAGGTTGTGCTCGCTGCGCCGCGCGGATACTGCGCTGGTGTGGATCGTGCCGTCATCACCGTCCACAAAGCGCTTGAGATGTATGGCGCGCCGGTCTACGTGCGCAAACAGATTGTGCACAACCGGCACGTCGTAGAAGATTTAGAGGCAAAGGGTGCGATCTTCGTCGAGGAGCTCGACGAGGTGCCCGAGGGTGAGTTGGTCGTCTTCTCGGCCCACGGCGTCAGCCCGGCGGTGCGTGACGAAGCCAAACAACGTGGGCTGCGCACGATCGACGCGACCTGCCCGCTGGTGACGAAGGTGCATCACGAGGCTAAGCGCTTCGCTGCTGATGGGCTGCCGATCTTGCTTATCGGGCATGCCGGTCACGAAGAAGTCGAAGGCACTACCGGTGAGGCCCCAGAACACATCACTTTGGTGCAGCATCCTGACGAGGTCGATGGCGTCGAATTGGACCCTGATCAGCCGGTCGCCTGGCTAAGCCAAACGACGCTGTCAGTCGACGAGACCGCCGAGACGGTGCTGAAGCTGCGCGAGCGTTTCCCGAATCTGGTCGATCCGCCGTCGGACGACATTTGCTATGCGACCCAAAATCGGCAGCAGGCCGTCAAACAAATCGCGCCCGGCGTTGATTTGATGATCGTGGTCGGATCACGCAATTCGTCGAACACCGTGCGGCTGGTTGACGTGGCGCTGGAGGCTGGCGCTAAGGCTGCTTATCGAGTCGACAATGCAGGCGAAATCGACCCGGCGTGGTTGGTCGGCGTGGACGCCATTGGTGTGACGTCGGGAGCCTCGGTGCCCGAAGATTTGGTGCGCGGTGTGTTGGACTACTTGGTCGACGCCGGTTTCCCGGAAGCCGTCGAAGAGCAGCTGATCGAAGAGTCGTTGTCGTTCTCGTTGCCCCCGCAACTTCGCGAACGACGCGCGGCCGCGCATTGATTAGGTGTTAAGCGCCCAAAGCCGTAATTGGCACGATCCAGATGCCCTCAGTATCGGCAAAGGCATAGCTGCCGGTCGCGGTCAAGACCATTTGGAACGACGGCTCAGCCATCTTGCTGTCCGCGATGAGGCCGCGCAGTTTATGCAGACTCTTTTTGGCGTCTTCGATTGCTGACTCGCCACCCAACTTGATTTCGATCAGCCCGTATCTGCCGTCATGGAGATGAACGACAGCGTCGGCTTCTAAGCCGTTCTTGTCGCGGTAGTGGAAGACGTCACCGCCGATCGCGTCGGTGTAAACCCGCAAGTCTCTGATGCACAAAGATTCGAATAACAAGCCAAAGGTGTTGAGGTCTTTGATGAGTCCGCCTGGCCCAGTGCTGAGGGCCGCCGCTGCAATCGAAGGATCCACAAAATGCCTAGTCGCGGTGGAACGAATAGCCGTCTGCGAACGCAGATTAGGGTTCCAGGCCGGGAGGTCCTCGATGACGAAGATCTGCTCTAGGGCAGTGAAATATGACCGCAAAGTCTTGTCGTTGACAGGCGTCGTCGCTTGGACGTCAGTTTGTACTTTGGTCAGCGCTGCGGATTGCCCGCTGAATCGCGCGTAGGAACGCAAGATCGCTCGAGCTAGCACGGGGTTGCGGTTGGTGCCGTCAACACGGGAAATGTCGGAGTCGACTATTTCTGAGAGATAGTCCTTAGCGCTGAGCAGGGCGATTTCGGGTTCTTGTCCAATAGTTTGCGGCCACCCGCCACGGCAAAGTACTTGCGCGAGGTCTGCAATCGAACTGTCAAGGCCATGAGCAGGCGCGGCTTGCCCGTCAAACAACTGTTCCAAAGAAACGGTCGCTGCTGAATCCCCAGATTCCTGCAGGCTCATGGGACGCATTCGCATGCGTGCGATTCGACCGGTCCCGCTGTGCGCGGCCTGGTCTAAGCGCGCCGGCACGCTTGACCCCGTCAAGATGAACTGGCCCGCCGTCTGACGTTGATCCACCTCATAGCGAACCGCATCCCACAACGTAGGGGCCAACTGCCATTCGTCCAGCAGGCGGGGCGTGTCGCCGACCAGTAACGCGCCAGGGTCGATCTCAGCTAACGCCAAATTTTGGTTCCGGCTAGCGGGTTCGTCGAGACGCAAGACGCTATTGGAGTGTTCGATCGCGGTGGTGGTCTTACCGCACCACTTCGGGCCTTGGATCAGTACAGCGCCGCGGGATTGCAGACTGCGCTGCAGCATCGAATCGGCGATTCGAGGACGATATCTCAGCGCGGTCATGTAACTAGATTACCGGCTTTGGCAGGATTTTATTACCGGCTTTGGCGGATCTCCATTACCGGGATTGGCGGATTTCCATTACCGGGATTGGCGAAACCCCTAGCCGACTCGACGTTGGTTCGAAACGTCCGCTTGGTCAGCCAGCTCAACGAGCTCTTCGACGTCAGGGGTTGAACCGGGGGTCAGGGCGTCCAGCTCCAGGCGAGCGGCACTCGCGTCAGCAGCGCTCACTTGTTCGATCTCGATGATCTGGTCAGCGGTCTGGGCAGTGATCTTCGTAGCCTCGACCTGCGTCAGGTGCGCCGCCTCAAGGGCTGCGACATTTTGCGCGTCCGCCAATAGTTCTGGGGAGCTCATCGCGCGGGGTGCTGCGTCCACAGTCTCGATGCTCTTCAGTTCGTCATTAGTCAATTGCAGATCGCGGAATTTACGGGCCGTGACGAACACCCGGCTCTCCAACGAACCGACCGCCTGGTTGTAGGCATTGACCGCACCACCTAGCTGACGGCCAAGTTTGTCGACGTGGGAGCCCATCTTCACTAGGCGCGAATAGATTTCGCGACCCATTTCGAAGACCTCTTGTGCTGATTCAGCCAATGCTGCTTGACGCCAGCCATAGGCGACCGCTCGCAGCATCGCGATCAACGTCGTCGGGCTAGCCAAGATGATGTTCTTGGCAGCCGCGTATTCGTGCAGATCGGGTTGTTGGGCCAAGGCCTCGGCAGCGAGCGCCTCGCTGGGAATGAATAGCACCACGAACTCCGGCGAATGCGAATCGACCTTCCAATAAGACTTGCTCGACAGCTGATCGACGTGCGAGCGGACGTTAGCCGCAAATTGGGCTAACCGGTCTTCGCGGATCGCTTCGTCAGTCGCTTCTTGAGCGTCGAGGAAAGCAGCTAGCGGCACCTTGGAATCGACATAGAGGAATTTCTCATCGCCCAGCATCACCTTCATGTCGGGACGCACGCGGCGATCTTCGCTAGTGACGTCGCTGGCTTGGGCATAGAAGTGGACGTGATCGACCATCCCCGACAACTCGACGACGCGCTTGAGCTGCATCTCACCCCAGGCGCCGCGCACCTGTGGCTTGCGCAACGCGGTCGCCAACGCGCTGGTCTCGCGACGCAAGTGCTCGCTGGTCGCCACGACCGTCTTCACCTGCTCTTGTAGCGCCGCCTTGGCTGAGGCCTGATCGAGTTCGGCCTGCTTCATACGCTCGCCCAACATGGTCAGCGCCTTTTCCATCGGCTGCAGCATTTCAGCGGTTCGCTTGTCGCGCTCATCGGCCTGCGCGGAGGCGGTCTTGCCCTGCTCTTTCAAAGTCTCAGCGCTCAATACCTTGAAATGGTTCTCCAGCAGCTCGCGATCCTGGACGATCTCTGCGGCCCGCGCCACGGCGACATCACGCTCGTTGACGGCCGCCGCTAGCTCGGCCTGCAAGCCCGCCAGCCGGGCAAGCGCCGCCTGCTCATTGGCGCGCGCCTCAGCGACCGATCGTTCAGCGGAGGTGACATCTAGAGCTTCGCGAGCGGCGTCCGCTTTAGCCTGGGCCAGCTCAGCCTTGACGGACGCAGTTTCTTGCTGCGCGCGCGCCAAATCGGCCCGGCCATTGGCGACTTCGCCGCGCGCATCTGCGAGCTGGCTACGAATTTCGTTGATCTCGACGGCGCGTCGGTGGGCCTCGTCAGCGTCCACCGCGCGCGCCTGTGAGCGCGCCATCTTGCCGCCGACGAACCATCCGACCGCCAGGCCGGTCAGCAGTGCGATCACCATGAAAATCAAGGTCGTCACGTCCATGTTTCAACTCTCGCAGTCGGGTCTGACAATTTTTTGAAAGGCCACGCCAGGTAGGCTCATCCAATGACTTTCATCGACTTCATCCAGGCGTCCCCGACTTCGTATCACGCTGTGCAGGTGATCGCCGATCAGCTGCGCCAGGCCGGATTTGAAGAGCTCGACGAAGCAACGCCCTGGGAGGAAGTCGCCGGCAATCGCTTCGTGGTTCGCGAGGGCGCTTTGATCGCCTGGCGCACGCCCAGCAACGTCACTGAGAGCTCGGGCCTGCGCATCGTTGCAGCGCATTCTGATTCGCCAGCACTCAAATTGAAGCCGAGCTGGTCATTTGCGTGCGGGCCGTATTCGCTCGCTGACGCTGAGGTGTACGGCGGTCCAAGGCTGTCGACCTGGCTGGATCGGGAGCTCAAGGTGGCTGGTCGTGTCATCATGCGCGACCTCGAAGTGCGGCTGATCGAGACCGAGCCGATGCTCCGGATCTCTACCGTCGCACCCCACTTGACTAGGCATGATTCTGATCCAGAGCTGGATCGTCAGCAAGACCTCGCCGCGATCTTCGCTCTCGATGGGGACGCATCGATCGCCGACGCGATCTGGCAGCAGGCCGGTTTCGACCCGTACGCCGTCTTGGCTAGCGACCTTTTCATGGTGCCCGCGCAGGCATCGGAGATCTTCGGTGCGAACGACGAATTTTTGGCGAGCTACCGGCTGGATAATCTTGCCTCCACCTATGAGGGCTTCCAGGCCCTGCTGGTTGCCCAGGAGTCTGCCGATGTGCAGGTGTTGGCCGTCTTCGATCACGAAGAGATCGGCTCTGGCACGTTGAGTGGGGCTCGGGGTCCCTTCTTAGAGGACGTGCTGCGTCGGCTTGGCGCTGGGCTGGGATTCGATCAGGACGGCTATCTGGCGTGGCTACGTCGGGGTTGGTGTTTGAGCTCGGACGTCGCGCACGCTGTGCATCCGACTCGTCCGCAGTTCTATGAGCCGCATAATTTCCCGGTGCTAGGTCAAGGGCCAGTGCTCAAGGTGAACGCGAACGGCCGTTATGCCACCGATGGGCTAGGCGCTGCGGTCTGGGAGCGCGCTTGCCAACAGGCTGACGTCCCGCATCAGGTGTATCTCAACAATGGCAAGATCCCAGGCGGTTCGACGGTCGGCCCACTGAGCGCGACCCGGCTGGGCATTCGCACTTTTGACGTTGGCATCCCGATTCTGTCGATGCACTCGGCACGGGAAATGTGCGCGCTAGCCGATGATGAGGCGATGACCAGTGCAATGACGGCATTCCTTACCGCTAGCTAAAGCGCGATACTGCTATTTGCCTGATAGAAGTGCTGCTATTTGCCTGATAGAAGTGCTGCTATTTGCCTGATAGAAGTGCTGCGATTTGCCTGATTAGACGAAATCTTCGTTAGGCTGAGCGCCATGTATGACAGGCGAATCATCGATAGTGAGCTCGATGAATTGTTCCCTTCCTTGCCTGCTATCGCGATCGACGGCCCGAAAGCGGTTGGTAAAACTACGACTGCTATGCAAAGAGCCACTTCGGTGCTCAATTTGGACCTCGAACACATCGAGAGTTTGGTGAAGGCTGCGCCACACTCAATCCTGCATCGTGCGCGTCCGCTGCTAATTGACGAATGGCAACGAGTGCCCGAAGTTTGGGACGTCGTTCGTCGAGCCGTGGATCAAGACTATTCCGGTGGCCAGTTTTTGTTGACTGGCAGCGCGACCCCTCCGGAGGGCGCCACGGCCCATTCCGGCGCAGGCCGCATCGCTCGACTCCGGATGCGTCCATTGGCAGTGTGTGAGCGGGGACTGACTGAATCCACGGTGAGTTTCGCAACGCTGTTGAGTGGGGCTAGGCCAGATTTGAGCGGGGAGTGCTCGCTCACGCTTTCTGACTACGCTCGGGAGATCGCTTTGTCAGGGTTCCCAGGCATCAGATCTCTTAGCGGGCGAGCCCATCGTATTCAACTAGATTCGTACCTTCGAGAAGTAGTGGACAGGGATGTGCTGGACTCAGCTCCAGCGGTTCGTAATCCAGAAGCATTGCTCAATTGGTTGCGCGCGTATGCGGCTGCGAGCTCGACTGCTACTAGCTATTCGCAGATTCTCGACGCTGCGACTCCGGGGGATTCTGACAAGCCAGCTAGATCAACCGTCGACGGGTATCGCGCCTTGTTGTCCGCTATGTGGTTGTTGGATCCTGTTCCCGCATGGCAGCCCACCGGCAACTGGCTTTCCAGATTGGGCAAGTCGCCCAAGCATCAGCTGGCGGACCCCGCTTTGGCTGTCAGGTTGCTCGATCTCAGTTCCGACGACCTACTCGATGGCCGGGGCGATCTGACCGGGTCCCACCATCAAACGATGCTTGGTGCGCTATTTGAATCGCTGGTCACGTTGTCTGTTCGCGTAATCGCGCAAGCGGCCGAGGCATCGGTCTATCACCTGCGCACCAGGAATGGCGACCACGAGATTGACCTGATCGTCAGAGGTCCCGGCGGCAAGCTGCTGGCTATTGAAGTCAAACTCTCTGCAGCAATATCCGATTCCGATGTCAAACATCTCAACTGGCTACAATCCCAGGTCGGGGAACGGCTGGCTGATGCGATAGTCATCAATACTGGCCCCGCGGCCTATCGCCGCAAAGATGGGGTCGGCGTCGTGCCGCTGGCCCTGCTTGGGCCATAGGTGGCCGCTAGACTCGTCTGCCGTGGCTCTCACTATCGGAATCGTCGGCTTGCCGAACGCTGGCAAGTCCACCTTGTTCAATGCCCTGACCCGCAATGACGTGCTCGCTGCGAACTACCCATTCGCGACCATTGAACCGAATGTCGGAGTCGTCGGCGTCCCAGACGATCGGCTGCCGGTCCTGGGCGAAATGTTCAAGTCAGAAAAGATCATTCCGGCGACGGTCAGCTTCGTTGACATCGCGGGCATTGTGCGGGGCGCGTCAAAGGGCGAAGGCATGGGCAATGCGTTCCTGGCGAACATCCGCGAGGCCGACGCGATTTGCCAGGTGACTAGGGTCTTTGAGGACGAGGACGTCACCCACGTCGACGGCAAAGTGAACCCGGGATCCGACATCGACACGATCCGCACTGAGTTGATTTTGGCCGATATTCAGACGCTCGAGAAGGCGATGCCGCGGCTGGAGAAAGAGGCGCGCATCAAAAAGGAAGTCAAGCCGAAATATGAGGCCTGGCAGCAGGCCTACGACAAGCTCAGCGAGGGTGTGGGCGTCTTCCAGGCGGGCTTGGATTTGGAGCCGCTGCGCGAACTGTTTTTGCTGACCGCGAAGCCTTATATCTATGTCTTCAACATGGACCAAGACGAGCTTGCAGACGAGTCGCTGCAGGCTGAGTTGCGCGAGCTGGTCGCACCGGCTGAGGCGATTTTCTTGGACGCGAAGTTTGAGTCTGAGCTGGTCGAGATGGACGAGGACGAAGCTCGCGAGTTCTTGGCCGACGCTGGCGTCGAAGAGCCGGGCTTGGACAAGCTCGCGCGCGTGGGTTACGAAACCTTAGGCCTGCAAAGTTATCTCACCGCCGGCCCCAAGGAAGCCCGCGCCTGGACGATCCGCAAGGGTTGGACGGCCCCACAGGCCGCTGGCGTCATTCACACCGATTTTGAGAAGGGTTTCATCAAGGCCCAGGTGATTAGTTTCGACGAGCTAGTCGCCGCGGGTTCGGAGCTGGCTGCGAAGAACGCCGGCAAGATGCGCCTTGAGGGCAAGGACTACGTCATGCAAGACGGTGACGTAGTCGAGTTCAGGACAGGACTTACGTCTGGATCAGGGAATAAGAGGTAGTTGCGATGCGCTACATCGACTCTGGTTCTCGACAAGCGCAGCAAGCGCTCGGTACTTGGCTGGGACAGGAGCTTTTAGGGCAGGTGCCGCCTGCGGAGCTCCGACTGCAGTCCGGATTCTTCGGCTCGGCGTCCCTCGGTTTCTTCGAAGTCGCCCTGTCGGCGCTCGAGGGTGCGGACGGGCACACGAGCATCCTCGTCGGGTCGAACGACGGTATGACGCCGAGGGCTGCGGTGGCTGACTTGATTGCACTTGCCGGGCGGCCGCGGCCCGGGCTCCGCCTCGGTGTCGTGAGCTTTCAGACCGGCCTGTTCCATCCGAAGGTCTACCACTTCTCGCGTCCCGACGGTTCGTCCACGGCCTATGTTGGTTCGGCGAACCTGACGCTCCCAGGGGTGAACTCATCGCATGTCGAGGCTGGCCTGATCCTCGACAGTCGTGCCGGGGACCCCCCTTCGCTGCTCGCAGAGATCGCTGATGCCATCGATGAGTGGTTCGTCAGTGAGCGTCCCGGGCTCTATGAGGTGTCGGTTGATGCAGACCTGGACCCCTTGGTACAGGCGAGGATCCTTGATGTGCCCCCGCCTCCCAAACCACGGCGTGCCATCAGACCGGCGAAGCGATCCCCATCCTCAGGTACCCAGCCCGGCCAGGTGCTACGTGCCCTCTTGGCCGCCCCTCCCATAAGGGCGACGCTACCAAGCAGTTCAGCTCGGCCTGGCTCATACCTAGGCGGTGGAACGGCTGCCATGGTGGCGAACACTCCCGCCTCGCCGACCTCGCCATCGAACTCGACTCCGCCGTCCAAGGGCGCTGCGGTCAAGCACTGGGGAAAGAAGCTCTCGGACTCCGATGCCCAGCGAAAGAAAACGGGCAACCAGCGGGGAGCCATCACGCTCGTGCAGGGTGACTACCGCCACCAGATCGATCAGACCACCTACTTCCGTTCGGATCTATTTGGTGGTCAGACATGGGTGCCTGGCGTTGCCAGTACCGGCCAACCGCTGGAGAAGACGACGGTTCCCATGAAGGTCACCATCAACGGGGTCTTCCACGGGGTCATGGACTTCCTCATCACGAACGGCAGGAGCCGGGAATCGGCGCAGAACAACTACACTGCCGAGCTTCACATCGAGCCGATCGGTCAGCTCATACGGCAAAGCAACATCTCCGGCCAGCATCTCGACATCGCACTCGATGCCAACGGTGATTACTGGCTCACCATCTCCTGATCAATCCTGCTTCTTCTTGGCGCGACTGGTGCGTCGGTCCCTCAGCGTCGTCCAGACCGATCGGGCTAGCAAGACTACTTCGGTGGTGAAGCCCAATCCATCCACCAGCAGCGCCTGATCGACCAGATCGAGAGCCTCGTCGATCTTCCTTTCGCGCACTAGCCGATCGACCCGCTCGATCAGCTCATCGCTGACCATGGCGGGGTCCGGGAGGCGCAGCTCCTCAGCCTCGCTGGGCTCGAGCTCAAGGATGCCGCCCCCGTAGCTGCGACCGGCGATCTCGCTGAGTGCGAAGGTGGCAGAATTGAAGAAGGCCGTGGCTAACTTCTTCGCGTCGACGCCTTCGGTCACGCGCATACGGTGGACGGTGTCTGTGCTTGTGGCGCTCGTCTCGTTGGCGATGACCCGAGGGTGGGTATGGATCTGTCGCAGCATGAATGCGTCTGCCTGCCAGATGGAGGGGACTACCCACCAGTCCTTACGGATGCGGCACTTGTAGCCCTCATGCACGCCCTCTGCCTCGCCTAGGAGCACATACTCCCGCAGCCCCTTGTGAGCGTGAATGCTCACCCCACGGGCGTCCAGCAGCTCGGTGCGATGTGTGGAAGCAGCGTGATCCCGCTCGGTGTAGATGGTCCCGCCGAGCTGAGCCGAGCGGGATACGAGCGGGATCGTCAGATCGCTGACCTGGTTGTCTTCCGCCCCTGCCGAAGACATCACGAAGAACGAGTTGCGGCCGGTGACGACACCGACATCCACGGACGCGAAGTGCTCCAGCGGTGACAGGCGCTCGTCCTGTCGCAGTGCGCGGATCTCGTCGATCTGTGCGGGGGAGAGGTGGTACTTCGTCCACTTCTCGCGCTCGTGCAACGGCGCACGAACTTCTGCGGTGCCGATCTCGAGTCCTACCAACGCGGCCGCATCATCGACCTCGAGGACCTGCATGCGCGCGGGCCCCTCGCCAACGGTAGCTAGCAGGAGCACCACCTCCTGCAGGATGCCCGGGAACACCAGTCGCTTGAAGGCGACCACGCTGATCTCCGCGCAGTGATCGATGAGGAACTGTCGCAGCTGAGCCGCATACCCGACCTGCATAAGCTCGGCCGGCAGAACCAGACCGACGCGTCCTCCCGCACGGCAGGCCAGCACCGAAGCGACGACGAACGGGACCCATGCGTTCGTGAGCTTGCTGGGTCGCATCCCCGCCGAACGCATGAGATCGAGGGCGATCGAGCGCTCTGGCTCCGTCCAGTTCCCGAACCGGATGTAGGGCGGGTTTCCAGCAACGCCGTCGTACTGGCCGTGTCGCGAAGGTGTGAACCAGGTGAAGAAGTCTCCGACCTCGACATGTGCCCCGGTGCGCGACAGGGCTATGGCAGCTTCTTCGGGGAAGAGTTCGATGCCTTGCGCGGCGGGCGACAGCCGAAACAGATGCTCGAGGATGTTGCCGTCGCCGCATGACGGTTCCAGTAGGCGAGGTCCCGCCTGAGCGACCCAGCTTGCTACGAACTCTGCCAAGGGCGCGGGAGTGTAGTATCCGCCGCGTAGCTTGTCGTCAGTTGGTGCCGCCTTCGACACAAAGAGGGTCATGGTTCCGCCTGTCTCCACTGCTTTGTCCGTGAGAGGTGAGCGATGCTCGTCCTCGTAACCCAGGCTAGGACTTCCCACTGACAATAACTGAGATGTAAGAGTAACGGACGTTTGATTCTGAACGCATCTTACATCTGCGTTAAAGTGGGGCCATGGTTGGGGAGAGCAGGAAGGCTGCCATCTACCTCCGCATCAGCCAGGACCACGAGATGGACGGCCTGGCCATCGACCGTCAACGCGAGCAGTGCGAGGCGTTGGCTCAGATTCGGCAGTGGGAAGTGGTCGAGACCTACGTCGACCAGTCGAAGTCGGCTACCGACCGGACCAAGTCGCGCCCCGAGTACGACCGCATGGTCGCCGATTATAATGCTGGTCGGTTCACCGCGATCATCTGCCACGACCTCGACAGGCTCACTCGCCAGCCCCATCAGCTTGAGGACTGGATCGACGCGGCCGAATTCAAGGGGCTTGCGCTCGTCACCGCCAACGGTGACGCCGACCTGACCACCGACGGTGGGCGCATGTACGCCCGCATCAAGGCTGCCGTCGCCCGAGCGGAGATGGATCGCAAGGGTGCGCGTCAGTCGGCAGCTCAGCTGCAACGCGCCAAGCAAGGGCGTGCCCCCAAGGGCATGCGGCCTCTCGGGTATGCGACCAATGGTGACGTGATTCCTGACGAGGCGGAGGCCGTCCGAGCCATCTACGCTCTGTTCACGCGGCCCGCCCACCCGGAGTCTCTCCGCTCACTTGCGCGGGCGCTCAGCGGCACGCAGGGGATCGAAGGGATCTCGCCCCGGCCCAAGCACTCCCACGTGGTGTCCTCCGAGCGGGCCGAGCGACGGCTCGCCGAGGGCAAGGAGCCCCGTCCGATCGAACCTGACGGTCCGTGGAGCCCCTCGACTGTGCTAGGCATCTTGCGGAACCCGAGGTATGCGTGCATGAGCACCTACACGCCGAAGACCGCACAGGCCGACGGTGGCCGTCGTCGCTCCTGGCGTGCACAGATCCTCCGTGATGAGGCCGGTGAGCCCATTCGCGGGCAGTGGGAGGCCATCGTGGACGACGAGACGTGGTGGTGCGCTCAAGAGATTCTTGACAACACTGAGCGAGTGACCAAGACGTCGGGCTCGACCAACCGCAAGCACCTGGGCTCGGGCCTGTACCGCTGTACTGTGTGTGGCGGCAAGGTGACGGGAGCACCACGCGGATACCGCTGCGCGGGGCATGTGATGCGAACGGGTAGCCACATCGACGAGTTCGTCACCGAGGTCATCGCTGGTCGGCTCGGTCAGCCGGACGCTCTCGCCAAGCACAAGACGACTGGCGAGGCTCCAGCGACTTCAGGGGTCACTGCCGCCATCGCAGAGCAGCGCGGTCGTATCCTGCGCGCCCAGCGTGACTACGACGCGGAAGTGATCGAGGGCCGCGACCTCAAGCGCATTCGCGAAGCGGCGGAGGCTCGCATCGCGGAGCTTGAGGCTGAGCGCCTACTGCGAGGTCGGGGCGGGGCGCTGGCCCCGATCTTGGGAACTGAGGACCCGGCGACGGCATTCCGCGAAGCACCTCTCGAGGTCCAGCGGCAGGTCATCGACGCGCTCGCCACTGTGATCCTGCACGCGCAGCCGCGAGGGCGGCGGGGCTTCGATCCCGCCAGTGTGACAGTGGAGTGGCGCTGAAAGTAGAAAGGACCCACGCCTGACAGGCGTGGGTCCTTTCCTATGATGGGCTATCGGCGGGCGTAGGACATGTCCCAGCAATCCGCGAGTGGCTCCTCGGTACTAGGGATACCGAGGGGCTTCTCATCCCCTGGGCGGGTGAGGATCACCCCCGTAGGAGTTCGAGCCGCCAATCTGGCCATCCTTGTTATGGATGACGTGCTCGGTGCCGCGGCGCATCGCGGTCGCGCGACCGGCTGCTTGGGCCTCGGCCTTGGTGTTGAACACCTTTGGGACGCGTGACGCGCCCTCGGATTTGTTGCCCCAGCCACCGCCAGGCAGCGGGACGGTGTGCACTCGGTTCTTAGCCATGGATTTCACCCCCTCTCCAACTGGCTGTGAGGTATCCCCAATGCGGACCAGTCTATCGAACATGTGTGCTAACCGGCTCGAAGCGCCGCAACGCGGCGCCGGGCGTTCTCGCGAGAGCGGGAGCCCGGCGTAAGCGCTGATTCGCCGAGCACGGCCGGTCGGGCCCGTTCTCATCCAGACTGCTTGGAGGAGAACACCATGACGATCACCGCCACCGACACAACACCGCGAGTCTGGGCCGCCTGCCTCTGCTGCTACAACTCAGGCCGCCTCATCGGTCGCTGGGTCGACTGCATAGACGTCGCCGACATCACCATGACGATGCTTCACGAGGGCGCAGACGGCCCGTACGTGGGTTGTGAGGAGGTCTGGTGCCTCGACCTCGACTGCCTCCCCGTCGACCATGAGATGGATCTGCTGGAGGCCGCTCAGTGGGGGCGCGTCTTCACCGAGGTGGGGGGCGAGCACTGGCCAGCGCTGTGCGCCTGGGTGCGCTCTGCAGCGTACGTCGCCGAGGACAATGGCGAGATCCCATGCGTGAGCGACTTCGAGGAGCGCTACTGCGGGTTGTGGGACAGCTTCCGCGAGTATGCCGAACAGCTCGCCGACGACATCGGTCTGACTAACGGTTGGCCCGAGGAAGCACAACGCTACTTCGACTGGAACGCATGGACCTGCGACCTTCAGCTGGAGTACACCGTCGTCAAGGCACCTGCGCCTGCCTACGGTGTTTTCGTTTTCCGTGACCTCTGAGCTCCAAGAACCCCGCAGCCGATGGCGGCGGGGTTCTGTTTTTCATCACCAGTGCCGGAAGTCCTCACCTAACCCTGCCAGCCCACCCAACGTCCCGATGGCGATGAGCGCCTTTTGCCACCACGACTGGGCCTCGGTGAACGAGCCCCAGGCCCAGCCCAGAGGCGGGCCGAACCCGGCGGCGTAGGCGACACCCCCGACGAGCCCGCCGATCACGAGGAAGCACGGCGGTCAACGGCAGCAGCGCCAGCCCCATGCGCCCGACGGCAGTCCAGGTCGCCTTGCTCTCCCATGCGGCCACACGCCGTTCAGCGGCCGTCACGGTGGCAACGACATCGTCGGCCTTGGCAACGACCGCCTCGACCTCCTTGACAGTCCGTACGGTGCGCTGCGTGCTCACCCTAGCCCAAACCCATCGAGAGCTTGCTCAAGGCGCGCGACGGAGGGCTCCAGCGCCCTCTGGAGCCGCGAGTCGAGCTGACCAGCGAAGTGCGCGTTGACCTTGTCGACGTCGATAGTCACCCGGCCTCGCTTCTTCACCGCCTCCGCGAGCTCAGCCGAGCTCTGGGCCATCGTGTCGACGCTCTGCCCGGTCCGCGTCATCATCGAGTGCGCGTCCAAGTCGGAGCGCTTCACGCTGCTGCCGTCGGATAGCTTCACGGCTTCGCTGGCGCTCAACTGCGAGGCGACAGCGGCGAGCGTCTTCTCGATCTCGGCGAGCCTGTTCCTCACGTTCGTCCTGTCCATAATGCGGTCGAGTTTCGGTTTAACGTGTAACGCGGGGTGGAGATTGTTGACTAAACCGCTGACAAGCTCCCCCCTGCACATTACTTCTGACACTGCTTCCTTCGATCGCAGGTATTGAGCCCGGTATCACACCCCTTAATAAGCTCTATCCGATCGACGTGAGCCAGCGCGCTCGGTCCACGAATTCGAGTAGCGCTCCGGCCAGGCGACGAAGGGCCAGGCGGTCGAGTACAGTCCGCGATTCCGCGGAGGCGGACTGTGACTCGACTGACGTGCCTGGGCGAAGGTGCGTCTCAGTTCTTCGCTCGCGCGGCCCGCAGGCCGTTCAAGATCACGATGACTTCGGCGACCTCGTGAACCAACACGACGGCAGCCAGGCCCAGCACGCCGCTTATCGCCAGCGGCATCAACACGATAATGATGGCCAAAGACAGCACGATGTTCTGGTTGATGATCCTGCTGCCTCGGCGGGCGTGCTGCAGCGCCTTCGGGATCAGCCGGAGGTCGTGGCCGGTGAAGGCGACGTCAGCGGACTCGATCGCGGCGTCAGAGCCGGTCGCTCCCATCGCAATGCCCACTGTCGCGCCCGCCAGTGCCGGCGCGTCGTTGATGCCGTCGCCGATCATCGCCGTCGGCGTCTTGGAGGAGAGTTCGGCGACGATGCTTGCCTTGTCCTCCGGGCGTAGCTCGGCGCGCACGTCATCGATTCCGGCGATATCAGCCAGCGCCCGGGCGGTGCGAGTGTTGTCGCCGGTGAGCATGCTCACTTCCACGCCGTTGGTGCGCAGGGTCTGCACGGCTTCGGGTACCTCGGGCCGCAGCTCGTCGCGGACCCCGATCGCCCCGGCGAGGACGTCATCGACGGTGACCAAGACGCAGGTCTGACCCTCGGACTCCATGCGCTCAACGTCTGCCTTCAGCGGCCCGGCATCGATCCACCGGGGGCTGCCAACCAGCACCCGTCGGCCTTCGACGGTGCCGCCGATGCCGTGCCCGGCTTCCTCTCTGATGTCCAGAGCGGCGGGCGCTTCGGGCCCAGCTGCCGCGATCGCCGCCGCGAGGGGGTGCGTCGATTGCTGCTCAACTGCTGCCGCTAAGGCAAGCACCTGCGCCCGATCGAATCCGTCGGCCGGGACCACGCCGGTAACCTCGGGCTGATTGCCGGTGAGGGTTCCGGTCTTGTCCACCGCCAGGTGACGGATGCCGCCGAGCCGCTCG